>Ga0233425_10005765_pt1 | contig 19185 bp, 14 predicted proteins | sample Watercolumn_Towu_2_FD_181712 | JGI IMG/M metagenome (GOLD analysis project Ga0233425, IMG submission 181712) | Freshwater microbial communities from Lake Towuti, South Sulawesi, Indonesia - Watercolumn_Towuti2014_140_MG | ecosystem: Environmental > Aquatic > Freshwater > Lake | place... | reverse complement strand
GCCGCTCAATGTCAGCGAGAGGAATGTGGACGGCTGTCGGTCGACCGTGTGGGCAATGCGTTCCACGATCCGTGATCGCACCATCCGCGATCAGCCGAGCAGCCTCGTCGCGGCTGAGTCGATCCCCTGCCTTCACCGCCGCTTTGCACGCCTTCATGTCGAGCACATCAGCAAGTGCTGCTTCCTGCGCGTGACCAATCTCCCCGGACTCAACGCCGCGCACGAGCGCTTCATCGGCAAGGATCTGCGCCATGAATGCAGCTGCGTCAACACGGCGCTCAAGCAGAAAGACAGGAAAGGCATGAATCGCAATCGAACGCGGTCCGGCAGGAGTCGCTTCGATACCAAGCCGCTGCAACAGAGGTGCGAGCGCCTCAAGAGTGGCGATCGCCTCAGGCGGCACAGCCACCGGCTGCGGAACGAGAAAGCGCTGCTGCATCAAACTGCCCGCTGCGATGCGCCGACGCAGGTCGGAAAACATCACCCGCTCATGCAGCGCATGCTGATCCGTGATGATGATGCCCCCCGCGTCGGCATGCACGATCCAGGTGTCATCGACGAGCAGCACATCCACGGTTCGCACCGGTGCTCGCAGCAACTCTTCGCTTGGGGCTTCGTGCCGCGACCCTGTTGCGGCAGGAGGCTGCCATGACTGTCCGCGATCATCCGTGCCACATGCGTTCCCCGACTCACGATGACCAACTGGGAACATTGGCTCGCTCCGCGAACGCGCATCCAACGGTCTCGCGGTCGAACTTGGCTGCGCCACATCCACATCGGCGCTGACCGCCGAAAGCAGCGCCCCGCCGTCAGCCGTACCCACATGCGCCTCCAGTGCATCCGCGACCGCACGATGAACCATGCGGTGCAACTGCGCAGCATTGCGCCAGCGCACTTCCGTCTTCTGCGGATGGACATTCACATCCACTCCCTGTGGATCGATCTCAATGAACAGAACGAAAGTCGGCTGCAGGTTGGGCGCCGCACGCCCGCGATACGCCTCTCGCACTGCGTGTTGCAACGAGCGGTCTGTGATAGGTCGGCCATTCACGAAGATGCGCTGCGTGCGACTCACCGATCGCAGGAGTTCGGGTCGACACGCAAGTCCGATCACGCGCGCGCGAATGTCATCGAAGGACACTTCGCCAACGACCGGAAGCGGATTCTGACCGAGGACATCGGGGAAGACTGCCATCGCGCGCGCGAATACATCCGCCATCGGCTCCAACGCGAATACCTCGCGCCCCGCACTTTCGAGTGTGAAGCCGACAGTTGGGTGCGCGAGCGCTGCGTTGGTCACCGCTTCCGTCACGCGTGCTGCTTCGGCGGGGTCGCTCTTGAGAAACTTGCGCCGGGCAGGCACATTGCCGAACAAGCCGAGCACTTCAACCGCCGTGCCAGCCGAGCCGGCTGCCGGCCGCACCGAATCCATGCGCCCGAACCGACTCTCCAGCACGGATGCGTCGGGAGCGTCGTGCCGTCGCGATCGGATGCGGACATGCGATACCCCTGCGATGGCTGCGAGTGCCTCGCCGCGAAAGCCGAAGGTGCGCAGCGCATCCAAGTCGTTGGTGGTGGCGATCTTGCTCGTTGCGTGGGCCGCGACGGCAAGCGGCAATTCGGATGGCTCGATCCCGCATCCGTCATCCACCACCTCGATTGACTCGCGGCCGCCGCCGCGAATCCGCACCACGACCCGCGTTGCACCCGCATCGAGTGCATTCTCGATCAGTTCCTTGACCACGCTCGCAGGTCGCTCCACCACCTCCCCCGCCGCAATCTGCTGAACAATGTCTGCGGGAAGTAGGCGAATGGCCATATCGTGGGTATGGTAGAGCGATGCGCGACACGGTGGTCGTGGGAGATGTGCATGGATGCGGTGCGGAGCTGCGAGCGATGTTTCGTCGCCTCGCGCGACGCCATGAGATTCCGCGCGTTGTGCTGCTGGGGGATTTGCTCACCAAAGGACCTCGCCCTGACCTGGTGATTGAGGAGATTGTTGCGCGCCGACGCGATGGATGGCGCATCGATCTTGTCTGTGGCAACCACGAACCCCGCGCGTTCGCTGCAATACGACGCGCGGGCCCGGAGGGCGACACTCGTGATCTTCCACCACGACTTGGCGAGATGGTCGATGTGCTCGCTGATTCGGACTTGCTCGAAGAGGCGCAAACACTTCTGCGCGAGGCGATGCGTAACAGCTTCATTCGCGGACGCCTTCCATACCAGTGGACTGCGGTGCACGCGGGAATCGATCCAACGCGAGGCTTCGATCGCACACCGCCGCGCGTTCGAATGACCATCAAAGCTGCCGACAGCGAACCAGACTGGTGGTGGCAGTACGACGGCACCGACGGCCTGCTGATCGTCGGGCATCGGCCGTTGACCCGCCCGCTGATGCTGATGCGTGAAGCGGGGCGGCCAGCCGTGGTGGCGATCGACACCGGCTGTGTCTACGGAGGAGCACTAACGGCGTACTGCGTCGGAACCGCAACCTTTCTCGTTGTGCCGAGCGAGCAACCGCGCATGTTCAACTTCCGACGCCGAATCAGCGAGCGTCCGCATTCCACCGCATGGCGAGCGGCATCCGCCGCCCGGGGCCGAACGCTCGCGCGCTGAGTTTGAGAATCAGCGGCGCCTGAAAGCGCTTGTACTGCGCTGCATCGATCGCACGAGTCCACCGTTGAACCAATTCCAGGTCGAGACTGTTGCGTGCAGCAATCTCCTCGACCGTTCGCTCTTCGTCCACCCAACCTTCGACGATCGCATCAAGGATGTTGTACGGGGGGAGCGAATCCTGATCGACCTGATTGGCTCGCAGTTCTGCCGACGGAGCCTTCTCGATGCTCGCCGCTGGAATCGGTGCCGTCGACAACCCAATGACCTGCGGACACTCATTGAGTCGCCGCGCCATTGCATACACCTGCTGCTTCGTGAGATCGCCAAGCGGCGCGAGACCACCGACCATGTCGCCGTACAGCGTGGAGTAACCAACGGCAAGTTCGCTCTTGTTGCCCGTCGACAGCACAAGCGCGCCCGTCGCATTCGACAGTGTCATGAGCGTGATCCCGCGCAATCGGCTCTGCAGATTTTCATCGGTCAGTCCAGACAGTTCACACGCTGCCCCAAAGTGCGTTCGCGCAAGGGCATGAAGATCATGGATTGGCAGCAGGTCCGGCGGTTGCATGCAAAGGCGCTTTGCACTTTCGAAGGCGTCACTGCGCGACCCCTCGGAGGAGTACTTGCTCGGCATCGAAACTCCGCGCACCGAATCGGCGCCGAGCGCAGCGACTGAAAGTGCAGCAAGCAATGCGCTGTCGATCCCGCCCGACAGGCCGAGGAGCGCACTTCGATGCCCAGTCTTTCGGACATACCCGCGGATCCCCTCCACCACCGCGTGCGCGAGCTGGTCCGCTTCGGCCTCTGAATCAGGCGCGCGCTCCCTCACATCGAGTGTCGTGATCAGTTCCCGCTCCACAAAGGGCAGCGTGAACGCGCCGCTTCGATCAGGGTGCATGACGCACGATCCGCCATCGAAGACGAAGTCATCATTCGCACCGGATGCGTTCACCATCACGATCGGATGCCCCGCTCTCTGGGCGGCGGCATGCAGCACATGAAGCCGCTGCGCATGCTTGCCGGCGAAGAACGGCGATGCACTCATGGCGACGAGCAACTTCGCGCCCTCCCCAACACAATCGGCCACTGGATCGCCAAAGTAAGCACCCTCGCCGACATCCTCGCCGCGCCACAGATCCTCGCACAGCAGGAGTCCCAGGCGCGTTCCGTTCACATCAATGCAGAGAGGTTGGTACCCAGGCTTAAAGTAGCGCGCTTCATCGAAGACGTCGTACTGTGGCAGCAGCCGCTTGCGGTACACACACTCCACAACGCCACCGCGAAGAACGAGGCACGCATTACTCACTCCTGCGCCGAATTCGCTTGGCCATGGTGCGCCCACGAGCACAGCACTCTGTCCAGCGCCGCTGCGGGCGAGTTCACCTGCCAGCGTCTGCGCGGTTTGCATGCTGCGTTCAAGCAAGCCGGCGCGCAGCAGCAGATCGCGCGGGGGATAGCCAAGCAGGGAGAGTTCGGGCGTGACGATCAGCGGAACGCCGTCTCGCGCAATCGGTTCGACCGCCGCACGGATCCGCGCCGCATTGCCCGCAAGGTCTCCAACCGTTGCATCGAGAGACAGGAGCGCGAGGCGCATCACTCGTGAGTCGCAATCTGTCGCAGGCTGCCGCGTGCAAGGACTTCGATTCCCCGTGAACGCAGTGCCGAAAACACTTCTTCCGTGTGATCTGGTCCGCGCACCTCGATTTGACAGAGCACCTGAACGCGTGAGACATCGTCGTCGCCAAACGCGCGTTCATGCGACACCTGCTTGACGCTTGCTCCCGCGGATGCGATGGCGGATGCGAGTTCCGCCAAACCGCCCGGCCTATCGCGAATGACTGCGAGGAACTGGATCATCCGTCCATCGAGCGCAAGTCCATGCTCGATCACGCGCGCGAGAACGGTCGGATCGATATTGCCGCCACACAGCATCATGCAGATACGGCGCCCGCGCAGACTCTCGAGTTGCCCTTCCATCATTGCTGCCAGGGGCGTTGCCGCAGCACCTTCCGCAACGACGCGCTCGTGTTCCAAGAGTCGCAGAATCGCGCGAGTGATCGAATCTTCGCCAACCGTGCAGATCGACTCAACCCGTCCCCGCAGTATCTCGAAGGCGGTGGCACCAACCTCGGGGACGCCGAGTCCATCCGCAAGCGATGGCTCCGCAGCGACTCGCACGGGTTTCCCCTCGCGAAGTGCGGTGGTCATGCTCGGGCAGCGGGCGGATTCCACCCCGATGATGCGAAGTGTCGGTCGTGCCGCAGCGGCTGCGAGCACAATGCCAGCAACGAGTCCGCCCCCACCAACTGGAGTCACGATGGCATCCAGATCGTGAATCTGCTCGAACGCCTCAAGGGCGCATGTGCCCGCGCCGGCGATGATGGCAGGATCGTTGAAACCGTTGATGTACGCGAGTCGCTCCGAAGTAGCGATCGAATCTGCGTGCTCACGCGCATCAGCAATGTTCTCGCCGTGCAGAAGCACGCGAGCACCATATTGCCGACAGCGAACCTGCTTCACAAGCGGTGCAAAGCGCGGCATGACGACCGTGACTGGAACACCCAACGCCTTCCCGTGAAAAGCCAGCGCGAGCGCGTGGTTGCCTGCACTCGCGGAGATCACCCCCCGCTCGCGCTGCGCGGCTCCGAGCGAAAGCAGTGCGTGCCTCGCACCGCGTTCCTTGAAGGAACCTGTGGCCTGCATGAGATCGAGTTTGCACCACACTTCAGCGCCGAGCATCTGTGACAACGCAACACTGTGAACGCACGGTGTGCGAACGACACCCCCCGCGATGGAGCGTGCCGCATCAATCACATCTTGTGCAGTCGGCAGTTGCGTTGTGGCCACTGCCATGGTGCCACTCACGATCCGGACGGACCTGCCGCGCGCACCTCGGGGGTCATCGCAAACTTGGCATCATTGGCGCGGAAACGCGCAGCGAGATCGCGCGCCTTCGTGTCGTAGGCCGCCTTGTCCGCCCAGGTGTTTCGGGGATCGAGCACATCAGCTGGAACGCCCGCAACTTGCGTCGGGATGGCCAAGCCGAAGACAGGATCTTTGCGGAACGAGGCGCCTCGCAGCGAGCCGCCGAGAATCGCATTCACGAACGCGCGCGTGTACGCAAGCTTGAATCGCGATCCAACGCCATACGGACCGCCGGTCCAGCCGGTGTTCAGCAACCACACATCCGAGCCGTGCTTCGCGATACGGTCGCGGAGCATCTCCGCGTATCGCATGGGCGGGCGGGGCATGAATGGCCCGCCAAAGCATGCAGAGAAGTTTGGCTGCGGTTCGGTGACGCCCGCTTCCGTCCCCGCGAGTTTGGATGTGTACCCGTTGAGGAAGTAGTACATCGCCTGCTCTGCCGTGAGCTTCGACACGGGCGGCAAAACACCAAACGCATCAGCGGTGAGAAAGATGACATTCTTTGGATGATCGGCGACACTCGGGATGCGAGCGTTTCGAATGAACGCCACCGGATAGGTGACGCGCGTGTTCTCGGTGCGTGCTGCGCTGTCGTAATCGGGCATCCGTGTCACGGGATCGATGGTGGTGTTCTCAAGCACGCTGCCGAAGCGAATTGCATCCCAAATCTCCGGCTCGCGCTCGCGCGACAACTTGATGCACTTTGCGTAGCAGCCACCTTCCATGTTGAACACGCCCTTGTCGCTCCAGCCGTGCTCATCATCGCCGACAAGATCGCGGTTCGGATCCGCCGACAGTGTGGTCTTGCCAGTGCCTGAGAGCCCAAAGAAGAGCGCGACATTCGACGGATCCTTCCGATCGACATTGCAAGAGCAGTGCATCGGGAAAACCTTCCGCGCGGGAAGATCGAAGTTCATGGCGTAGAAGATCGACTTCTTCATCTCGCCCGCGTAGCGCGTTCCAACGATCAGCACTGTCCGCTTCTCAAGGCTCTGCGCGATGCACACTGGACCCTTCGCTCCGTACTTCGCGGGGTCGTCGAGCCGCAGGCTTCCAGCGTTGATGATCGTCCAGTCCTGCCGCCAGTTCTTCAAATCAGCGCTCTCTGCATTGATGAACAGCGTCTTGGCAAACAGGTTGTGCCACGCTTCTTCGGTAAACACCGAGACCTTCAGTCTGAAGGCCGAATCGGCACCGGCATAGCCATCGAAGCGGTAGAGGTGCTCCCGCCGACTCAGCGTCGACACCACCAAGCGCTCCAGAGCATCGAAATGCTCTGGACTCATCGGCTGGTTCACCTTGCCCCAGTCGATGTCACCGTGGATACCAGCCGAATCTTCGAGGAACTTGTCGTTCGGACTTCGACCAGTGCGGTCCCCGGTGTCGCATGCGAGGGCGCCGTTTGCTGCCAACCGCCCCTCGCCACGAGCAATGGCGTGCTCGATCAGTTCGGGAGCCGACACATTGGCAAGGATCTTCGCTGAGCCGAAAGTATGACGCGTCGTCGACGAATGAGCTGTCAAGGTTGTCATGGGTGGAATCCGAAGGATCGGGCGCGGAAGTCTACCACGATGGTCGGCTCGATTCACTTTGCAGGGAGCGCAGCAACTTCCTAGTATGCCGCGCTTTCAATGGCGGCCGTAGCTCAGTCGGTAGAGCGCCGGGTTGTGATCCTGGATGTCGCGGGTTCAAGTCCCGTCGGTCGCCCTCCCGGATAACCGATGCGTTTTCACGCACTGCAGACAAACCCCCAGTGGGAACGCATTCCCGAGAACCGTTCGGCGATCGTGGCTGCGTTGGAGGCGCGCAAACCTGCGACGGGCGATCTGGTCGTCCTCCCCGAGTTGTGTGAGACCGGCTTCACCATGCGAGCCGATCTCGCCGCGGCGCCAGATTCCGTGGCGTGGATGGGTCGACTCGCGAAGCGATTCGGGATCTTTCTTCAGGCAGGTATCGCGCGAAAGGTTGCAGGCGGCACCGCCAACACAGCAACCGTGTTTTCTCCTTCCGGCGACGAGATCGGCTGTTATAGGAAGGTCTTTCTCTTTTGCCCAGGTGGCGAGCACCGCGCCTATGTTGCGGGAAACGGACCAGTTGTGATCGACTGCGACGGCGTGCGCATCGCACCAATGATTTGCTACGACCTCCGGTTCCCAGAAGTCTTTCGGCACGCGCTCCTCAACGGTGCGGAGTTGTTCACCTTTTCGGCGTGCTGGCCGGCAGCGCGGCTCGATCAGAAGCGGGCCATGCTGATCGCGCGTGCGCTCGAAAATCAGGCCGCGATCGTGGCGTGTAACCGCACGGGCAGTGAGCCAACTATCAACTACAGCGGCGGTTCCGTCATTCTCGATCATGTCGGGAATGAACTCGTCGCCGCCGCCGCGGAGACGGATGCCATGCTCTCCGCCGACATCGACCTTGGCGCACTTCGGGCATTTCGATCATCCTTCCCGGTCACTTCCGATATCCGACGCTCATTCCTCGGACTGTAAACGGTCGCGTTGGCGTTGACGCATCGCGCAAGATTCGTAGACTTACCACCGCGCGGCGACGGGTCATCCCTATGCAGCGCAGGAGCAAGATGCAACACCACACCCAAGCTGGTTCGTTCTCTGCGCTGAACACGATGAAGTCTGAGGGAGGCAGCAACAATACCCGTCCGTCGAAGCGCCTGCAGGCCAAGCGAGCGGCGCAGACCCCGACGGTGCGCCGCGCATCCGTACAGCGCGCATACTTTGTGGTCGGCGCACAGCATCCTCTGTGGGATGTCGGGCTCGATGCGATTCTCCAGCAGGTTCAACTGGAGGGAGTGTGGATGGAGCGCGTCGATCTTTGGATCGCTGATGTTGCGCTGGCATGTGCATGCATCCGTGGAGACCAGTCAGCGTGGAGCGAACTAATCACTCGCCATGTTCGAAGTCTTTGCGAGGGCGCCGAACTGCGCCTCTCACCGCAGCAGTCGCGGCTTCTGGTGGAGCGGTTCATCCGTGAACTCCGCGCATCGACTCTTGCGGTGACACGGCGCGGATTTGGAACGAACCCTGCCGAGGTCGCAGAAGACTTGTCCTTACAGAGTTACGGGGGTGGACAGACGCTTGCCCGTTGGCTGCTTGCCCACATCCTCGCACGCATCGAAACCATGCCGCTTGGCCTCCCGCTGTCCGTGCAGCTCAAGTGTGACCGCATGGTTGCGCGAGGTGCAGCAGGCAAACGAGACATTGATGGCGGCATCGAATTGGAATCAGTCGCATCGATTCTTGACAGCGTTCCGCCTCCGCGTACGCTCGTCATCGAAACATCTGCCTGCGGGCGGGTGCCGCAGGCAACATAGCTCAGTTGGTAGAGCATCGCACTGAAAATGCGAGTGTCCCCGGTTCAAGTCCGGGTGTTGCCATTCACCCCGTGCAGCGACTGCACCGTCCGCACATCGAGTCCGTCGATCGGATAGTGAGTCTCGAGCGCACTGCTGAGTTCATGGGAGTCCACGACAACGAAGATCGCCGGCAGCCCAAGAACGCTGCTCGCAAATCGGCAGGCACGCGCCAGGTGCGCAGGAGTCGTTGCCGCCACGACCGCACCATGCTCAAATCGAAGGGGAAAGAAGCGGAATTGCCACGCTTGCCGCGCCGTCACCAGTGCTGCGGCGCTCGCATCGACGCGCGCAAAGTCCGCATCGAATGTGTGCGCAAGCGCACGGTACTGATCTGTCCATGCACCTTCGATGATGGTCGGATCAATCCCGAACATCTCCTCGCAGAGCACGCCGAACGGACGACCTTGCATTTGCTGCCGTTCCAAGACTGCATCCACTTCGCTTTGCCGCAGAACGCCCTGCGCGACGAGCAACTCGCCAATTCGCGGAACACGCATGGCGGGTCGTACTGCCGTCTGAAGCTTGGTTGGAGACGAGGAACTTTGCACGGCAGGTGGATCGGCGGCACGACACCCTCACTTGCGGCAACCCCGAGTTTTTTGTTGAACTTGCCCCCCTGCTCCGCGCCCCCAACGGCGCAATAACTATGGCATCCCCCACTCGAGATCGCGCGACTCAGACCCTGCGTTGGCTCTCGACGCTCCAAGCCCGTTCGCTGCGCCCCATGGCGCGGCGCATCGAACGGGCTGCTGGGAATCCGCGCCTGCAGGCAGCACTCGTATCCGAGGCCCGACTCGCCCGCACTTTGATCCGCGCGGGATTCGATGTCGGCAGCGAAGTGCAAACTCCAACCGGCCGTGCGTGCGATCTCGTCGCGCGGAAGGGTGACGTGCTGCTGCATCTTCATGTCAAGAGCATCGAGGACGAACACTCTCCTCAGACGCGAGCCGTGCGCATCCCGCGTGCGATTCGGGCGCTCGAACACATCGAGCGCCGCCTTGAGGTGGAGATCATTTGGCGCACCGGACTTGCCGCATCATCGCTGCGCGCCCTGTCGAAGAACTTCGCCAACTTCCTTGTGCGCGCAAGCATTGGCGATGAGCACACCGTGGCCGGGCGAGACGGCCGCACGCAGGGTCGCTGCCGCGTTCGCTGCGCGCATGACGGGCCGTGCATCCGGCTTCATGTCGGCATCGCTGATGATCGCGCGGAGATCATCGAACGAATGGACCGTCTCATGCGCAAGGCGCGCGCGCAGTTTCTCGAGGGAGGCGAAAACATCATCGTGCTGATGGGCGACTCACGGCTGGAGTGGCTGTTTGCAGAAGCACTGCTTGGCACACCGATTGAGCGCTGGGACCGTCTCCCCCGCCGCGGCGAACGCATCGCCATCGGTCGCGCGCCCAACGGCTTTTGGAAACCCGAGCGCGATCTCACAAGCCGCATCGTCGCATGGCAGTCCACTGACTCATCGCGCGCGCCGTCATCGGCTTGGCTGCGCACGCGTGCATCCACCGACATGCTTGCGGTCTGTCGCACCTTGTTTGACCGCTGTACGGAAGTGGAGTGACGGGGCTCTCACTCGCCGGCGCCGAAGAGTCGCTCGTGGGGCGGGATGCGTTCCCGTGCATGTTCACTGGTCAGCGGCCAGAGCCGCTCAAGCGCCGCATGCGGGGCCTCGCCGTCGACGGTGAATCGGACGCCGCCCGCGAGCAGATGCTCGATGTGGCGCCGCGCAACGCTCACGCGCAGGATCGACTGCGTCGCATCCCAGTCGCGGGACAGCACCTTCGTCCTCGACTCAAGGAAGTCGACGGCCTTCCCCTCGCGCAGCGGGAGTCGAATCGTCACTTCATACAACTGCCCGAGCAGCGTCTCTCGAACACAAGCCGTGAGTTGTTCGAGTCCATATCCCGTGCGTGCCGACACTGCAACGGTGGATGGCTCTGCCGCTGTCCACGCAGGCAAGACGAAGGGGTTCGGGTGTTTCGAGAGGCGATCCACTTGGTTCAGCACAACGATTCGGGGCTGCCGCGTCGCCCCAATCTCTCCGAGCACGGTTCGCACCGTCTCGAGTTGCTCAGACGCTCTTGGATCAGCCACATCGACGACAACGAGCAAGAGGTGCGCATGAACGGTCTCCTCAAGTGTTGCGCGGAAGCTGGCAACAAGATGATGGGGAAGCCGCTGAATGAAGCCAACCGTGTCCGACAGCAGCGCCGTGTTCCCTCCGCCCAGATTCCACGCTTCAGTCCGAGTCTGAAGGGTCGCAAAGAGTTGGTCATTGGCAAACGCGCCGCCCGCAGTGAGCGCATTGAAGAGAGTGCTCTTTCCTGCGTTCGTGTAGCCGACAAGACCCACGGTGAAGTGCTCCGCGCGGCGCGCTTGCACCTCGCGGCTCTTGCGCGCCTGAACCTCCGCCAGTTCGCGCTTCAGTGCGACAATTCGCCGCGAGACGAGCCGACGATCGATTTCCAGTTGCTGCTCGCCGGGACCGCGCGTTCCAACACCCACGGGCGACCCGCCCGTGACTTGACCGAGATGTGACCACATCGCGCGGAGGCGTGGCGCGGTGTACGCAAGTTGCGCAATCTCGACCTGCAGTTGCGCTGCACGAGATGTTGCGCGGTTGGCAAAGATGTCGAGAATGAGTTCGCTGCGGTCGATCACCTTCTGGCAGACCGCTTCCTCAATGTTGCGTAGTTGGCTTGGACTGAGTTCATGATCGAAGATGACGACGCCCGCGCCCAGTTCATTCACCATCGCCTTTAGGTCGGCAATCTTCCCCTTTCCCAGACAGGTGCGCGGGTCCATATCCGCGCGGTTCTGAATCAGTTGACCGACGGTCTCGACAGCAGCCGTCTGGGCCAGCGCGCGCAGTTCGGCCAGCGGGTCATCTCCGCCCCGCGCATCAGATCCACCCAGCACAACGGCTGCGAGCACTGCTCGCTCAGTTTGGATCGATCCGCCACGAAGTCCAGTTTCCATTCCTCCGCAGTTTAGGCAGCGAGGGCTACGCTCCACCTCTCATGAAGGTGCTTGGCATCGAGAGCAGCTGTGACGAGACATCGGCAGCGGTCGTCGAGATCGAGCGGGATGCGCTGTTGGTTCGCTCGTGCGTGACCGCCAGCCAAGATGCTCTGCATGAGGAGTATCGGGGTGTGGTCCCGGAGATTGCCAGTCGCGCACACCTTGATTGCATTGTGCCCGTCGTGCGCGCTGCACTTCGCGAGGCGGGTGTAGCACTGCACGCGATCGATGGCATCGCCAGCGGAACGCGTCCCGGCCTCATCGGCTCACTGCTGGTTGGGACAAGTGCCGCAAAGGCGATCGCGTGGGCAAGCGGACGACCATTCGTTGGCGTCGACCATGTCGCTGCGCATTTGGTGGCGTGCCTGCTTGATCGCCCACCCGTTGCTTGGCCAGCCCTCGGTCTTGTGGTTTCTGGCGGACACACGAGTCTCTTCGCGCTTCGACATCCGCTTGAACCGACGCTGCTCGGCGCGACCATCGATGACGCTGCGGGCGAGGCATTCGACAAGGCAGCCGCGATCCTAGGGCTCGGCTATCCGGGTGGCGCGCGGCTCGATGCAGCTGCAGAGCGCGGCAATCCCGCAGATGTCCCTCTGCCGCGCACCCGCCTGCGCGGGCATGACTTTTCCTTCAGCGGTCTCAAGACAGCCCTTGCACTCGCGCACCAGCGTTCGCCAAAGGACACGGATGCTCTTGCAGCCTCGTTTCGCTTCGCTGTGGTGGACCAGTTGCTCGATCGCACATGGCGAGCGAGCGAAGAGATCGCTGCGCGAACGCTGCTCGTTGGGGGGGGCGTTGCGGCAAACGCGCTCTTGCGCCGTGAGCTGACTCGCGGTTGCGAAGTACGCGGCATCGATCTTCGGCTGAGTGATCCGCGCTACTGCACCGACAATGCGGCGATGATTGCAGCGTCGGGCGCGCTTCGGCTCCAGCGCGGCGAACGGGAGGGCTGGGACACAGTTGCGGAACCACTCTCGTCACTCGCACGGGGTCGCCGCGGCGAGCGCCGACGCGTGGAGTGACGCGTGATCGAGCCCCTCCGCAGTATCGACCATCCCGCGTGCTTGCCGGTCGAGCAGCTGCTCACGCTTTGCGAGACACGGACGGGCAAAGTGGGCGGACCGGGTGGTCAGCACAGGAACAAGGTGGAGACAGCGTTTTTCATTACACACACCTCCACGGGCTTGTGCGCACAGGCCAGCGAGCGGCGGAGCCTCGCGGAGAACCGAACCGTTGCTCTTCACCGACTTCGCATCGCGCTCGCCGTTCGTGTGCGGTCGCTGCCCGCCCAGCAGCCACACGCCACCTCCCGCGGTGCGAGTGAACTCTGGCGCTCGCGCTGCGTGAATGGTCGAATCTCGTGCGCGGTCACACACGCGCACTTCCCATCGATGTTGGCCGAGGCTCTCGATGCATGGACGATGGCTTCAGGCGATGCGAAGAGGGCAGCAGAGTTGTTGGAGGTCACTCCAACTCAACTCACGCGCTTCACTTCGCGCGAGCGCGGTGCCTGGCTGTTTGTGCAGGCGCTCCGCAAGGAGCACAATCTCGCGCCGCTTCGAATCTAATCTCCGATGTCAGAGGAGTTCGGTTCGGTTGGGTAGGTCCACTGCCCCCCCCCGCCGATAGTTCCCCAGTCTCAGCTTCCTTTGCGGCTCGATTTTGAAATGGTCTTGACAGAGCCGCTGTCTTGGTGTCTTTTTCACTTATGAATTGCCCGGTCATGTCAATGGGCGCAGCAGTAGCCGCCGCTGTTCTTTTCGAACTGCCCACTGCGGCCCAACAGCCGAACCTGATTCCCCAGCCCGCCATTCGATCCATTGTCCGTATCGAATCACCCATTCGCGAGGTGTCATCGCAGCATCAAGGCGCAGCCAACGCTGTGCCTCTCTCGCTGCAAGCTGTTGTTGCCATGCTTGAGGTGGACGAGCAGCAGTGGCAGTTGCTTGATGCCGTCGATGATGCGCTGCTGACAGGGCTGCCGATAGCGCCTGGCCAAACTGTTGATGCAGTGGTGCATCGGCGCGCTCCACTCGATGGGGTTGCCGTGGTGTCCGCATCGCTCGCCGCCAGTGGTCAGATTGTGGAAACTCCGCTTGCACTTCCTGCGCTCTCGTGTTTCAGCGGTTCGCTTGTGGGCGATCCCTCCTCGCGAGTCATGATTGCGCGGCACAACAGCTTTCTCATTGGCTTTGTGATCACCGATCAGGGCCGCTGGATTCTCTCGAGTGGCGCCGCTGATCAGCGTGGACCACTTGTGGCCTTTCGGCACGGCGCGCTTCCGCCCGACACGCTAAAGGCTCGAGATTGGAGTTGCACGGCGATTGTGCCGCCACATGACGATGGAGCCGCAGGTCACGGAAGAGCGGACGACAAGTTTGACCATGACGGAAACTCTGAGGGCGGCATTGCCGGGTCAGGCATCTGCCGTCAGTCACGGATCGCCGTGGAAACCGACCACGAGTTCCTGCTGCTCTTTGGGGGCAATCAAGGCGCAGCCGCCGCCTATGTCGCCACTCTGTTCAGCGCGCTGAATGATGTCTACTCCCGTGATGTTGGACTGCGTCCGAGTCCGTGCCTCATCCGTCTGTGGCCGAATGTAAGTGACCCGTGGGATGCAACCAGCACCTCTGCGCAGCTGTACCAGTTCCGAAACCTCTGGGAATCCACGCCGCCCACAGTGCAGCGCAACTCCGCCACTTTTCTCTCTGGCCGCGCACTCGGGGGCGGCGTCGCGTGGCTGAACAGCGGCTGCGGCGGCTACGCCTACTCGGTGTCGGCGAATCTTGGCGGTGCGTTCCCCTATCCGCTCATCGACAACAGTTGGGATAACTGGGACATCATGGTTGTCGCACACGAGCTCGGCCACAACTACGGGGCACCTCACACCCACGACTACAACCCTCCTGCGGATGGATGCGGATCGAACCCGCAGGACTGCACTGCCGCGAACAACGACGAAGGCACCATCATGAGCTACTGCCACATTTGTGATGGCGGCATGTCGAATATCGACATGCGCTTTCATCCAATGAGCATCGGCTCGATCGCTTCGTATCTGGGCAGTGGCGCATGCAACTTTTCACCTGCGGTGCAGCCCCCTGCGGCGCTCCCTGATTACGCGACCTGCCTCGCCGGATCAGTGATCGACATTGATGTGCTCGCGAACGATCTGGCACTCAACTGCGATCCGATCACTTCCATTTCGGTTGCACAGCCGGGCGGCGGCGCAACGGCCGTTGTCGTGCCGGGGGCTGGACCGAACGGTCGCAGTATTGTGAGGTTCACCGCTGCGGGCGGCGCGACCACCTCACTGACCTTCGCGTACACCGTTGTCGAGGCAAGTGGACTCAACAACACTGCAAACATCACCGTTGATGTACAGGCCTTGCGTTACCCGGAAAACCCGGGCAACGCTGCCCCGGGAGTGATCGCGAGTTACTACCAGCTCACTGCTCCGCAGGTTCTGCCTGATTTCACGACTCTCACTCAGTACTCCGGCGGCATTGTCACCGACATCAATTATGCCAGCACCGGCGGAAACTTTGCAGGAAGCGGCCGTGCGGATGAGGTCGGTGCCGTGTTCCGCGGCTGGATCAACATCCCGACATCTGGATTCTGGACGCTCTACACCAATTCCGATGACGGGTCGCGCCTGCTCATTGGCGAAACGGTTGTTGTGTCAAACGATGGACTTCACCCAATGGTTGAGAAGTCTGGCACGATTGCCCTTGCCGCGGGAAAGCACGCCATTCGAGTGGAGTTTTTCGAGAACGGCGGTGGCGCAGGGCTGATTACTTCTTGGAAAGGTCCCGGAGTTGCGAAGGCAGTCGTGCCCGCATCGGCGTGGTCACGAGGCGGTACCTACAACTGGGCGGACATTGATCGCAACGGGGTCGTGAATAGTGCCGACCTCACGCGTCTCCTTGCGGCATGGGGGACCTTCGACATCCCAAGTGACATCAATCAGGACGGAGTGGTTTCGGGCGAGGATCTCACCGCGCTGCTGACCGCTTGGACCAGCTGACCGCAGAACACACGGGCAGCGCCGCTCAGCGCGCCAGCGCTTCGGTCTTGCCCTCGATCGCTCCGATCAGTTCCTTCCAACTCTTGTCGAATGCGTCGCGCCCCTCGATCTGCAATTCTTCCGCGCAGCGATCGAGGTCGATACCCGCCTTCGTCACCGCATCGAGCGAGGTTCGCCACGAGCAGTCGCTCGGAGCGAGCACCGTTGGAAGATCCATGCCGCGGCTCACGGCAAGAAGCGTCTCCTCTGGCATCGTGTTCACCGTGCGCGGTGCGGCCAGCGATTGCACATAGAGCGTTGGCGAAAGGGTGGGATCCTTCGTGCTGGTGCTGGCAAAGAGCAGTCGCTGCGGTCGCGCACCCGCCGCTTCGAGAGCCAGCCAGCGATCGCTTGAGTACAGCTCACAGTACTCGCTGTAGCACTTGCGGCACACCGCCACTCCAACAGTGTTCTTCAAATTGGCAGGCAGTTTCGGCGCTGTCTTGCGATCCCACCGCGACACGAACAAACTCGCCACTCCACTCACGACGCCGAGAGGCAACTTCGCTGCAGCGCGCCGTTCAAGCCCGCGCATATACGCCTCCGCTGCCGCGCGGCAGTGCTGCGGCGCAAAGAGCAGGGTGACATTCACAGAGATTCCGGCAAAGGTCAGCTCCTCGATGGCCGGTATCCCCTCGGGCGTGCCGGGAACCTTGATGTACAGGTTCGGGCGTCCTGCCTTCGCATGCAGTTCGCGAGCCTGTGCAAGGGTCGCCTTTGTGTCATTCGCGAGCAGCGGTGAAACCTCAAGCGAAACCCATCCATCGATACCGCCAGTGCGCTCGTGCACACTGCGAAACAGGTCGCACGCGCGAGTCAGGTCGCTGATGGCACAATCAAAGAAGATCTGCTCAGCCGAGAGGCCCTTCGCCGCCAGCGAGGAGACCTGTCCGTCGTAATCGCTTGATCCGGTCACCGCCTTCTCGAAGATCGACGGGTTGGAGGTCAGTCCAACAACAGAGAGGTCGCGGATCCACTGCGACAGTTGCCCTGAGTCGAGCAGCTTACGAGTGATGTTGTCCAACCAAATCGACTGCCCTGTCATGCTGAGGAGTGCTGTGGCCTTCATGGGCATAAGAATACCGGGTGGCCGCCGTGAATGCCGCGCATGCCGTGTTAGGACATTGCACGCCATCGTGTGTGCCGTAGTCCCTCGCTTGGGAACATACATTCCCCCCATGAACACGCTTGAGCAGCCAACCATCCGGGATGCGCCTCGCCTCGATGCCCGACCAGAGTGGAAGTCTCTGCAGCAGATCGCGAAGTCAGATGGCGCACTTCATCTGCGTGACCTCTTCAAGAGCGATGCTGCACGCGCTGCACGCTTCAGCGTTGAAGGTCCAGGCGGAGTGTTCATGGATTACTCCAAGCAGCGCATCACGCCGACTGTGCTCGAAGCGCTGTTGACGCTCGCGCACGCGTGCGGGGTTCCACAGCGCGTGCAAGCGATGTTCAGCGGCGAGAAGATCAACATCACCGAAAGGCGCGCGGTGCTGCACACGGCACTGCGTGCGCCCCGCGGCGCAACTGTGCTTGTCGAGGGAAGGAATGTGGTGCGCGATGTGCATGATGTGCTCGACCGCATGACGGCGTTCTCCTCGACCGTCCGCAAGGGCGAGTGGCGAGGCCACACCGGCAAGCCCATTCGTACGGTCGTGAACATCGGTATCGGGGGGAGCGACCTCGGCCCGGCGATGGCCTACGACGCGCTGCTGCCCTTCACGCAGCGCGATCTCTCGGTGCGATTCGTGTCGAATGTGGATGCAACGGACTTCGCCGAGAAGACGCGCGACTGCGATCCGGCGCAGACGCTGTTCATCGTGTCATCGAAAACCTTCACCACTCTGGAGACCATGGCGAACGCAACGACCGCGCGCGAATGGTTGCTCCGCGGACTCGGCGGCGATTCGGCTGCGGTCGCACGCCATTTCGTGGCCGTTTCAACAAACGCAGAGAAGGTTCGTGCGTTTGGAATCGACACGGCCAACATGTTTGGTTTCTGGGATTGGGTTGGCGGGCGCTATTCGATGGACTCTGCAATCGGACTTTCGACGATGCTGGCCATCGGGTCGGATGCATTCCATGAGATGCTCCGCGGCTTCCACGAAATGGACGAGCACTTCCGAACGACGCCGCTCGAGCGAAACCTGCCAGTCCTCATGGCGCTTGTGGGAATCTGGAATGTCAACTTTCTCGGCGCGCAGACGCTCGCGGTGCTTCCCTACGACCAGTATCTCGATCGGTTCAGCGCGTACCTGCAGCAACTTGAGATGGAATCCAACGGCAAGCATGTCACGCTCGATGGATCACGCGTTTCTTGGGCCACTTGCCCTGCCGTGTGGGGTCAGCCGGGCACGAATGGTCAGCATGCGTTCTATCAGATGATCCATCAGGGAACTCCGCTGGTGCCCTGCGACTTCATCGCATTCTGTCACTCGCACAATCCACTCGGTCAGCATCAGGATCTTCTTGTTGCGAATGTGCTCGCGCAGGCTGAGGCACTCGCCTTCGGAAAGACCCTGTCAGAAGTCGAGAAGGAAGGCAGCCCCCCGTGGCTTGCGCCCCATCGACAGTTCGAGGGGAATCGTCCAACGACCACCATCCTTTGCCCACAACTTGATCCCGCCATGCTCGGTCGGCTGATCGCGCTCTACGAGCACAAGGTCTTCACGCAGGGAACGATCTGGAACATCAACTCCTTCGATCAGTGGGGTGTGGAGTTGGGTAAGGTCCTCGCTCAGCGGATCATTCCGGAACTGAGCGGTCCCGCGCCGAGCCCAAGCCACGACGGCAGCACCCAACAGCTCATCAACCGCTACCGCGCAGCACGCGGCTTGTGATCGAGCGCGGGCGCGCACTGCGCACGGTCTGGACAGCCCGGAGAGGAAATCTGTTCAGGGCATCGCGCGCGCGACGGACTGCACCGCCTGAACGACGCGGGATGCTGCGTCATCCATCTCTCGTTGTGTCGTGAGCCGAGACATCGAAAAGCGCACGGCACCGTGCGCGATCTCGCGGTCAATACCCATCGCCAACAACACGGGCGATGGATCAAGCGAACCAGATGAGCACGCCGCACCCGCCGAAGCAGCAACGCCAATCCGGCCCAGTTCCACGAGCAGCGCTTCCGACTGCAGTCGCGGGAACGCAATCAGACTCGTGTTCCACA
>Ga0233425_10005764_pt1 | contig 19185 bp, 16 predicted proteins | sample Watercolumn_Towu_2_FD_181712 | JGI IMG/M metagenome (GOLD analysis project Ga0233425, IMG submission 181712) | Freshwater microbial communities from Lake Towuti, South Sulawesi, Indonesia - Watercolumn_Towuti2014_140_MG | ecosystem: Environmental > Aquatic > Freshwater > Lake | place... | reverse complement strand
GTAACTGCTCAGCCGTAACAAAACTTGAACGCAATTTGAATTGCAATGTACATGAAGACCTTGCATAATCCAGATCATGACACCCGCTGATTTGCCCACCCGCGAACAGCTCCAAGACTTGATCGAACATGACCGCGAAGCCGGCTTGACCATTTACGACACGTTGATGGCATTGATTCGCGCTCTCGAAGCGCGGGTTCAATCCCTGGAAGATCAACTCGCCAAGAATAGCCGGAATAGCAGCATGCCGCCTTCGAGTGATGGCTTCAAGAAATCCCAGCCCCACAGCTTACGGTCATCCAGTGGCAAGCCTAGTGGCGGGCAACCGGGACATCCAGGTCACACGTTAAAAGCCGTCGCCAAACCCGATCACATTCGCGTCCATCGCCTTAACCGTTGCCAGCAGTGCCAAACGCCGTTGGGCAATGTGGCGGTATGCGACTACGCCAAACGCCAAGTCTTTGATCTCCCACCGGTGCGGGTCGAAGTGACCGAACATCAAGCGGAGATCAAAGTGTGTCCCCATTGCGGCGAACGCCGCCAAGCCGACTTTCCGCCAGAGGTCATGCAACCGGTGCAATTCGGCACGATGCTACAAGCGCAAATGGTTTACCTGAACCAGTATCATCTGATTCCGCTGGCGCGCACGGTTCAGATTCTCGATGATTTCTATGGACAACCCGTGAGCGAAGGCACCGTCGTCGAAACCAATGCCACCGTCGCCGTGCAGGTTGCTCCCGTGAATGAATGCATCAAAGAACATTTGACGGAGCGTGCCACCGTGGTGCATTTCGATGAGACCGGAGCCCGTGTCGAGGGACTCTTGAATTGGTTTCATTCCGCGAGCACCGACCTGCTGACCTGGTATGCTCAACACGCCAAGCGCGGCACGGACGCGATGGATGACATCGGCATCTTGCCGCATCTGAAGGGCACGGCGGTGCATGACCATCTCCGTTCCTATTTCCAGTATCGGGTGAACCATGCGCTGTGCAACGCCCATCACTTACGCGAGTTGGCATTCATCGTGGAACGTTACCATCAAGCCTGGGCGACCGGGATGATTGAGTTGTTGGTCGAAATCAAACAGGCGGTCGATCAAGTGCGCTCGGTGCAGGACCACCTGGCTCCAGAGTGCCTCGCCGCCTTGGAAGCCCGTTACGATGCCTTGCTGGAGCAGGGGTTTCGTGAGAACCCGATCATGCTCGCGAGCGCACCGCCGAGGCGCGGACGGGTCAAACAAAGCCCACCGAAAAATTTGCTGGACCGGCTCCGCGACCACAAACGCGAAACCCTGGCATTCATGTATGACTTTCGCGTGCCGTTCGACAACAATCAAGCCGAACGCGACTTACGGATGATGAAGGTAAAGCAAAAAGTCTCCGGCTGTTTTCGCAGTGAAGGCGGAGCGCAAGTCTTCTGTGCCGTTCGCGGCTACATTTCGACGGCGCAGAAAAATGGACAGCGGATCTTGGATGCGCTCAAGTTGGCATTGAACGCAAGACCCTATGTGCCGCCAGTCTTGGTCATGCAACCCGCATCCACTGCCTGAGCAGTTACGAGGAATGTCGCCAGTATGGAGAAGCCGGACAACTACACGGTCGTCTTCAAACTTGTGGCGCCCAATTCTCGCTTCCACGCGTATTTCACCGTGCGCTGGGGCGCTTGCTTCATGATGCCCAAGCATGTCTTCGAGAAGGCACCAGACCCGCTGGCGTACAAGTTCAACCCACCAGTGAGTCTGGGTGCTTATACGCTCAAGGATTTCGATCCCCAGGGTGACTGGTATCTGTGGCAGCGGAGAGAGGACTGGCAGCGCACATCGGTTGCTAAATTCGGCATGCCCGGTCCGAAGTATGCCATGTACATCAATCCCGGTCCGAGCGACAAGAAGGTGATCGCCCAGACCAGCAAACAACTGGATGTCATCCACGACATAGCTCCAGAGGGGATGATCACGCTCGCAAAGACCAACCCGAATTCCAAGGGCTGGTTCAAGTCGTTCCCCTGGGCGCACCCAGATCCCACTCTGCCGGCAGTGATCCTGAACCATGGTAAGCCACCCTATGACATGAAGGAAGTACGCTGGGCGCTGACCCTGTCGATCGACATCGTGCGTGTGGCAATGGCGTCCTACCGTGGTGCCGCGACTATATCGGGGATTCACGTGCCACCCACCGGCTTGTATCCCAAGTATTACTTCGATCCCCTCGAGCAGTGGCTAAAGGACTTTGCGCTTGACATCGGCGGCACGCCGTACAAGCCCTGGGATTCGACAGTACCCCAGCGTATCGCTGATGAGGCGCGCAAAACCCTGGGCGACCTTGTGCCCACGAATGCCGCCGAGATCCGCAAGTCGATCGGCATGGGCTGGTGGAAGTACGATGTCGCCGCGGCGGAGAAACTGCTCTTGTCGAAAGGGTTCAAGCGCGGCAGCAATAAGATGTGGTTGCTGCCGGATGGCACGCCATGGAAGATCAACCTCGTTTGTGAGGGCGAAACGCGGCCCGTCATGAACCGCGCCGCAGCCCAAATTGCTGAGGGCTGGAAGGATTTCGGCATCGAGGCGTTCGCCGACGTGCGCGATGCCGCCACACGAGCTCGGGTCCCCATGGTCGGCGAATTCGATGCCACCTTGAATTGGGCGATCGAAACCTGGGGCGGTCATCCGGATCTATTCTACTTCCTGGAGACCTGGCACTCGAGGTACTTTAAGCCAATCGGCGAAAACTCAGTTGGCAAGAACTGGATGCGGTGGAAGAACCCCCAGCTCGACAAGATCATCGATGGCATCGTCCAGCTCGACTTCGACGACCCCAAAGCCCTCGATCTCGGCCGGGATTTCGTCAAGCTGGCTGTGCAGGAACAGCCAACGATCCCCATCATGTCCTACAATGTCTTCACCGTCTGCGATCAGACTTACTGGACGGGCTTCCCAGATTCCGAAAATCCGTACACCAATCCCGTACCGAACTGGGGAAACACCAAGTACATGTTCCCCAAGATTAAGCCCAAGGGTGGATAGCCAAGGTTGATTGTTCCCCTCCGTAGCGGGCGTCTGGCAGGCGACTGCTGCGGAGGGGATTCCTGTACTCGGAGGTGACGATTATGCACAAATTTGTCCTTGGTTACCTCGTCCCACGGTTTGCCCAGTGGGCTGTCGTCATATTCATTGGGGTGACTGTGACCTTCATTATCCCGCGGCTCTCGCCGAACGATCCCGTCGAAAGGCAGATCAGCCAGATGATGGGGACTGGCGCACGGATCGACCCAGAAGCCGTCGAACATATGCGCGCGGCGTTGACCGAGATGTATGGACTGAAGGGCAGTGGGTGGCAGCAGTACGTCGCGTTCTGGGGGCGCTTACTTAGGGGCGACCTGGGACCCTCACTCTCCACATTCCCGACACCGGTGACATCACTGATCGCCAATGCGATGCCGTGGACTCTCGGCTTGCTCCTGACCTCAGTCCTGATCTCATGGGTGCTTGGCAATATCCTCGGTGCCTTCGCCAGCTACTACCCCGATAGCCGCTTCATGGGCGTGATCGATGTGCTCAGCCAGGCGGTGCGCCCGATCCCCTACTACGTCTGGTCGCTGGTCATGCTAATCATGTTCGCCTATGTGATCAAGATCTTTCCCTTCAGCGGTGCCTACCCGCCCGGCACACGTGTCGCGCTGACTCCCCAATTTATTGTGACAGTGATAGAACACTCCGCCTTGCCAGCGCTGAGTCTGGTGACTATCGGCATGGGCGGCTGGTTTCTCGGCATGAAATCTCTGACCTCCAACATTATCTCCGAAGATTACGTGACTTATGCGGAAACTGCCGGATTGCGCGAGCGCAAAATCCTCTTCAACTATGTCATCCGCAACGCGTTGCTGCCACAAGTAACCGGGCTGGGTCTTCAACTCGGGTCACTCTTCTCTGGTGCCCTTATTTTGGAGATCGTCTTCGGCTACCCCGGCATGGGCATGCTGACCTTCAATGCCGTCATAGGCAACGACTATAGTTTGATCATGGGGATCGCAATCTTTTCGATCATCGGAGTTGCCACTTCCGTACTCATCCTCGATTTGATTTATCCGCTGTTCGATCCGCGAGTACGCCATCAATAGGAGGTTGCTGATGCTTCGAGTTTTTCGCGACTTGCTCAAGCACGACGGACGGTTCCGGGTCGCCTTTGTTTTCTTAATGGCGATCCTAATCCTGTCGACGTTGTCCCTGGTCTCACCGTACGATCCAGGGCGGACGTTCAAAGTGCCAGCCGATATGCCTCCATCATTGGAGCATCCCTTCGGCACGAGTTCGCGTGGTCAAGATATTTTTTGGTGGATGGCGTTTGCGGTACGTAACTCGCTTCTCCTGGGTCTGATGACGGCGTTCGTTTCCCGCATCATCGCGATTGGCGTTGGGCTGGTCGCCGGTTATCGCGGTGGTATTATTGACCGCGTGCTCATGTCAATCAACGATAGTTTCGTCGTCATGCCGGTCTTGCCAGTTTTGATCCTAATGAGTTTCCTGCTCAGAAGCAGTATGAGTTTGTTCATGCTAGCATTCATCATGAGTTTGTTCGGTTGGCCCTGGGATGCGCGACTCATTCGCGCACAGGTGCTCAGTCTCAAGGAGCGATCCTTTACACAGACGGCTGTTTATTCCGGCACTGGCGCGTTTCGAATTTCGTTGAACGAGCACTTGCCGTTTGTTCTGCCGGTAGTATTTGCGACGACGATTAACAACATGCTGTGGTCAATTGGCATGGAAGTGACCTTGAGCGTCCTTGGACTTTCAAACGTGACGTTTCCAACCATCGGCACGACGATCTTTTGGGCGAATCAACATCAGGCACTTGTCGCCGGCGTTTGGTGGTGGCTCGCTGCGCCGGTGGTGGTCGCCATTGTATTGTTCCTGGGATTATACTTGCTCTTCTCGAGCATCAACGAATACATCGATCCACGGACGCGCTTGCGGCGGATTGGAGTATGAGCGATGGCACTCTTGGATGTGCAAAATCTCCGCGCGTATTATGAGACCCAGGTGTATGGCATCTCGCGAACAGTGCGCGCCGTCGATGGCGTTTCGCTCCAACTCTTGCCCAACGAAATTTATGGCGTCGCCGGTGAATCGAGTTGTGGCAAGACGACATTGATCAAAGTTCTTTCTGGAACGGTCAAGCCGCCGTTGAAAATTCACGACGGGACGGTGCATTACCAATTCGGTTCGTACAAAGTTGACATGTTGCATTTTGATTCGGAGGAACTCCGCCACAGTGTGCGTTGGAAAGAAATTTCGTACGTGCCGCAAGGTTCGATGAGCGTGTTAAATCCGGTCCGGCGCATCATTCGCACGTTCGAAGACATTGTCGATACCCACCAAGGCATTCAGGACAAAAAAGTATTCTTCAATCAAATGCGCGACTACGTTAACAAGCTGGGTCTGCCGCCTGACGTGCTAAACGCGTTTCCGCATCAACTTTCCGGCGGAATGCGCCAGCGTGTTGCCATCGCGCTCGCCACAGTGTTTCATCCCAGGTTGATCATTGCCGATGAACCGACAACCGCGCTCGATGTTGTCGTTCAACGCGGTGTGTTGCAGTTACTCAAAGACATCCAAGCCGAAAGTCAAAACACGGTACTCTTGGTCACGCACGACATGGCGGTTCACGCCAACGTCGCCGACCGCGTGGCAATCATGTATGCCGGGCGATTCGTAGAAGAAGCGCCGACCAAAATTATTTTTGGCGCGTCGCGCCATCCGTACACACAGCATTTGATTCATTCGCTGCCGGTGATTGGCGACAAGTCGAGCCGCGCCAGTCTTGGCGGCGCTCCACCCAATTTAGCGAATCCACCGAATGGTTGTCGCTTTCATCCGCGCTGTGCTCAGGTCCTGGAAATTTGTCGAACCCAGGTTCCGGCGATGGTCGATCTCGGCGGCAGGCATCGCGTCGCGTGTCATTTGGTCAAGGAGGCAACTCGATGAATGCAAATGACAAGCTGCTCGATGTTCAACACGTGACGCAAATTTTTCACATCGGCGGTTTGATCGGCGGCAGTCGCTTGGTCGCCGTGAATGATGTGTCGTTCTCGCTCGATCGCGCGCGTCCAGAAATTTTTACGCTTGCCGGCGAAAGCGGCAGTGGCAAGACAACGCTCGCGCATTTGCTGTTGCACGACCTCGATCCGATGAAGGGGCAGGTTCTCTTCGAAGGACGCGATGTGTCGCAGATTCGGAAACGGAAACAAGTCATGGAATTCATGAAAAAAGTCCAGCCCGTTTTCCAAAATCCCTTCGAGACTTTTAATCCGCTACGCCGCGTCGAGGATTATTTGTACGATACCGCGATTCACTTTGGCAGAGCAAAGGATCATCGCACTGCCGCGCCCATTGTCGACGAAGTGCTGCGCAATGTCGGGCTGTCGCTCGAAGAAGTGAGCAAACGTTATCCGCACGAACTATCCGGCGGACAGATTCAGCGCATGTCCGTCGCACGCGCACTCATTCCACAACCGGATTTGATTTTGGCGGACGAGCCGGTTTCGATGGTTGACGCGTCACTGCGCATGGCGATTGTCAATCTCTTCCGCAAGTTGCGCGACGAGAACAAAGTGAGCGTCGTCTACATCACGCACGATCTCGCAACCGCATACTACATCAGCGACCGCATCGCGATCATGCTACGCGGCAATTTTGTCGAATCCGGTCCGGTCGAAGCGGTACTGGATCGTCCTCTCCATCCGTACACTCAGTTGCTCAAAGAGTCGCTGCCTTCGCCAAATCCAAGCGGATTGGAATCATGGGCAAAACACATCGCGCTGGGCACGACCGATGTTAAAGAGTACGGACGCGTCGGATGCAAGTTCGCCGGACGCTGTCCGCGCGTGATGGACATTTGCACGAAAGCCGATCCGCCAGATGTGCAAGCCGATGGACGAACGGTCAAATGCTATTTGTACGCAGATGGAGCGAAGTAGAAACAAGAATCAAGGGACGAGAGATATAAACGTAAACCTTCCCTCGACACCCGTCACTCGTCGCGTGTCACATCTTTCAAGAGGAGACAGCATGAACGAAATTACACTGGACGTTAAAATCGCCAAAACGAAAATCGATCGCAACATTTACGGGCACTTTTCCGAGCATCTGGGTCGCTGCATCTACGAGGGCTACTGGGTCGGCGAAGATTCCAAGATTCCCAACGTGCGCGGAATTCGCAAGGATGTTGTCGAAGCATTACGCAAAATCAAAGTGCCGGTGCTCCGCTGGCCCGGCGGCTGTTTCGCCGATGAGTACCATTGGATGGATGGTATCGGTCCGCGCGAAAATCGGCCGACGATGATCAACACACACTGGGGTGGCGTCGTTGAGAACAATCACTTTGGCACACACGAGTTCATGGATTTGTGCGCGCAACTCGAATGTGAGCCGTATGTGTGTGGTAATGTCGGTAGCGGTACCGTGCAAGAAATGTCGCAATGGGTTGAGTACATGACATTCGACGGCAAAAGCCCAATGTCCGATTTGCGTAAGAAGAATGGGCGCGCGGAACCTTGGAAGCTAAAATATTTTGGCGTCGGCAACGAGAACTGGGGTTGCGGTGGTCGCATGACAGCCGAGTACTATGGAGATGAGTATCGCCGCTATGGTCTGTACGCGCGTGATTATGGCGACAATAAATTATTCCGGATCGCGTGCGGACCGCGCAACGACGATTATCATTGGACCAAGGTTCTGATGGAAAAAGCCGGGCAAGAGCATGCATTTGGCGGGCGCTATATGGATGGACTCGCGCTGCACTATTACACCTCGGTCAAACGACTACCCGATGGATCACGCGTTGGGTCGACGACACAGTTCGATGAAACGGAATGGATTGAAATCATTTCCAAGGGATTGTTTATGGATGAACTCGTGCGCCGACATTCGACGATCATGGACCAGTACGATCCACGAAAAAAAGTTGCAATGATCGTGGATGAATGGGGTACGTGGTATGCCGTTGAGCCGGGCACGCATCCGCGCTTTCTCTATCAGCAGAACACGATGCGCGATGCCATCGTCGCGGCAACGACCCTCGACATCTTCAACAAGTATTGCGACCGCGTACGCATGGCAAACATCGCGCAGACCGTCAATGTCTTGCAAGCCATGATTCTTACGCAAAATGAAAAGATGCTGCTCACGCCGAGTTACCATGTGTTCGAAATGTACTCCGCGCACCAGGACGCGACGATGGTGCCAATTGATATCGCGTGTGAGCGGTATGAGCATGCTGGTTACAGCGTGCCCGCAGTTTCGGCATCGGCATCGGTTGACGCGAACGACAAATTGCACATCACGCTGAGTAATTCCAATCCGAACAAGGATATCGCCGTGAAAACATTCGTGCGCGGCATGAAAGTGAGTAAGGCACAAGGTCGTGTCTTGCAAGGTGGCGCGATGAATGTGCACAACACTTTCGAAGAGCCAGATGCAGTCAAGCCAAAAGACTATAGCTGTGCAATGGTCTTCAGTGAAGGAGTTGAAATCACCGTGCCAAAGATGTCCGTGGTGGTATGGGAATTAGAATAATAACTCGGTACTCCGCGTGGGCAAACCGCGCACCCGGATCGATGCGCGCGTGGTTAAGGAGCGAATAAGAGCAAAGGAATGGAGACGTAACTTATGAACAGTCCTACATTGGGCGTCATCGTCGGCAATCGAGGATTTTTCCCCGATTACCTATGCGATACCGGGCGCAAAACAATTCTCAACGTCCTGCAAGAAGAAGGCATCAATGCGATTGCGCTGACACCTGAAGATACCAAATTCGGTAGCGTAGAAAGTCTGGCTGACGCGCACAAATGCGCGGATCTTTTCAAGAAACATCGAGATGCCATTGACGGTGTTTTGGTAACGTTGCCCAATTTCGGCGACGAGCGCGCGATTGCAAATACGCTGCGCTGGGCAGAACTCAATGTGCCGGTGCTGGTGCAAGCATTTCCAGACGATACCACGCGGATGACGATTACCGACCGGCGCGATTCGTTCTGCGGCAAGATGTCCGCGTGTAACAACTTGAATCAGTACGGCATCAAATTTTCGCTGACCACGCTACACACCGTCAATCCCGCAAGCGAAAGTTTTCGCGCCGACTTGAGTCGCTTTGTCAGCACCTGCCGGGTCCTGCGCGGCTTGAAAGGCGCGCGCATTGGCGCGATTGGAGCGCGCCCTGCCGCGTTCAACACGGTGCGCTTTAGCGAAAAACTATTGGAACATGCCGGGATTTCCATCGAAACGCTTGACCTCTCTGAGGTCTTCGGGCGCGCCGCGCGCTTGAAGGAGAGCGATCCGAAACTCAAAGCGAAAATGGAAGCGATGAGCGCGTACGTTCGCAAAGGCGGCACGCCCTCCGACGCGCTGGTCAAGATGGCAAAGTTGGGTGTGGTGATAGATAGTTGGATGACGGACAGCAACTTGCAGGCGAGCGCACTCCAATGCTGGACGGCGATGGAAGAATTTTACGGAGTAGTGCCATGTGCGCTGATGAGCATGATGAGCAATGGCTTGATGCCCTCCGCGTGTGAGACGGACATCGCTGGCGTCGTTGGAATGTATGCGCTGGTGCTCGCTTCCGGCAAGCCGAGCGCGATTGTGGACTGGAACAACAATTATGGCGACGATCCGAACAGGGGCGTGATTTTTCACTGTTCGAACTTGCCGAAAGACATTTTTGTTGATGAGACGATTGCTACCGAAGATATTCCTGTGATGGACTATCAGCAGATTATTGCCGGCACTGTCGGCAAAGAAAACACCTTCGGCACGATTGTGGGACGCGTGCGCGCCGCACCGTTTACTTATTGCCGTGTGTCGACGAACGATCTCGCTGGCAAGATTTCCGCATACCTCGGCGAAGGCGAGCTGACGAATGATCCGCTCAAGACGTTTGGCGGTTTCGGCGTGGTGCGTGTGCCGAATCTCCAAAAACTTTTGCGCCATATCTGCGAAAATGGATTCGAGCATCACGTTGCGATCAATTTGTCGCAGGTTGCGCTTGCCGTGAACGAAGCGTTAACCAAATACATGGGCTGGGACGTGTACTATCACCACGCGTGAACGAATGACGCGCCTCCAGAATTGAGAGTGCCAGCATGCCTGAGTTCGACGAAAAACAAAAACACATTCGCACAATGCTCGCCGAACGGGGACTAGATGCGGTGGTCTTGAAACGCGTGAGCAGTTTCGCATGGGCGACCTGCGGTGCGTCTTCGTACATCAATGTGGCGGCAACCGAGGGCGTGGCAACACTGCTGATCACGCCGACGGCGCGCCACGTCATCACGTCCAACAACGAAGTCGCGCGGTTCGAACAAGAAGAGAAACTCGTCGAGCAGGGCTGGGAGATGCACGTTGTGCCCTGGCATGGCGCGAACCATGCCATTTCCGATTTGACGCGCGGATTGAAACTGGGCGCAGACGGCGAGTATCCGGGCTGTGTGAATCTTTCAAACGAAATCGCGTGCTTGCGCGCCAACCTCGCCCCGGAAGAAGGTGAGCGCTTTCGCACCCTCGGTCGTCTCTGCGCGGATGCGATGAACAGCGCGATTCGCGCGGTGCGACCTGGGCAGACGGAATACGAAATTGCGACGTTGTTAGTGCATCATTAACAAACTTGTTTTGCAATGGGTTCCAGCAAATCGCAATGGAAATACGCGCAAACGCGTTGCATAATTTCAGCAATGGATAACAAGCGTGCAGGTTCGGTGATGGCGCGTTTACCATGAACCCATTTTGGCTCAATCGGATTCAACCACGGACTCTTGCTGGGAAGGCAACACACGATTAGGCGACAACCGCCTTCCCGTTTGACCCGCCGATTGTGTGCCTTGATCCATTCGCGTACGATTCGACTCTTGTGCCAAGACGCATTATCCCAGATCATGAACAAGGCGCGCTTACCCTGACGGGTGAAGTAAGCCAGGAGCCATGCCAAGAATGTGCACGTGACCGGACTGACCGGACGACTCGCGACCAAGCGTACGAGCATTTGCGCCAACGCGGGAATGTACAGTCCATAACACGCCATCGCTTTCACTTCGGGATCGGTCTTGGGAACTTGCTGTTCGACCAAGCGGAGCGGCTGATCGTCGGTCCAAGTATGAACCGCCGGTTGTTTCTCGCGACTCCACCACGCTTCATCTGCGAAGCCCAAGGCAATGTCGGAATTCGATTCAGCCAACCGGATGAGTCGGGCGCGCTGTTTTTTTTAACGCATACTGCGGATCCGGGCTAACGATCCAATGTTTGGCGCGTTTCCAATTGACCTCCAATCGCACAATGGCATCCAGGATCGTGGGCGGCGACAAGCGCGTATCACTCAATCCTTGTTCGTGGCAAACCTCCGCGAGCAACTTGAGGGTCCAAACACTGGAGGGCTTGCCAAAATTGCGCGGACTTTGATGCAACATCGCGCGCACTTGTTCACGTTTCTCAGCGGTCAATACTGGTTGCACGATGAGCGGAACGGAGGAGCCTTTTTGCAGACATGCCAGCCCGCGTTCCTCAAAATCGCGAAGTGTGTTCCGTACCGTTTGCGTGGAACACCGTAGGCTCTTGGCAATGCGCGAAGATTTCTGATGCTCCGCACTCGCCAGCAAAATTTGGCAACGCCGGAGGGTGAAGGCATCTGGTGAGCGTAAACCCGCTTCAAGTGCCACTTGCTCTTCCAAATTCAAAGGACGCACATAGATCGGTTTCATCCGGCACAGCATACCATCCATTGCTTTGATTCACAAATCCTTTGTTAATGGTGCATTAGGGCGCGAAGCTCAGGGACATGGTGTGCAGCCCATTGTCAACTTAATCGCGACCGACGATCGGATTTTCAAATTCCGTCATCCGCTACCAACCGATAAAAAACTTGACAAATATGCGATGCTCGTACTCTGCGGTCGCAAATGGGGCTTGGTGTGCTCGATCACACGCCTCGTTCACTTTGGCAAGTTGCCTGAGGAGTTGCGCCGCAAAATGGAAGCGTGTGCACGCATCGATGCAATGTTCATCACCTCGACGCGCCCAGGCAAACCGCAGAGCGAAATTTTTCAGCGCGCAATAAAGACCTATGCCGAAACTGGCTACGCGGACGAATGGCAATTACATCATCAAGGTGGACCCGCGGGGTATGAACCGCGCGAATGGCTCGTGACGCCGACAACGAGTGACGAAGTGAACGTGGGACAAGCGTATGCATGGAATCCATCTATCACCGGCGCCAAGTGCGAAGATACCATTCTGGTCGGCGCGAATGCAAACGCGGTGCTGACGACGACCGATGGTCTGCCGACCGTATCGGTTGCGCTCGCGGATGGTACGAAGATTGCGCGCCCGGCAATCTTGGAAGTTGTATAGGTGCTCGCATGAAAGTTGTCCGTCTGCACGGTGTCGGCGATTTGCGGCTGCATGATGAACCAATCCCACTTTACACGGAGGATGAAACACTCATCCGCGTAACTGCGGTTGGGTTGTGCGGATCTGATTTGCACTGGCTGGATGAAGGCGCCATCGGCGACGCGCGGCTGAACAAGCCACTCGTTCTCGGTCACGAATTTGCCGGCGTGATCGAAAGTGGCGCGCGGCGCGGCGAACGCGTCGCGATTGAACCGGCGATCCCATGCGAGCAGTGCGAGTTTTGTCGCGAAGGGAATCCGAATCTTTGTACGGCGTTGCGTTTTGCCGGGCACGACGCGCAAGATGGCGCGCTCCGCGAGTACATCGCATGGCCCACGCGTTGTCTCTATTCGTTGCCAGAGGCAATAACCGATACGGACGGAGCGATGCTCGAACCGCTTGGCGTCGCGCTGCACGCGGTTGACTTGGCTCACTTGAAGCCGGGCATGAGCGTTGGTGTCTTCGGTTGTGGTCCGATCGGATTGCTGATCGTGCAACTCGCGCGCGTTGCCGGCGCGACGACGATCATCGCGACCGATAAACTAATGAATCGTCTCAACGCGGCGCACACGTTCGGGGCGACGAGCACGATCTATGCCTATGGTGGAGAGGCGCACGAAATCTTGGCAATCACGCTTGGGCGCGGGGTTGATGTCGCGTTTGAAGCCGCGGGCGCGAACGCGGCAGTCGAGGTCGCGTTTGCCACGGCGAAACCGGGCGCGCGCGTGATTCTCGTTGGCATCCCGGCAGATGACCGCACCACATTCAGCGCATCGGTCGCACGGCGCAAAGGATTGACCATCAAATTATCGCGCCGGATGAAGCACACTTATCCGCGTGCGATCACTCTTGTTGAGAATCGCATCGTCGATCTGAAATCCTTGGTCACTCATCGTTTTCCAATTGCAGAGTTCGAAGAGGCATTCGCGGTGGCGCGAAAGCGCGAGGGACTCAAGGTTGTCGTCGAAATGTAACAACCGAGGATTAGAATGAGCAAACGCAAATATGCAATCGGAGTGGATTTTGGCACCGAGTCCGGACGTGCGGTATTGGTAGATGTGACCAATGGCAAGGAAATCGCGACATCGGTTTATCCGTACAAGAATGGCGTGATTGACGAATGGCTGCCAGGTACCAAAATTCGCCTGGAGCCGGATTGGGCGTTGCAAGATCCGGAGGATTACATCCGCACATTCAAGACGACGATCCCGGCAGTGATGAAAAAGTCGGGCGTGAGCGCGGAAGATGTAATCGGAATTGGAATAGATTTCACCGCCTGTACGATGCTGCCGGTGAAAGCCGATGGAACGCCGCTCTGCGTGCTGCTGGAATTTCGCAAGCATCCACACGCGTGGGTCAAACTGTGGAAGCACCATGCGGCGCAGCCCGAAGCGGACAAGATCAACGCGACTGCGCGGCAGCTGAGCGAAACATGGCTCGATCGTTACGGCGGCAAGATTTCTTCCGAGTGGTTTTTTTCCAAGACACTCCAAATCCTGGATGAAGCGCCGGAGATTTACGCGGCGGCGGATCGTTTGATCGAAGCGGCGGACTGGGTTGTGTGGCAATTGACCGACGTAGAGACGCGTAATTCGTGCACGGCGGGCTACAAAGCGATGTGGTCCAAGCGCGAGGGTTTTCCGCGCAGTGAATACTTTGCCGCGCTTGATTCGCGATTGGAACGCGTGATTGACGAAAAGATGACGCACAAGATCGTTCCGATTGGCGATCGCGCGGGCGGATTGACCGCGCAAGCCGCGAAATGGACGGGACTCCAACCGGGCACTGCCGTCGCCATCGCAAACGTGGACGCGCATGTCTCGGTTCCTGCCGCAACGGTCGTCGAACCCGGTCGCATGGTGATGATCATGGGCACGAGTATCTGCCACATGGTCTTGGGCAAAGATGAACATCTCGTCCCGGGAATTTGCGGCTATGTCGAGGATGGAATCATTCCGGGATTTTTCGGCTACGAAGCTGGGCAATCTGGCGTGGGCGATATTTTCGCGTGGTTTGTAGATCACGCCGTTCCGCCTGAATATCATGCGGTCGCAAAGAAACACAAAATTGATTTGCACAAAATGCTGGAGATACAAGCGACAAAGCTCAAGCCGGGCGAATCCGGTTTGCTCGCGCTCGACTGGTGGAATGGGAATCGCTCGACGTTGGTGGATGTAGATTTGACCGGCGTATTGCTCGGCGCGACCCTCGCGACCAAAGCCCCGGAGATTTATCGCGCGCTGATCGAAGCAACCGCGTTCGGGACGCGGGTGATCGTGGAAGCGTTCGACCAGAATGGCGTGCCCGTCAACGAATTCGTCGCGTGCGGCGGTTTGCCGGAGAAAAACAAACTGTTGATGCAGATATACGCGGATGTTACCGGACGCGAGATCAAGCTGACGGCGTCGTCACAAACACCCGCGCTTGGGTCGGCAATGTTTGGCGCGGTTGCCGCAGGGTGCGCGGCGGGCGGATACGATTCGATCTTCGATGCGGCGCGGAAGATGGCGCGTTTGAAAAAAAAATCCTTCAAGCCGATCCCAGCCAATCAAAAGGTGTACGATCAACTGTATGCCGAATATGCGCGACTCTACGATTATTTCGGGCGCGGAGCGAACAACGTGATGAAGACGCTAAAGAAAATCAAAGCCGGGGCAATCCACAATGCTTGAACAATTGCGCGAACAAGTCTGGCGCGCGAATCTCGCGCTACCAGCCAGCCACCTTGTGGCATGGACGAGCGGAAATGTGAGCGGGCGCGATCCGGCAACCAACTTGGTCATAATAAAACCGAGCGGAATTTTGTTCGAGGAACTTACGCCCGAGAATATGGCAGTCGTGGATTTGGAAGGCAACCTTGTGGATGCGACGCATGGTCCTTCGACAGATACCGCCGCGCACTTGGCGATTTACAAACATCGTCCCGACGTAAACGGAATCGTGCACACGCATTCCAACTACGCCACCGCGTTTGCCGCCGTTGGCAAATCAATTCCCGTGTGCCTCACTGCCATCGCGGATGAATTTGGCACAGCGATTCCATGCGCGGGTTACGTTCGCATCGGCGACCAAGACATCGGCGAGGAGATCGCGCGCTGCATCGGCAAGTCCCCTGCCATCTTGATGAAGCAACATGGCGTTTTCACGATTGGCGCAACGGTGCAGAAAGCGCTGAAAGCCGCCGTGATGGTCGAGGACATTGCCAAGACCGTCTGGCTGGCGATGCAAATCGGTCAAATCGAAGAACTTGCCGCCGAAGAAATCGCGGCGAACTACGAACGTTATCAAAATCGTTACGGCACTTTCCAAGCCAGTCGCATGAAATAAATAATCGGAGTAGATCTCGCGAAATTTTTCTTGGACTCGATGAGGAGTTGGTAACATGATGGACAGGCTGCAAGTCAAAGGCAATCAAATCGTGGATGCACAAGGCAGACCAGTCATCCTACGCGGCACTTCGTTGGGCGGCTGGATGAATATGGAAAATTTCATCACCGGCTATCCCGCGAACGAACAAGCCCAGCGGCAAGCGGTCGTGCAAGTCCTCGGCGAGGACAAGTCCGAATTCTTTTTTGATCGTTTTCTCGAATACTTCTTCACGGAGGACGACGCCCGCTTTCTTCAGTCCCTTGGATTGAACCTGTTGCGTTTGCCCGTCAACTATCGTCATTTTGAAGACGATCTGAAACCGTTTGAAATCAAAGAGACGGGGTTCAAGCATCTGGATCGTGCGATCAACCTCTGCGCCCAGTACGGCATTTATACGATCATTGATCTGCACGCCTTGCCCGGCTGCCAAAACATTAGTTGGCACTCTGACAACGCGACGCACGTGGGTATGTTCTGGCAACACAAGCATTTTCAAGATCGCACCGTTCACTTGTGGGAAGTGTTTGCCGCGCGCTACAAAGACAATCCTTGGGTTGCCGGTTATAACCCGATGAACGAGCCGTACGATCCGAGCGAGCGACTTATCGAGCCGATCTATCGTCGTCTGGTTGACGCGATTCGCGCGATTGATCCACATCACCTGATCTTTCTCGAAGGCAATCGGTACTCTAAAGATTTTCACATGTTTGGTGATCCACTGCCGGGCGTTGTTTATTCAAATCATGATTACGCTGTGCCCGGTCACATTGACGGCGGTCCCTATCCTGGCTACACGGCTGGCAAGTACTATGACAGCGAAGTCTTGCAAGAAACTTTTCTCTCGCTCAGCCAGTATATGCTGGAGCACAACGTCCCGATCTGGGTTGGAGAGTTTGGACCGGTCTACACAGGCAATGCGGAAGCGGACGCTATGCGCTATCAAATCCTTCAGGATCAACTCGAGATCTACAAACACCATCAAGTCCACTGGGCTATCTGGCTTTACAAAGATATCGGATTACACGGCTTGACGTACGCCGCACCCGACAGTTCGTGGCAGCGGCGGATCAAATCCTTTGTAGAGAAAAAAACGCGTCTGGGCGCGGATCTCTGGGGCGCGCGAGATACGCACATTCGCCACTTGATCGAGCCGCTCGAAAAAACTTTCGCCCTAGAATTTCCCAATTACAATCCAGGACCGTACGGCGGGAGTCAAAATCGAATCAAGCGGCTCGTCCGCAATATCCTGTTAGCCGAAGCGCTGTTGCCGGAATTCGCCGAGTTGTTCCGCGATATGAGCGAAACCGCGATTGACGAGATGATGCAGTCGTTTCTGTTCAAGAATTGTCTGATCCGGCAGCCGTTGGCTCAAATGCTGGCGGCGTATGCGCGTTGAGAGGTGCCGCCAATGAGGTGGCAGACAATAGCGCAGAAATGACCATCCATCTTCTTGGCATTGATGTCTCGACCACGGCGACGAAAGCGTTGCTGATGGACGAACCTGGGAATGTCGTCGCGGTCGCGGCAACCGAATACCCGTTCAACACGCCGCAACCTTTGTGGAGCGAGCAGGACGCGTCGTTGTTCTGGAATGGCACGGTACAGAGTATTCGCAGTGTCCTCGAAAAATCGCGTGTCAATCCGAAGGAGATTGCGGCGATTGGATTGACGGGGCAGATGCACGGCTTGACCCTGCTCGACAAAAATGGCGATGCACTGCGTCCGTGCATCTTGTGGAACGATCAACGCACCGCGCAGCAATGCTCCGACATTACCGCGCGCGTGGGGGCAGAACGCGTCCTGCAACTCACCGGCAATCCCGTGCTCACCGGTTTCACCGCGCCGAAAATCCTGTGGGTGCGCGAGAACGAGCCTACCGTCTATTGTCTCGTCGCGCATATTCTCTTGCCAAAAGATTACGCGCGCTACAAATTGACAGGTGAATTCTTCAGCGATGTTTCGGATTCATCCGGCACATCGCTTTTTGATGTGGGCAAGCGCGCGTGGTCGGACGAGATGTTGCGCGCGCTCGATATTCCGCGAGCGTGGATGCCTGAGGTTACCGAATCCCCGGTCGTCAGCGCAAGAATTTCTGCCGATGCGGCGCGCGCGACTGGATTAATCGCCGGGACACCGGTCATCGGCGGCGCTGGCGATCAAGCGGCACAAGCGATTGGCACAGGTGTCTTTCGTGAAGGTGTTGTGTCGGTAACGCTGGGGACATCTGGCGTCGTTTTCGCGGCGAGCGATACGTATCGCATCGAACCGCAAGGTCGTCTGCACGCGTTCTGCCACGCGGTTCCGGGGAAATGGCATTTGATGGGCGTGATGCTTTCGGCGGCAGGCAGTTTTCGTTGGTACCGCGACGCGTTTGGCGAACATGAAAAGGAAATCGCCGCGCGAACGAATCGCGAGGTCTATGATGTCCTGACCGCTGAAGCCGCGAACGCGCCGGCGGGCTGCGAGGGACTGTACTTTTTGCCGTACCTGACGGGCGAGCGTACCCCGCATCAGGATCCGGATGCGCGTGGCGCGTTCATTGGCTTGACTGTCCGGCACACCAAGGCGCATGTTACGCGCGCAGTGCTCGAAGGGGTATCGTTTGGTCTGCGTGATTCACTAGAGTTGATGCGCGCGCTCGGTGTGTCAACTGCCCAAGTGCGCGTATCGGGCGGCGGCGCGCGCAACGCGTTGTGGCGACAAATTCTCGCGGATGTGCTCGCGACTGAAATCGCGACCGTCAATGTCACTGAGGGCGCAGCGTACGGCGCGGCGCTCCTCGCGGGAATCGGCGCGGGCGTTTATGGGAACGTGGAGGAGGCGTGTGCACATGTGATCCGCGAGACGCATCGAATCGAGCCGAGCGCAAATGTGCGCGCTTATGAAGAATATCATTCCATTTATCGTGCGCTCTATCCCGCGCTGGCGCCGTACTTTAAACAAATTCACGCGGCTGCCGCAAAATATTCTTGAGGAATTGCAACTTGTAGAGGGTTTCGATATGTTTGATTACTCAGACCCAGATCTCTATGATGTGAGAACGCACGCCGCGGGTCCCGCCGGACGATTGCCGCTCGAAGCGGATATTCTGCGCGATTCGTCCAGCGGGCAAGTGTTCGGCTGGTCGCAGAGTGTGGGCATGGGCTTGAACCCCGAGCGCTTGGGGAGCAGAGAATTTTTGATTTTGAGCACTCAGGGCGGCATCCGCGCTCCCGATGGCACACCCATCGCGCTCGGCTATCACACTGGGCATTGGGAAGTGGGTTTGCTGGCGCAAGCCGCGGCTGAAGAATTCACGCGGCTCGGCGCGATTCCGTTCGCCGGATTCGTCAGCGATCCATGCGACGGTCGCACACAAGGAACGCCGGGGATGATGGACAGTCTCG
>Ga0233425_10005763_pt1 | contig 19191 bp, 16 predicted proteins | sample Watercolumn_Towu_2_FD_181712 | JGI IMG/M metagenome (GOLD analysis project Ga0233425, IMG submission 181712) | Freshwater microbial communities from Lake Towuti, South Sulawesi, Indonesia - Watercolumn_Towuti2014_140_MG | ecosystem: Environmental > Aquatic > Freshwater > Lake | place... | reverse complement strand
ACGCCGTGACTGCTGAGGAGGAGCTCAAGGATCCCTTCGTCCTCGAGTTCCTCGGGCTCAAGGACGAGTACTCGGAGACGGAGCTGGAGGAGGCGCTGATCCGCCGGCTGGAGGACTTCCTGCTCGAACTTGGCGGGGATTTCGCTTTCATCGGCCGCCAGCGCCGGCTGCGCATCGGCAACCAGTGGTACCGCGTGGACCTGCTCTTCTTCCATCGCCGTTTGCGCTGCCTCATCGTGATTGACCTCAAGACCGGGAGATTCAGCCACGCCGATGTCGGCCAGATGCACCTTTACCTCAACTACGCTCGGGAACACTGGGCGTTGCCGGACGAGAATCCTCCCGTTGGCCTGATTCTCTGTGCCGAGAAGGACGATGCCGTGGCCCATTACGCGCTCGGCAATCTGCCGAACAAGTTGCTGGCCGCGGAGTACAAGACGGTTCTGCCGGATGCGGAGCTCATCGCCGCCGAGATCGAGAGGACCCGCAAGCTGCTGGAGTCGAGGAGGGAGACCGTCGCCCGGCTCCCGGAGGGTCGGTCTGCTGGCGATGGCTCGAAGCGGAAGGGGAGGTGATCGCGGACATGCCGCGGGATGCACAGGAACGGGAGGGCGCCGTCGCGATCTTGAGGACTGGAGAACGAGGCCTTGTGCGCGGAGAAGTTCGTTCTCGGCGACACGCGCTCAAGCGTGTGTGGCTGGGGTCGAAATCGATTCGCTGTTCGGCCGAGGCGGGGGCGGCCGATTCCGGCAATGATCACGGGCACATCGGCGCATCTGGCTCTCTGCGGCGCCGGATGTAGAGAAGTTCGAGCCCAGCCACACACCCTCCACCAACACCGACAACGGACAAAGGCAGGAAGTCGAGGCCACGGCCCCAGCGAAGGCACAGCCAGGCAGGGACGCCCCCTCAGCCCTTCCCGCCTCCACCAAGGCTACGGCGTGGCAGGCCGCTGCGCTACGGGCAGCTGCCCCGCAGGGGAGCGAGTGCAGAGCCTTCGACCAGGCCATTCCCCCGCCGGGGGGTACGCCGAGTGGGAGAGGCCTGGGCCACACTGCCGGCCTAGTCGCCGCACCCCAGGCATTGGCCCTGAGCGCCGCACTCGCATCCTGGCTCGCAGGCACCGCAGCTCCCCCCGCATCCATTGTCGCCGCAGGCCTTGCCCATGCAGTTCGGAAGGCAAGGGAGGCAGGCGCAAGTCGGGCCTGGCTGGAAACCGGGTGGACAGGCAACCGGCTCGTGCGAGCATTCACCCCCCAGGCAGAGGTCCTCGGTGCACGGGTCGCAGTCCTGGCACGTCACCCATTCCGCCCCGTCGTCAACCTTTTCGTTGCAGTCGTTATCCTTGCCGTCGCACAACTCGATGGCCCCCTGGAACACCGCCCCGTCGTCCGGCTTGCAGTCCGCGTCGTCTGGGACGCCATCCCCATCCTTGTCGGGGTCGCAGGCATCGCCAACGCCGTCGTCGTCGGTGTCAAACTGGTCCTGATTGTACTTCCCGGGGCAGTTGTCCCCCGGCTCCGCTACACAGTCCCCGTCCTGGTCGGTATGGTCACAGTCCGGGAACTCGTCCATGTAGCCTTGGGGATTTGGGAAGCCTTCATTGTTCGACCCGTCGCAGTCGTTGTCGAGTGAGTCGCGAAACTCCTTCGCCCCGGGATGGATCTTGGGATCGAACGGGCGACAATCCTCCTCGTCCTGGCTCCCGTCCCCGTCCGCGTCGCCTTCGCACGTATCCCCGAGGCCGTTCCCATTGAGATCCTCCTGCTCGTGGCAGGCAATGCCGGGCCGGTCCATGGCAAGGAAACGTGAACTACTCCCGGCCGTACCAGGAAGCGTCGGAGAACATGAGGCAGACGGGCTTGTTCCTGCCGTCGGTGCTCGACAGCGTGACCTTGAGGCTCTCGCCCGCGTGCCGGAAGTCGAGCTCCGCCACGTTCTTCTTGCCGCTGATGGTGGTGGTGACCTCCCGCTTGCCGTCCACGTCCACCGTCACCTTGACCGTGCCCTCGGACTTCTTCGCGAAGCGGTCCAGGATGCCGAGCCGAAGCCCGCTCACGCGGCGCAGCAGGTCCCCGCGCACGAGCACCTCCACGCTTCCCGAAGGCTCGGGCAGGTGCGTGAGGATGCAGACCCGCTCCTTCTTGCCCACGCGGGCCCGGTCGATGTGCGGGTGCACGCGCTGCGGGAATCCACGGCACTTGCGCACTCCGGCCCCGTCCACCCTGGAGCAGGAGATTCGACGCCTGGGAGTGGAGACCGTGAAGCGCCCGCTCCTGAGCACGTCCTGCTGCACGCTGGCCCGCTCCTCCTGCTTCGGCCAGTCCATGAGCCGCGTCATCTGCGCGGCAGCGAACTTCTCGGCCACGACGCTGTACGACGCCATGAGGTCGGAAAAGTCCCCGGAGAGGTCTTCAAGCTCCAGGGGGTCCGCCAGCAGATCGTAGTACTCGGTGTGCGAGCGGCCGATCTCCTTCACGAACTTGTGGAACCCCTCGACGAAAGCCACGTACCGCTTGCCCCCGCGGTCGGCCGCCAGGAACACGCGGCGCTCCCTCCAGTCCGGAGACAGCAGGTCCTGTCCCTCGTACGACGGCTCGGGCGGAAGCCCCAGCAGAGCCAGGATCGTGGGCAGGATGTCGAGATGGTCCGCGAGGCGGTCGCTCACGACCGGCTCCGGGAACAGCACCGGGTTGATGATCACGAACGGCACGTGCACGTTGGGCTCGTAGAACAGGCGCAGCCCCGGAGTCTCGCGGGAGGGCTCCTCCACGTAGTTGCCGTGGTCCGCCATCCATATGACCACGGTGTCGCGCTCCAGCCCCCGCTCCTCCAGGCCTACCATCAGGCGCTCGAAGACATCGTCGCTGAAGCGGACCGCGTTCAGGAACTGGTTGAGGGCTCCGGTGTGCGGGAACGGCTTCTCGAAGTCCTTCGGCGGCTTGTACGGGTAGTGCGGAGACAACGGCACGATGAACGCGAAGAAGCGGGTTTCCGGGTCCAGCGAATCGATCCACTCGAGGGCCGCGTCCACCGCGGCCCGGTCGTCGATGCCCCACCGGTCCTCCTCCCACCTGCCGCGGTCCGACATGTCCGCCGCGTCCTTCAGAACCGAGTAGCCCCTGTCGCCGAAGAAGGAGAGCTTGTCGTAGAACTTGAACCGGCCGCCGTGGAAGAAGCCCGATGCGACGCCGCGCTCCTGCAGAGCGAGGGACATCTCCTTGCATCCGATGCGGGGGTTGAACTGGACGATGGTCTTTGGCGACGGCGGCGGGTACTGGCTGCATGCGATGGAGAAGAGCGCGTGGATGCTCTTGTGGTAGGTGGAGTAGAAGCGGGTGAAGGTGGCGCCGTTGCGGGCCCTGCGCAGCGCGTTGGGCGTGGTGTCCACCGGCTGAGCGCCGAAACCGGTATGCGAGATGGAGAACCCCTCGCCGAGGAACACGACGACGTTCTTTGCAGTACTCTTCGGCACGGGCGGAGCCTCTGGGTCGTGGGCCTGTCCGGGCCCGGGTTCGGACAGCTGCTCCCACTGGCCCCGGTCCAGCACGAGATGGCCCTCGTCACCCCTCTCCACGAGGTCGTCGACAAAGACCCACAGCGGGTTTTCGCTCAGGCCGAAGGTCATGCGGGACAGGGCGACGGTGTCCGCCGCGGTCAGGGCGGCCCCGGCCGCGGCCAGGATGGCGAGGTTGCGGGGGCGGGCAAGGAGGCGGGCCAGGCGCGTGCGGCCCACCCTGGCGGAGACGGGATACGCGGCGCCCATGAGCAGGGCCACCAGGGCGAGCATGGGGTACAGGTCCCAGGCGTCGATGAGGTCGAGGTCTCCCAGGGTCGCTCCGTCCTGGCCCATGAGCCGCGGCAGCGTGATGGGCCCCCCGCTCAACCGGTAGCTCAGCACGTTGCCGACCAGCAGGAGAGCCCAGCCCGCGGCCAGCAGGGTCATCACCGCGACGGCCACGCGGTGCCCCGGAGACGGGGCGGCAGCGCGGTTCCTGCGGTAGTCGAGCGCTACGAACAGGATGCCCAGAAGGGAGCAGGCCAGCAGGTCCGGGCCGAAGGTGACGGGCCAGGCCAGCAGGAGCCGCCAGGCGCCGGGCATGCCCGCGGTGTCGTACGCCCGCAGCGCCTTGGCGACGAGAGCCACCAGGAGGATGAATGCGATGGCGCCGCCGGCCAGCCGGCGGTCTTCGATGCGGGATTCCATACCTACCTTTGGCTGAAGACCACGGGCCCCACGTCCACGTAGGCGGGGATGGGCCCTCCGATCCTGAAGACCCGGTAGCCTGCGCCGGAGCCGACGCTCCACATGCCGCCCCCGATGATGGGGAGACGGATGGTGAAGGGGGTATTCGGCATGATGTCGCCCACGCGGAAGTAGACCCGGATGAGCCCGTCCCAGTTCTTCCGGAGGTCGAGAGACGCCACGGCTTCCCCCTTGTAGAGCAGGTCCATCTTGTCCGCGTCGATCTCCACCTTGCTGCCGGGCGCGCGAGTCAGCCAGACGTGGTCCTCGCCCATGATGAATCGGTTCATGGGAACGGAACGGTCCTCCACCAGGTCGAACAGCGCGTCGTCACGCGGCACCACCCGGACGGGCTCCGCGGGCCTGGGCGCGAACGCGGGACGAAGGTAGTGCTCCAGCCACGGGAAGATGCCGAGCGAGCTCCACACGAAGATGCCCACCACGGCGCCGGCCGTGATGATCACCCAGAAGGCCAGGAAGAGGCGGGTCCTGACCGCACGGGATCGGGAGAAGTACCAGCGGACCAGCGGGTCTTTGGCAAACGCCCTGCGCAGCCAGCCGCCGGACTGCTCACGCTCCGGCCACTGAGCGGACTCGGCCGCGGCCTGGGCCACGGACACCTTGCGGCGCCGCGCGTCCGGCAGGACCACCTGTTTCGTGTCCTCTGCCGCCTCGGGGCGGTCGAACCCGATCTCGGATCGGGCGGCAGACGCCTTGCCCACCTGGTCGAGGTTGTACTCCCGCGTGTCTTCTTTCTTGAACGGGACCGGGTCCTCGGTGGACTCCCGTCGGCCGTCCGGTTCTTCGTTGTCCGCCACCCTCCACCTCCGGCGCAAGATCATAGACCCGGTGTGCCGTGTCGGCAAGAGTTCGGTCGCGCGGGCGCATCTTCTTGACACTGGTTTAGAGTCCCTGCTAGTTAAATGACACATTGCGTCGGGAGGTCCGTGTTGTTGTCCGGGCGGACGTGGGATAGTCAGGAGCATGCCGATCTGGCCCTGTATGGGGGAACGCCGGAGATGCGGGTCAAGCATGGCCGCGCTCCGACGCTGGAAAGCCCCCTGCTGCTGGATCCCGTGCGCAGCCTGCGGGATGCGGAGGGGCTGCGGCAGTTCCTTGCGCATCCGGCCGTCATGATCGAGATCGGCTTTGGCAAGGGCCGGTTCCTGCGCCAGCTGGCTTCCGGCTTCCCCGCTGCCAACGTGGTGGGCATCGAGGTCAAGACGAAGTACGCGCGCATTGCGCTGGACCGGCTTGCCAGGGCGGGCACGAGCAACTGCCGCGTGGTCATCGGCGATGCGCGGCTCGTGCTGTCGCAGTACGTTGCGCCTGCGTCGGTCGACGCGGTCTTCCTGATGTTCCCGGACCCGTGGTGGAAGGCGCGTCACTTCCGGAGACGGCTCCTGGACGCGGCGTTCCTGCCCGTGCTGGAGTCGGTGCTGAAGCCGGGGGGGACGGTGCTGGTGCGCTCGGACGTCCCCATGGTATTGCAGCTGGCCCGGGAAGCATTCCAGGGCAGCGCCGTGTTCGGCGAGGCCGACGTGTGCGCGTTCGACGAGTGGATGACGGACAGGGAAGTGGCTTGCCGCGGCCGGGGGATCCCGGTGGAGCAGGCGTGCTTCCGGCACAGGGAGTGAGGGGAGGTGCGACGATGGTGCAGGCAATCGTGATGGCGGTGCTGCTGGCAGGGGCGCTCGGGTTCTTCGCCTACAGCGTGTGGCAGAAGATCAAGGTGCTCAAGGCGTGCAAGCCGGACGGCACGCGGCTGACCGACCCCTTTGCCCGCGTCGCGGACACCCTCGTCTTCGCCATCGGGCAGAAGACGATGTTCAAGGACCCGGGCCCGGGGCTCATGCATGCGCTGATCTTCTGGGGCTTCCTCATCCTGCTGTTCCGGAGCATCTCCGTGGTCGGGGAAGCGTTCGCACCGGGCTGGAGCATCTTCTGGTTCTGGCCCGCGCTCAACAACTTCTACACGCTTGCCAAGGACATCACCGAAGCGGTCGTGCTGATCATGGTCGGCGCGGCGTTCTTCCGGCGCTGGGTCCTCAAGCCGTGGCGCATCACCCAGTCCCGGGATGCGGAGCTCATCCTCTCCCTCATCGCGACGCTCATGGTGACGGACTTCCTCTACGACGGCGCGCGCTTCGCCATCTTCCCGGACAACCCGGAAACGGCCTTCGCCGTCGTCGGCGCCCAGGTGGGCAAGGTGCTGGCCATGATGGCCCTTCCGGAAGCCACCCTGACGCTCGTGGCGGAAGTGTGCTACTGGGTCCACGTGCTGGTCCTGTTCTTCTTCCTCAACTACCTGCCCTACTCCAAGCACATGCACGTGCTGACCTCCCTTCCCAACGTGTTCCTGAGGAACCGCGAGGCCGGCTTCCCGCTGGCCCCGATCAAGGACATCGAGAACCAGGAGCGGTTCGGTGCGGAGAAGGTGACGGACTTCACGTGGAAGCAGGCGCTGGACGTGCTCACCTGCACCGAGTGCGGCCGCTGCATGACCAACTGCCCCACCACGCTGACCGAGAAGACGCTCAAGCCCAAGGAGCTGACCGAGGCGCACAAGCACCACCTTGCGAAGATGATCCCGGTCATCCTCGGCAAGAAGAAGCCGGAGGAGGTGGCGGAGGCGCTGGTGGAAGCCAGCAAGTGGGAAGCCATCTGGGACTGCACCACCTGCCGCTCGTGCGAGGAGAACTGCCCCATCTCCATCGAGTACGTGAACCGCATCGTGGAGATGCGGCGCTACCTCACGCTCATGGAGAGCAACATGCCCAAGGAGCTCAACGTGACGCTGCGCGGGCTGGAGAACAAGTCGAACCCGTGGGGGCTGCCCATGGGCAACCGCATGGCATGGGCCGTGGAAGCCGGCATCAAGACGCTGGCCGAGGAACCCGACGTGGAGTACCTGCTCTACCTCGGCTGTGCCGGCAGCTACGACGACCGGAGCATCAAGATCGCCAGGGCGCTGGTGAAGCTGCTCAACAAGGCCGGCGTGACCTTCGGCATCCTGGGCGAGGAGGAAGGGTGCTGCGGGGACACCGCCCGCCGCCTGGGCAACGAGTACCTGTTCCAGACCCAGGCCCAGGCCAACATCGAGGTGTTCAAGACCTACAACGTCAAGAAGATCATCACCATGTGCCCCCACGGCTACCAGGTGCTGAAGAACGAGTATCCCCAGTTCGGCGGCACCTACGAGGTGGTGCACCACACGCAGCTCCTGTGCGGGCTGGTGAAGTCCGGGAAGCTGAAGCCGTCGCAGGAGGTGCTGGGCAGGGCCGTGTTCCACGACTCCTGCTACCTCGGCCGGTACAACCAGGTGTACGACGAGCCGCGGGAAGTGCTGGACGCGGTGGGCGGGCTGACCGTGGCCGAGGTCGAGCGCAGCCGCGAGACCGGCTTCTGCTGCGGTGCGGGCGGAGGTCGTGCGTGGATGGAAGAGAAGGAACCGCGCATCAACAAGGTGCGCGTGGAGCAGCTCATGGAAGCCAAGCCCGACATGGTGGTGAGCGCCTGCCCGTACTGCCTCATGATGTTCAAGGATGCGCTGGCGGACAAGGGGCTGGAGGACCAGGTGAAGTCGCTGGATCTGGCCGAGGTGCTGTGCCAGGCATGCGGCCTGAACTAGGCCGGAGCAGGACTCCATGAGCGGGGCGAAGCGGGACTACTACGAGGTCCTGGGTGTGGAGCGCACGGCCGGAGCCGACGAGCTGAAGCAGGCCTTCCGCAAGCTGGCGGTTCAATTCCACCCGGACCGGAACCCGGGGGACAAGGCAGCGGAAGAGAAGTTCAAGGAAGCGTCCGAAGCCTACAAGGTGCTGAGCGACCCGGAGCAGCGCAGGGTCTACGACGCCTACGGCCACAGGGGGGTGGAAGGCAGCGGGTTCTCCGGGTTCTCCAACGTCGAGGACATCTTCAACTTCTCGGACATCTTCGGCTCGGTGCTGGGCGACCTGTTCGGATTCGGCTCGTTCGGCGGCCGCGGCAGGTCCTCGGCCGCGCGCGGCTCGAACCTCAAGGCCGGCATCCGGCTGACCCTGGAGGACGCGTTCCGGGGTACGAAGCGGGAGATCAAGCTCCGGCGCCGGGACCCCTGTCCCGACTGCAAGGGTACCGGGGCCGAAGGCGGCAACGTGGCGACCTGCCCCGACTGCCGCGGCACCGGCCAGTCGGTGACCGCCACCGGGTTCCTGCGCATCTCGGTGCCGTGCCGCCGTTGCGGTGCCACGGGCCGCGTGGCACAGCGCCGCTGCGGCCACTGCAGGGGGGAAGGGTCCCTGGCTGTGGAGAAGAGCCTCCCCATCGCGGTCCCTGCCGGCGTGGACTCTGGAGACACGTTGCGCATCGCGGGAGAGGGCGAGGCGGGCCAGCGCGGAGGGCCGCCCGGGGATCTGTTCGTCGTCTTCGAGGTGGAGCCGCACCCGTTCCTCAAGCGGGAGGGGCCGGACCTGCACATGGACCTTCCTGTCGCGTTCACCCAGGCCATCCTGGGAGCGGACGTGGAGGTGGAGTCCCTGGACGGCAAGGTGACCGTGGAGATCCCCGCAGGCACGCAGCCGGGGCAGACCGTGCTGGTCAAGAAGCGTGGGATGCCGGACCCGGAATCGGGTCGTCGCGGCGGGCTGCACGTCCACGTGCGCGTGCTCATCCCCAAGGACCTGTCCCGGGAGCAGCGCAAGGCGGTGGCCGAGCTCGAGAAACTCATGAGCAAGTGAGGCGCACATGTTCGTCCCGTTCAGCATCGGCCGGTTCACCGTTGTGGACAAGGTGCGCTACGGCGGCATGGGAGAGGTCCTGAAGGCGGAGTGCGTGGAGCAGGACGGCACCATCTCCCAGCATGCGATCAAGCGCCCGAGGCCCGACGTCATGGAGCACCCCGAGCTGCTGGCGCTCTTCTGGAAGGAGGGGGAGCTCCTGCAGAAGGTGAAGCACAAGGCGTTCCCCCGCGTGTCCGAGGTCGGCATGGCGCACGGGGTCCCGTACATGGCCATGGAGTTCGTCGAGGGGGTGACGGTGGCCGAGCTGGTGGACGCGGTGCGCGGGGGCAAGGTGGTGGTCCACCCGCAGTCCTGGGTGCTGCTTGCCGCGGACCTGGCCGACGCGGTGGAGCACCTGCACAAGTTCAAGCGCGGGGACGAGCGCCTCGTGCACGGCGACATCCGCATGGCCAACGTGATGGTGGACGTGGCGGGCCACGTGCGGCTCCTGGATCTGGGCGTGGCGCTGGCCAGCCCCGAGCTCCTGGCACGCACCCTGCGCAGCCGGAAGGACGAGCTGGCCCCGCAGTTCCTCACGCAGGTCGGAAGGACGCCGGAGCTGGACACCTACTCGGTGGGCCGGCTGCTGGTCGAGTGCCTCGGCGGGTTGACGGCCCTGGACACGGCCCGGCTGCCCCAGGAGCTCCTGGAGGTGGTGAAGCGCAGCATCGACCGCAGCGGGCTCTACCTCTTCCGCACGGCGCGCTCCCTGCGGCGGGAGATCTCCGCGTTCCTGGCCCCGGAGCGCATGGACAACATGCGGAAGGAGCTGACCACCGCGGTCCGGGCGATTCAGTCGATGTCGTCGCCCTGAACCGGACCTCCGCCGGTCTCCTCTGACGCGTAGAGACGCTTGATGACCTCTTGCACCTGCCGTTCCTTGTAGTGGCTGTGCGCGGCGGGTCCGGACTCGTTCAGGAAGTAGCTGGCCCTGTCGAAGACCTGGAACTCGGTGGGGATGAACACCACGTGCCCGAATCGCGAGAGCTGGCGCTGCGCGGTCTGGTCGATGAGGTCATCCACCCGCAGGGGGACGTCGACCACGAAGCTGATGACGCGGAACTCCCGGTGCGTGAACCGGTTGAAGGCGGGGCTGAGCGCTTCGTCGTCGTCCTCGGGGCGGAACCCGAAGGCTTCCTCCACGAGGGTCGCAACGGGCGCCACCGTGTTGGAGGACTCGCCCGGGATCACGTGAGGGAACGGGAAGAGATGGCGGTTGAGGTAGTAGAGAATCGGGATGACGTTCTTGCGGGCCGACGTGATGATGCGGAAGCGGATGCGGTCGAAGACCTGCGCCGCGGTGGAGCGTCGCTTGGACAGGATCTTGGTGATGAGGCTGTCCTTGGTCTTCTCGGACGAGACGTACTCCTCGATGACGAACCCCAGCTCGATCATCCGCATGACGGTCTTGCTGACGCGCTTCTCCACTCTCGAGAAGAGCTCCCGCTCGCTGGAAGGCAGGTAGTAGAGCAGCTGCCTTGCCTCGAGGTGGTTGATGACGTGCATGACCTTGAGGATCATGCAGGCCAGGGACTGGTGCGGGCCGTCGGGGTTGGATGCGTAGAGGAAGACGTTCTGGAGGCGGTGCGGCCGCGCCAGCACCGACGGGATGTCGATGCCGAGAGCCTGGGTGAGATAGTCGACCGCGTTCCTGTGGACCGTCTGCAGACGCTCCATCTCCGCACGGTTGTCAGGGTCGTACTGTGCGACGCGCAGGAAGTCGTTGACCGCGGGAAGGCTCCGGAAATACAGGCGGCGCCAGTCGATGACCGAGCCTCCCCGGATGAGGTGCTTGATCTCCTGGACGTCTCCCATCGAGATGTCCTGGGCCCCGAGCAGCCGCTGGAGGCTGGCGTCAATCGTGTAGGTTCCCTGTTCCATGCAATCGCCACGCGGGCACAAGAAGCGGGCGCAATATACATGATTCGAGTCGAAGTTCAAGAGAATTTCATTTCGTATCTCCCCAGACCCATGTATGATACTGCGGCCCCGAGGGGCGGAAGGGTGGTGCCGTGTCGTTCGACCTGGTGCTGGGACAGGACAGGGCCATAGCCGTGCTGCGCAGCGCGCTCGTATCCGGGCGCCTGGCCCCCGCATACCTGTTCTCCGGTCCGCCGGGGGTTGGGAAGCGCTTCACCGCGGTCCAGCTCGTGAAGGCGCTGAACTGCGAGCGCGGCGGTGCGGACGCGTGCGACACGTGCAGTGCCTGCCGCATGGTGGACCGGGAAGCCTTCCCCGACCTCTACCTGCCCACCCGGGGGGAACGGAAGATCGGCAAGGGCAGCGGGGACGGTACGGAGGGAAGCCTCAGCCTTGGGGAGATCCTCCGGCGCCTGCATTTCGCTCCGGTGATGGGCCGGTGGAAGGTCGTGCTCATCGACCCGGCAGAGGCGCTCACCGCGGAAGCGGGCAACATGCTCCTGAAGACGCTGGAGGAGCCTCCGCAGAAGACGATGTTCCTCCTCACCGCGGTGGTGCAGCACTCGATCCTTCCCACGATTCGGTCCCGCTGCCAGGCGCTCCGCTTCACGCCCCTTCCGCCCGAGGTCGTCCGCCGCTACCTGGAAGGCAGGAGCGTTCAAGGTCAGCTGGCCGAGAGCATCTCGCGGGCTTGTCGGGGGAGCATCGAGGTGGCGGAAGACATGATCCGGGAAGGGGTGATGGACCAGAAGGCCCTGATCCTGGACTACCTGCTGTCCCTGTTCGAGTCGCCGCTGGGGGCACGGGTGGACGACACGAACCGGATGCTCGGCAGCCTGGCGGAGAGCGAGCGGCAGGCCGTGGACCGGGTGCACGCGATCCTGGCGATCCTGGTACGCGACCTGCTGTGGGCCGCGTCCGACGCCGGGACCGAAGACCTGGTCTTCGTGGCCAGATCCCGGGACCTGGTGCGGCTGGCCAGCCGACTGGGTGTCCGCCGGGTCCTGGATGTCGCTTCCGCTGCCGCGGGGGTCGGTCACGGACTGAGGCACAACGAGAACCCGCGGCACATCCTCCTACACCTGGGCAACAGGCTGGCAGCGCTCGGCGCAGCGCTTCCGGCCGTGGCAAGGAGCACGCATGCAAGATCGTGAATTCGTGGCCAACCGTCACGCTCTGGACGGCACCCTCGTAGAGAAGATGGAGAAGGAGGGGCGGGTGCTGGCCAACGTGGTCGAGGTCCGCACGGACCGGACACGGCGCATCGCTCTGTACCAGCACAACGACATGGCCCTGGACAGCGGGGACCTGGTGGTTGTGGAGACCGAGCGCGGCACCACCGCGGGAGTCGTGATGTCCCGCCCCGAGCGGCGCTACATGGCCCCCGGAACGCTCAGGGCCGTGGTCCGCCGCCAGCGAAAGGCCGAGGCGGCAGAGCAGCAGAGCCCGGAGTGCGGGGAGCGGGAGGAGCAGGCGCGCAGCGTCTGCGCCCGATTCGTGGGCACGCTGGGGCTCGACATGAAGGTGGTGGGGGCCGAGTACCTGGCCTGGGAGAACCGCGTCATCCTGTACTTCGTTGCAGAGGGCCGCATCGACTTCCGCGAGCTCGTGAAGGAGCTGTCCCGCATGCTGCGCTGCCGGATCGAGATGCGGCAGATCGGGCCTCGCGACGAGACCAAGATGCTGGGTGGCGTTTCGCGCTGCGGCCGCGAGTTCTGCTGCTCCAGCTACCTGCGCGAGTTCGGCTCGGTGCGCACCAAGATGGCCAAGGAGCAGGGCCTGGTCGTCAACCAGGAGAAGATCACCGGTCACTGCCGCAAGCTCCTCTGCTGCCTGGCGTACGAGCGCGACGCCTACGCGCACCTCCGGGCGAACCTGCCCGGGCTCGGGTCCATCGTGGAGACACCTTCCGGCCCGGGCAAGGTTGTGGAGCTCCAGATCCTGCGGCAGGCGGTGCGGGTCCACCTCCAGTCCGACATGACCTACAAGGTCTTCCCCCTGGGTGACGTGAGGTTCGAGGGGAAGGACGCGGCCGTGGAGCCGGATGGAGACGAGGGGGACGAGCCGGACGGTGAGGAGGGCCGGGTTCGTGCCGAGCCCGAGGGGGCACGCGGCGGCGAAGGACCGCACCGCGGGGACCGGGGAAGCGACCGCCCGCGGCGGGAAGAGCGCGGGGAGAGGCCGCGGCGCGACGACCGGACGGACCGGCAGGGCGCCCCCCGTGGGGACAGGCCGCGGCGCGACGACCCCGGGGCCCCCCGTGGGGACAGGCCGCGGCGCGATGACCCCGGGGCCCCCCGTGGGGACAGGCCGCGGCGCGACGACCGCTACCGCGACCGGGGACCGCGGGACGACCGTCGGGGCGACGAGGGACATTCGCAGGCGCCGGGCCCTTCTGACGCAACCCATGCGATGAACCCCGCGGCTTTGGCGCCTGCAGCGTCGGGCGCACCTCCGCAGGCCGAGCTTGACGCTCCGTTTGCGGCCGGCCCCGTGGGACCGGATGGGGACGGACAGCCCCGGCGGCGGCGGCGGCGGCGACGACGGGGAGGTCGCCATGCAGGCGGAGACCTGGCGGGCGGCGGACCGGGTGGCGGTGACAACAGCGGCGGGCCGGGCGGAGACGACGGCCGCGGGCCGAGCGGCGGCGACGGGGGTGACGGACCGGGCGGGGACGACGGCAGCGACTCGGACGAGTAGCGCCATGGGTGCCACGGGAATGCAGGCTCCCCTGTGCCCGGCCTATGGGGCCATCGACTCCCACGCCCACCTGGAGCGCGGGGAATACGCTGAGGATCTTGCCGCAGTGCTGGCCCGGGCCTGGGAGTGCGGGCTTTCGGGGGTCGTGGCGGTCGGTTCCGGTGAGAACCCCGCTGTGTTCCTCGAGACCCAGCGGCTGGCCGCATCCGATTCGAGAATCAAGGCAGCAGTCGGCATCCATCCGCACGTGGCGTCGCACGCGGATGCCCTCTGGGGCCCGCTCCGGAGCTGCCTGGGCATGGAGGGGGTCGTTGCGCTGGGCGAGCTGGGTCTGGACTTCCACTACGACTTCTCCCCGCGTCCCGTGCAGATGGACGTGATGAGGAGACAGCTTGCGCTGGCCCGGGAGCTGGGCCTTCCCGTTGTGCTGCATATCCGGGAGGCGTTCGAGGAGTCGCTTCGCGTGCTGGACGAGCTCGCCCCTTTGCACCGGGGCGTGGTCCACTGCTTCTCGGGCAGCTGGGGCCAGGCACGGGAGTACCTGGACCGCGGGCTTGCCATCTCGGTGCCCGGGATCGTCACGTTCTCCAGGGCCGCGGATATCCGGGACGCGGTGCAGCGGATCCCGGAGGACCGCCTGCTGGTCGAGACCGACAGCCCGTACCTTGCGCCCGTTCCGTTCCGCGGGCGGCGCAACGAGCCGTGCCGGGTGGCGCACACGCTGGCCGAGGTAGCGAAGCTGCGGGGAACGGACCCCGCGCACCTGGGCCCGGTCACCGCGGCCAACACCGCACGGCTGTTCGGGTTCCGAGGATAGGCTACCGGTAGACGACCACGACGTGATTGCGGGTTGTGAACAGCTCCGCGGGCTTGAGCACGCCCTTTGGAGGAAGCCCGATGTCGTACTTCTCCTTGGACATCGCCTTGTTGATCGCGGCCTCGATGTTGTTCGTGTACATCGCCTCGTTGTTGGCCAGCAGCTTCGTGCCGGAGCAGCGCACCTTGGCCTTGATCGTGCCCTTCTTGCTGAGCGACAGGGACACTTCGAGGTCCACGGAGAGCCCCTTCTCCAGCCCTGCCTTGATCTTCTTGACGTGCGGCTTGTACAGGTCTCCCTTGTAGTTGACCTTGATGTCCTTGCCCTGGAGCAGCAGCGTCATCTTGAACGCGTTGCCGGGCTTGACCTCCACGTCGACGATCTTCTTGGTCGTGAAGGTGCCCGTGATCTTCTTGTGGATGCTGTTTGCGGGCAGCTGGTACGGGATGAACGCCTGGGTGCCGTACTTGACGATGTCGTCCCCGGAGATCATCAGGTAGTAGCCCGGGGAGAGCTTCCCGGACTCGAGCTGCTCCACGTAGCGGGCCAGGGGCTCGTTGGCCTTCTGGGAGTTGGCGGCCTCGGTCTTGGCCCACTCGATCTCCCGCTTGACCCGTGCCACGTCCGACTTGGTGTGGCCTGCGCACGACGCGGCCACGGCTGCGGCCGCAAGAAGGATGGCGAGCCTCATGGCTCCACCTCCTGCGGGACCAGGGTGATGTCGTTGACCGACATCCCGGCCCCGCTTCCGGACGGCTTCTCCACGAGCCTGAAGGTCGCGGCCTTCTTGTCCAGCGCCACGGGCCCGACGTCGCCCCCCTTGACCGGGATGGGCATGCCCTCAGGCACGAGGCAGGCAGACCGCTTGAGCGCGATCCCGCGGGACTTCTCCAGGGCCCCGGCCCGGTCGAAGAGCTTGGACGCCTTCTGGACGACCGTGGAGTTCTGCTGCTCGATCGCGGCCTTCTGCGACTGCAGCTCCTGGTACTCCTGCTCGATCTTCTCCTGGTCCGCGGACGAGGTCGTGGTCGTTGCGCACGACGCCAGCAACGCCGCGGCCAGGAGCGCGGCAGCGTTGACGCAGAGAGAAAGGCCGGAGCGCATGGGTTCCCTCCTTCTCAGGCAGTGACGTGAAAGCTCCTAGTCGGCAAGGGACTCATTGAGAGCGTCCACGACGTTGTCAAACCCGCCGCCGGAGCTCGAGTAGGTGTATTCCATGTTGTCGCCGTCCAGGACCGCTTCCCAGGGCAGGGAGAGCTCCCCGGACGGGGGCAGGTACGGGTAGATGTTGGTGAACAGGGTCTCCCACGCTCCGTACATGTTGCCGTAGTCGAGGAACACGCGGTCCTCGGGCAGCCCATACTGTTTCGCGTAGGACTTGCAGTAGGCAAGGTTCGGCTTCTGGCGATACTGGTTCTCGCCAAGGACGATGAAGATTTCCAGACCGGCGCTCTTGTACTGATTGTATGCGGCCCCAACCTGGGGCACGTACTGGGCGCAGCCCGGTCACCACCCTGCGGTGGCGACCACCCAAACCGCCTTGGCCGCACCGCACAGGGAGTGGAGTCCCACCGTCTCCCCCTTGCAATTCTGGAGCTTGAAGTTCTTGATGTTGTCGCCCAGCATGATGCCGGTGCCCTTCTCGACGCAGTAGTCCTGGGTGACCATGATCTCCGCGTTGGCCTGGTAGCCGTCGAGGCACCAGGTCGTTCCGCCCTGCACCACGGACACGTCCAGGGTATTCTGGTTGACCGTGGCTTCCTTGAGCACGACGCCCTGGAACGTGCCGGTGAACATGCCGCCCGCGGGGTTGTAGGACGTGATGTTGAGCGTTCCCTGCGTGGGCACCAGGATCTTGCTGTACCCCTGCCCGTTCCACCCCTGCAGCAGGTACATGCACAGGCCGCACGACTGGAGGTTCTTGTACTTGAGATCGTACGTGCCCGGGCCTGTCGGACCGTTGTTCGGCTGGATCGCATTGATGTCGATCACAACCGCGTCGAGGGGCAACGACTGGGACGAGAGAGCCTGGTAGTGCAGGAGGAATCCGCCGCTGGCCTGCTCCTGCACGTCCACGGTCTGCTCCACGGGCTGGAACCCGTTGGTCGGGCACGTCGGAGCGGGAGGCTGGCACTGGCCCGAAGGCAGACACGTGTACCCGTCAGGGCAAGTACCGCAGGAGTTCCCGCAGTTGTCCCACCCGCAGACCTTGTCGAGGCAGGTGCAGGGGATATCCTCCTCCGGGTTTCCGTTGTCCGGGGTTCCGAGGTCCTGCTTGTCGGCCCCGTCCGGCGTTACGTAGGCATCCTTGTCCACCGGGGTGCCGAGATCCCCGGAAGCCGCGTCGTCCCCGGGAAGGACGACGGTGTCTCCTCCTCCGCCCCCCCCCCCCCCGCCCCAACCGGCAACGGGGAAGACGACCAGCATCCACAGCAGCAAGAGCCTTGTGACGGTACGCATCTTTCCTCCCGAGAACAGGGGCACGAGCGTGCGGGGAACGTCCCGGGCGCACGCGAACACGTGAAGGCAGTCTACATTGGCAGCGCCCGCCATGCAACACAATGAGAAGTCCCCCTTTGACGCTGCCTGCGTTTGGCGGTAGATTGCACGGCCGGCCGCCCGCCGGCCCACGGGAGGCAGAGTGAACCGCATCCGCAACTTCAGCATCATCGCCCACATCGATCACGGGAAGACGTCCCTGTCGGACCGGCTCATCATGGAGACCGCGACCGTGTCGGGCCGTGACTTCAAGGACCTGATGCTGGACAGCATGGACCTCGAGCGGGAGCGGGGGATCACCATCAAGAGCTCGCCGGTGGCCATGGAGTACCGGGCAGACGACGGGAACCAGTACCTCCTCAATCTCATCGACACCCCGGGTCACGTGGACTTCTCCTACGAGGTCTCCCGCGCGCTGGCCGGCTGCGAGGGGGCGCTGCTGGTCATCGATGCGACCCAGGGGGTGCAGGCGCAGACCGTGGCCAACATGTACAAGGCCATGGAGCTCGATCTTGCCATCCTCCCGGTGATCAACAAGGTCGACCTGCCCGCGGCCAACGTGGAGAAGACGCTGCGCCAGGCCAGGGAGTCGCTCGGCCTCGACCCGGCCACAGCCATCCTCTGCTCGGCAAAGACCGGCCAGGGGGTGCACGACGTGCTCGAGGCGGTGGTCCGGCACATCCCTGCTCCGAGGGGAAACCCCGAGTCCGTGCTGCGTGCGCTCATCTTCGATGCGGAGTTCGACCCGTTCCGCGGGGCCGTCGTTCACGTGAGGGTGGTGGACGGCTCCATCCGGCCCGGGGACGACGTCATGGTCATGTCCAGCGGCAGGGTCTTCACCGTGGAGGACACCGGGGTCTTCAAGCCCAAGCGGGTGGGCCGGCCGGTCATCAACGCGGGGGAGGTGGGGTACTTCATCGCGGGGATAAAGACCGTGGGGGACACCCCCATCGGCGACACGGTTACCGCGGGGGCAAGCCCCGCGGCGTCGCCCCTGCCGGGCTTCCTGGACGCCAAGCCGGTCGTATTCATGTCCCTCTACCCCATCGACACGGCCCAGTACGAGGAGCTGGGCGAGGCGCTGGGCAAGCTGAGGCTCAACGACGCGTCGCTCCACTACCAGAAGGAGTCCTCCGTCGCGCTCGGGTCGGGCTACCGCTGCGGGTTCCTGGGGCTTCTCCACGCGGACATCTCCACCGAGCGGCTGACGCGCGAGTACAACCTGAGCCTCTTTGCAACGACGCCGTCGGTGCAGTACCGAATCACGCTCAAGGACGGCACCGTCAGACTGGTGGACAACCCGGCCCACTACCCCGACCCCGGGACCGTGCAGGAGGCGGAGGAGCCGTACATCGATGCCTCCATGATCCTGCCCGACGAGTACCTGGGGAACATCATGAAGCTGTGCATGGAGCGCCGCGGGGTGAACCTCCGGCACGACTACGTGGGGGACCGCCGCGTCGAGGTGCGCGTGCACCTTCCCCTGGCCGAGGTGATCTACGACTTCTACGACCACCTCAAGTCGCTGACCCAGGGGTACGGCTCGTTCGACTACGAGATCATCGGCTTCAGGCCCGCGGACCTCGTGAAGCTGGAGATCCTGGTCAACGGCGAGACCGTCGACGCGCTGGCAACGCTGCTCCACAAGGACAGGGCGCAGAGCCGGGCCCGGGAGATCTGCGAGAGGCTGGCCGAGGAGATCCCCCGGCACCAGTTCAAGATCCCCATCCAGGGAGCCCTGGGGGGCAAGATCATCGCCCGCGAAACCGTGAACCCCGTGCGCAAGGACGTGACCGCAAAGTGCTACGGCGGTGACGTGACCCGCAAGCGCAAGCTGCTCGAGAAGCAGAAAGAGGGGAAGAAGAAGATGAAGAGCTTCGGGAAGGTCTCGATCCCCCAGAAGGCCTTCCTGGCAGTGCTCACGCGCAAGGGGTCGTAGCGTGCCGGCCCCTCTCTCCCCTCCGGGCCTCCACGCGTACGTGCACGTCCCTTTCTGCACGAGCAAGTGCCGCTACTGCGCGTTCTACTCCGTACCCCTGGGGACCGACGGGAAGGGAGGAAGCGCTGCCAGTTCCGGTCCCCTGGGGACCGACGGGAAGGGAGGAAGCGCTGCCAGTTCCGGTCCCCTCGGGACCGGCGGGAAGGGAGGGAGCGCTGCCAGCATGCTGGACGGGTATGTCGCCGCGGTGGAGCAGGAGGCCCGGCTGCGGGCGGGGGACTGCATGGGGGGCCGATTCCCGGCCTGGGAC
>Ga0233425_10005762_pt1 | contig 19195 bp, 16 predicted proteins | sample Watercolumn_Towu_2_FD_181712 | JGI IMG/M metagenome (GOLD analysis project Ga0233425, IMG submission 181712) | Freshwater microbial communities from Lake Towuti, South Sulawesi, Indonesia - Watercolumn_Towuti2014_140_MG | ecosystem: Environmental > Aquatic > Freshwater > Lake | place... | reverse complement strand
TTTGTCATTCCCGTGTAAACGGGAATCCAGATGCATCAGAAAAACTGCCTGGATTCCCACTTTCGTGGGAATGACATGCTAAGAACAAAATACTTTGAATTTCCTGAACATCACGGTAGAAGAAACTGACAGGGCAACCGTCTCGGATGGTCAAATCAAAGAGAACTATCGGATACATCTTGACGAAAAAAAATAAACCCGGCAGTAATCTGCTGCGGAATTCCCGGTTTTTCCTCCTTTTCTCATTCACTCTTCTCTTCATACTCTCAGTTTTTCTTGTTTCCACGAAAATCCTTGCAGAAGGGACTGAAACGCCCCACATAACTGAAAACTATTCCCATAATGACGGGAAAAACACATCTTTTACCAGCGCTGCTATGGAGGAAGAATTCGCAGTGGAATGCCTCTGGCTGGCGTGCGATCATACAATAGCCATTGCCACACGGCAGGAGACCCCGGTCAGCAAGTCGCCAGGCATCGTTACGGTAATTACGGCAGAAGAGATTAAGAATTTGGGATACCGTACCTTCGTGGAAATCCTGAGAACCATACCCGGATTTGAAATATTAAAGAAAGGAGATTACGGGCGAGTAGTCACTGCCATACGCGGCCTTGAAGCTGGCAACAGGCTTCGACTGATGCTCAACGGGCACCTTGTAAACGATCCCCGTACCGGAAGCCCTTTTTGGCTGTTTGACGACTTCCCCGTAGAAAATATAAAAAAGATAGAAGTCATCAGGGGGCCGGGATCTGCCATGTATGGAGAAAACGCCCTTCTGTCTGTTATCAATATTGTTACAAAAGATGCTAAGGATATTAACGGCGTGAGGGTAAGCAGTGGTTATGGGAGTTATGACACATACGACGATAATATCATCTTCGGGGAGACCTACGGAAAAGTGGACATTTCCGGAATGGTGCGTTACAGGGAAACCAAAGGTTTTGACGGCACTGTTGAGAGGGATAACCAGACCATTCTCGATAATGCCCTTCACACATCCGCATCACAAGCACCCGGGAGCGTTGAAGACTGGAGGCGGGAATATGACATAAACCTTAAAGCGGTTTACAAGGATATCTACGTTGAAGGGTTGTACATTAACAAAAATCAGGGCCCTTTTATCAGTCCGCAATATGCTTTAAACGATGAATCAGATGTGGGAAATAACTACGTATTCATCGATACAGGCTACAAAAAAACTTTCGATGACCGATTTACTTTGAAACCGAGAATCTACTATGACCAATTTGACATTAATCTTGATATAGAATCATTGCCTGAGGGTACAACTATACCGGTAGGCACTAACCTCTATCGTTACAACGATGGACTCCTTGGACACGTGAAAGCAAGCACTAAGATTATCGGCACAGAAATTCCGTTTGATTACGAATTGTTCTATGGGAATATCATTACCCTGGGTTTTGAATATCGGTTAATAAACCTTACCAATATTTACACTTCGACCAGTTTTCATCCCAAAACGATGGAACCCCTCCCCTCCGTTCAGAATTTTTCTGATTCGTATCCTTTTTATGACGATATCACGCGGCGGGTTGGCTCGGTTTATTTGCAAGATACCTGGGATGTTACCGATACAATAAATCTCACCTTAGGCGGAAGATATGATAGTTACAGCGACTTTGGGGGTACAATCAGTCCGCGATCCGGCTTGACGTGGGCATTTATGCAGAACGCATCCCTAAAACTGCTTTATGGAGAGGCCTTTCGTGCGCCTAGTTTCTATGAGATGTATCCTACCAATCAACCCGCCATTATTGGAAATAATGATTTAGACCCTGAAATTATCCGTACCTATGAAACGGGAATAACATACCGATTTAATAAATATGTTACAAGCGGCGTAAACTATTTCTACAACGACATCCAGGATCTCATTGCCCTGCACACCAGCCCAACAACACAAAACACCACAATATACGATAATTTCGGAGATGCGCTTGTCCAGGGTGTAGAGATGGAAACCAGGGTAGACATTAAAGACGGTACTTACCTGTTTATGAATTATACGTTTCAGGATCCCGAAGACGATGATGGGCATGATCTGCCATTTGTTGCGGAGCACAAGGGCAATTTTGGCGTTAATGTACATTACTGGAAATATATGAACACCAACCTGAGCACCTTTGTGAGCGGCAAACGTTCCAGAAGTTATAGTGAAGAGAACGATCCTAAAAACCCTTACGAACCGAGAGACAAACTTCCCGCCTATGCACTGTTAAATCTTTCCGTTATTGCAAAAGAATTCTATAGAACCATGGAAGTTTACGGAACGGTGTTCAACCTGCTTGACAAGGATTACAGCGATCCGGGGCCTACTTCCATACCGGAAGACTTCCCAAGACCGGGAAGAACATTCTTCGTAGGACTGAGCTATCAGTTCTGATATATCTGATACATCGTTGGTTTACAGGGATACACCGTTTGCCCTTGTTCACTACGCCTATCCGAAAATATTACATGAAGGAAGGACACTATGAACATTCTTTTATTATACCCTGAATTTCCTGATACATACCTGAGCTTCAAGCATGCGCTTAAATTTATACAGAAAAAAGCCACCATACCGCCTCTGGGATTGCTGACCGTTGCCGCCATGTTACCTTCGGAGTGGGAAAAGCGACTTGTCGATCTCAACGTGAGAAAACTTACAGACGAAGACCTGGCGTGGGCTGATTATGCATTTATTGGCGCCATGGTTGTACAAAAAGAATCTGCGCGTCAAGTCATTTCGAGGTGCAAGCAGGCGGACGTTACTGTCGTTGCCGGAGGCCCGCTCTTTACCATCGAACATGAACAATTCCAAAGTGTGGACCATTTTGTGCTCAACGAAGCGGAGATAACCCTCCGCCCATTCCTGGCTGATCTGGCTCAGGGATGCGCCAAACATATATATACAACAACCGAACTTGCAGACGTCCAGAAAACACCCGTCCCCCTCTGGGAGCTAGCCGATCTCAGCCGGTACGGCTCAATGAGCATCCAATTCGCCAGGGGGTGTCCGTTCCATTGTGATTTTTGCAACGTAACGGCGTTATTCGGCCATCGCACACGCATGAAAACCACTGAGCAAATCATTGCCGAATTGGACAAGTTCTCACAATTAGGGTGGCGCGATAATATCTTCTTCGTAGATGACAATTTTATCGGAAACAAGGGTTACCTTAAAAGTACACTGCTGCCGGCGTTGATTCGCTGGCAAAAGGAAAAAGGACCAACCCCCTTTAACACACAGGTATCCATCAACCTGGCTGATGACGAAGACCTGATGCACATGATGGTTGAAGCAGGTTTTGACACGGTCTTTATCGGCATAGAAACACCGGACAAAAACAGTCTGGCCGAATGCAGCAAAATCCAGAACAAGAACCGTGACCTGGTTGAAGACGTACGACATATCCAGAGAGTAGGATTGCAGGTTCAGGGAGGGTTCATCGTCGGCTTTGACAGCGATATGCCATCCATCTTCCAGCGGCAAATTGAGTTCATCCAGGAAAGCGGCATTGTCACGGTAACCGTCAGCATGCTTCAGGCTCCGCCCGGATCAAAGCTCTATCATCGCCTGAAGCTGGAGAACCGGCTTGTCGGCAAAATGTCATGGAATCATATAGACAGCATAACGAATATCGTTCCTGTCATGGGAATCGATACGCTGCGGGCGGGATACAGAAATATAGTACGACACATTTATTCCCCCGAACATTATTACCAGCGCATCAAGACATTTCTTATGGGATACAAGAAACCAAAAATTGAAACACCGCTGAACTCCACACACATCGGCGCACTGTTTCGTTCCTTCTATCATTTGGGAATTGCAGGCAAGGAAAGAATCCAGTATTGGAAACTCCTGCTCTGGATATGCTTTCACCGCCCATATTCGTTTGCACTGGCCGTCAGACTTGCAATTTACGGTCATCACTTTCGCAAGATCAGCGAGCTCTACATTCTCCGGGAATCCGATATAACCAGTAAAAACTTCCCGGAAAAGTGCCTCCTGACCTTACGTACTTTTTATCTGTCTTTTATTGGCAAGATTTCGTAAATGCCCGGATACAACATCCATCAAATTGTGCGCTATATCCCGCTTTGTCTCACATACCGACACAACATTTTTCTGTGAATCGATCAGATACGCACGGTGCTTCCCGCCTGCAATCTCATTCTGGTCATTGGCAACCACCAGATTTACATCATTTTTTTTCAGGGATGTATATGCCCTTTTTATGAGTTCATCCACCGACAATCCCGCTTCTAATTTAAAACTCACAAAAAAAGTCTCCGGCCACACTTCCCTCATAATGCCGATAATTTTAGGGGTCTTTGTCAGGGTAAGCGTCAGTTTATCTTTGTTTGAGGGAATTTTCCCCTTGCTTAATCTGCCCGGCATATAGTCCAGCACAGCCATTGCATGTATAACGGCATCAAAAGACGAAGCTCTTAATCTGTCCAGAATTACCGTAAGCAAATCATCTATTATTTCCACCTCGATAAGCGTAAGCTTGCGTGAAATGCCCTTTCCTAGGCGGGGAATGTCGGGAGCCATGCTTCCCGTGCCGTAAACGAATGTTACAAATGCGCCCCGGCTCAGCGCCTCTACGGCAATAGAAGCGCCTAATTTACCGGTAGAGGTATTGCTAATGTACCTTACAGCGTCCAGATAACCTCTCGTTGGTCCGGAAGTTATCAATATGCGCTTTCCCGCCAAATCCTGCCGTTTTCTTTTGTTTTCCCGGTCTCGGCTCAATTTCTCAGTCTTTTTCATGGGACAATTATCTCGTTTTTTGAATTTTCCCTATTACCAGCACTGACACTTTTACAAATAGATTTTGTGCAATTGTAATATTTTTGGCATTACATTGCAATTTTAAACGGTTCCCTTCTCTCCCCTCCTATCGTTTACAAGGCAAAAATTTGTAGATACTTTTAGAATCAGCGTGATAAAATACTATCACCGTTGATCAAACACTCAATTTGCCTCAATCTGTTATGAACAAAGCGAAATCTCTCTTTTTGACAGAAGACACACTTGGCATTGTTACCGATTTATACCAACTGAGTATGGCCGCCGGTTATTTTGACAACGGAATGCATGATACTGCGACATTTGAATTGTTTGTCCGTCACCTGCCTCAAAACCGCTCCTATCTTGTTACGGCAGGTTTGGAGCAGGTATTGCATTATCTCTCACATATCACGTTTTCAAAAGAGTCTATTCACTATTTAAAACGGTTGCCATTCTTTGACAGAGTAAGCCCTGCGTTCTTCAAATACCTTGAAAATTTCACCTTCAGCGGCACCGTACATGCCATGCCTGAAGGGACAATTGCATTTGCCGGGGAACCTCTGCTGAGAGTTACAGCGCCCATTACTGAAACTCAAATCATAGAAACATATCTCCTCTCAACAATCAACTTTCAGACATTGATAGCAACCAAGTCGTCAAGAATCACGCATGCAGCAAAAGGAAAAGAGATTATTGATTTCGGCACACGGCGCGCGCACGGCCCTCAGGCAGGAGTCCTTGCTGCGAGGGCAAGCTTTATTGGCGGATGTAAAGGCACTTCAAATGTACTGGCCGCCTATGAGCTGAATATACCGCCCGTGGGAACTATTGCCCATTCGTGGGTCATGGCATTTGAAAGCGAACAAGATTCTTTTTACAAATTCCATGAAATATTTCCGAAAAATACGGTATTGCTCATCGACACCTACGATACCCTGTGTGGAGCAAAACATGCCGCCAGACTTGGAAGCAAATTGAAGGGTGTCCGCATCGACAGCGGAAATCTCCTGACTCTTAGCAGGGAAGTGAGAAACATTTTAGACGCTGAGGGATTGCACCATGTTAAAATCATTGGCAGCAGCGATCTCAACGAATATCTGATTAATGAGCTGGTAGCACATAATGCGCCGATTGACTCTTTCGGCGTAGGAACCGAAATGGTAACTTCCAAAGACGCCCCGGCGCTAGGAGGTGTCTATAAGCTTGTCGAACTGGAAAGAGACGGAAAATTAATTCCCAGAATGAAGTTCAGTAAGGATAAAGTTGTCTACCCGCACAAAAAACAAGTATATCGTACCTTTGGTAAAAATGGCGCTTTCGAGAAAGATATAATCGGACTTGAAGATGAACAAATTGAGGGAAAACCTCTCCTGATGCCGGTTATAAGAGACGGCAAAGAATGTTACCGGCTGCCGTCGATCCATGAAATACAGCGTACGGCATCAGACAATCTTTCGCACTTTCCGGAACAATTCAAACGACTGGAGAATGCAGAAACCTATCCGGTCGAAAAAAGCCAAGGGCTGGAAGAAAGAAAACTGTTAGCTGAAAACATATTAAGAAATGTTAATATACAGTAAATTTTATCTGTTTTGTTTTTTTGTAACACTTTAATTTTTTTTGAAAAATGTAGCAATGTAGCTTTATGAAAATAAGACGAAAGACTAAACCACAAAGCACACAAAGATATCACAAGGGACACAAAGAAAAACCTTTGTACTACTATCCATCAACTTCTTGCTTATTATGCTCGTTTTTCAAATTGCATAACCGTAAGGTATTGACTAGATGAGGCTTACGCAAAGTTTGGAGCATTGAGTTTTTTGCCATTTGTCATTTGAAATTGTTTCGTGTTTCGATATTCGTATTTCGAATTTGGTTGCGGCCAAAGGCCGCGCCAGGAACTTTGTGGTTTATTATAGCGTTACATCATTGTCCCAATAAATTTTATTTGCCAAACGGACACCCACACATTACATTAAATTCATGAAAATTGCATTAGCCCAGATTAATACTGTCGTAGGAGATTTCCAGAAAAACAGCGAGAAAATCTGCTCCTTTATAAATCTTGCAAAGAACCAGGGCGCCGATCTTGTCATTTTCCCCGAACTGGCCGTTACAGGGTATCCCCCAAAAGATTTTATAGACGTGCCCGCTTTCGTTCATCAAAATTTAATAACTTTAGAAAAGATAGCGCAGCATGTTTCCGGCATATCCGCTATCATCGGTTTTATAGATAAAAACAAACAACCGCAGGGCAAATTCGTCCATAACGCAGCAGCCTTTATTCAAGACAAAACAATCGTTTCGATTCACCACAAATCGCTTCTGCCGACATACGACGTCTTTGATGAGTGCCGTTATTTTGAACCGGCGCATGCCATTTCTCCCGTCAGATATAGGGACTATACGCTGGGCATATCAATCTGTGAAGATATTTGGAATGATGATGAATTTTGGCCCCGCCCCTTATATGAAATCGATCCCATAGAAAATCTGATTTCCTGCGGAGCCAATATCATAATAAACATCTCCGCCTCACCCTTTACTGTGGGAAAAAATGAAACTATACGGCTGCGCATGCTTACCCACGATGCAAAAAAATATAGAGTTCCCTTTGTGTACGTCAACCAATTTGGGGGAAACGACGACCTTGTCTTCGACGGAAACAGTGTGGTCATAAATGCTGACGGCAATATTATTGCGCAAGCCAAAGCCTTTGAAGAAGATTTATTGATGGTCGACATTAAAAACAAGGCAGTTCAATCCAGACAGCCAACACCCATTCCCCTTGAAACGCTCCACAAGGCATTAATTGTGGGACTGCGTGATTACGTGGAGAAGTGCGGTTTTAAGAAGGTTGTAATCGGCCTCAGCGGTGGTATTGATTCGGCAGTGACTGCCGCACTGGCAGCAGAAACGTTGGGAAGTGACAATGTTATTGGCGTAATCATGCCGTCACAGTTCTCCTCGCCATCCAGTGTCGATGACGCTGTCAGGCTTTCGGCAAACCTCGGCATTTCTTACAAAATCATACCAATTAAAGATATTTTTTATATTTATCAGAACACGTTGAACGCCGAATTTGACGGGCTTCCATTTGATATTACGGAAGAAAACTTGCAGGCACGTATTCGCGGCAACATTATCATGGCGCTCTCCAATAAATATGGATACCTTGTACTTACCACAGGCAATAAATCGGAACTGGCTGTCGGCTATTGCACGCTTTACGGGGATATGAGCGGAGGTCTTGCTCTTATTTCAGACGTTCCCAAAACTATGGTGTACGAATTGGCCAGATTTATAAACCGAACCAAAGAAATTATTCCGCAAAATTCCATTGATAAGCCGCCTTCTGCAGAGCTGAGACCGAATCAATTCGACCAGGACAGCCTTCCGCCCTATGATATTCTGGATGGCATTCTGAAGGCATACATAGAAGAGACAAAAAGTGTTGACGAAATCATCAGGATGGGATTTGACGAAAAAATCGTGCGCGAAATTGTAAAAAAAGTAAATAGAAACGAATACAAAAGACGCCAGGCAGCCCCCGGTATCAAAGTGACATCCAAGGCATTTGGTTCTGGAAGAAGAATGCCGATTGCACATAATTTTATCTGTTAGCGCAGGGCTGTTTATGAATAACGCAAAAACTCTGCTCCCTATAGGAATTTTCGACTCCGGTATTGGGGGAATTACAGTCCTGGCCGAAATTATCAAAATATTACCCTGCGAACAGTTTATTTATTTTGCCGATACACTCCATTCTCCTTACGGAACCAAACCGGAAGAAACAGTAAGAACATTATCCATACATGCCGCAAACTTTCTCTCTCAGCTAGGCATAAAAGCTATGGTCGTTGCATGCAACACAGCAACCGGCGCTGCCATAAATGAACTTCGGAAAATATGTGACTTTCCCGTAATCGGCATGGAACCAGCAATAAAACCCGCCGTAGAACTGGGACGCAGAGGCAAAATACTTGTCATGGCGACCCCGCTTACCCTCAACAGCAGAAAATTTAACGAATTATCGCGCCAATACCAACCCCTCACCGAAATCGTACCGCTTCCTTGTAAAGGTTTGGTGGAAATAATTGAACAAGGGAGTACACACAAAGAGAAAATCACCGACTACCTCACCGCGCTTTTTGCGTCAATAAACAAAGAGAATGTGTCCGCCATCGTTCTCGGCTGCACTCATTATGTCCTGATAAAGAAAGAAATCATAAAATTGCTGGGAAACGATGTTGCTGTCATAGATGGGAATTACGGAACCGCCAAACGCTTGAAGAACATACTGCAAATGGAGAACTTACTCCGTCCTGCACATGAGGATCCATCCCGTTTTCAAAAGAAAATACAGGTACAATTTTATCTTTCCGATAATTCCGATAACAAAGAAAAAGAAATAAAAAAGTGCCGTGCCATTTTTGCACAACTATTACAAAATGATGGAATTGTATGCGAATAACCAATTTCTTCCGTTTTTAGAAATCTGGAATACTGATTTGATAATACTATTGACTTGGCAGTAATAATTTTATATTAATAGATAATCAAGTTTTAAAAACAAAATATTACCTGTTTTTTCTAACTTAGAGAAAGGAGTGTCACAGCATGTCGAGTACAGACAATTTGAAAAATGCCTTTGCCGGTGAATCACAAGCCAATCGCAAATATCTTGCGTTTGCAAAAAAAGCAGAAGAGGAAGGTTACAATCAGGTGGCAAAACTCTTCCGTGCCGCTGCCGAAGCGGAAACCGTACATGCCCACAACCATTTAAAAGTACTTGGGGGCATCAGGGGGACAAAGGAAAACATTCAGGAGGCAATCGGAGGAGAAACGCACGAATTTACCAAAATGTATCCGCAAATGATAGAAGAGGCCAGGAAAGAGGAAAATAAGCAAGCCTTGAACAGCTTTGAATTGGCAAACAAAGTGGAGAAGATACACGCCGATCTTTATCAAAAGGCACTGAACAACCTGGGGAAAAATGAAAACGTTGATTATTATGTTTGCACGGTTTGCGGGAATACCGTCGAAAAGAATGCACCGGATAAATGTTCCATTTGCGGTGCAAACAAGTCCATGTTCGTAAAGATCAGTTAACGAAAATGATAGCACACCACTTTACCCCATTGGATAGCATTAAATGGGGTAAAGTTTTTTCCTATCCATACAAACTGCATATTTAAGGTACACAAAAGCGTCACAAAACAACCGGAACATACCCGCTTATCAAAAACCCGAATCTTCCGTAACTGCCCTGCTGCGACCACCTTCTTTCGCCTTGTATAGTCTGGTATCTGCCTTTTTTATTATATCTTTCCACGACTTGTCTGTGGCGCTGTCGTTAAAATTGCAGCTACCTGCACTGATGGTAATAATCTGATAGGGACTCATACAATGCTTAATGTTTGAGCCTTTTACATTTTCAATCATCCTTTCAGCCGTCAATTTTGCTCCGCTGGCATCCGTTTCCGGTAAAAGGGCAAGAAATTCTTCCCCTCCGTATCTGTATAGCCTGTCTGCTTCACGTAAACTTGCCTTTAATGCATTTGATACCAGCTTTAGAACATTATCACCGGCAGGATGCCCGTAAAAATCGTTATACGCCTTGAAATAGTCTATATCAAGGATCAGAACGGAATAAGAATACTTATACCGTATTGCAGAGGCGTGGGTATGTTGAAGATCAACCTCCATAGACCTTCGGTTTCCAATTCCTAGCAAAGGATCTTCCAGCGACAAAGCCCTTAGTTCTTCATTTGCTTTAACCAATATTTCGGTTCGCTCATTTATGGAATTTTCAATTATCTCCCTCTGCTGTTCGTAAATCCTGAAATGAGCGTTTACAAGGTCGGATTGGGTCACAATCCCAATCAACTTCCCATCGGAATCAACGACAGGAAGGTGTCTTACCCCTTCCACCTTGGCAATTACCAATGCTTCAAAGAGATTGTCTTTCCCGTTTACCGTCACGAGAGAAGATGTCATCACCTCTGATATATTCACCAAAAGCAAGCTATCCACCTTTCTAACACTGGTAAACATTCGAACAATATCCCGTTCTGTTATAATTCCAACAGGCACCTCATTTTCTGCAACAACAACACAAGAACAGTTATTGTTAAACATTAATGCAAGGACATCTGCCATCCTTGCACTCCTGGGAATACAATAAACCCTCCTTGTCATCAAACTATCTATAAGAATTTCTTTCATCTATTCATTTCCTGCACTTGTAACAAAACCAGCTTCAACAAAATTATCAGAATTCAACGTACAAGGAATTTCAATCTTTGTAAAAAGAGATGCTTCACTCCGTTCAGCATGACAACGGGTCATTCTGAGCGACAGCGAAGAATCTCATTTAAATCAGATAGCACAAACATGATGCTATTGAGATTCCCGATAGCGTCACCTGTTCATTTAAACCTTTGCAAGCAGTTCTTGATACACAGTAGTGGCGTTCCGTTGTGTTTGGAGTGACTTGTTGCGTAGTCTTACCGTCATCCAACTTACACCAAATGCCAGTAAAATATTAAGACATTTTACCAAAAATTTCAAAACAAAAAGGATTATACATTGGCAATTCCATACCTTGATATCATAAGAAAAACAATTGTCTTACAGGATTACATCGGCACGACAAATTATATTGACTAGTTTTTTGATATATGCTACACTTCTGCGATTATTTACATAAGCATTCGACGATAAAAAGCCCTGAGATCTTTTTAAATTTGCCAGGTAATATCAATCCCCCAATTTGCTTTTGCGCAGGTTTCTGTAACTAGTAAGCATAAGTCAACCTTGGCGTATTATTTCTTAATAATTTATTTCTTGGAGAAGGATAATGAAACAAGAAGAATTTGCCCAGTTTAAAAAGTTACTCCTTTCGTTAAGAGAAAAACTGGTCGGTAAGGTGGATTACATGCAAGGGGAAGCTCTCAAACAATCAAGGCAAGACGCATCCGGCGATTTGTCCAATGTCCCTATTCACATGGCAGATGTAGGCACTGATAATTATGAAAGAGAGCTCATGATTGAACTTATACAAAGCGGGGAAGAGAGTGTACGTAATATCGATTCTGCTTTGGAAAGAATAGAAGAAGGCACTTTTGGTATTTGTGAATTATGCGCAAAGAAAATTAATAAGGAAAGACTAAAAGCAGTACCTTACGCCAAGTTATGCATAGACTGCCAAAGAGAAGAGGAGGACAACATATCATAGTATTTCTTATGAAAAGAACCCCTGCGTTTGCGCTTGTTGCAATAATTGGCACCATTGCTGATATCGTATCGAAATGGTTCGTTTTTTTGAAAATAAAGGAATTTGAAACAATAACTCTCGTTCCCGGATTATTAAATATACTAAGAAGTCAAAATGAAGGGGTTGTTTTTGGGTTGTTTCCAGGCAAGTCCACTATCTTCATCATATTCTCCGCAATTATCATCATACTCATTTTGTGCATGTATTTTTGGTCATACAAAACGCTTTTTACCTCCGATATCGCATTAGGGCTTGTTCTGGCTGGTGCAGCAGGCAACCTTTGGGACAGAATATGGTACAAACACGTAAGGGATTTTATAGATTTACATATCGGGGAAAAATATCATTGGCCTACTTTTAATGTTGCAGACAGCCTTATATGTATAGGCATATCAATTATGTTTTTTACTTCTTTCCTCTCTGAACGAAGCAAAAACAAATCCTAGCAACCTTTCTTCGTAAGCTCCTGATATTTCTTTAACAAATTAAGAGTAATTTTCCCTGGTTTTCCTGTCCCTACAGTCCTTCCGTCGATTTTAACAACTGGAATTATTTCGGCAGCCGTTCCGGTAAGAAAACATTCATCGGCTATATACAAATCATATCGAGTCATTAATTCTTCTCTGACCTGAATTCCCATTTCAATTGCCAATTCCATCACGACATTCCTGGTAATACCAATTAATATTCCCGAACTCGACGGCGGCGTTAAAAGGATATTATTATTAACAACAAAGATATTGTCGCCTGCACATTCTGCAACATAACCGTCTTTGTTGAGCATTAAAGCTTCGCCTGCCCCTGCTTGCAACGATTCAAGTTTGGCCAGAATATTGTTGAGATAATTGAGTGACTTTATCTTGGGATCAAGCGCAGAAAAATGATTCCTGATTGTCGTTACCGTTACAATATCAAGACCCTTTTCATACAGTTCTCTTGGATACAGTTCTATTGTGTCAGTAATAATTATAACCTGCGGGGTAGAACACTTGTTCGGGTCTAATCCAAGCTTTCCCACTCCCCGAGTAACCACAAGGCGAATATATGAGTCCGTCATATTATTGGTCTTCATAGTCATCTTTATGGCATTTTCCATCTCAGCCTTGGATATGGGTATTTTCAAGGCAATAGTTTTTGCGGAATTGTAAAGTCTGTCAAGGTGTTGGTCCAGCAAAAATATATTTCCGTTATAAGCCCGTATTCCTTCAAAGACTCCGTCTCCGTACAGTAAGCCATGGTCAAAAACCGATATTTTTGCATCTTCCTGAGGCAAAATTTGACCATTTATATAAATCTTTAAACCCATTGATAGTATTTTTACTCCTTTCCCTATTCCCCTTTATTCCAGTATGCGCCCGTCAACAATTCTTACAACCCTCCCGGCACGCCTTGCTATCTCCTCATCGTGTGTAACGATTACAATCGTTTGATTCGTCGTCTTATTCAAATCACAAAGCAATTCCAGTATTTCATGACCGGTTTTTGTATCCAAATTACCCGTTGGTTCATCGCACAACAACAATTCAGGATTATTGATTAACGCTCTTATAATAGCAACCCGCTGTCTCTCCCCTCCTGATAACTGCGAGGATCTATGCGTTAATCTATCTCCCAAACCCACTCTTTCCAATAACGATACTGCCCTCTGTGTATATTTGTCTTTCACTGCTTTCCAGCCCGACAACGTGTTTCCGATAAAAACCGGCAATAAGACATTCTCTAACATAGTAAAATCAGGCAATAAATGATAAAACTGGAAAACAAATCCAAAGATACGGTTCCGTATCGCAGCCTGTTTTCTGGGATTCAGTTCCGTCAGGTTTATTCCCTGATATACAACCGAACCGGCGGTGGGGGTGTCCAAAATCCCCAAAATGTGAAGCAAGGTACTTTTCCCTGCCCCGGAAGCGCCAACGATAGCTACAATCTCCCCCTTTTCAAAAAACAAGTCGATTCCATGCAGGACAGGTACTGTCCGTTCACCATTTGAATATTCCTTAAATACACCCTTTGCCTCTAATATAATATTACTCTGCATTATATTTATTTTAAATATTTCCGATAGGTTTGAAACTATATCATACCTGTAAGTATTAGTCAATTTTTTATTTAGGATTTTCCAGTCCTTCCCCTATGGTTTACTGTTTTCAAATATCTCTTCTTTCATTCAATATTTTCAGGGTAATCGAAGGAAATTTAATTCTTGTCTGCCTGGATGCCTTTTGCGACTTGTGTTGAAGACCGGTAAGGATGAAAATGAGGTTTGAATTGTGTTATTATTTCAGGTAGTATGTGAGCAGAATTAAACTATAAACTATAGATAATGCTGCTTAAAGAGAACCCGACCATGGATGAAATTTGCGCACGCTTATTACCAACTACTGTAAAATAGAATCAGGGGATGAAATATTATTAATGGATACGAATCGATTTCGTGCGTTCTTAAAACAACATTATTTGTTTTGCATCCTTGTGGGTATAAGCATCTTTCTCTTCTTTTTTGAGCTAGGCGGCAGAAGTTTTGAGATAAGGACGCCCGTCGGTTTGCAGAAATCACCCAGGAAATGATGCAAGACGGAAACTGGCTGATACCCCATAAACACGGCGAAACCTATATGAACAAGCCCCCTATGTTGATGTGGTTGATTGCCCTTTTTTCTTCCATCGGACAACAAGTAACCCCCCTAACGGCTCGACTACCCAGCGCCATTGCAGCCTTTTCAGGCATCCTTGTAATTTATTGCTTTACCCAAAGGTTCTTTAATCGGCGCACGGCCTTTATCGCTGCTATTATCCTTGCTACTTCCCAAAGATATTTCTGGTATGGCCGCTCCTCCTTGCCAGACATGCTCTTTACCCTCTTTATAACGCTGGCCCTCTTCTTCTTTTACCTCGGATACAAACAAAACAAAAACTTTTATACCGGTATGCATATTTCCATGTTCTTTGCCACCTTAGCAAAAGGCCCTTTGGGAATCATCTTTATTTTAGGCATTATTGCGGCTTTTTTGGCATTCCAAAGGAATTTAAAGGCCTTTAAGGAACTGAAATGGCAATGGGGCGGTATACTCATTACGCTGATGCTCGGTACCGTTCTTTTATATTGTTTAAAGATAGGGTTTGAACCCTTTATGGCTACAATAAAAAGAGAATTTCTGACCCGGGTTAATAAACCGGTAAATAACAGTGAACCTTTTTATTATTATTTTGTTAACATTTGGGCTGATTTCCTTCCGTGGTCATTATTCATTCCATTCACCGCCATTTATGCCTATAAAAAATGGCGTGTGAGAGATGAACACAGTACATTCATCTTCTGCTGGGCCGTACTCGTTTTCACGTTTCTCTGTGTGGTCAAGGCAAAACATCCGAGATACATGCTCCCCCTGTATCCTGCATTGTCAATCTTAACGGCGGCACTCATTGATGATACCCTGAAAGGGTCGGCCATTCATCCCTCGTGGTTACGTTCATCTGTCCGTTGGATTATTTTCACGGTAACCGGACTGACGGCAATCCTGCTTGTCATTGTACCTTCATACTTTCTCAACTATTCCTGGGTTGGAATATTCATCTCTTTGGCAATACTGCTCATAGTAACGAAACTGTTTTTCTTTCTCCGCCGGAAGAATTGGCAAGCCAATGTGTATTTTACTATTTGTATGCTCATGACGATTATAGGATGGGGAATTTATGTTCACAGTCTTACGGTACATTCAAGGAATGAAACCTTTGGATCAAAGCTGGCTTATACAATAGAAAAAGACCTGGGAGACCCGCATACATACAATATCTGCGGATATGAACTGGGGGGATCTCTATGGAACATCATAAATTTGAACCTGAAGATGCATGTCCCTATGATAAAAAATATATGTGAATTAAAAACCTTTATGAATGCACCTGACTGCCATCCCCTCTGCATCGTTGAGAAGAAGCTTTTTGAAAAGACAAAGGGTTATGTGCTTGACGATACATTGAGCACATTGGATGTTTACACTAAAAAACGTCAGGTAACGCTCATTTTCAAAAGAAGCCATCAAACAGATTCGATGCACCCCGCATACTTTGAAATTCCCGATACAAATAATTGAGATCAATTTACAAATCTTTTGCTACCCATTCCGCCTTTAGATGAAAAGAATTAAATTTGCTTGCATGCCTTAAAATTGCAGATAGAATTGAATGATGTAAATTTTATAACAAACCAACCAATAACTTTGAAATTCCTGAATATACGGACACGGTGCTCCGTGTCCCTACAAGTTTCTCCCCTCCAATAAGAGGGGGAATAAATGAAGATTGAAACCCTGAACATTAAATTATTATGCACCTAAGAACTGGTTACACAACCGGAAGTTGTGCTACGGCAGCGGCAAAGGCGGCTGCTATCGGACTGTTCAAAGGGAATATACCCGATGAGGCCGAGATCAATACCCCCGCCGGCATAAAACTAAAATTCAAAATTCACCATAAACAATCAACCAGATTATACGCAGCATGTTCAGTCCGGAAGGATGCAGGTGATGATCCCGACGTGACACATGGTTGTTTTGTGCACGCCAGGGTTGAACGAAACAGCATGAAAACAATAGAAATTGACGGCGGCGATGGCGTCGGGCGTGTAACAAAGCCCGGTTTGCAGGTATCCGTTGGGCAGGCTGCAATCAACCCGACGCCAAGACGGATGATTGAGGAGGAAGTTCGTGCGGTTATCGGCAATGAAAAGGGCGCAACAGTCGTAATTTCCGTTCCTAATGGAAGGGAATTGGGGGAAAAGACATTTAATCCGAAACTCGGTATTATCGGAGGCATTTCCATTATTGGCACAACAGGCATTGTCAGGCCAATGTCCGAAGAGGCCTTCAAGACCTCTCTGCTATGCGGACTCGATATTGCCCACGGAATCGGCTATGATACAGTCATATTGGCGCCAGGCAGTCTGGGAGAACGAACAATTTTGAATCTGTTTGATATTCCCAAAGACCAAATCATTCAGATGAGTAATTTTGTCGGTTTTATGCTGGATGCAGCCAAAGAAAGGCATTTTAAAAAAGTCATCCTTGCCGGTCATCCGGGAAAACTGGCAAAATTACTGAACGGTGATTTTCATACGCATAGTTCGGTATCAAAACCGGCAAACGACATTCTTATAGATACCATCATACAGTCCAGCTCCGTCTCACAATCAGACAATTTGCCTGAAACATTGAGGAAAACTCCCACGGTAGAAGGTATTGTAGACACATTAAAATCATATAATATTGTATCTGTAATGAATTATGCAGCGGAACAAATCGAGGCCAAAGCAGTGACATTTTGCAATGGTAAACCGCCGCTCACTGCCTTGAATATCGGAGTGATATTGTTTGACATGAAAGGATCGATTATTGGTATTTCAGGCAACGCACTAACATGGTTGAACACGCAAAGAAAAAAATAATCATAGTCGGTTGTGGTCCCGGTCTAAAATCGTACATTTCACCCAGGTCACTGTATAATATCAACAAGGCAGACATTCTTATCGGAAGCAGACGTTTGCTGAAACTTTTTACCGACACCGATGCAGATAAAATTACCTTAGAAAAAAATTACAAGATATTATTGGAAAAGATAGCTCTCTGGAGGCGCTCAAAACAGGTTGTCGTTCTTGTCAGCGGCGATCCCTGTTTTTTCAGTTATACCAAAATACTCGTCGATGAATTTGGCCGTGATTCATGCTCCATCATTCCGGGAATCAGCAGTATTCAACTTGCCTTTGCAGCCATTGGCGATAGCTGGGATGATGCATGTTTTATCAGTTTGCACGGCAGAAATGCACAAACCTCACAACTGATTAAAACCGTTAGGAATCACCCGAAGGTTGCAGTTTTAACCGATCACAATAATACCCCGGCTGTTATTGCGCGACAACTATTAAAGCACGGCATCAGGAAACGACACATGTTTATATGCGAGAACCTCTCGCTCCCGGATGAAAAAATATTTACTACCGATATTATTTCTGCCGTCACTATGAATACTCGCAACTCTGCCGTGGTAATCATAAAAAAAGTATAATGTAAGATATTTAAAGACTGCGATTCTTTTGCTTTGTGCTATCGATAAATCGGTATTTTTCTGAGTTGGGCTTGATAGGGGTTGAAGATTTCCAACCCCTACTTTGGAATTCCTGAACATTAACTTCACTGAACTGACTACGAAATAACAGATTTTATGAAACCAGGCAACTTTTATGGAATCGGCTTGGGACCCGGCGACCCGGAACTCCTCACATTAAAAGCTATTCATACAATTCAAAATTCGGACTGTATTTTCGTCCCTAAATCTGACTCAAAAGACGAGAGTCTGGCGTTGGAAATCGTCAAAGACTACGTGAAGGACAAAAGGGTCATCGAGCAGGTCTACCCAATGACAAAAGACAAAACCGTCCTTCATGCTGCCTGGCGTAAAGCAGCGGAAGAAATTCTCCGTGAAACGCCTGTCGGACACAACACAGTTTACTTAACATTAGGCGACCCCATGACCTTCAGCACTTATATTTATTTACTTCAGCACTTAAACTCTCTGATGCCCGGCTCATCGATACACACTATACCCGGCATTACTTCATACAATGCTGCGGCATGTGCCGGAAACTACCCGCTTTTGACCGGAAATGAACGACTGGCAGTAATTCCAGCTCCAATGAATATCGCAGAATTACGCCCAATATTCGAGTCATTTGATACGGTAGTTATCATGAAGGTAGCAAAAAAACTGGATGATATCGTTCGTATGCTTGAAGAAATGAATATAACAGAAAATGCGCTGTTTGCGTCATATATCGGGCAAAAAAACGCTTATATAACCTGTGACCTTACTGCATTGAAAGGGAGCGGCATGGGGTATATGTCAGTCCTTATTGTAAAAAAACATCCTATGAATCATTCATCAACTTCTTGTCTGTAATGTGCGCCTGGTTCTTTTACTGCCTCTATAGACGGAAATTCGAGCCACAGTTGTAATTTGATGTTCAGGAAATTCAAAGTATTTTGTTCTTAGCATGTCATTCCCACGAAAGTGGGAATCCAGGCAGTTTTTCTGATGCATCTGGATTCCCGTT
>Ga0233425_10005761_pt1 | contig 19195 bp, 16 predicted proteins | sample Watercolumn_Towu_2_FD_181712 | JGI IMG/M metagenome (GOLD analysis project Ga0233425, IMG submission 181712) | Freshwater microbial communities from Lake Towuti, South Sulawesi, Indonesia - Watercolumn_Towuti2014_140_MG | ecosystem: Environmental > Aquatic > Freshwater > Lake | place... | reverse complement strand
CAGTTCTGAATCCAGGCAAGATCTTCTCCCTGCGCCCGCGCTGTGAAGGGCCGCTTCCGAACAACCGGGATCAAATCAAGAAGTTCGTAGACGCGGGAGCGTTTACCTGAGCTGTGACCGTCTCTGTCCGAACATACCTCCGCAACGCCCGTCGAATTGATCATCCTCTGCTCGAGAAACTCCTTGAGGGCCGCCTCTCGTCATCGGCTGCGACACTTGACACTGTGGATACTGAGGTCGGAAGCGTGCCGCGCTTGATGAGCGAGTTCTGGACCTCCAAGCAGCGCCAAGCGTCTTCACTTCATGAAATCTCCTACCGGGCATGCTTTAAACCCCAACTTCCAAGATTTTTCATTGAGCGGTTTACGAAGGCAGGAGAAGTGGTATATGACCCATTCATGGGTAGGGGGACGACGCTCGTCGAGGCCGCGCTGCTTGGGCGCGTTGCATGGGGAAATGATGTAAATCCCCTCAGCAAGATTCTCGTGCGACCTCGCTTTCACCCACCGCTTGTCGAAGATGTGATTCGACGACTTGCGCAACTGAAACTCAGCTCACGTCGCAGCATGTCGGTCGATCTCTCAATGTTCTATCATCCTCGCACTCAAGCCGAAATCGTGGCGCTGCGTCGGTATCTTCTGAGTCGTCAGAAAGAGGGGAAGACGGATGCTCTTGACCGATGGATTCGCATGGTGGCAACGAACCGTCTCACTGGCCATTCAAAAGGTTTCTTCTCCGTCTACACGCTACCACCTAATCAGGCGCTCTCTGCCGACAACCAACGGCGGATCAATCGTTTGAGAAAGCAGAGGCCTGAGTACAGGGATGTGCGTGAGCTTGTTCTGAGAAAGACCAGGTCGCTGCTTCGCAACCTGTCGCTTCAGGAGCGCAATGCGCTTGGGTCGGTTGTGCATGAAACAAAATGCATAACCCGTCCGGCGTGGGACACGAAGGCTATCAGCGATGCGTCCGTTAATCTTACCGTTACCTCTCCGCCGTTCCTCGATACGGTGGACTATGCGCAAGACAATTGGTTGCGTGGTTGGTTCAACGGAATTGACGGAGCGCGGATTGCTGGACGGCTGACAGTAGTGCGTTCGCTGGAGGAATGGTGTGAAGCAATGGGGAGCGTATTCACTGAGCTCTTCAGAATAACGAAGCCGGGCGGACTGGTTGCATTCGAAGTTGGTGAAATCCGGAAGCGAAACTTGATGCTCGATGAGATTGTTGTTCCTCTTGGAGTGAGGCCGGGATTTCGATGTGTCGGCATTCTGATTAACCGGCAGCGATTCACGAAAACTTCCAATATATGGGGAATCTCGAATAATCGCGCCGGGACCAATACCAACAGGATTGTAATCTTTCAAAAGCCCTCATAACGTGCTTCGATCTTGAGAAAGTACTTCGCCTGGTGATACCGCTCAAGGACAGGAATCCGACTCGAAGGGTTCCCGTTGTTACGATCACACTTATTGCTGTGAATGCTGCGGTCTTTCTGTACGAGATTTCGCTCGGTGAAGGTCTTGCGTTGTTCTTTCAGCGCTTCGGGGCGGTTCCAGCCAGTATCGTGCATTCACTGAATCCGGGCGGGCTTGTGCCTGGGGCGCTGCTTCCGATACTGACATCAATGTTTGTGCACGGGGGTTGGCTTCATCTCATCGGCAACATGCTGTACTTATGGGTCTTCGGAGATAACGTTGAAGACAAGCTCGGACGTCCCAGGTTTCTGGTTTTCTACCTCCTGTGCGGATTTACCGCCTCGAGCCTCCATGTCGTTGTCGATCCTACATCCGCCACCCCGATGGTTGGGGCCAGCGGGGCGATCTCAGGAGTGCTCGGTGCGTACCTTCTGATGTTTCCCGGAGCCCGAGTAGTGACGCTGATACCGATTTTTGTTTTTTTGCAGGTCGCGGAGCTCCCCGCACTCGTTGTGCTCGGCTTCTGGTTCGTCATGCAGTTCTTCAATGGCGTTCTCTCACTCGGATTTGAGGCAGGAGGGATGGGAGGCGTGGCGTGGTGGGCTCATGTCGGAGGATTTGCTGCAGGTCTTCTATTCGTTGTACCGTTTCGACGATTTCGATAGCGTTCTATGGACGAAAAAACCTCAACGATTTCGGCATTTCGGGGCGTCGACATCCCCAACTATGACGTCATTATCAACTGCATGCACTGCGGACTGTGTCTTCCAACATGTCCGACGTATGCGTTGACGGGATTGGAGAAATCGTCTCCTAGGGGAAGGATCAGGCTCATCAAGGCAGTTGCCGACGGTGAACTTCCGATCAGCGACGGATTCATCAGGGAAATGAATTTCTGTCTCGACTGCCAGGCGTGCGAAACGGCATGTCCCGCCGGTGTCAAGTACGGGTCAATCGTGGAGGCAGCACGAGCCCAGATCTATCGTGAACATCACGAGGGTTTGCTGACCCGATTGACGAAGCGGGGAATGCTCGAATGGGCGTTCCTCAGGCAGAACCGGCTCAAAACCATGGCCCGATTTCTCCGCGTCTACGAACGGTCTGGCCTTAAGTGGTTTTTCGAAAAGTCGGGACTCCTGAAGGCGGTGTCGGGAAAACTCCACGCAATTCAGCCTCTCACTCCCACGATTTCGACAAACTTCTCAAGTGATGTTCTGCCGGAAGTGCTTGTGCCGGCACATCCGCCCCGGTATCGAGTCGGATTCCTGACGGGTTGCATTATGGATGTCGCTTTCGCAGAGGTCAACCTGGATACGGTCAGGCTCCTGCTGCATCACGACTGTGAAGTGATCGTGCCAGGGGGCCAGGCGTGCTGCGGATCCCTACAAGCGCACAATGGCGGACTCGATGCAGCCCGTGAGATGGCAAAAGGCAACATGCTCTTGTTCGACCGAGATGACCTGGATTTCATCGTGCTCAACTCCGCCGGATGCGGAGCATTCATGAAAGAGTATGCCCACCTGTTCGCTGATGACCCTGATTGGAGTGAGCGGGCAAAACGGATCTCTGCCAAGGTCCTCGACATTACGGAGTTTCTGGTGCGAACGGGCTACAGGCCATCGACAAATGGCGGTGCTCAAACGGAAACGCTGCCCCGTTTTCTCCACGAGCGTCAACCGAATGCGAGGTTCCGCGGAAAACGAATAGGGTACCATGATGCCTGCCATCTCGTTCATACTCAGAAGATCACACAACAGCCTCGTCAACTGATCCGAATGGTGCCCGGGATTGAATTCGTAGAAATACCGGAGGCCTCTTGGTGCTGCGGCAGCGCTGGAATTTACAACATTGTTCACTACGACGATTCCATGAAGCTGCTGGAAAGGAAAGTGGAAAACATCGCAAGCGTCGCACCGGATGTTGTTGTCACCGGCAACCCGGGATGCCTTCTGCAGATTCAACATGGACTGCGCAAGAGGGGAATGAACGTCGAGTTGATGCACACAGCCACGTTTCTTTGGAGAGCCTGTGATCAATAAGGATAGGCTTCGCACATATTTGTCAGGCGGAATGGAGTACGCGAAGGGGGAGGGTGTAAACTGGCGGCGGGAGATGGAGGTGTGGGTTGGCTCAGCCCTGGGGCACACCGTGTTCAATCCAAATCGAGAAAGCGAGCAATTTCTGTCCAGAAGACTTCCCGATATTCAGTTTCGGGACCTTAAGAAGCAGAACCTCGCGAAGTATATTGCCCTCGTTCGGGAGCTGATTGACATTGACACGCATGAAATCGCCGAGCAGACCGACTATGTGATCTGCTACTGGGACTCAAGTGCACAGCGTGGAGCTGGCACAACCGGTGAGGTGACCATGGCAAAGTTTGTCGGGATCCCGGTGTATCTGGTCACGGAGCTCGACTCGCAGGAAGTCCCAGGGTGGATCCTGGGATGTGCGACGCAGGTGTTTGGATCGTTTGACGATCTCCGGAAGTTTCTCCTGAAAACGTACGGAGGAGATATTAATGGGTAGAGGCATGAGAATCCGACAAACTAGGCGCGAAAGAAGATAAAACCGGCGATGCCCTGGACTCTCGTTGTCTCCCTCATTGTCTTTGCCCCTCTTGCAGGCATCAATATCTATGTAGGCAGGACGCTTTTCAGAGACCTGTCACGGATCACGGCCTGGAATCGGAGCACTGTCCGCTGGACGATCGTTGGAGTCATCGTCCTGGTGAATCTCCTCCCCGTGGCCTTTTTGGTGGCCTATCTGGCAGCAGGAAGGGCGGCCGTCCCGGCATTTGCCGGTGATGTCCCGAGCGTTGATCTGTTCCTGACCTATCCTTTCTGGATAGCCCTTGTCATTTCGGTTCAGCTCCTTGTTCTGTTCGGTTTGCTGGATATCGCAAGCTTCGTCATCAGGCGGATCGTACCTGGCCTTGCTGTGGCTTGGATTCGCCGCCGGCCTGCAATTACCGTCTCTGTAGCCGTCTTCATTACACTCTACTCTCTTGTAGTAATCGTCCATGATACGTGGTCGATCAGGATCGTCGAACGTGAAGTTTCGGTTCCAGAACGGTACAAAGCCATCCGTGGACTTCGCATCGCCCAGATCTCGGATGTTCAGGGCGATGGAAGGACAACCCCAGAGAGGCTTCGAGAATACGTTTCGAGGGTGAATTCGCTCAAACCTGACCTGGTGCTTTTCGCGGGCGACCTTGTAACTTCAGGGACTTTGTATATCGACTCAACGGCAGCGGTTTTGGGAGGATTGAAGGCGCGTTACGGCTCCATTGCGGCGATCGGGGACCACGACATTTTTTCCAGGAAGTCGATGGTTTTGCAGGCGCTCGTAAGGGCACGAGTCACGGTTGTTGAGGACTCAACAATTGCCATCAAAACGGATTCGGCGACTATCGCCGTAACGGTAGTGACCTATACCTACTCCCAGAAGCCTTCAAATGGCCGGCTGGGGGAGCTTCTCACCACGAGTGATGACCACTACCGCGTACTCCTCGTCCACCAACCTGCTGAGACGCTTATCGAGCTGGCGGCCAGCCGAGGTTATCAGCTATTCATCGCCGGACATACACATGGTGGTGGGATCGCGTTCGGGATCCCGGGCGTCTTTCTGCTCGCTCCGGCGCATGCCGAGTCGCGGTTCGTCAGCGGCTTTTTCCATGTGAAGGATCTTTTGGTGAGTGTCACGAATGGCTTGGGATTCACACTGGCACCTATTCGTTATCACGCTCCGGCAGAAATTGTGATCATAACGCTGCGATAGGCGAGAGGGTGACATCCAAATCACTTCAAGGGGTTTCAGGTTAAACCTTTAGACAAGTGTACTTTGCAGCCCTTTTGGTCAATTCAGATCTAGGGCGAAGAAACCGTGTAGTGAGGTGAGGGGAAGAGGAGATGAGTGTTCATTTCGTGGATATGTCAGGTTACCCATTTGTCCGCATGACCGGCAAAGAGAGTCTCGATTTGTTACAGCGGATATCGACGAATGACCTGACACCCCTTAAATCAGGGGAAAGAGTGCAGACCCTCCTCACAAATGACAAAGGGAAAATCGTCGATGCAGTTTCCATCTTTCCGCTGGGAATCGATGACCTTCTACTGGCCGGTAGCAATCCATCACCTTCCACGTTGAAAGGCTGGATTGAGAAGTTCATCATCATGGAAGAGATCACCATCAAAGATGTAACCTCTGAGAATTTCTCGCTTTTGCTCTTCGGTTCGAATCAAGAACTTCAAGAGGTCGAACATCGGATCGGACCAAATTGTGTCAGAGAAACTTGGGCGGGAACCGTCCTTTTGCGGATGATAGGCGAGAAGGCACAATTTGACTACGTCATAAGAAATCTGAGCTCACTGGGGGTGGGGAGAGAATTGCCAGGAATGTTTGAGGAATATCGGATATCAAACGGCATCCCTGCCTTTCCATGTGAACTTTCCACCAGCTATAATCCTCTTGAGGCAGGACTGAATCACCTAATCAGCTGGACAAAGGGTTGCTATGTCGGTCAGGAAGTGATCGCGCGCCTCGACACGTATAAGAAGGTGCAGCGGAAACTGGTCAGGTTTCGGCTTGATAATCATCCGCGTGCACTCCCCGCCGCGATCATGAGCGGTGCGGAAGAGGCAGGACTACTTACGAGTCTTTCCACGATTCGAGGTGTCGGCGGATTTGCTGGATTGGGCTATCTTAAAACGGCCCACCTCAATAGATTGGAATCGCTGTCCATTTCTCAAGCCGGTCAGAACATCCGTGTTGAGCCTGCCCTGGAATGACAGATCAAGCCTGGTGAACGGATTACGTTATCAAGAGTGATATCCAAAGCTCAAACTTCATTGATTGACTAAGTTAGGTACCTATGGCCAAGAAGAGATTTAAAGCAGAAAAAGCGTACAAGAACCTGGAATTCCTCAACAGTCCTGACGCCCGGGTGATTCGTCTGATCTCGGAGTTCCTCGAACCGATGCGCAGGATTCGGCAACAAGGGATCCGTGATACGATCGTATTCTTTGGGTCAGCCCGAATTCCATCGAGATCGGACGCCTTGAAGAAGCTTCGAGTTCTTCAGCGTGAGGCGCGAGGGAACGTCAAGCCAAATAAGAAATTGGCCCATGCCATTGAAGGTGCCAGGATAGATGTCGGCATGTCCCGGTACTACGAAGACGCTGTTCAACTTGCGAAGAAACTAACCGCCTGGTCGAAGCGATTCAGCCAAAAGAACAGGCTCGTGGTCTGTTCGGGCGGCGGTCCGGGAATCATGGAGGCTGCCAACAAGGGTGCAGCTCTTGCGAAGGGGCGTTCTATTGGCTTGAATATAAGCTTGCCTTTCGAGCAATTCGCTAATCCATACATCCCCGACGAGTTGAATTTTGAATTTCACTATTTCTTCATGCGAAAACTCTGGTTTGTCTATCTTTCCAAAGCCTTGGTCATGTTTCCTGGGGGATTTGGGACATTTGATGAACTCTTCGAGGTTCTGACGCTGCTCCAGACACGAAAGATCAAAAAGAAAGTGACTGTTGTGCTCTACGGCAGCGAATACTGGAAGAGCATCGTGAACTTCGAGAATCTCGTGAAATTGCGGCTGATAAGTGCCGAAGATATGCATCTGTTCCGGTTTGCGGATTCGCCTGAAGAGGCGTTCGAGATACTGGTGCACGATCTCCGAAGGAATTACCCCATCGAGACGTCGGAAAAGGTGGTCTGATCCCCCTTTTGAGAGTATTGCCATTCTTCGTATATTGGTATGAGCTGAAGGCGATGTCGGGCAAATCCCGATGGGACCTTCTCAACACCCGGGGGTGACTTGGATTCGACGGGGATGAGGAAGCTCAGAACTGCGTATCGTGGTCTCCGTGTCCACGTTAAAGAAGCGGTAAACTATCAAGTGCCAACTACAACTACGCACTGGCTGCTTAATTAATTAAGCAACCCGTTCCTCTTGGCTCTCGCCCATTGGGGCTGACAGGAACGTCGACTTAGATGGGCTAGCCCGCTCTTGTTTCGAAGGGGAGTAGGCGAATCCCGCCGCAAGCGGGGCAACTTCGGATAGCATGTGGCCAATCCTGCCAGTCCCGCGAAGCGGGATCCCGTGAAAGCGGGACCGGAGTTTCCACATGTGAACCCCAAAAGGTTGGCTATGTACGTAGAAGTTTTGAGAGTCTTCTCTTCGGACCGGGGTTCGACTCCCCGCACCTCCACCATTCCGGCCCTGGAACTTTCATAGGGCCAAGCTCTCACATAATCCCCTTGCCGTATGGCGTTGACTATTCTGATTGTTGACGACGAGAAAGATATTCTCGAATTGCTGAAGTACAACCTCGAGAAGGAAGGCTATCACGTACTTACTGCTCACAATGGAAAGGAGGCGCTTCGGTCGGTGAAGCAGCATCCTGATCTCGTAGTGCTCGATGTTATGATGCCGGAACTTGATGGGTGGGAGGTTTGCAAGGCGATACGAAAAGACCCGGCGAGTTCCAGAACACCAATCGTCTTCCTTACGGCGAAGGACAGCGAGGTCGATGAGGTTGTCGGTCTGGAGTTGGGCGCAGATGACTACGTGACAAAACCGGTGAAGGTCCGCACTTTTCTTGCGCGTGTAAAGCGAGTTTTGAAAGGACGGACGGTCACGGAGCCTGAAGTAGGGGCGAAGGTAATCAAGGTCGGTGATCTCGAAATTCAGATGGACAACTATGTCCTTCGTATTGGCAGCCGGGAAATCCACCTGCCAAAAAAGGAATTTGAGGTGCTGGTATTTCTTGCACGACACCCGGAACGGGTTATTTCCCGTGAAACACTTCTCAATGAGATCTGGGGGCACGATGTGTACGTCGTGGACCGCACAATTGATGTGCATGTGCGGAAGATTCGTGAAAAACTGGGCCGCCACTCGATTCATATCGAAACGGTCAAAGGAGTTGGGTATCGTTTTCGAAAGGATGTCTGATGCGAAGCGTCCGCACACAGATCGCGGTAACATTCTTCGTCGCGTCGGTCCTCGTGGTCGCCGGCCTCGGCGTGTTTCTGAGCTTCGAGATCGAAAAGTACTTCTTTGATCGCCTGCTTTCCGACCTGCGCACGCAGACAAAGGTCATCACCTCACTGTTGCAGGAGGCCGCGTCGCGAGGTGTATCGCCTGACCTGAGCAAGAATGATCTATCGGCGATAGCTGAAGCAGCACAAATGCGTATCACGCTCGTCGACTCCTCCGGCATCGTGGTCTACGATACCTCGGTTCCAGACTCTCTTCTCACGACCCTTGAAAACCATGCAGACCGGCCGGAGATTGTTGATGCAGGGCGCCTTGGCACCGGGTCAGATGTGAGATTGAGCAAATCAATTCTCCGCGACATGGTCTACGTCGCTCGGAAAATCTCTATGCCGGAAAATTCTTCCGGGGGATTTTCAAGGCTCCAATTCGTTCGTCTCTCCGTTGAACTCACAGAGGTGAATCGGATCATGTATGAGATTCGGTTCAGGATTATCATCGCGTCCGTTATCATTCTTGCCATGGTTGTCCTCGTGAGTCAACTCGTCTCAAGACGATTGACGAAGCCGTTGGTGGAGATCTCTGACATGGTAAACGAGATCAAGGCCGGTAACCTTGATCAGAAGCTTCCAGTTCGGTCACGGGACGAGATCGGTCGGCTCGCGGGCCTCGTGAACGAGATGACAGACAAGCTGAAGGCCGATATTGAGCAGCTGAACAAGCTCGAACGTGTGAGGACGGAATTCCTGGGGAATGTTTCCCACGAACTGCGCACCCCGATTTTCTCGCTGAAGGGATTTCTGGAAACCCTGCTGGAAGGAGCGCTCAGTGATCCTGCGGTAAACAAGACATTCATTGAGAAGGCGTATCATCACGCGAACCGTCTTGATATTCTTCTGAGCGATCTTATCGAGATCTCCCGTATCGAGTCCGGCGAGATGAAAATGAGCTTCCGGTATTTCGACTGTGTATCTCTCCTGAAGAACCTCAGCGCGGATTATTCTGACAGCGCGGCCAAGAAGAAACAGCTTCTCCTCGTGAAGGTGCCCGACGCCGAAGTGCTTGTTCTCGGTGACAAGGAGCGCCTGCGGCAAGCCCTGGGAAACATCGTCGACAATGCAATCAAGTACAGCGCAGAAGGAGCGACCACGACGGTCAGCCTTGCTGAGTCGGAGCGCTCGGTAACGTTGTCGATAGCCGATACCGGCATGGGAATGGAGAACGTACATCTCTCGAGGATTTTTGAGCGATTTTACCGCGTTGATAAGACCAGGTCGCGGGATGTAGGAGGGACCGGCCTGGGATTGGCGATCGCAAAGCACATCATAGAAGCGCATGGCAGCAAGATATCCGTGGTCAGCGAGGTCGGCAAAGGAACAAGGTTTTCCCTTGACCTGAAGAAGTGACACGGGTGCTGCGCATGAACCTCAATTCGTTTCTCGTCGAACAAGCCCTCAAGAAGCTGAAGCTATCCGACGACACGTTGGACCAATTCCGATTGGCGAGTGCACTCGGCGACGTGGGCGGCCAAGGCTTTCCCAGGGAGCTGTTTGAGCTAAGTGCTCCAGTGATTATTCGCGGACTGCTCAACTTCAGCGTGCTTCAGATGAACCGGGATTGGGTCTATCCGTACTGGATTCACCAGCAGCTTGATCCCAATACTCCTGCCTTTGTTGCCAGATCTCAGAATCCGTTACTGATCAACATCACACATCGCAATTGGACTTCGCTCGGATCCCCGACCGGTTTCCATGAAGCGATTGTTGATCCACGCGGCCTCGTCACTCCATTGCCCCGAGAGTGGTCGGTGGACACGTGGCTCGTCGAGGAGGCGAGTCTCTTCTTCCCCAGCAGAGAGGACACTGTTGATCAAAGAATTGACACGACAGCACCACGGATTGTGACCCGTTTCAACTGGCGAGGACTTCAACTCTCTTCTGAGCAGTTTGTCGGATCGGTTCGTGGAGGAAGAGACGTCCTTTTCTGCCGGGCAAAAATCGTCAATGCGTCGGGAAGACGCCGCTCGTTGCACCTTGGTATCGCGATCAGGCCGTTTGGGGTTGAAGGAGTTGCTCCGATCAAAGCAGTGGCTCTCCATTCTCGTCGCGTTGTGTCGGTCGATGGGGCAGTGGGAATCGTCTTTGCGAAAGAGCCGGCCTCAGTCATGTTCGGGAATGCTTGCCTGGGAGATGCGGCGAACTTGCTGGAGCGGCGCGACGCGGGTCCTGATGAGCGCTCGATAGCTTGTGAGAAGGGTCTTGCAAACGCCGTCGCGATTTTCCGAGTCTCGGTTGAACCTTCAAACGAAGAGTCGGTTTGTTACAGCATCGCACTGGGAAGGAGGGCGGAGCTCAGGTCCGCACCGGTCAAAGGAACCTGGAGAGTGTCCTTCGACAAACGCCGAGAAGAACAGATCGCTGTGTGGGGGAGGGAGCTCAAAGGTTCGGCGAAGTTCGATCTGGGTGAAGAGAATGTACAGAAGCTTTTTGAAGCATCGACGACTGCTCTGCTACAATTTCAGGATGGGGAGTTTCTTTCCCCAGGACCATATCTCTATCACCATTTTTGGTTTCGGGATGCTGCGCCGATCTTGAAGGCTCTCGACGTGCTTGGTTTCCATCATCGGGTCCGTCAGGTCATCGACGGTTTCCCTAAACGGCTCACGTCTGATGGCTTCTTCCGTGCACCGGGTGGGGAGTGGGACTCCAACGGCGCCGTTCTCTGGACTGTTGCGGAACACTACCGGCTCACGCGCACATCGCTTTGGCTGAAACGGATTTATCCAGACCTGGCGAAGGCGGGAAGGTGGATCGGTCGCATGAGAAGAAAGTCGGAGCATTCGGGCACGACGCACTCAGGCTTGATGCCGCGAAGCCTGAGCGCCGAACACCTTGGAACAGTCGATCAATACTATTGGGACTCTTTCTGGAGCCTGGGAGGATTGCGTGCGCTCTCAGAAATCGCGAGTGAAGTACATCAGAGGGCTGATGCAAGGTATTTTGAGAAGGAGGCAGCCGGTCTCGAACGTGACATTCTTGCATCGTTCGAGATCGTCGAGCGTAGGCTGGGTTCACCACTCATTCCGTCGACGCCTTTCAGGGCATTCGATGAAAGTTCTATCGGCTCAATTGGCTGCGTCTACCCGCTGAAATTGTTCGGGTCCAGAACCCGGGCTCCTTACGAAACCGCGATGAAGATTGCAGACGACTTCCTGGATGAGCGCGGATTCTACCATCCAATCGTCCACTCCGGCTACAATGCATATCTCACCTTGCAAGTGGCCCATGCCCTCCTTCTGATAGGCGAGGCGGAACGGGCCTGGCGCATTGCCGAATCTGTGTTCAAGCAGGCAACATCGACGTTCACGTATCCTGAGGCCATTCACCCGAAAACGGGCGGTGGCGCCATGGGGGACGGTCATCACGGATGGGCAGCGGCGGAAGTAGTCCTCTTTCTGAGGGATTGTTTTGTTCGGGAGGAAGGTAACTGTATACTTCTTTTTGCTGGAGCAGCCCCTCACTTGATGCAGCGGGGCAGAAACCTGAGGTTTATGGATGCTCCAACGGTTTTCGGCAAGTTGAGTGCATTTCTTTCTTTTGAGTCAGAAGATCAATGCAATCTTTCGGTTCAATCAACCCCTAATTCCGATGCAAAACCGGAATTCATCGACGTGTTCCTGCCGTGGAAAGTCCGAAAGATCAGCCCGGCGTTGCCGCACTACCTCGTGGCATGTCACGAATCGGCGGTTGGGACGGTTATACGATTTTCTCCTGATATCTCTACTGCCATCATACAACTCCGCAGCTAGTATTGGTCCGTCTTCGATTCTTCCTCTGTACCCACAACGCAGATCTGTTGCCCGTTGCTGGCACGCTCCATGACAACGTCAAAATCCAACTGATTCTCGCCCACCCAAATGGACAAGCCCTCCGTATGTGTAAGATGGAGAAGAGGGCTATCGATCCTGCTGTCCGTGGCTGTAATCAGTGGTTTGTTACGTCCCTCGAATCGCTTGTAGAGGTCCGCCTTTCCAATACCTATGGGAACAGGCTCGATGAGCTCCGATGTGAGGCGACCATTTATTATCCGTGTCTCAATCCCAAAAGCACGAGAACGCGGGATATCGAACCACTCGCCAACAATGTGCTGCACGGAGATGTGATTGCTGGCGGAGATTACATAGATCCTGTACTGCAAGTGTGCAAGAAACGAGACGAGCTCGACGAAAAGCGTCCTCGGCTTCGGTGTGCGCACCGGGGACGAGTGCAACGCAAGGTTCGTTTTCTCAAGGCTCATTACCGACCTTGTCGCCTCTCGCACCGCTTCTACTTCCATGCCCGCCATGGCCTCCACCACAGCCCGGTACGCCCTGGCCTTGTGCGTTCGAAGGGTTCTTTGATAGTCTTCCCATGTCCATCCGAGTTGTTGCCCCTGGTGGAGGAGATACGCGAAAACTGCTTCCCCGATATCTCCCTCGAGGAGTGTACCATCCAGATCAAAGACGGCAATACGGTCGGCATTTAAAGCTCCGTCGGTCGACAATCGTTCCTCCAAGTCTGCTACTCGACGTTTGAGCTGTTCAAGGATGGAATTCATTCAACTGGAGAAGGGAGTGGAGGAAGTGCGATGGGGTAATTGAGTTTGCGTATGGGAACCGAGAACGAAGGTAATTGGAATGGAATCGGGAGATTCACCGTCCGGATCTCGTCGTGAGAATCCATGTTCCGAATCTCGTTGAATTTGAGAAACCGCACGGGATCATCGCAAATGGATCCTGCTCCGTTCAACAAGGTGATCGCTCCTTTGCTGTATATTTCATTACGATGGATGTGGCCGTGCAGAACATATCGAACTCCGAGCGACTCGAACAACCGGAGCGCCTTCGATCTGCCTCTCATCCTCATTGTCCTGGATTCGATGCGTCTCCACATTGATCCACCGGCGGACTCCTCTTGCAGATCATTGAAGTGATGGTGCATGGCTATAAGAGGCCTCGTACCGCTGAGCAGTCCATCAGCCCGCATCCGCACCAGCGCATCTCGCTGTCTTTCATCGAGCGAGCCGTTTGTGCCCAGGGGGTTTCTTCGCAGGGACCATGGTAGAATGGAATTCAAGCCGATGATCGAAAACGGGCCGACCTTCTTGACGAAAGGAAACACTGAGTCGCCTCCGTAGGAGACTGTTGTTTCGAGCGTCTCGCCGAAGGCGACCTGAAACAGACCGAGATTTCTGGCGTAATCGACATTTCGGATATACTTCGGAAAACTCAGAACATCCACTGCGCGGTGAGGCCCTCCAAAGATATCATGATTACCCGGAACGACCGTCAATCGCTTTGAGTCAAGCAGGTCGAGTGTTCCAAGTATCTCCCTTGCGAGATAGTAGTCATCTTCTTCGCCCGTGCTGACAATGTCCCCGGTAATGATGAGATGGTCGAACCCCGAGGCGAGCAGAGACTTCAGGAGGAGTTTGAACGACTTGATATGTTCGCGGTAGAACTGGCGGCTGAGGTGCGGGTCGGAAATATGAACAATGCGGAAGCCGTTACCCGTCGGTTCCGCCGAAGTGGGGACTCCGGAATGGGATTCAGGCTCCGCGTCATTGAAGCGTGGATCATGCCGCTTTGATATGCTCGCGTTCGTGTTCATTGATCACCGACTGGTAGCTGGCGAAAAGTTGAGCTAATACTTTGTTCCATGCGAATTCCTGGGAACGTTGAAGTGCACCCTTTGCCAATGTGTGCCTCAATTGTCTGTCACTGATCAAACGGTCAACGCCGCATGAAAGCGATTCAGCACTGAATGGCTTCGCGAAGAGTCCAGATTTGCCTTCTTGTATGATTCCGGCAGCTCCTCCGACCTCTGCTGCTACTGGTGCGAGTCCTGAGGCCATTGCCTCGACCGTCACGAGCCCAAATGTCTCGGTCGTGGAGGGAAATACGAAGATATCCGCTGAGGCATAGCTCTCTGCCAACGTCGAGCCTGATTGATAACCGAGAAAATGAGCATCCGGCATCATCTTTTGGAATTCTTCTCTTGCGTGACCGTCTCCTACAATCACCATCTCAAAGTCGCGCCTTTTTTGCCGCAAGATTCGGTACGCCTGACCGAGAACCGCGAGATCCTTCTCCCAGACAAGCCTGCTCACAAAAATGACCACGGGCTTGTCCCCAACGTTGAACCTCTGCCGCCACGCCTCAGATCGTCGTCCGGGAGTGAACAGGTTCAGATCAACGCCATTCGGCAGATGTTCTAACCTCTCGAGCCCATGTGACCTCAATTCTTCCAGAATCGGAATGGTCGGGACGAAGGTTCGGTTCATCCTGTTGTACAGGAAGCGCGAGATCTTCCAAGTGAGTTGTTCGAGCGCCGATAGGCCGTAGTAACGTGGATACGTAGGGAAGTGAGTATGGTAGGTCGCGACGATCGGAACATTGAATTCGTGAGCATACCTCATTGCACCAAATCCGAGCGTGCAGGGACTGTTAATGTGGATCAGTTCGGGTCTGAATGCATCGAGCGCCTTGGCGAATAACTGATAACCGGGCACCGCGATGCGATAGTTTTTCTGAAGTGGAAGAACGACAGAGGGGATTCTCTGCATCGGAACGATCTGATCCATAGGATCGGGCAACGTGGAGGTGAATGCCATCACATCGTGATGTCGGGCGAGGGCACCTTCAAACATCTTGAATATCACGCGCGTGACCCCGTCCTGACCTCGACGAAGATTGGCGTTGAAGTAGGCTATCCGCATCGTCATCCCTCCATAAGAGTAGGCACAATATAACGGAGCGCTTTAATCAAATGTGATTGGACTATTACGAAACTGTAAACACTCACGTGTCATGTTCTTGAGACGTTTGATTGACCCGACAGGTCAAATCTTGTCTTCTACCTGCCGGAGTTCTATGGTCTTAACTGTTCGTGGCGACTGAACGATTCAGGCGGAATCAGACATCGGGAAATTTTCCTGCAGCGCATGACGACAACCTGCTTCAAGCGAAGCAAGCACCCGTGAGAACGTGTTTTCGCGATCTTTGTACTGGGCCAATATAAGTCTGAAGTCAGACCAATCGCAGCCGGAACCGATTCGCCGCCTTCACCGAAAACTGTAATCCGCGATGTTACTTAACAATTCCTTAATACTGTGCTAACAATTGACTCATGGGAATTCGCTAATTTTGAGCCCTAATCAACAATGAGGAGAAGCCGATGACACCCGACATGCCACTCGTCTCGATTGCAACTAGCCAATCCACAATAAGGCGCATTTGGTCGCTTCTGGCGAGTCACTTCATACACGGAGGATCTGACACAGAGGAAACAGCACCGATAGGTGATCGGGAGTTCAGAATACTGATGGGAATCGTGGTGCTTGCCACGGTTGCGTTTGGTGTCATCATGAATGGATGGTCACGGTGAGGATGATCTTGGAAGGCAGACTCGCCACCTTTGTTGCCCGGTGATCGAATTGGCGATCATGTTATCATTTAGGATGAAAGGAGTATAAATGAAAAGTCTCATATCAGCTGTTTTAGTTTGTTTCGGTCTCACGGCATTTGCTCAGGAGAAAGACTCCACACTGGAAAACCTACAACACAGGGTGACTGAGCTCAAAGAGCAGACAGACGGTTTAAGTGAGCAACTCCTGGCCCTGACACCAGTCGTTGACGCGCTTAAAAAGATCAAAATTTCCGGGTACATACAATCGCAGTATCAAGTGGGGGAGGGAGATGGGATCGGGTCTCTCGCAGGCGGCAATTTCGCGGCAGGTGTGCACTCACGATACCAGGTTCGGCGGGGCCGGGTAAAGGTAAACTACGACAACGATCTTACTCAATATGTCCTTCAGATTGACGTGACGCCCGGAGGTGTCGCTATTAAAGACGCGTACGCGAGTCTGAAGGAGCCATGGCTCAGAACATTCGGTCTCACGGCCGGCGTTTTTGACAGGCCGTTCGGTTTTGAGATTTCCTATTCTTCAAGCAACCGCGAGTCTCCAGAACGCTCTCGGGTATTTCAAACGCTCTTTCCCGGAGAGCGCGACATGGGTGCGAAGCTCGAAATTGCTCCACCTGAGACCTCTCCGCTCAGCTGGTTCAGCTTCAAAGGGGGTTTTTTCACGGGTATGGGACCCACAGCACAAGAAAACGACAACAATAAGGACTTCATCGGTCGGGCAGGATTTGCCCTTCAGATGCAGGATGCCGGACTAGCGATCGACGGCGGTGTGTCGATGTACCTCGGCAAGGTTCGAAGCAATCAAAGAGCCATATACAGAATGGATGGCAGCAGCAAGGCATTTTCCTTTGACTCCAGCGCGTCGAACATCGGCTCCTATTTCGATCGAAACTACATCGGTGCCGATGTCCAGGTTTATTATGAACTGCCTGTGCTCGGAGGGATGACACTCCGTGGTGAGTACATCAGCGGGAAACAACCGGGCACAGGAGGCAACAGCACGACGACGAACTATAGTTCGTTCTACAATGCTGCTGGCACTCCGCTGTACCAACGGGACTTTTCGGGCTTCTATGTCAATTATGTCCAGAATGTTGGGTTGAGCGATCAGTTCGTCTTGAAATACGATGTATTCACGCCGAATACTGAGGTGAGCTCAGGCGACATCGGCGCCGCGACTCCATCAGGTCGGATCGCATTGACCGCCGGAGATCTGGCGTTCGCGACGCTGGGGATCGGTTGGGTGCATCATTGGGATTCAAATGTGAAATTCACGTTCTACTACGACATGGTCACCAATGAGAAAGTGAATGCGAATGCGCCCGCGGCTCTGAATGCCTTCAAGGAAGACATCAAGGATAACGTTCTGACTGTCCGTGTTCAATACAAGTTCTAAGTCCACAACTCGATTAATCATGAGGAGTCTCAGCTAATGAAAACCGCAATCACAATCATCCTTGCAGCGTCCATGTTTCTTGGATTCGTTACTCTGCCGGCAGATGTCATCACCATGAAGGGCTCGGACACCATGGTGATCCTGGCTCAGCGCTGGGCGGAGATCTACATGGCAAAGCACCCCGGCGTGACCATTCAGGTAACAGGCGGTGGGTCGGGCGTTGGGATCTCAGCTCTCATCAACGGTACGACTGACATCTGCAATGCGTCGCGACCGATGAAGAAGTCAGAGGTTGACAAGCTCAAGGCGCGTTTCAATGTTCTGGGAGTTGAAATAAAGGCGGCGAGAGACGGCCTTGCGATCTATGTCAACGAAGCGAATCCTGTGAAGGAATTGACCCTCGATCAAGTGAGACGGATTTATACAGGCGCGATTACGAATTGGAAGGACGTTGGCGGACCTGACGCCAAGATCCTCATTTATGGTCGCGAGAATAGCTCGGGCACATACGTCTACTTCAAGGACAACGTGCTGATGGGAGACGACTTTTCGCCCATGACGCAGACGATGCCGGGCACCGCTGCCGTCGTCAACGCGGTCTCGAAGGACAAACTGGGGATCGGCTACGGAGGAGCCGCGTATGCAAAAGGAATAAAGTACGCCAAGGTGAAAGCGGACAGCGACACACCGGGTTACGAGCCGACCGAGGAGAACGTCAAATCGGGCAAGTACCCGATCGCCCGATACCTGTATCTCTATACTCGAAATCGGCCTACCGGTGCAATGAAAGAGTTTGTCGACTGGATTCTCAGTCAGGAAGGCCAACAGATTGTGACGAAGGTTGGTTACTTCCCGGTGAAATAACCGAACAATCGACACGAGATGTGGGAGTTTTCCGCTGGCCGCGACAGAGTCGCGGCCAGCTGGTTTTCAGCCGGCAAGGTTCGGACAATCTGTCTTTCGGAACAATGCGGTTACGTCACATCTGATTTGTCGACGTCCCGATCTTAGTGAATGGCTTGGTGGGGGCTAGAGGCTTCTCGGGAGTGGGGCGAATGAGGCAAGCCGCTTTGTTCATGCCGTTCGAGCGGTGCTTGTGCAATAGCCTGAATATTTGCTATCTTCCATGCCATTTGTTTGGACACATATGCACCTATCGGATCTTGACTCGGAAATCGCGTATTGTATCGACCGCGCGTTGAGGGAAGACATTGGAGACGGGGATATAACAACCAACAGCATCGTCCCGGTCGGAAGCATTGCAGCGTGCCTGATCGTGGCGAAGCAAGATGGTGTGGTGGCGGGGCTCGATGTTGCTGGAGCGGTATTCCAGACGCTGGACAAGTCCATCGAATTCGATGGGCAGGTTGCAGAGGGGTCTGAGGTATTATCCTCGACGACTCTGGCTTCCATCAGAGGTCCGGCTCGGGCAATCCTGACAGGGGAGAGAACCGCACTCAATTTTCTCGGCCGAATGTCAGGGATAGCGACGATGACTCGAAAATATGTCGATGCCGTTGCCGGTACCCGGGTGGCCGTCCTCGACACAAGAAAGACCGCGCCCGGGTTGCGGGTAGTCGACAAACTCGCTGTTAAACGGGGAGGGGGGCAAAATCACAGGTCCGGACTCCACGACATGATTCTCGTCAAGAACAATCACATTGATGCATGCGGCTCCGTGATGGAGGCGGTCACTCGCGCAAGATCCACCTATCCCGGTCGTATGATCGAAGTCGAAGCAAGAAACCTGGGTGAGGTCAAAGCCGCTCTGGAAGCGCGTACAGAAAGAATTCTCCTGGACAACATGCATGTGGATGATATTCATGAAGCGGTGCTGTTGAACGCCGGGAGCGCCAAGCTGGAAGTGTCTGGGAACGTCACGCTCGACACAGTAACTCAGATTGCCGCCACCGGAGTG
>Ga0233425_10005760_pt1 | contig 19197 bp, 12 predicted proteins | sample Watercolumn_Towu_2_FD_181712 | JGI IMG/M metagenome (GOLD analysis project Ga0233425, IMG submission 181712) | Freshwater microbial communities from Lake Towuti, South Sulawesi, Indonesia - Watercolumn_Towuti2014_140_MG | ecosystem: Environmental > Aquatic > Freshwater > Lake | place... | reverse complement strand
CCAGCTCCGCCGCCACCTCGCGCACGAGGGCGGCAAGGTCGTGGCGGCCGACATCGAGCGCCATGTGCCCGGCCTCGAGCTTGGACAGGTCGAGCAGGTTGTCGAGCAGGCCGAGCAGGCGCTCGCCACTCTGGCCGATACGCTCGAAGTAGCCGTGCAACTTGTCGTCCCCGCCCGACTTGCCGTGTCCGAGCCGGGCAAAGCTGAGGATGGCATGCATGGGCGTGCGCAGCTCGTGGCTCATGTTGGCGAGAAACTCGCTCTTGGCAAGGGTGGCGCGCTCGGCCGCCTCCTTCGCCTGCAGCAGGCCCTCGGTCTGCTCGCGCACCAACTCCTGCAGGTGGTGGCGGTGGCGCTCGATCTCGGCCGTGATGTGCTTGCGCTCCGTGATGTCCTCCTTCACGGCGAGGAGGTGCGTCACCTGCCCCTCCCGGTCCATGATGGCCGAAATGGCGGCGCGCTCCCAGTAGAGCTCGCCGTTCTTCTTGCGGTTGTGGAATTCGCCCTGCCATTCACCTCCGGCCAGCACGGTCTCCCACATGCTGGCGTACTGCTCCGGCGGCGTCTCGCCGGACTTCAGCACGCGCGGGTTCTGCCCGGCGATCTCGGCCAGCGTGTAGCCGGTGAGCCGTTCGAACTTCGGATTGACGTACTCGATGTTGCCCCTCGGGTCGGTGATGACGATGGACACCGGGCTCTGCCGCACCGCTTCCAAGAGCTGGCGCAGGCGCGCCTCGGCGCGCCTGCGCTCGGTGACGTCCAGCGCCACGCCCAGATAGCCGGTGATCTCGCCGGCGGCATCGCGCACCGCCGTCACCACCAGGCTGACTTTCAGCGTGCTGCCGTCCTTTCGCACGTAGGTCCACTCGCGCTGCTCGGCGCCGCGCAGGCGCGGCACGGTCACGAACACTTCGAAGCCGGCCACGGCCTGGCCGAGCTGGGCCGTCAGCTCGGCGCCGCGCGCGGCCACCTCGCCGGGATCGTGAATCAGCGCCGGCGTCTGCCGCCCGACCATCTCTTCGGCCGCATAGCCGAGCATCTTTTCCGCACCGCGGTTGAACGTGGTGACGAGGCCCGCCGTGTCGGTGGCGATGAAGGCCACCTCGGTCGACGCGTCGAGCACCGCGCGCAGCTTGCTGTTGGCCGCCTCGATGCCGCCCTGCGAGGCGCGCAGCGCCTCGGTGGTGGCGCGGGCGCGCACCTCGGCCCGTCCGCGCGCCGAGGCCAGGCTCCAGGTGAGGAGCGTAAATACCAGCGACAGCAGCAGGCCGGCGCCGAGCAGCAGGTTGGAGCGCGCGCGCGAAATGCCCGCAGCGAAGGCCGGCGTGCCGCGCAGCTCGAGGTGCCAGGTATGGCCGCCGAAATGGATGGATTCGCGCATGGCGAAGGGGGACGCGGCCGCCTCCCGCCCGGAATCGAAGAGCAGGCCCTGCCCGCCGGCGCGGCCGCTGTCGTCCGTGATGCGGACGGCGATGCCTTCGTAGCCGCGCGACAGCACCACCCCCATCAGGTCGAGCATCCTGAACGGCGCATAGGCGAAACCGACGATGCGTGCGCGCCGCTCCTCGACGTTCATCGGCGCCGGCGTGCGGACATAAATGGGGAAGTACATGAGGAAGCCGGGCTGCGGTTCTTCCATCGTCTCCTGCACCAGGGTGACGCGGCCGGTGAGCCCGATGTCGGCGGCCTCCACCGCATGGTCCATGGCCATGCGGCGCATCGGTTCGGAATACATGTCGAAGCCGAGCGCGCGCTCGTTGCGCCAGGTCATCGGCTCGAGATAGGTCACCGGCACGTAAGCGGGCCGCGCCCCGGCCGGACGCACGGCGTACGTGGCCAGCCCGTCGGCACGGACGCGCGCCTCGTGCCGCCCGACCGCCGCCGGCGTGAGCCAGGCCGCATAGCCCACGCCCTGGATGCCCGGATACTGGCGGTTGAGGTCGAGCTGGGTCACGTAACGCTGCCATTCCTGGCGCGAGACGGCGTCCGAGGCCGACACCAGCCCGGCGCCGCCGCGCAGGATCTGCGAATAGGCCTGCAGCCGCTCGCTCAGCTTGAAGACGATCTCGCGGCCCTGCTGGTCGAAGTGGCTTTGCGCCTCGGCCAGGTCGCGGTCGCGCGCCCCCCACCAGGCGGCATAGGTCGCCACCAGGCAGAAGACCAGCATGCCGCCGGCCAGCCAGAGCGCACGCGCGCGATCCCGGCCGGACACCGCGTCCTGCACATCCCCCGCATCCGGGCTGACTTGTTCTGGGTTCATGAGCCGAGAGCCGAAAGGCAAAACTGCCATAGGCCTTATCGGCACCCGCGCAGGACAACTTGAGGCTTGAACGGCCGACGTTAGCGTTCCCGCTTTCTAAAGTTCCCGCTTTTCCCGACGTTAACCGGGGCTGGCAGGGCGCCCTGAATGATGCACCGTCACCGGAGGAAGAACAAAATGAACAGTTTTCTGCAGCCTGGAATATCGCTTCTGCGGCGTTTCGCTTTCCGCGGCAAGTTCCTGATTATCGGCGTGATTCTGTTTGTGCCGATCGTCTTCATGTTCGTCTCCCTGTGGGGCAAGCTGTCGCAGGACATCAAAAGCACCGAGCAGGAGCTGACCGGGGTCGGCTACATGTCCTCGTTGAAGGAACTGGTATTGCACGTGCAGAAGCATCGCGGCCTGGCCGGACAGGTGCTGAACGGCAACGAGGGCGCGCGCGAGGCCATGCAGAAGGAACGGGTGGCGATCATCGCCGGCCTGGAAAGCGTGGACGCGCGCTTCTCCGGCAACCGCGACGCCTTCGGCCTGCACGACCAGTCCTGGACAAAAATCCGTGGCCGCCTGACCGAACTGATCGACAGCATCGGCAAGCTCATGCCGTCCGAGAGCTTTGCCCGGCACACGCAGCTGGTTGCCGACCTGCTGGATCTGGCCGATGACATCACCGACCGCTCGACCCTGGCGCTGGACCCCGAAGCCGCCACCTTCTACCTGATCACCGTCGCCTACAACAATCTGCTTCCCTACACGGAAAGCACCGGCAAGGCGCGCGCCAAGGGCTCGGCCGCCCTCGTGCGCCAATCGTTGTCGGTCGAGGACCGCGCCGACCTCCTCATGCTGACGGGCATCAGCAAGGATGCGATCGAGAAAGTCCAGAACTCGGCCAAACGCGTGTTCCGCCAGGAACCCGGACTGAAAGCCTCCCTCGAGTCTCCGATTCAGACGCTCGCCGAGCTGAATCGGGAGTTCATGCAGCTCGTCACGGGCAACGTCCTCGCCGCCGAGCTGAAACTCGCCCCCGCCGTCTATTTCGACCAGGCCACGAAGGCCATCGATGCCGGCTTCACCGTCTTCGATGCGGCAAGCGCCCGGCTGGAGGAACTGCTCAAGGCGCGCATGAACCGCCTCGAGCAGGAGCGCGCCGTCACCATCGGCATCATTCTGCTCATGAGCGTTCTCGCCACCTACATGCTGCTGGCCCTGAGTGCCTCGGTCTTCAACAACGTCGGCGACATCAGCCGCGCCTCCGACGAGATGGCGCGCGGCAACCTGCGTGCGCGCGTGCAGCTTGCCGGTTCCGACGAACTGAACCAGATCGCCGCCAGCTTCAACCGCATGGCCGAGCAGACCGGGCAGCTGATCTCGCAGACCAGCCGCCTGTCGGAAGAAGTGGTGGCCGCCTCGAGCAACATCGCCGGCAAGGCGGCGCGCATCGCCCAGGCGGCCAAGACCCAGAGCGAGTCGGTCTCCTCCACCGCGGCCGCCGTGGAGGAAGTCACCGTCTCCATGGCCCAGGTGGCCGACCACACGCGCGGCGCCTCCGGCATCGCCACCGAGGCGGATGCGCTGGCCGAAAACGGGCTGCAGCTCGCGCGCAAGGCCGCGCACGAGATGGAGGAGATCGCGAGCGTCGTCGGCCAGTCGAGCCACCTCGTCGAATCGCTCAACGAGCGGGCGCGCAACATCAGCAACATCGTCAACGTCATCAAGGAGATCGCCGAGCAGACCAACCTGCTGGCGCTGAATGCCGCCATCGAGGCGGCGCGCGCCGGCGAGCAGGGGCGCGGCTTCGCCGTCGTCGCCGACGAGGTGCGCAAGCTCGCCGAGCGCACCGGGCAGGCCACGGCGGAAATCCAGGGCATGATCGATTCCATCCAGGGCGAGACGCGCAACGTCGTCGCCAGCATGCAGACCGGCCGCGAGCGCGTCGGCGTCGGCGTCGATCTCGCCCGGCAGGCGGCCCATACGCTCGAATCGCTGCAGCAGGGCGCGCGCGAGACCACCACGCGCATCAACGACATCGCCATGTCGACGCGCGAGCAGACGCAGACCGCGCAGGAGATCGCGCGCAACGTCGAGAACATCGCGCAGATGAGCGAGCAGAACGACGAGGCGGCCAACGAGGCCTCGCACGAGGCGCAGCGCCTCGAACAGATGGCCGCCACGCTGAAATCGGAGATGCAGCGCTTCCAGGTGTAGAAACCAGGACCAGGCACCAGTTTGGGTCGCGGCGCACCCGCGCCGCACCATCCGCGCGCATCGCACGAATGCCCTAAGCCCGCGCCGGCATTGGACTTTCTGCCGGCAAGCGGCCTGGCATGGCAGTTGCAGCAAGACGGCCATGCACGAAACCAAATCCACCTGCTGTTACTGCGGCACCGGCTGCGGCGTCGTCATCGAATCCGACGGCGCGCGCATTATCGGCGTGCGCGGGGACCCCGACCACCCGGCCAACTTCGGCCGCCTGTGCAGCAAGGGCGCAAGCCTGCACCTCACGCCGCACGCGCCGACACGGGCGCTCCATCCCGAGCTGCGTGAATCGCGCACGACGCCGCGCCACCGCGTACCATGGGACGCCGCGCTCGACCACGCCGCGGCGCGCTTCGCCGACATCATGCGGGAACACGGCCCCGACGCCGTCGCCTTCTACATCTCCGGCCAGCTGCTCACCGAGGACTATTACGTCTTCAACAAGCTGGCGCGCGCGCTCGTGGGCACCCACAACATCGACAGCAATTCGCGCCTGTGCATGTCCTCGGCGGTGGTGGCGTATGCGAAAACCCTCGGCGCCGACGCGCCGCCGGCAAGCTACGAGGACATCGAGCTCGCCGACTGCATGCTGATCGCCGGCGCCAACCCGGCTTTCGCCCACCCCATCGTCTTCCGTCGCATCGAGGCGGCAAAGCGCGCCAATCCCGATCTCAGGCTGATCGTCATCGACCCGCGCCGCACCGACACGGCGGAAGCCGCCGACCTGCACCTGGCCCTCCAGCCCGGCACGGACACGCTGCTCTTCTCCGCCCTGCTGCACGTGCTGCTGTGGGAGGACCTCATCGACCGCGACTTCATCCGCGCGCATACTGCCGGCTTCGACGCCTTGCGCGAGCAGGTGCGCGAGACGACGCCGGCGGCCGTTGCCGGCGCCTGCGGAGTGAAGGCGGAGGACATCGTCACCGCCGCGCGCTGGTTCGGCCACGCGAAGAATGCGCTCTCCTTCTGGTGCCAGGGTCTCAACCAGTCGGTGCACGGCACGGAAAGTGGCGCCGCACTGATTCACCTGCACCTCGCCACCGGCCAGATCGGCCGGCCGGGCACCGGCCCCTTCTCGCTCACCGGCCAGCCCAACGCCATGGGCGGGCGCGAGACCGGCAGCATGGCCACTCTGCTGCCCGGCCATCGCAGCGCGGCGGATGCGGCGCATCGCGCCGAGGTCGCGCGTTACTGGGGCGTGCCGGCGCTGCCGGAAAAACCCGGCCGAACCGCCGTCGAGTTGTTCGACGCCTTGCATGCCGGCGAGATCAAGGCCGTCTGGATCGCCTGCACCAACCCGGCGCAATCACTGCCCGACCAGGCGAAAGTGCGCGCAGCCCTCTCGAGTGCCGAGTTCGTCGTGCTGCAGGAGGCCTACCGCGGAACCGAGACGGCGGAATTCGCCGACCTGCTGCTGCCGGCCGCCGCCTGGGGCGAGAAGGCCGGCACGGTCACCAACTCCGAGCGGCGCATCTCGCGCGTGCGCGCCGCCGTGCCGGCGCCGGGCGAAGCACGGCCCGACTGGAAGATCGCGCACGACTTCGCCCTCGCGCTCGGCCTCGCCCTCGGCCGCAGCGACGCGCCGCGCCTGTTCGACTTCGCCGGGCCCGAAGCCATCCACCGCGAATTCGCTGAACTCACGCGCGGCCGCGATCTCGACATCACGGGCCTCGACTACGCCCTGCTCGACCGCGCCGGACCGCAGCAGTGGCCGCTACCCGAAGGTGCCGCCGTCGGCACGGCGAGGCTCTACGAGAACAAACGCTTCGCCACGCCGGACGGCCGCGCCCGCTTCATTCCCATCGGCCTCGCCACCACGGCCGAGGCCACCGACGCGCGCTACCCCTTCCACCTCAACACCGGCCGGCTGCGCGACCAGTGGCACGGCATGAGCCGCAGCGGCACCGTGGCGCGCCTCTTCGGCCACGAGGAAGAGGCGCTGGCGCACCTCCATCCGTCCGACCTCGCGCGGCGCGGTCTCAACGCAGGCGAGCTGCTGCTGCTCTCGAGCCGGCGCGGCACAGCAGTACTGCGCGCCGTCGCCGACGACAGCCTGCGCCCGGGCCAGGCCTTCGTGCCGATGCACTGGGGGCGCAGCCACCTCAATGGCGGCGGGGTGAACGAACTGACCTTGTCCGCCTTCGATCCGCACTCGAAGCAGCCGGAGCTCAAGCACGCTGCCATCCGCATCGAGCGCGCCGCCCTGCCCTGGCAGGCGCTTGTCGTGCGCAGCGAAGCGCACGAAGGCGAAGCCGTCGCCTGGCGCGAGCGCCTGCAGCCGCTGCTGGCGCGCTTCGGCTACGCCTGCCTGTCGCTGGCCGGGCGCGCGCAGCAGTCCGTCGTGCTGCGTCTGGCCCACACCGAAGCCGCCCCGGCGGAATGGCTCGACGAGATCGACACCCTGCTCGGTCTCGACGATCCCTTCTGTCTGCGCTTCCGCGACGTGCGCCGCGGCGTGCGCAAGACGGCGCTGGTCGAGGAAGGCGCGCTCGTTGGCCTCTCGCTTGCCGGCGAGACCGCCGCCGGCGCCTGGCTCAAGGAAGCCGTCGTCGAACGCCAGCCCGTCGCCGACTTCCGTCGCTGGCTGCTGGCGCCCGTGGCCACGCCGCCGCAGGACGCACCGCGCGCGAGCCGCATCGTCTGCGCCTGTCACGGCGTGAGCGAGCGCGCCCTGCTCGAGGACATCGCCGCCGGCGCCACGCTGGACGAACTGCAGTCGAAAACGAAATGCGGCACCGGCTGCGGCTCCTGCCTGCCCGAGATCAAGCGCATGCTCCTCGCCGCGCAGCGCGCGGCATAACCGCCCTCTTTGAGTGCGCGCCGCACCACAAGCGTGCGCGCCGCTTCCTCTCGCCGTCCCGCAGCGACTGACTTTTCCCCTGTGCGTCAGAACCTTGCGTGGCTGGCACGGCGCTTGCGATGCAGTGCATGACATCAACGCATCGGAGCACCGTCATGAAGAAACCCAGGCTCGTCCTCGTCGGCAACGGCATGGCCGGCGTGCGCACGCTCGAAGAGCTGCTCAAGCTGGCACCCGACCACTACGACATCACCGTCTTCGGCGCCGAGCCGCACGGCAACTACAACCGCATCCTGCTCTCGCCGGTGCTGGCCGGCGAGATGAAGCTGCCGGAGATCATGCTCAACGATCTCGACTGGTACCGCGAGCACAACATCACCCTGCACGCCGGCAAGAAGGTCGCGAAGATCGACCGCATCCGCCGCAAGGTGGTCGCCGAGGATGGCACCGAGGAGCCCTACGACCGCCTGCTGCTCGCCACCGGCTCGCTGCCCTTCATGCCGCCGATCCCCGGGCGCGACCTGCCCGGCGTGCTCGCCTACCGCGACATCGCCGACACCGAGGCGATGATCGAGGCGGCGCAGGCCTACCGCCGCGCCGTCGTCATCGGCGGCGGCCTGCTCGGCCTGGAAGCCGCCAACGGCCTCAAGCTGCGCGGCATGGAGGTCACCGTGGTGCATCTCGCCGACTGGCTGATGGAACGCCAGCTCGACAAGGTGGCCGCCGACATGCTGCAGGCCTCGCTCGAAGCGCGCGGCCTCACCTTCCTGATCGGCAAGCAGACCGAGGCCCTCATCCAGGGTGAATCCGGCCGCGTCTGCGCCGTGCGCTGCAAGGATGGTTTGGAAATCCCCGCCGACCTCGTCGTCGTCGCCGCCGGCATCCGCCCCAACACGGCGCTGGCCGAGGCGGCCGGCCTGCACTGCCACCGCGGCATCGTGGTGAACGACACGCTGCAGACCTACGACCCGCGCATCTACGCCGTCGGCGAGTGCGTCGCGCACAGGGGGGTGGCGTATGGTCTGGTGGCGCCGCTCTTCGAGCAGGGCAAGGTCGCCGCCAACCACCTCGCCAACTACGGCATCGCCCGCTACAGCGGCTCGAAGGTGTCGACCAAGCTCAAGGTCACCGGCATCGACGTCTTCTCCGCCGGCGACTTCATCAGCGGCGAGAAGACCGAAGAGATCGTCCTGCACGACCGCAGGGGCGGCGTGTACAAGAAGCTGGTGATCGAGAACGAGCGCCTCGTCGGCGCCGTGCTCTACGGCGACACGGCCGACTCCGCCTGGTACCTCCAGTTGATGCGCGAGGGCAAGGACATCGGCGACATCCGCGACCACCTGATGTTCGGCCAGAACCACATCGGCGACGTCGGCCACCAGGGCAAGAGCAACGCCGCCGCGCTGCCCGACACCTTCGAGGTGTGCGGCTGCAACGGCGTCTGCAAGGGCAGCATCGTCAAGGCCATCAAGGAGAAGGGCCTGTTCTCGCTCGACGACGTGCGCAAGCACACCAAGGCCTCCAGCTCCTGCGGCTCCTGCACCGGCCTGGTCGAGCAGATCCTCGCCTCGACGGTGGGCGGCGCCTACCAGCCGACCGAGACGAAGACCAAGCCCGTCTGCGGCTGCACCGACCACACGCACGACGAAGTGCGCCGCGCCATCCGCGAACAGCGCCTGCTGTCGATATCCGAGGCCATGCGCTTCATGGAGTGGCGCACGCCCGACGGCTGCGCCACCTGCCGGCCGGCGCTCAACTACTACCTGATCTCGACCTGGCCGCACGAGGCCAGGGACGATCCGCAGTCGCGCTTCATCAACGAGCGGGCGCATGCCAACATCCAGAAGGACGGCACCTTCTCGGTGGTGCCGCGCATGTGGGGCGGCCTGACCACGCCGGACGAGCTGCGCCGCATCGCCGACGTCGCCGAGAAGTACGCCATCCCGACGGTGAAGGTCACCGGCGGCCAGCGCATCGATCTGCTCGGCATCAAGAAGGCCGACCTGCCCGGCGTCTGGGCCGACCTCGGCATGCCCTCCGGCCACGCCTACGGCAAGAGCATCCGCACGGTGAAGACCTGCGTCGGCTCGGAGCACTGCCGCTTCGGCACGCAGCAATCGATGAGCATGGGCGTGGCGCTGGAGAAGATGCTCTACGGCATGTGGTCGCCGCACAAGGTCAAGCTGGCCGTCTCCGGCTGCCCGCGCAACTGCGCCGAGGCCGGCATCAAGGACGTCGGCGTCATCGGCGTCGACTCCGGCTGGGAACTCTACGTCGCCGGCAACGGCGGCATCAAGACCGAGGTGGCGCAGTTCCTCTGCAAGGTGAAGACGCGCGAAGAGGCAATGGAAGTCACCGCCGCCTTCCTGCAGCTCTACTGCGAGGAGGGCTGGTACCTCGAGCGCACGGTGCACTACGTGCAGCGCGTCGGCCTCGACCACGTCAAGCAGGCGGTGGTCGAGAACCTAGAGCGCCGCCGCGCCCTGCACGCGCGCCTGCTCCACGCCCTGAAGGACTACGAGGACCCGTGGGCCGCCGCCGTCACGCAGCCCCTCGTGCGCCGCGAATTCGAACCCCTGGAGGCCTGACCATGACTGCCGCACTCGCCAAGAAGAACACCGCCGCCGAGTGGAAGACGATCTGCGCGCTGGACGAGATCCCGCGCCTGGGCAGCCGCGTCGTGAAATCCGCCGCCGGCGACATCGCCGTCTTCCGCAGCGCCGACGACGAAGTCTTCGCCCTGCACGACAAGTGCCCGCACAAGGGCGGGCCGCTCTCGCAGGGCATCGTGCACGGCCACCAGGTTGCCTGCCCGCTGCACGGCTGGAAGATCGGGCTGGAAGACGGCAACGCCGCCGCGCCCGACATCGGCTGCACCCGCCCCTTCGCCGTCAAGGTCGAAGGCGGCCTGGTGCTGCTCAAGGTTTGACATCAATCGGAGAATCATCATGGACCGCCAGTCCTTCCTCAAGTCGGGCCACACGCCCACGCTGCTCGCCGCCTTTCTCTACTTCGACCTCGCCTTCATGGTGTGGGTGCTGCTCGGGCCGCTCGGCGTGCAGATATCGAAGGATCTCGAGCTCACTCACGCCCAGAAGGGCCTCATGGTCGCCACGCCGGTGCTGGCCGGCGCGCTGCTGCGCATCGTCATGGGTGTGATGGTCGACCACCTGAAGCCGAAGATGGCCGGCGCCATCGGCCAGGTGATCGTCATGATCGCGCTGGCCTTCGCCTGGTGGTACGGCGTACACAGCTACGAGCAGACGCTGGTGCTCGGCCTCTTCCTCGGCGTCGCCGGGGCGTCGTTCGCCGCGGCGCTGCCGCTCGCCTCGCGCTGGTATCCGCCCGAGCACCAGGGCAAGGCCATGGGCATCGCCGGCGCCGGCAACTCCGGCACCGCGCTCGCCGCCCTGTTCGCCCCGGCGCTGGCTGCCGCCTTCGGCTGGAACAACGTCTTCGGCCTGGCGCTGATCCCGCTCGCAGCGGTGTTCGTGTTCTACCTCTTCGCCGCCAAGGACGCGCCGGAGTGCCCGGCACCGAAGCCGCTCTCCGACTACTTCAAGATCCTGCGCGACAAGGATGCCTGGTGGTTCATGTTCTTCTACTCGGTGACCTTCGGCGGCTTCGTCGGCCTCGCCTCCTCGCTCACCATCTACTTCAACGCCCAGTACGGGCTGGATGCGAAGACGGCCGGCTTCTTCACCGCCGCCTGCGTCTTCGCCGGCTCGCTGGTGCGGCCGCTCGGCGGCGCGCTGGCCGACCGCATCGGCGGCGTCAAGAGCCTGTCGGTGGTGTACGTCGCCGCCGCGCTGTTCCTCGGCATCGTTTCCTTCAACCTGCCCAGCGCCTGGCTGGCGCTCGCCGTGTTCATGCTGGCGATGCTCTCGCTCGGCGCCGGCAACGGCGCGGTGTTCCAGCTCGTGCCGCAGCGCTTTCGCAAGGAAATCGGCGTCATGACCGGCCTCGTCGGCATGGCCGGCGGCGTCGGCGGCTTCTACCTCGCCTCCAGCCTCGGCTACTCGAAGCAGCTCACCGGCAGCTACCAAGCCGGCTTCCTCATCTTTGCCGCGCTGTCCCTGCTGGCGCTGGTCGGACTGACCGGCGTGAAGACGCGCTGGCGCACCACTTGGGGCGCGGCGCATTTGACGGCCGCAAAAATCTAGAACCATTAACCACAGAGGCACAGAGACACGGAGGAAAAACAAAAGTAGGAATGTTGATTTTCTCTGTGCCTCTGTGTCTCTGTGGTAAAAAAGGTATATGTCCCTCACTGTCTCCGTCGGCCATGCCTCGCTCACCGGCCCGCGCCCGCAGAACGAGGACTTCTGCGGCGTCGTCACGCCCGAAGGCGCCGAACTCGCCGTGAAGGGCGTGCTGGCCGCCGTCGCCGACGGCGTCGGCGGCGCGGCGCACGGCCGCGAGGCCTCCGAGCACACCGTGCGCGGGCTGCTCGCCGACTACTACGCCACGCCGGAAACCTGGGGCGTGCCGAAGGCGCTCGACACCGTCGCCGGCGCGCTCAACCGCTGGCTGATCTCGCACGCCGCGGCGCGGCGCGAGCTGGCCGGCATGGCCACCACCCTCACCGCCCTGGTGCTGCGCGGCAACCGCTGGTACGCCGCGCATGCCGGCGACAGCCGCCTCTATCTTTGGCGCGACGGGCAGCTCGCGCGCCTCACCGAGGACCACGTCTGGGAGCATCCCGAGATGCGCCACGTGCTCAAGCGCGCCGTCGGCCTCGACGCCCACCTCGTGCTTGATCATGCCGACGGCGAGTTGAAGGCCGGCGACGTCTTCCTGCTCGCCAGCGACGGCGTCTGGACAACCCTGGGCGACGAACGCATCGCCGCCGAGCTGGCGCGACACGCCGATCCGCAGGAGGCGGCCAGCGCGCTGGCCACGGCGGCCGTCGGCAGCGGCGCCCAGGACAACTGCACCGCCCTGGTATTGCGCGCCGATGCCGTGCCCGCGGCCAGCCTGCGCGACCGCCTGGTCGAGGGCCGCCGCCTGCCCGTGCCGCCGCGCCTGAAGCCCGGCCAGACGCTCGACGGCCTCGCCGTCGAGGAGGTGCTGCACGAATCGCGCGTGACGCTGCTCTACCGCGTGAGGAACGCCGAGGGCCAGCAGATGGTCCTCAAGACCCTGCTGCCCGACGCCGCCGACGACGAGGCGAGGAACGCCCTGCTGCACGAGGAATGGCTGGCGCGGCGCGTCACCGCGCACTACTTCCCGCAGGTCGTCACCCACGAGGGGCGCGGCCACCTCTACTACCTGATGAGCTGGCACGCCGGCGAGACGCTGAAGGCCATGCTGGCGCGCGGCCACCGCTTCTCCATCGCCGAAGCGGCGCAGATCGGCCTCAGCCTGTTGAAGGGTGTCGCCGCGCTGCACCGCATGGGCATCGTGCATCGCGACATCAAGCCGGACAACGTGCACCTCGGCCAGGACGGCACGCTGCGCATCCTCGACCTCGGCGTCGCCGCCTCCGACGGCGTCGATCTCCACGAGATCAACAACCCCGGCACGCCCAGCTACATGGCGCCCGAGCTCTTTGCCGGCCAGCCGGCCTCGGCGCAGAGCGACCTCTACGCCGCCGGCGTCACGCTCTACGAGCTGCTGACGCGCAAGTACCCCTATGGCGAGGTCGAGCCCTTCCAGCGGCCGAAGTTCGGCGAGCCGGTGACGCCGCTGCGCTACCGCGCCGACCTGCCGCAATGGCTGGAGGCGGTGATCCTGAAAGCGGTGGCGCGCGAGCCTTCGGCGCGCTTCGAGACCGCCGAGGAGTTCCTCCTCGCCCTCGAGCGCGGCGCCAACCGCCCGCTCGCCCTGCCGCGGCGCATGCCGCTCCTGCAGCGCGACCCGCAGCTCGCGCTGAAGCTGCTCGCCGTCGTCTCGCTTGCCCTCAACCTCCTGCTGCTCTGGTTGCTGCTGGCGCGCTAGCGCCTAGGCGGCGCGCCGCAGGTGCTTGTGGTGGAGGAATGCCAGCACGGCGGCGCGGCCGGCATTGAACGCCGCGTCGTTGGCGAGCAGGAGGCGCTCGCGCGGCCGGGGCAGCTTCACCTCGAGCACCTCGCCGATGGTCGCCGCCGGGCCGTTGGTCATCATCACCACGCGGTCGGCGAGCAGCACCGCCTCGTCGACGTCGTGGGTCACCATCACCACCGTGGCGCCGGTGGCCGCCATGATCTTCATCAGCTCGTCCTGCAGGTTGGCACGCGTCAGCGCGTCGAGCGCGCCGAAGGGCTCGTCGAGCAGCAGGATCTTCGGCTCCATCGACAGCGCCCGGGCAATGCCGACGCGCTGCTTCATGCCGCCGGAGATCTCCTGCGGATATTTCGATTCGGCGTGCGAGAGGCCGACCAGCGCCAGCGCCGCCTGGGTGCGCGCCTTCAATTTCGCCTTGCCCTCCCTGGCGCCGAAGACGCGCTCCACCGCCAGGTAGACGTTGTCGTAGCAGGTCAGCCAAGGCAGCAACGAGTGGTTCTGGAACACCACGCCGCGGTCCGGGCCGGGCCCGGCCACCTCGCGGCCGTTGGCGAGCAGCACGCCGGAAGTCGGCTGCGTCAGCCCGGCGATGAGGTTGAGCAGGGTCGACTTGCCGCAGCCGGAGTGGCCGATCAGCGCGACGCATTCCCCCTCGCGGATGGTCAGGCTGATGTCGCGCAGCGCCGTGAAGGAACCGTTCTTCGTGTCAAACGTCATGCCGACGTTCTCGATCTGCACCATTTTTTTCATGATTGCTCCTTTGCACTCGTAGGTCGGGCTTCAGCCCGACGCACGCGGTTGATCATGCACCGCAGTCGGCCTGAAGGCCGACCTACAACCCACCCCACACCTCACTCGTAGCTGAAGCGCTTGGCGAGCATGACCAGGGTCTGCTCCAGCAGCAGCCCGATCAGGCCGACGACGAAGATGGCGATGATGATGTTCTCCACCTTCAGGTTGTTCCATTCGTCCCACACCCAGAAGCCGAGGCCGACGCCGCCGGTGAGCATCTCGGCGGCGACGATCACCAGCCAGGCGACGCCGATCGACAGTCGCACGCCGGTCATCATGTAGGGCAGCACCGCCGGGAAGAGGATCTTCGCGAACACCTTCGACTCGGGCAGGTTGAGCACGCGCGCCACGTTGAGGTAGTCCTGCGGGATGCGCTGCACGCCGACGGCGGTGTTGATGATCATCGGCCAGATGCTGGAGATGAAGATCACCCAGATCGCCGCCGGGTTGGCGGCCTTGAACACCAGCAGGCCGATCGGCAGCCAGGCGAGCGGTGACACCGGCCGCAGCAGGCTGACGATCGGCGCCGTCATGTCGCCGAGGAACCTGAAGCGCCCGATGAGGAAGCCGGCCGGGATGCCGACCAGCGCCGCCAGGCCGAAGCCGACGCCGACGCGCTCGAGCGAGAAGAGGATGTTCCAGCCGATGCCCTGGTCGTTCGGCCCGTTGCGATAGAACGGGTCGGCGAACAGCGTCAGCGCCGCATGGAACACCACCGACGGGCCGGGCAGTTGCGGGCTCGACTTCGCCACCAGCGCCCAGACGCCGATGAAGGCGGCGAGCCCGAGCAGCGGTGGAATCAGCCGGCGCAGCGCGGCGCCGCACCAGGCGACCGCGCGCCGCCGCCGTGTCGCGGTGACTGACTTTTGCCCCACGACTTGCACCTCGGCCGCGGGTTTCCGTTTCTCCGCCGCCGGAGCGGCGGGGTTTTCGATCGTCATGGCTGTCGCGTTCATTTCGCTCTCCTTACGCCTTCACTTTGAAACCGCCCGCATACTTCTTCGGGTCCTTGCCGTCCCACACCACGCCGTCGATCATCCTGGAGCTGCGCATCTCGCCCTTGGGCAGCGCGGCGCCCGCGGCGGCGGCAGCCTGCTTGTAGAGGTCGATGCGGTTGATGCTCTTCGCCACCGCCAGGTAGTCGGGGTCCTCCTTGAGCAGGCCCCAGCGCTTGTGCTGGGTGAGGAACCACATGCCGTCGGAGAGGTAAGGAAAGTTCACCGCGCCCTCGTTGTAGAACTTCATGTGGTTCCTGTCATCCCAGCTCTTGCCCAGGCCGTTCGAATAGCGGCCGAGCATGCGCTCAAGGATGACGTCCATGTCGGTGTTGACATAGGCCTTGCTCGCCACCGTCTCGGCCGTCTTGCGCCGATTGGCGAGCGAGGCGTCGATCCAGCGGCCGGCCTCGAGCACGGCCGCCGTCATGGCGCGCGCCGTGTTCGGGTGCTTCGCCACGAAGTCCGCCGTGGCGCCGAGCACCTTCTCGGGATGGTCGGTCCAGATGTCCTGCGTGGTCACGGCGGTGAAGCCGATGCCGTCCATGATGGCGCGGTTGTTCCACGGCTCGCCGACGCAGAAGCCGTCCATGTTGCCGACGCGCATGTTGGCCACCATCTGCGGCGGCGGCACGGTGATCACCTTGACGTCCTTCGTCGGGTTGATGTCGTGCGCCGCCAGCCAGTAGTAGAGCCACATGGCGTGGGTGCCCGTCGGGAAGGTGTGGGCGAAGGTGTACTCGCGCTTGTCCGAGGCGATGAGCTTCTTCAGCAGGGCGCCGTCCGTCGCGCCCTTCTCCTTCAACTGGCTGGAGAGGGTGATGGCCTGGCCGTTGTGGTTGAGGCTCATCAGCACGGCCATGTCCTTCTTCGGCCCGCCGATGCCGAGGTGCACGCCGTACACCAGGCCGTAGAGCACGTGCGCCGCGTCGAGCTCGCCGTTCACCAGCTTGTCGCGCACGGCGGCCCAGGAGGCCTCCTTGCTCGGGATGATTTTGATGCCGTACTTCTTGTCGAACTCGTTCACCGCCGCCATCACCACCGAGGAGCAGTCGGTGAGCGGGATGAAGCCGATCTTCACCTCCTTCTTCTCCGGCGCGTCCGAACCGGCGGCCCAGGCCCCCGCACGAACTCCGGGCGGCGCCAAGCCCATCAGCGCCGCCCCGCCAAGGGCGAGCGAAGTGTTCCTGAGAAAGTCGCGCCGCGTGATTCCCGTTTCGATGATGTTGTCGTCCATTGCATGCTCCCGTTGTCCGAAAAAAATGGGCGTCGCATGCGCAGGAGAGGAGAACCTGCGCATGGACGCCCTTGCCCGAAATTCGCCGGATCGTCGTTGACCCGGCACTCGCCCCTTGCTTTGCAAAGCGCGTGCCAGGCGCCCGCAATCAAAGGCAAGGCCATTCAATCATTGGAAATTCCGCGGTTTGGGGGCAGCCGCGGGCGCTCCCGCGGAGCGGGATGCGCCGCACTAATGCGGTGCGCAGCGGGTGTCGCGGCGCACAATTATGAGGAATGTCAAACCGGATCCCGTAGGTCGGCCTTCAGGCCGACAACGGCGCTGAAGTCGGGCTGAAGCCCGACCTACGAAGGATACGGACATGAAGCAACGAACCGGAAAGGTCAGAGCAGGAGGCCGGCGATGTCGACGACTTCGCGCGCCACGGTGCCGATGGACTTGCCGCGATCCATCGCCAGCTTGCGCAACGCGCGGTAGGCGGCTTCCTCGTCGAGCCCGCGCGACTTCATCAGCAGCCCCTTGGCGCGCTCCACGAGCTTGCGCTCGGAAAGCTTCATCGATGCCTCGGCTAGCTCGCGCCGCAACGCCTGCTCCTCCGCGAAGCGCGCCACCGCCACGTCCACGATCGGCTTCAGGCGCGCCACGTCCAAACCGTCCACCACGTAAGCAGCGACGCCCGCCTTCATGGCGTGGCGGATCGACTCGGCATCGCCCTCCTGCGCGAAGATGATCACCGGCCGCGGCAGGTCGCGATTCAGCGTCGCCAGGTGCTCCAGCGTGTCGCGCGAGGGCGAGTCCGTCTCGATGAGGATCACGTCGGGCTGGATCGCCTCGACCTGCTGCGCCAGATCAAGGGCCGAGGACAGCACCGCCGCCACCTGGTGGCCGGCGAGCGCCAGCCCGGCGCAGAGCTCGGCGGCGCGCGTGCGTGATTCGTCGATGACGAGGATGCTCAGCATGCATTCCGCTGAGCAAGGCGTGTGCCAGGGGAAAGTCAGTCCCCCTGGCACGGCGAACCCCCGCTAGTTCGGGTGGATGTCGATCGCGCGGTAGGCGTGGTCGACCGCCTTGAAGGCCAGCGTCCCCGTCTCCTCGGCGGAACGGAGGTGCTCCCCGCCGCAGCCGCCGCACTTGTAGACCGGCACCTGCACCACGACCTTGAACGGCGACGCCTTGTCGAGCTCGGCGGCCACCTCCAGCGACCGCTGGCCGCTGGGGGACTCCGGCAGCTCGCGCGCGCAGCCGGAGCAGAGATAGCTCTTCTTGAAGAGGCCCTTCTTCGTCGCGACCGGAATGTCGCGGAACGCCTCGCCGCTCCGCATCAGGTCCAGCAGTTGCGCGGCGAAAGCAACGTTGACGAAGCGCTTGTGCCCCTGTGCGCAGACGACGTAGGGCATGTCGTGGATGGTCAGTTTCAGGCCGCCCTCCTCGCCCTCGAACGGTTCATGGGTGCCCGGCGACATTTCTCCCTTGCACTTGCTGCACGGCTTGCTCATGGCTACTCCTCCCTAGTCATGGATGGTGAATGGATACAGCGGATGAAAAACGGGGCGAACGACAGCCGCACGGCAACACGGCGCAGGCCGTCAATGGATAGGGGGAACGTGAAGCGGACTGAACGGGCACCGTGCCAGCCTCCAGACGTCGATCGACGTTGGAGCAGGCGGCCCGACCTGCCCGATGCCTGCGGCGCACAGGCGCCGCACCACTTGTGTTGGGAATCCAACGGGGATGAATTTAGGACGCCGCGCGGCGGCTGTCAATATGGCCTTCCCCCGTTTCCCCAATGGCCGTTCAGGGCGACATCCAGCCCCCCGCCGTATCCCAGCGACTGACTTTCCCCCTCAATAAAAACGGGAACCCCTTTCAGGATTCCCGTTCGAACCTGCTGCTTTGCGCGGCGAGGAGGAGGAAGGTCGCGGCTTACGCGCAGCTGCCGGCGGGCGAGGCCTTGGCGACGCCCAGCTTGATGAGGAGGGTCTCCAGCGGGCAGAACTTCGTGAAGCCGCTCTGGAACAGGTTGGCGCCGACGAAGGCGGTGAACCAGAGCCAGGACATCTGCGACAGGTCGGCCTGGCCGCTGAAGTGGGCGAGGCCCAGCGAGATCAGGATGAAGGTGCCGGCGAAGATGCGGATGGTTTGATTGACGGTCATTGCGTTGCTCCTTGGGGTTGGGTTGGATTTTGGATGCGGCCCTTCATCGCCGCGTAGTACAGAACCGGGATCACCACCAGCGTCAGCAGGGTCGACACGAAGATGCCGAAGATCAGGCTGATGGCCAGCCCGTTGAAGATCGGGTCGTCGAGGATGAAGACGGCGCCGATCATGGCGGCCAGCCCGGTCAGGGCGATGGGCTTGGCGCGGATGATGCCGGCCTGGATCACCGCCGAGGCTGCGTCCATGCCGCCGGCGACCTGCTCGTTGATGAAGTCCACCAGCAGGATGGAGTTGCGCACGATGATGCCGGCCAGCGCGATCATGCCGATCATCGAGGTGGCGGTGAACTGGCTGCCGAAGAGGGCGTGGCCGGGCATGACGCCGATGAGGGTGAGCGGGATCGGCGCCATGATGATCAGCGGCACCCGATAGCTCTTGAACTGCGCCACCACCAGCAGGTAGATGAGGATGAGGCCGACGGCGTAGGCGAGGCCCATGTCGCGGAAGGTCTCGTAGGTCACTTTCCACTCGCCGTCCCACTTGAGCGAATAGCCTGCGTAGGGGTCCTTCGGCTGGCGGATGAAGTATTCCCCCAGGACACCGCCCTGCTCCAGCGCCATGCCGTTCACCTTGGAACGGATGTCGAACATGCCGTAGAGCGGGGAGTCCAATTTGCCGCCCATGTCGCCGACGACGTACACCACCGGCAGCAGGTCCT
>Ga0233425_10005759_pt1 | contig 19200 bp, 16 predicted proteins | sample Watercolumn_Towu_2_FD_181712 | JGI IMG/M metagenome (GOLD analysis project Ga0233425, IMG submission 181712) | Freshwater microbial communities from Lake Towuti, South Sulawesi, Indonesia - Watercolumn_Towuti2014_140_MG | ecosystem: Environmental > Aquatic > Freshwater > Lake | place... | reverse complement strand
CGAAGTGAAATCCGTCGCACCCCTGGTTCCCGATACCCGTTGCCGGGATGCGATCACCGACCGAGAGATGAGAGCCCCTTCAGCAGGGAGCCGCTCGCGGGATGGGACAGGACAGCCCCCCCGTCGAGTCTTCCCGTTTCTGCCACGAAAAAGGCAGAAACAGATCGCATTTCCACTCGGCGCCGTGCTCTACGCAGCCGTGACGCGCAAGACAGCCCTCCCGCACAAGCCCAGCCAGACCAGCGCTGTACGTGAACTGGTACAGGAGGGACTCGACATGCTCGCACAGGCCCGTTTTGATCCGAGAATCGACGTGTATCTGACGGCCCATGCAGAGGCACTGGCCAGCGAGGGCGTTCGCACATGAAGACCAAGGCGCAGATCTGGCGGCCATACAGATTTCCACGCGGCCGACGCCCCGATCACTACCTCAACCCGCGCGAGCGCCAGGCACTGCACGCGGCGCAGCCCATCAGTAGAGTGGCGCCGGGTACCGGTTTCGACTTCGACTGCTGGGACATCGTTCGACAGCAAGTGCTCCGGCTCCGCGACCTGGCGATGGACCGATGCGGCCAGCAGCGGACAGCCGCACGCCTGGCCGCCCACGCCCGAGTACGAACCGCGAGGCGCACCCCGCGATGCCGTTCGGGCAGATCGCGGGCGGCCCGAACCCGACGAGCGGCAGGGAGTCGGGCTGGACCTGACGGCGACGACCCGGAGCTTCCTGGTAGCGAGCCACTCGCCGGGCGCAACCACAACCACCAGCCTCGGGCTCTGCCGCACGAGCGTCATGAGGCGGTGCCATGAGTGGGCGCAGTACCGAACCTGATCGTCAGGCTGAGCGACACACGAGCGCCTCGCCCTACCTGCTGGACGCTGAGGCCGCCGCGTATTGCCGGCTCAGCCCGTCGAGGTTCCGTGGCCTGGTCGGGCGTGACGGTCTCGTCACCCCGTACCGGCGTGGACCCCGGGGGGCACGACTCTGGACCCGCGAGATTCTCGACCGCTGGATGATCGCCTGTGGTACCGTCGATGACGAGCAACCCCAGGCGTGCGCTGGCGGAGAGGAGGTGAGACATGGCGCACGACATGGGAATTACGAAGCTGCCGGACGGAGGGTGGGAGGTCCGCGTGACGGTAGTGGACCCCCGCACCGGCCGTCAACGGTGGCTTCGGCGGAGAACTCAAGGGACTCTGAAGGAGGCGAGGGACCTGCGGAACGAGCTGCGGGTGATCGCCCGGCGAGGCGAGGTCGAGCCAACGCCCTCAAGGATGCGGCTCGGCGACTGCATCGAATCGTGGTTGAGGTCCAAGGCGATGCGAGTGCGGCCATCGACAGCGACGGAGTACGCCAGCACGCTGGCACATGCTCTGCCAGTGCTCGGTGACTACTACTTGGACGCGATCACGGCCTGGGACATCGAGGCGTGGTTCACCGAGCAGGTCAAGGTTGTGAAGCCGGTGACGGCCAACAACAGGCTCCGGGTGCTACGGCGATGCCTGAAGGACTCGTGCGCGAAGGCGGGCATCCCCAACCCGGCGTCGTTCGTCGAGTCGGTTCCGGCTGGTAGGCGTCGAGGCAGGGGGCTGAAGCCGCACGCGTTGCGAGCCCTGCTCGATGCCTACAACCACGAAGACACCCGCCCGCTGGTCCTCACCTTGGCCTGGACGGGGATGCGGTGGGGCGAGGCCAGTGCCTTGCGTTGGGAGGACATCGACCAGACCGAGGGGACCATCGTCGTCCAGCGGGCTCACTGGCAAGGCAGGGTCGGAAAGACGAAGTCGGGCCGGGAGCGTGAAGTACCGTTACACCCTCTGCTCCGGGACGCTCTCCAAGAGCATCGCCGTCGTCTCCTCGCGCGCCAGGACCCCGGCCTGGAGGCGGGGTGGTGCTTCGCCACGCTGGCCGTTCGGGGACCCGACAAGGGCAGCGTCAAGCTGAGGAACCCATCGTCTGTCCAGAAGCCATGGGCCAGGGCGTGCGAGAAGGCGGGGGTCAAGGCAAGCCCACACGACCTACGCCGGACCTTCGTGGACCTGCTCCGCCTCGCTGAGGTCGATGCCGTCGTGGAGCACGCCATCGTGGGCCACGTGGACGACGAGATGCGCGAACGCTACTCGACGGTCAGGGCTCCGGAGGCAGCGGCGGCCTTGAACAAGGCGTTCCAGCGGGTCATGGGTGAGGAGTCGTGATGTCGACCGAGTTGGCTATCGAGTTGGCTATCGGGTCCCCTGATGCACGAACGCCCGATTGGACCGTCATCCCAACCGGGCGTCATCGTTCAGGTTTTCCGGAGCGGGATACGGGATTCGAACCCGCGACTCTCAGCTTGGGAAACTCGAAACGTGGCTTGGAATCATTGGTAATTTAGCGAAATCATTGAGGCCGAGCGTCTCATTCTGTCGCAGTAACTATCAGGGTGTACCAGCAGAAGGTACACCCGAAGGTACACCCGAAAGGGGGCGCTGAGAGTCTCGACCTGATAGCTCTTTTCCGGAATCGGTGCTCTTCCAGAGCCCGCGGACGTCACCCATTGATCACCTACCCGAGACATCGAGCTTGATCCACGCCCCGCGTTGTCGGACAAGAGATGACGGTGGCACGAAGGCGGCGCACGCTCTCGATCGGCGTGACGCCGACACGGCAGCGGCGACGAGCGCATCGTCGTCGCGTGAGGAGGTGAGGTGTGGCGGCAGAGCAGCTCGATGGCTCACTCGGGGAGTGCGTCCAGCGCATCCGCGACATCTTGCGCACGGCTCGTGCCCAGGTGCTCCATTCTGCCAACGCGACCATGGTCTCGGCATACTGGCACATCGGGCGAGAGATCGTTGAAGAGGAACAGCGCGGGAAGGAGCGGGCGGACTACGGCGCCAGGCTCATGCACCAGATCTCGGAGCAACTCACGGTGGAGTTCGGCAGGGGTTACTCGCTTGCCAACGTGAAGCTCATCCGCCAGTTCTACCTGGCCTATCGAAATCGGGACCCCCTGATTGGCTACACGTCGAGTAGCCAATTGACCTCGGGTGGGACCCCGGCTCAGAAAGGCTACACAGCGTGTAGCCAATTGCTCCAGGCGCCCCCGGAAGGGTTCCACCCAGAGCTGAGCTGGTCCCACTACCGGATCCTGATGCGGGTGCCCCAGCTCGAAGCGAGGGCGTTCTACGAGGTCGAGGCGGCGAAGTCGCGGTGGGTGGTCCGCGAGCTCGAGCGCCAGATCGGGTCGCTGCTCTTCGAGCGGCTCGCCAACTCGCGCGACAAGGACGGTGTCCTGGCCCTGGCCCGCGACGGGCACGAGGTCTTTACGCCCGCCGACCTGGTCAAGGACCCCTACGTACTGGAGTTCACCGGGCTGCCCGAGGCGAGCCGGTGGCTCGAGAGCGACCTGGAGCAGGCGCTGATCGATCGGCTCCAGCAGTTCATCCTCGAGCTCGGCCGCGACCTGTTCTTCGTGGCGCGACAGAAACGGCTCACGATCGACGGCGACCACTTCTACATCGACTTGGTCTTCTATCACCGCGTGCTCCGGTCCTTCCTGCTGATCGACCTGAAGACGGGCAAACTGACCCACGAGGACCTCGGGCAGATGCAGATGTACGTGGGCTGGTACGAGATGGAGGAGCGGCGCGAGGGCGAAGGGCCGCCGATCGGCCTGATCCTCTGCACATCGAAGAACGAGGCCGTGGTCAAATACACTTTGAGCCAGTCCGCCAGCCAGGTCTTCGCCTCGCGGTACCAGCTCCACCTGCCCAGCGAAGAGGATCTGGTGAAGGAGCTGCGGCAGGAACGAGCGAGGCTGGAGCAACAGCTCCTCGGCACCAGGGACGGGAAACTTCCCGACGAATGAGTGAGGCCACCGCTGGGACCTGAGAACGAGCTGAAGATCGCCGACGCGGGGTCGGGAGGCGACGGGAAGCGATGATGGACGAGCAGCGACTGATCGAACGGCTACGCCTGATCGAGGCGCTCTTCGCAGGGGGGTCGACGAAAGGCGAACGGGGCGTGGCAGAGCGGGCGCGGACGCGGCTCTGATGGCCTGCTCAGTACGGCGTGCAAGGCGCATCCTCGGGGCACGGTCTGGGATCGAAGATCAGCGTATCGATGTCGATGCCGGGAAAGATGGTCGCGGCGGCGTGAGCGGCGATCGCCAGGGCCGCCTCGGGAGAGCGTCCATGGCCGGGTCTCGGTCGGACTCGTACCTCGCCGGTGATGACGTTCCAGAAGACCTGGCCGTGCCGATCCGGAGATGAAGTAGTCGCCAATCCAGCCGATGCCGTCGGGATGGTACTCGGAGGTCCGCGGCAGGTCCCAACCGTTCCACGTGACCCCATACATGCACGTCGTCGCCTCGAGCACGACGCGCATCGGCTCCGGCGCCCATCGCTGCTGGTCGATGGGGCGTGCCTCGCCCACGCACGTCGCCGAGACCTGTTCCTGCTTCGGCACGACACCGTGCTCGACCGGGCCTCCATCGACCGGCGCTCTGTTCCGGGTGCTCGCCTCGGCCGTGAGGTCGGCCCTCGACATCGCCTACGACGAGATGCTCGGTCCCAGCCCCACGTTGCCCCCGATCGCCCGACTTCCCATCGCCCCTCTACAGCCATGGGGCAGCCGGAGCTGATCGTGTCGTTGTCATGACCGCGACATCAGGCTCTCCAATGAGGGTGGGTGATGCCCCTCGGTCCGTCGCAAGGCCCCGGCAATGCGATTCATCTCAGCCCAATCGCGGCAGTCGAAGGTGTTCGACTCGATCACCTTCGGGATGGCGTCCTCATCCCAGCGGAGTCCCCAGCGGGTTGCCTGCCTCTCGAGGGCTGTGCCCCGCAGCACTTCCAGGGGGAAGGCCCGCACCACCGGGATACGCCGGCTTAAGCAGAAATCCACCGACTCCCGGAAGGATTGCAGGGTCTGCTCGGGTAGGCCATACATCAGATCCACTTTGAACCGCATCTTGCGCTGGTGCAGTTCCAGGATGACCTGCTCGACCTGATCCATGTTGTTGCGCCGATTGACAGCTCGGCATTCGACCTCGTGGATGGTCTGCAAGCCGAACTCCGGGAAGGCATTGAGGCGCCCGCACGCGTCGAGGAAGTCCTCGGTGACGAGCTCGAACCGACACTGCATCGAGACCTTGCCCCGGAGGCATGCTCCGACCAGCAGGTCCAGCACCCGAGATCCGTGGTCGCCCCAGTTGAAAACCGGGTCCACCAACATGACTTCCTGCGCAGCCTGACTGGCGAACAGTCTCGCCTCAGCGGTGAGTCGGTCCGATCCGAAGGCGCGCACCAGCCGCGCCTCATCCGCCTCGCGGTGCTGGCAGTACGCGCACGCGTAGGGGCACCCACGGCTCGTCTCCCAGTGCACTCTGACCGCCCTCGGCTGGACGCCCAAGATGCCGGTCAAGTACGGAGAGGGCAGGGACCCGAGGTCGACCACCGACAGGCCCGGCTCCGTGACGCATGAATTTGCAAACTGAACGCCAGCAGGCGTTTGAGGCTCGCCGGTGGCGGCCACGGCGGGCAGGGTCTGCTCCGCGTAGCCCCGGATGAACACGGTGGCCTCCGGGTAGAGGGTCACGGTCTCCTTCGTAGCGTAGGTGATCTGCGGGCCGCCGAGAACGAACCGCCCACGGAAGCCAGCCCGGCGAAGGGATTGCATCACCCCACGGACATGGGGTTCCGCCCAGACGAAGGTGCCCAGGCAGATGTCATCGACGTCCGCAAGTCGGCCTCCGCAGGCTTGAGCGATGCTCTCAACGGCATCTATGGGGCAGAAGTCCGGCTGGTTGACGGCAAGCACATGGCCGAGTGCGTCCACCTCTGGGTTCTGTCGCAGAGCTGCGAGCAGGTTGGCGTGTCCGAGGGGAAGCGTCGGACCGCCGGGGCGGCACCAGTCGAGTGCGACGAGCACCACCCGGCGCCTCCCTTTCTCGTCGGTCGGCTTGTTCATCGGCCTACCCTCCTGAGCCTCGTCGTGCTGGCCGTGCGCACCACCGTAACGAGGACCTCGTCCTGGCTGGTGATCACGGCGGTGTGGAGGTAAGCGCGCAGGTCGACGCCGTGCCGGCCTGCCCGGGCCACAGCGCGCCTACCGAGAAACCAGGCGACTCGCCCGCGCCGCTGCTGAATCGCGTCACCCCACAGCAATGCGGCTTCAATGGCCGGGTCGGCGATGCCATGCTGGCACTGCCGGCGCTTGGCGTGAGGCGAGAAACGGAGAAACGGACTATGCGCGTAGTTGGGCATGGCCTGCTCCGCTGGTTCGTGGAGGACAAGTCCTCACGAGCGGATAGGCGTCAGCCCGGCCGGTGTTTCTCCAAAGGCAGGGGGTCAGTCGGCTTGTTCGAGCAGCACGAGGCATGCGGTGGGCAGATTAAGATTGGCTGCCTCGGAGAGGCTGGACGTCTCGCCAGCCACCGCGACGAGTAGGACCGGTGCTTCGCCGGCTTCCAGTTTCCACGTCCCCTGAGGCAGCTTGCCCTCGGCATGCGCCGTGGCGAAGAGCACAGTCGCATTGAGCATCTCTGACGGAGGCTGGATGCCCACCATGCTATCGACGGGAACTCTCAGGTGCTGAACTTGCCCCCAGCGAAGCCCCGGCTCAACGGTGGGAGGGCCCTGGCTCGGGCCGAGCGTGGCCAGAGCGGGCTCCCGGCACACCACCACCTGGGCCAGAGCTTCCGGAAGCTCAGCGACCCGCCGGGCGGAACGGCGCAGCTCGAGCAGAAGCCGCGCCAGCCATTCCCGCCCGTGCACCAGAGTCGCCCACTCATCGAGACGCTGCCTTCGCTTCACGGCTTCTGCCCACATCTCGGCCGCATCGGACGCTCGCACGAGGGCGCGCCAGGTCTCACGGGCTTCCGGAGTGTTATCGCCGCAGATGATGTCGTCCAGCAGTGTGGGATCGATGACTCTCTCGGACATGGCTCAGTTCTCCTCCACGAACAGACGCTCATGGACCTGGGCGGCTCGATCCCGCAAGTCCAACCGTTCCTTGAGTCCCAACGCGTAAACCGTAGTCTTGCTGAGGGACTGGCGCATGAACCAGACAGCGAGAACCTCCCCAAGCCTCGGTCCCCGCTCCAACAAGGACAGCGCCCGGTCGAGCAGCTCTGCGCAACCTTCCTGACGCAGCTTCCCGACAGCCCTCGGGCTCGAGGCCAGCGACGGGTCCCTGGCATGGATATCAGAATCTTCGTTGCGGTACGGCCGCTTGTCCGGGCACGACGTGAACATGGCTAAGACAGCGACCCGCAACGAGGCGGGTGGGCTGTCCTCAGGCACGAGCTCTGCGAACAAGCATACGAAGCGGAACATGGCATCATGGCTGTGAAAGCTCTGATCCTTGCGGCTCCTCCCCGGAGTGTTCGGAGGGATCCCGACCGGCAGATACCAGCCCAGTATCTCTCGGAGGTCCTCGGTGCCGTGCAACCAGTAAAACACGATGCAATGACAGGTTCGGCGATGCAAGACTGCGAGTGTGTCGCCCAGCCGGTCGCAGAATGCTTGGACGTCGATGCCTAGCGAGGGGGAGTTGGGGGTGCAGTCAACAGGCATCTGTCCATGTGCCTGTGGCCGGTCCCAGGGAGGGACCGAGCTGCCGTCATGGCCATCGGAGGGTTGTTCGTAGTCGATGCGGGATCGAGCGAGGACGGCCTTCAGGTTCTCGGCGCCGACCTTCTGGGCAATCCAGAAACGGGGGTGGGTGAACAGCCGGAAGCTGCGATCCGTGAGCATGGCCGGGTCCAGGTCTCCGCTCACGAACCGCGTAATGCACCACGCGGTCGCTCGGTCGATCTCGTTTTCGTCCCCTGTGCATTTGCCGAAGAAACGGGAGAGGTCGTAGTCACTGGCGAAACTCTCCCATGCGTCCCACAGGAGCTTCTCAATCTCCCAACGGTGTCTGCTATAGAGCGCGGCGCGCCCCTCCCGGCTCCAGTCTGTGATGGGCTCGTACGAGTTGTTGTCTCCGCTCATAGTCATACTCCCCACCAGCGAAAAGCCGCGAAGTGGACCGGGGCGAGCAGTTCGTCAAGCAACGCGGAGGCCGTGGGCTCTTTTCCAGTGGGCTCTCCGGCAGCATCAGCAAACGAATGCAGCGAATGGCTGCCCGCCTCAAGGACGGCCTGTCGGCGCTGCCCGTCTATCCACTCCAGGACGGCGCGCTGCGTCTGGCCTTCGCCGCGCAAGGGGCACCGCAGCAGGAGGGCTCGGGCCGACCGCAGCGCCTCGCAGAGCGCCGGCGGTCCGTAGGCCCCGGTTCGAGCGTGCAGCAGACCGTACCGTTCGCAGACCAGCGCCTTGAGGAGATCGGGGACCGGCCACGCCAGGTCCAGCACCCCCAAGGCCCCGCAAGCAATGAAGTCGTGGGCCAGCCCCGGCAGGCGGTCCCCTTCGTCGTGCATCACTCGCCTCAGGTCCGCAGCCCCGGCGGTCGACGCCCAGAGCTCAACTGAGGCACACCGCGAGAGATCCAACTGCAGAGTGTTCAGGCTCGTCATGACTCGACCCCGCGGAACGCACAGCCCAACCATCGAGTCCAGCGGGGCCAGGTGTCCTACCCCATAGAGTCGCAATCGGCCCGTCTCCAGGCTGTGCTGGACCAGGTAGTCCGTCTCGACGATGTCGGTGCCGCGGTAGGTGTGGGGTGACACAACAACGTCGGGAGGGCGCAGGGCGCGCAGCGTACGAACGGCCGCCTTCCCGAAGCGGGTGTCTCCACGTTCCCGCTCTTCGGCCAGCAGGCACGTCGTCCCCGATGCGACCACGCCGAGTCCCAGGGGTCCGCGGGCGAACCCGAGCGATGGCAGATGTCGCAGGCTCCCCACGTGCTCGTATAGCGGGCGCCCTGAGACCTCCAGGCCCAACCACGGCAGAGGTCGAAGGGCGCCCGGAGCGACCACTGAGAAATGGCGGACCCCAGCAGCGAGGGCCGGGCCAAGGGCTTCTTCCAACAGCGGCTCCACCAGTCGGCGCAGCTCTGACCATGCCTCCCGACGTTCGCTGGCCCGCCCCCGCGTCGGCTCATCGTCCGTGAAATGCACTCGCAGGAGGTCGCACAGCGCCAGGCGGACAAGCCCTCCAGTCGGCTCGGTGATGTCCGATGTCACCAGGCGCCCGCCCCGTCCGTCGCTGCTTGCCCAACTCACGGCTACCACCAGGCTGCCCGGCGGTGTGATCTGCGCCGCGACCATGGCTGAGCCAGGCGCAAGTCCCTTGGCCAGCAGCGCCTCGTTTTCCGCGAGGTTCAGGCCGGGGTCGGCAAACCTGCGCACGAAGGAGCGAACCTTCTCCCGAACACCAGCGTCGGCGACGGCGACGCGATGATCTAGGTCGGAGATGTCTGCCCAGAAGTGCTCGACTCGGTCCGCTAGCTCGGCCACGCCACGGGCGGCCTCAAACGCCGCCGTTCTCGCCGCCTTGGCCTCTGGGCTCCGCCACAGGTCGGAAAGGGTAGCGAGCTGCCACCCCGGGCAGTCCGCCAGACCTCGAAAGCCCTCCCGAATTCCGGCCAGGGTCAACGCGAAGGGGTCGAGCCGAGGAAGCTCAACGGCGAGCCGGATCTCTCGCACGTTGTCTGGAAGGCCGGGGATGAACGCCGCGTCTGCTAGCGCCTCGGCGATCGCTTCACGATGGCGCGCCATCTGGAAGAAGCCGGCGAGAACGTGCTCATATTCGTTCAGCCCCTCAGCGCGCATGAGCCGATGGCCCGTCGTGAGCCGCAAATCGCAGCAGTACTGCAAGCAGGCAATCGCGTGCGCGGCTCGCTGATCGCGTGCTGGATCCTGCGCGATGCCGTTGAGAAGAATACCCACCAGATAGCGGTAGGCGGGGCCGGGCGTCCCGGTCGTACGCCAGAGCGTCTCACGGGAGTCCGATGGGTAGCCCCATTGGGCACCCTCGAGTGAAGTGATCACATCGCTGAAGATGTCGGACGTGGTGCCCAGCTCTGGAGCAGAATTCCAGATGTGGTGCAGCACCGTGGTGGTCCTCCGGATCAGGTCCGGGACCGGCACCATGGGAACCACGGCGGCCAGTCGATCCCAGCGCAACCCCGCCCGCTGGGCAAGCCGGGCCGCCGCAATGTGGAGCCGGGAGACTTGCACAGCGCTAGATGCGCCGTGGACCTCCAGAAGCTGGTCCACCGCGGCGAGCAACATCTCTGCTCGCTGCCGTTCATCCTGGGCCGTCGGGCCCAGCAGCTCGCAGGCAGTCGCAGCGAGGTGCAAGGTCCCGTCGTCGGCGGGAGCAGGCGACCGCAGCATGGCTGCGACGCGATCAACGCTCTCAGTCGGGACTCTCCGGGGCTCACAAGGCTGCCTGGGTGCTTCAAGCAGTTTGAGACGGAGTCGCGCAGCCGCCACGCCGCTCTTGCCCTCGTCCAGCCCTTGGAGGAGCCGCTTTGCCCGGGCTATGGCCACCGGATCCGGGCCGCCAAACATGAGCAGCAAGGGAGGCTCGACCGCTTCACGTTCGGCCAAGTCGAGCCACAGGTGGGCAGCTTCTTCGCACAAGGCGTCGCGCGCCCAGCGCTCGAGCCCCGGCGCCGCCAGCGCCTCGTGGAGCCAGGCGAGGCCCAGCAGCAGATTGTGCCGCCGGCAGGACTGGAATCGGTCTCGATAGGCTCGCGCCACCTCGATGGCCTGCTCGGGTGAGGGCATTCCGATTCGGCGCGGATCGGCATGCTCCTTCAGCCACGCCTCCTGGAGGTCATCCCCATTGACCCATTGGGGAGAATCAGGCTCACCTGCGTCGGCCAGCAGCCGGTCGAGGTCGCGCTTCTCGTCGGCAGTCAGCTCCCGGCCGTCGTCGTCGGTCCACTCGCGGCAAGCCCGGTGCTCGGGCGCGCCCACGAAGCGATACCCGGCCCAGGCGGAAGGCCCGCGAAGGTGGGCGAGCAGCCGGTCGCGGTTCTCTGCCTCCAACACGTCGGGCGAAACCGTGCCCGGCCCCAGCAACCTCGCTATCCCTTCCGCGGGAGCGTGCATTCCCAACTGGCCCAGGAAGCTGACCAGCGCCTCCTCTCGCGGCATCTGGTCGAGGAGTTGCGAGATGTCCGATACCGCCTCGTCCCTCCACCAGCGTTGCGCGGCACAGAGCGCCTTGGCCGCGTCGTCTCCGGCCGCGAGGTGCAGTCGAAAGCGATGCAGGAGGCAGGCTGTGATGTATTCAGAGACGGGCCAGAGGGTGCCGATGGCGCTGCGGGCACCATGGTGCAAGAAGTCGATATCGAGGCCGAAACCCTCATCGACCGGCGGTGTCATCCAGTCGGACGGTAAGTTCACACCCGACTCGCAAGCCCACAGCTCGACCCGCTCCAGGCCGAACCACGCCGGTGAGCATTGCAGTGGGTGCAGGGTCCCATCAGCGACCCGCAAGGCAGGCCCGTCCTCGCCGTCGTGTTTGCCGTGCGCGAAGAAGCGAACCACGTCCGCCGTCGCTGCCCGTTCGGCTATCGCCTCGAGTGTGGCTTCTGCCCCGACCAGCCTGGCTTCTCCATCGCTCGCGGTCCCGAGAACCACGTCGTGCATCCTGGTGGGCGAGTCTGTGGCATCACCGGGTGCCACGGTCAGAAGCCCGCTTCGCGGTGGATGCGTCTCTTGTCGAACTCGAAGGCCCGCGAGCGATGGCAGCCAGATGACCGAGTCGAAACGGTCGAGCATCGAGCGCCCAGGCGCACCTAGCGCCACCAGTGGAAGGAGACCTGCGAAGAAGGACGGCAGCAACACGGCGCGCGCCATGTGGTGCGGTGGTAGTCCGTCGCTCACGTCGAGCGAAGCGAGCATTTCGGTCAGTGCTTTAGCCTGCGCGCCCGACTCGCCTAGGTGCGTGGCCACTACCCCCTCGTGAAACCCTTTCGGGAGGATGAGCGCTGCCCCAGCGCTTTGGAGCCCGCCGCCCCCTTCAGCCCACACTGAGACAACCAGCAGATCGCCGCCCAGCAGGATACGCACGAAAGCGTGCCCCGGGTATCGTCGCAGCAGCTCGCTCAGCCCTCCCAAGTCCATCGGCATGAGCGGCGTGGTCACGGCCTGCGCGGCCTCAGGGTCGTGGCGGTCCACAGCCTCCCGCAGAGCCATGTGCCTTTCCGCGAGCCGTCTCGCGCCGTCTCGCAGGCCCCGGACCTGATCGGAACTGCGCCGTGCCTGCCCCCAGGCTTCGGCGAGGAAAGCCTTGACCCTGGTCGGCGTATCGTCCCCCGACAACTCGTCTACGGCGGGAACCTCGCGTGCATCGATCGGTAGGTGGACCATGACGCTGGCCAGCCGATCCCAGTCGCGGGCCGCACCCCCGAGTGCCCGCGCATCCTCGATGAGTGCCCGCGAGACGGGGTCACGCGGTCGGACGGCCTGCAGCTCGACCGCTTCGTGATAGCGCACTCCCGAGTTGTTCTCCAGGACCAGAAATGCCTTGGCATGCTCGCCGAGCTTTAGATGGATGCTCGCTGCCGTACACGCGAGGCGCTGAGCACGGCTCGCCTCGTGGTCCGAAAGGTGGTCGGCCAACATCACTCCGCGAGCTTGCCAGTGTTTTTCGATGGAGGTGTACAAAGCCCGGAGCGCCGTCCGCTGGAGCGCTTCCTCATTGGCCAGTGCTGCGTAGGTCAGGAGGCCTTCCAGGTCGAGCCTTTCGGGCCTGACCATGCGTAGCACCTCCCTTCCCCTTTCATTGGACCGTGGGTCACCGTCGAGAAACAAGGTGGCCAGGGTCAGGCGCACCTTGTCGGGGTCCGGGCAGTCGTCCCGACCCAGGGCTTCCTCGGTCAAAGCTACTGCCCGATCGCTGTCACCTGTGCGGCACCGCTTTGACAAGGCTCCCGCCAGGTTGAGCGCGATCTTCGCCAGGTTGTGTTCGTCCGGGAGAGGAAATCCGTCCTTGGCGAGTTGGTCAGCCTCACGCGCTAGTCGCAGGGCGGCGTTCAGCTCGCGCACCGCCTCATCGATGCGATCTTCCGCCCAGTACCAATTGCCCAGGTTGCTAAGGCAGCCCGCGGCCAGGGGAAGGTAGAGTGGTTGAAAGGCCATCGCTGCCCGGTAGGCATCTCGGAAGCAACGCTCAGTTTCCGAGGCGAGAGCCCGCCGCTCCTCCGGGTCCTCGATCCACGCCACCAAGCGCCGGAGGCAGGTGGCTAGCCCACGCAGGGTGATGACGTAGCGCCGAGGCGCCGCCTTTCGGTCGGGCGAGCGAAGCGCCCGTTCATAGAGCTCCTTCGCCTGCAAGAGGTTCTCGACCGGTGACCCGAGCTCTCGATCCAAGTAGCTCTCGGCTAGATCGTGACATGCCGCAGCCGCGGACGCACCCTGGTCCTCCGGGTCGAAGAGGTCGAACGCCTCCCTCCAAATGGTGTGCTCCGCCTCGCGATGGCCTTCGGCCGCCTCTTTGTGCGCAACCTCGCGCAACTCCAAGTACCGCCTGCCAGCCGTTGTGCCCTTCATCTTGGAATCATATGTTGTTTCTCGGGTTACGGCCTTCGCCATCGCCATCAGTCGCTTCTTTACGGCCTGTCGCCGACCCGCCATCACCGGACCTCTTGGGAGCATATAGTACCTGAAGCCCGCGGTGTTTCTCGAAGGCCACCTGACTGCCGTTGCCCTGACCTTTGTGGCTTCTCTTGGCCGCGCTTCAGCGCTTGACGAAATACGCCAGCTCTGCGCCCATCCCCTACTTCGTTCCTGCATCAAAACTGGGGGAATCTGGACGAGGGTCGAGCCCAAGAGGGCGACCGGAGCACCGAGGCCGAGCGATGCGCAGAGGTCGTGAGGCGTCGTGAGGCCGATCTGCAGGGGTTCGATGAGCTGGAACGGCCGCACCGAGGTGAACGAGACACGGTTCGGGCAGGTTGACCCAGTCGGCGCCGTCGGCACCGTCGCGCGTGGCCAGGCGCACCGAGGGTGCCTACCCAGACAGGGCGTGCCGCGCCAGGATGAGGAGGTTTGCGCTCAGCACCGAAGCCCAGGTGTACGCCTTGAACGACTCGAGGCTGCCCAGCGCATCAGTCCCGGTCCTCATCCGTATTGTCGATCTTCACGGGTCAAAGGTCACTGAATGCGAGTTCCGACAGTTGTGTTTCACCGGTCGCCCTGGCACAACTTCCCGAGGGAGGAAGACGGAAACATGCCTCGACAGCCGACGAAGGGCGCGACGAGCGCAGGCAAGAAGAGGTCACTCGCCCGGCGGTTCAACGCCTCGCTCACGGCACAGGCTGCGAAGACGCCGACAGCGAAGACGCTCGACCAACGCACGGTCCGACGGCTCGACCGGTACCGCTCCGAGCTGAAGAACGGGAAGTCGCCGCGTGGCAAGGGCCTCACGCCGCTCGACATCGCCATGCGGGTCAACGAGCTACTCGCGAACGGCGCGAAGCTCGCGGAGCTGAAGAAGCTGATCAAGCCCAGGACGGTCGAGTTCGACCACGAGACGCTCGTCGCCATCCTCGTGGAGATGCACCCGATCTACGGGTACCGTCCCGTCGCATACCGGTTCGCCGGAGTGCCCGACGACGCACTGCTCGCCGCCGGGATCATCGACAAGATGCCCGCGAGGAGAGGGCCGAAGCCCGCCACGAAGAAGGTGGCTCTGGCGAAGAAGAAGTAGACCGAGAAGAGCTGACAATCGGTCGACCCGGGATCTTGCACTCGATCGTGACGGTGCTCGCTTCGGCGATGCCGACGCTGTTGAACTCGATACGTCCCGACGGGGCATCCGCCGCCGTCTCCCTCGCCCAGTGGCTCGTACCCCCCCCCCTTTCGAGATCCCGACCGTGCACGCCAGCTCGCAGGCTCGGCACATACAAGATGGTCGACCAGTTGACGTAACGTCACAGTGTCTGTTCGATTGCGTGGGCCGGTGCGACGACGGTCCCTTCCTGGCCCTGGTCGTCCCGCCAGGTGACTACCGCTCGGATCACGCTCCGAACGGGGAGATAGGGTCCGTCGTAGCAGATGATCTCGACCTGCAACGACGCGCCGCCTTCCAGAACCCCATCCCAGGACCCCTCGACGGTCCGCACCGTCCGGAACGGGGTCGGGTACTCGGTGCCGTTTCCGTCCACGACGTACCCCGAAGGCGTGAGCCTCCGGCGCTCGCCCGTAGGGTTCTGCAGCTCGAAGGCGACCATGACGTATAGCGGCTGACCTCCGTCGGGGCCGGGCCTTGAGACGAAGGGCATGAAGTCGCGCCAGTAGGAGCTCCCCACCGCCCGGATTCGGACGCCGCCGACCTCGGTCGAGTCGGTGAGCGCGGCGAGGCCGCGGCCGGCCTCCTTGGGTGTCTGGCGCCAGCCGGTCGCGGAGCGGGGCGCCACCGGGGCCGGTGCTGGCGTCCACTCGGAAGCCTCGAACAGCCGACCGAGCGGCTGCCTGTAGTCCCTCGACCAGACACCGCTCAGGATGAACCTCTGTCCGATGGCGTCTCCGCTGATCTCCGGACTTGTCAGGCTGGGAATCAGCTCGACCCAGAAGCCGCGGCCAGTACCGCCAGGACCGGTGTATGGGGGCTCGTCCCCGAAGAAGTGAAACGGCGGCAGGCATCGCTCACAGAGATAACCTCTCGGGCAAGGCGGACAGTTCGCGGGTAGCTCCCAGAGCCAGCCGATGAGCCGAATCGCCTGCCCATCCGGAACGGCGTCTGCCTGGGCCAGCGTGAGCGGACCTTCGGCGGACGGCTCGACCACGACCTCTTCGGGCGCTGCTGCTCCCTCGCCGTCCGGAGGCGCCGTGGCCCCATCTGGTGTCGGCTCCTCGGCTGGCGCCAACGGCTCTGCGGCCGGCGTCGATGCCTGGTGCGCGCAACTCGCGGCGAGTACGAAGACGGCGGCGAGCGCCAGCGTGTGAACCATCGAGTTTCGGTCCATCCCGTTGACCAGTCCTTATCCTACCAGTGATCCGATTCGCAGTAGTCCCTCTCCTCGCCAACGCCTACGATTCCGACTCGCGGGGTGGTTCCTCGCCATCTACATCTTCGCGCTTGCGCTACTCTTCGCCCTGAGACGATTATCCTGACAAGCCTCGCCCTCCCTCGCCATGGCCGGACGGTGTGTGCTCCCAACCCCACGTCACGCCCCGTCGCCCGACCTGCGAGCGCCCCTCTACAGCCATGGGGCAGGGCGGCCTCTTCTCATCCGCCTGCTCTACGCCACCCTCTCGGCGCCGTCGGTGTTACTCGATCCTGGCTGCCCAACGAGCTCCGGCGGCGAAGAGCGTTCGCAGGTTGGGGAGTGAGCAGTCGTCAATCGCTTCGTAGAAAGAGCGGCCGACGCCGTTGTCGTAGTAGAACGCAAATATGTTGGAATCCGCCCAACGCCCCACGACGGTGGCGTCCGGAACGAGCCCTCCGACGGTCGCGTTGGCGAACGCTACGCTGCAGAGCTCGTCCCCGGTGAGCAGATCGGTGCCAAGCGGATGATCCACGGTCACGGTCGCACGCCCGCCCGAGTTCGAGTATGAGCCGGCGCCAAACCACCCGAGGATGGCTCTCAGGTCCGTGCTCCCAGCGAGAAAGAACGGCACGCCCTCCGTGGTGATAACGCCGCCTCCCTCTGCCATGTAGTCCGCCAGGTACCCAGCGGCGATGGGGTTCGAGGCGCCGTAGCCTTCGAGCACAACCAGAGCGTACGGGGATAGGTCGCTCGGCACGACGGTGCCCGTGGTGACCTCGAAGCCCTCAGCACGGAGCGTCTCATCGATGCACGGGATGAAGGTGCCGTGGATGAATAGAGCCCGAAGCGGACACCCCGCGCACGCGCCCCACGTCATATCGTCCAAGCACATTTGCGTGCCCTCGCCACCGCGCGGGCAGGCGCAGACCAAGGTGGTGGTGGGCAGGCAGTCTCCGTACATGCACGTGTTGGTCCCGAGGTCGCACTGCCCAACCGTATCCGGTGGACCGTCCACGCAATCCGGATCGCCGGTGCAGCAGCCTGGGACCCGCACAGAGTTGTCGCACGCGCCGGACAGACACTGGTCGATGGTGCAGATATCGGCGTCGGTGGAGCATTCCGTCCCGTCGGCAATGGGCGGATGCTCGCATCTGCCGCTCAAGCAAACATCGTCGGTGCAGCCGTTGGAGTCCGAGGCGCAGGCGGTGCGCTCGGGTAGTGGAGTGTGGACACAGAAGCTATCGCGCGAGCAAGTGTCGCGCGTGCAGTCCTCGGTGTCCAAGCATTGCTCGTCGCGCGTGCATTCGGGGGTTGAGTCGGTGTCGGCGTCAGAATCCGCGTCCGTGTCCGCGTCGCCGTCTGCGGCCGCAGGCAGGTCGACGCACCAAGGCTCGCCAAGAGGAACTTCCGCCAGCGTTTCCGTGGCTGTCGCCCGCAGCCTCACAAGGAAGAGGTCCATGTCGATCCCGATTTCGGCTTCCGCGCCAGCCGATGCCTCCAGGCAGACGTTCGGCTCGGTGAAGTCAGCAGTGAGCTCAACTTGGGCGTAGCCGACGGGCCAGATGCCGGGACCAGCCACGCCCATCAGGCGGATCGAGATGCCGGGCCCGAAGCCCGCCCTGAGCTCCCCACCGCCGAGTTCGACTTCCGGTGCCAGGAGCTCTCCATCCACCCGAGGACGCGCAAATGCGTAGGGCGCACTGTCGCGATATCCAACGCCGCCTGTGCCCCCCAGAGAAAGCGTGGCGCCCACAGTGAGCTCGGGCTCCAGCCCGGCACTGGCGGTTACTCTGGGCTCGAGCTGCGGCACGAACACCAAAAAGCCAAGCGGAATGGCCCCGAAACCCCACCTTCCGAGCTCGCGCGAGAAAAGACGGACGCGCGCGCCAGGCGCGGTGACCGCGATACTGACGTTCAGCTCGGCCAACGGCGTCACTTCGAAGGCAAACTCGCGGAGGCCGGCCAAGCCTATGTCTAGCACGAAGCGAGTCACCGTGAGGCGCGCGGTGATGGACCCGCGAAGGCTGATACGGCCGGGATCGACCTCGATTTCCGGGATCTCCAACTCCACGCCGACGCTCACATCCTTCTCGGATCCGTCGCCATCGTCCTCAATCATGACCGATGTAGCGACGGCCTCGCATTCCCCTAAGCATTCTGGTTCATCTAGCGGCACTGAAAGGTCATGCACGCCATAGGTGCCGACCACGATGGTTTCGTCGATCGGTGCGGCTACCGTGGCCACGCGGAGCCGGCTGCCTTCACGCACTGCCGAGGTGACCCTCCTGACATACCCTTCGCCGGAGACGCCCCAGAGAACGGCGCCGGTGCTGAGGTCGGGGACGACCGCCGGATCCTCGAAATCCAGAAGGACCTCGCTGCCGGTTACCTCGGCGCTAACGAACCCTCGCATCTGCTCGGGAAACACCACGGCGTCCGAGAACTCCAGGTGGTTCGAGAAGACCTCGATGCTCATCTCCGCCGTCTGGCCCCTCTCGTCTCGGGCCAGCAGACGTGAATGGAACACGCCGCTGTCGGAAAACGTGAAGGCATACGTGCCGCTGCCCGCGCAATCATCCACGACGGTCTCTACGGTTCCGTCGCCGTTGGCGTCCAGTTCGCAGGTCAGGCTGCCTCCCTCCGGGTCCGACACGGACCACGAGAGCTCAACGCTGACCGGAGAATCCCCCCAGGAGGGAGTTGCCGCGAAGGAATCGATCTCGGGTGGGAGGTTTGGCTGGTTTTGCCCTGGTGACGAACAGGCGCCTATCCCGAAACCCGCGGCCAGTACGCCGCACACTGTGAGCGCAATCGGCCAACAGCTTTGGGCGCGCATCTATCTTCCCTACCTTTCTACGCTCCTCGAACGAACGGCTTCTGCGGCGCCATCCATCGCACCCCCGGCGCCCCCGCGCACGGACGCTGATAGAGTGCCATGACAGCCGTGGGGCAGCCCGTATAAACCCGTGAATCGGGCTCGCCGGCGTATCGGCTCGGAGGGCGGAGTGAACGTGTCCATTCCCGAGGAGGTTACCACGTGAGGGAGGTCACGGATCAGCGAAAATCGTTTCCTCATCAAGGCCGAGCGGTGGTGATCTCGCCGGGCGAGGAGAGGGGATGTCCGTGGGCAAGCCGAGGTGGTCCAGAATTTTCCGTACCACCCTCGGCTCCTCGATCAAAGCGATCAGCTTCATCCGTCCGTGGCAGCGGCTGGGTCGCCAAGAAGATCCGGACGCTCAGCAGCAGGCTCAGCACGACACGGCCAGGTCGTCGAGGACCGTCAGCACCCGGCGCAGCGCCTCCTCGTCGAACCGTGTCCCGACACG
>Ga0233425_10005758_pt1 | contig 19200 bp, 19 predicted proteins | sample Watercolumn_Towu_2_FD_181712 | JGI IMG/M metagenome (GOLD analysis project Ga0233425, IMG submission 181712) | Freshwater microbial communities from Lake Towuti, South Sulawesi, Indonesia - Watercolumn_Towuti2014_140_MG | ecosystem: Environmental > Aquatic > Freshwater > Lake | place... | reverse complement strand
CATTGCAGAGCTATATGCGTCAGTTTCCTGCGCGCGAATTCTTGAATAAGGAACTCTTTGTTCAGGAACATTTGGAAGACATTTAGCAATAAGAACTCGAACATTTCTCGCCAATTTTACTGCTTCATTTACTCCATCTGGCATATTAATCCTCATAAAAACCCATATTTAAACCTTTCTATTTGTTACTCCTTATAAGTAACATTTAAACCACTGATAAACACCAGGGAACCTATAAAAACTACGATTATTTCCTAATTAAATGAAAGCATTCATCGTTTATTCAGATTATGACTTAATAGAAGAAAAAACATACGTAAAGCTATATGGTAGATTAGAATCAGGAGAAAGTTTTGTCACATTAAATCAAATTAAACCCTATTTTTTCATAAAAGAAAAAGACGAAAAAGAAGCAAAAAAACTTCTCTCTAAATTCGAGGTCGAAAAAACCAATTTAACAACATTCAAAGGAGAAAAAGTAATCAAGATATCTCACAATAATTACCAAGAACTAAACAAATTATCTTCAGCCTTGCATGAAAAATCAATTGACACCTATGAATCAGATGTAAAACCCCATTCAAGATTTATTATGGACGACAACCTTCTCGGAAACATAAAAATAGAAGGAGAGTACGAAACAAACCCTGAAGTTAGAGTAGATAGAATATACAAAAATCCTAAAATTTCTCCATTAAAGGAAGATTATCATCCAAAATTAAAAATTGTATCAATAGACACCGAATCATCAAAAGACAACGGATTATTCTGCATAGGCATTTACACAGAAAATAAAAAAATAAACATAATGGTCACTGATAAAAAACTTCAAAACACCATCTCGTGCAAAACAGAAGAAGAAGCATTGGAAAAATTCAAATCTGAAATAATCAAAATAGACCCGGACATTATCACAGGCTGGAATATGATTGACTTTGATTTGGTGCTTCTCCAAGAATTATTCAAAAAACACAAAATTCCATTTGATTTAGGAAGACAGTCAGGAAATGCTCGATTAAGAATAGAAAATAATTTTTTCAAATCATCAAGTGCAGATATTTCAGGAAGGCAAGTCTTAGATGCAATGAATTTAATCAAAGACCCGTTCATCCAAGAAGCGCCTTCAATAAAAAATGCCGAATTTGAATCATATAAATTAGAAGATGTCTCTCAAGCAATTCTCAAAACAGGAAAATTAATCTCAGGAGAAAACAGACATGAAGAAATAGAAAGGCTTTACAAATCACAATCAATTCAATCTTTGCAGAAACTCTCAGATTACAATTTAATGGATTGTGAATTAGCATATAAAATTTTAGAAAAAACCAAAATAATCGATTTGGCGATAGAGCGCTCTCAATTAACAGGTTTGCAGTTCGAAAGACTCACCGCTTCAATAGCCGCTTTTGACTCTTTGTATATAAGATATGCGAGAGAAAATGGATTAGTTTCTCCGACAACTAAATTCGGACAAAAAGAAGAAAGAATAAAGGGAGGGTATGTTTATTCCTCAAAGCCCGGAATATATCGCAATGTTCTCATCTTCGACTTTAAATCCCTATATCCTAGTATAATTAAAACATTTAACATTGACCCCTCCTCTTACTTAGAAAAAAAAGAAAAAGGAGCAATTGAATCACCAAACAAAGCATATTTCAAAAACACCCAAGGAATTCTTCCAGGTATTATAGCCCAGCTTCATTCTGCAAGAGAAAAAGCAAAAAAAGAGCATAGAGAATTATCAAGTTATGCAATAAAAATAATAATGAATAGCTTTTTCGGCGTTTTGGCCTCTCCAAACTGCAGATATTTCAACTTAGATATGGCGAATGCAATAACTCACTTTGGACAAATGATAATTAAACTTACGGCAGAAGAAATAGAAAAACACTTCAAATTCAAAATTATCTATTCAGATACAGATTCTGTTTTCATTGAAACCAATTTGAATAAAGAAAAAGCAAATCCTCTTTCCAAAGAAATTCAAGATTATATAAACAACTTCTACAAAAAATATACAAAAGAAAACTATAACCGCGATTCCTATCTTGAATTAGAATTTGAAAAACAATACTTATCTTTAATGATTCCTCAATTAAGAATAAAAGCAAAAGAAGACAAAGAAGAAACAAAAGCAGCAAAAAAAAGATACGCTGGTCTTTTGGAAGTTCATGGAAAAGAAGAACTTGAAATTACAGGTTTAGAAGCAATAAGAGGAGACTGGACAGAAGTAGCCCAAGACTTCCAAAAAGAAATATTAATGAAGGTCTTCCACAAAGAAGAAATCACTTCTTTCATTAAATTATACATAAAGAAAATAGAAGAAGGCAAACTAGATTCTAAACTTGTTTACAGAAAATCAATAAGAAAAAACCTTGACGAATACACTAAAACAACTCCCCCACATGTAAAAGCAGCAAGAAAACTCCCTCATTTAGACTCATCAATAATAGAATATGTAATAACAATTGATGGCCCAGAACCAATCCAAAAACTCAAACACAAAATAGATTATAATCATTACATAGAAAAGCAAATAAAACCAATCGCAAACCAAGTGCTAATCTTATTCAACAAAACATTTGACGAAATATTCCAAAAAGGCAAACAGACTAAGTTATTCTAACTTTTAGATCACTTAAACCTTTCTCCAAACACCCTTGTCCTTAACATTTCTCGTACGATTGAAAAATAATTTATGGTTTTCCTCTGCCTTTTATCACTATTAACCTGCATTCCGTGAGGGATATTTAAATATACTGCTGAACCAGCAAGAGCTTCTAAACCTGCAACAGGTGTATAAATTGGGATTCTATCCATAAAAAAACCAAATAATATCAATATATAAACTCTTCTTATAAACATTTAAAACACCTTTCTTACTCTTTTAATAATGACAAGATACGAGATGAAACCAGCATTTGAAGAAAGAATGAAAATGCTTCTTCCAAAGGAAGAAGACTTCAAGAAATTTTCAGAGATAGTTCACACAGGACCAAGAAACTTCATTAGATGTAACACTCTTAAAATTTCAGTAGAAGAATTAGTAAAGAGACTAGAAACAAAACCCTGGAATGTCTCTCAGCCATTCCACTCTGCTCCAGAAATAATTCTTATAGACCAAGATTTAGCTCCAGGAGAATTAGGAAGAGCAATAGAGCACCAATTAGGATATTATTATATTCAGGAAGTTTGCTCAATGATGTCAGTAATAGCGCTAAACCCTCAGCCAGGAGAATTTATTTTAGATTTATGTGCCTCTCCAGGAAGTAAAACCACCCAGATAGCCTCAAAAATGGCCAATCAAGGAACTCTAATCGCCAACGACCTCAAGTTCGACAGAATTGCCATTCTCTCATCTAATTTAGAAAGATGTGGAGTCTCAAACTGCATTGTAACAAGAAAAGATGCCATTGCTCTCTGCTCAAATCTATCAAAAGAAGGTTATAAATTCGATAAAATACTTTTAGACGCTCCTTGTTCAGGAGAAGGAACATTAAGAAGCAGTCCAAAGACATTCTTAATGTGGAATGAAAAAGTCGTAAAGAATATGGGAAGACTTCAAAAAAAACTTCTTGCCTATGCACTAAAATGTCTCAAAGTGGGAGGCACACTTGTTTACAGCACTTGCACACACGCCCCTGAAGAAGATGAAGCAGTTGTTGATTTTGCATTAAAGAATTTTCCAGTTAAAGTAGAAAAAATCCAATTGCCATTAAAATGCCGCCCTGGAGTAGAATCCTGGAAAAACGAAACCTTTTCAAAAGAAGTTTCTAAAGTCTGCAGAATTTATCCTCAAGATAACGATAGCGAGGGCTTTTTCGTATCTAAACTAACATTGTTGGAGGAAGTGAAATGCCAATAAACATTAATTTCATAAAGAGCAAGGAAAAAGAAAAAATCCTCGAAGAATTAAACAAACAATTCGGAATAAAAAGATTAGATTATACTTTAGTTATGTCTGGAAAAGAAAAAATAAGAGGATTTTCAGGAGATTTATCAAAAGAAGACATTCTGAAGATAAATGAATTAGCAAACATAGAAGTTATAGGTCTATATTTGCTCAAAGAAGAACATGATTTAAGGTTAGGCTTCGACGCCTTACATATATTAAAGGACAATATATCAAAAAATATCTTAGAACTAAAAGAAGAACAATTCCTGCAATGGATTAGAGGATTCGATTTAGATTTAAAAGTTCCTCAAGGAACTTATGTAATAAAATATAAAGAAGACTTATTAGGATGTGGAAAATCAAACAATGAAAAGCTTTTTAACTACGTTCCTAAAGATAGAAGAATAAGAAAATGACAGAAAAACATTATGGAGGAACATCAAAGCATGAAGTAAAAGGCACTTCATCTAGTCCAACTCTTAATAAAATAGGTAATAAACCAAATAAAACAACTGATAATGAACCCTCAGGAGATAATCAAAACTCTAACTTATCCTCTCAAGATATAAAAGACATTAAAAAAGCAGGAGAAATTGCAAAAGAAGTAGTAGATTACGCAAAATCATTCATCAAATCAGGAATGCCTTTATTAGAAATAGCAAATAAAATAGATTCTAAGATTGAAGAATTAAAAGCAAAACCTGCATTCCCTGTTAGCTTATCGATAAATGAAATTGCCGCGCATTCCGCTCCTTCATTTAATGATGAAACTCTTGCTTCTGGACTATTAAAAGTAGATATAGGAGTTCAAATTAACGGATGGACTGCAGACACAGCATTCTCTTTAGACTTAGAAAACAATGAAGAGAATAAAAAACTCATCCTTGCTGCAGAAAAAGGATTAAAAGCAGGAATAGAAAAAATAAAATTAGGAGTTAAAACAAGAGAAATAGGAAAAGAAATTGAAAAAGCAATAAAATCTCTTGGATTTAATCCTATTGTCAATCTCTCTGGACATTCAATAACTCAATACGACCTTCATGCTGGAATTACAATCCCTAATATAGACAACTCGCAAGAATTTACTCTTGAAGAGGGAGTTTATGCAATAGAACCTTTTTCAACCAATGGTCTAGGAAGTGTAAAAGATGGAGGCCCATCAGGAATTTACAAACTAGAAAAAGAAGGTAATGTTAGAGATAATTTCGCAAGAGAAGTTCTTCAATATATCATAGAAGAATATCAAACCCTTCCCTTCTGCTCTCGATGGATATACAAAAAATTTGGTTCTAGAGGGTTGTTAGCTCTAAGATTAATTGAACAAGCAGGAATTCTACATCAATATTCTCAATTAATAGAATCAGGAAAAGGAAAAGTCGCACAAGCAGAACATACAGTTCTGCTTTTGAATAAAGAGAAATTGGTTACGACTGAATAAGATTATAAATATTTACTATTTCTTAAACAACTTCTGCGCAATTCCCAAAGCAATAAGGCTTACAAAAAAAGGAACAACCATATAATCAGCAGTGAGATTCCCTGAAAATGCCATTAATATTGCAGAAATAATTCCTAAAATTAAGCTCCACATTATTGCCCTTTGCTTCAAACTGAAAAAGAAGGAGAAGAGTACTGCCGGAGCCAAAATCAGAATAAGGCTAAACGAATTATAAAAAACATATACGAGATTTGCAGTAAAAATTGCAATGCTTGTAGTGACAAACCATATTGCAAATACAAATAATTTGGTTAATTTGACAAGCTTCTCCTCAGATACAGAGTTGTACTTTGAAATAATATCTCTTGAAATAAAGAGCGAACTAACGATTAAGGCTGTGTCAATCGTGGACATCGTTGCAGCAAGAATTACAACTATTCCAAGACCAAGCAATCCAGAAGGAAGACTGCTAAATCCAAGAATCATCGCAGCATTAGGATCAGCATTTGGAAAGTTTGCCTTAATGATTAATCCTATAATTGTTATTAAAAAAGTCACGATAAAGAAAGAAATCGCAGCATAGAAAAATCCTCTTTTTACAGAATGCTCACTTTTCGCGGTATATATTTTCTGCCATACATCCGCACTAACAAATAAAGCAATTATCCCAAGAAGCACCGCCGCAATAATCTGACCAGCCCCCATAGAAAAGAAATCAAACTCTAAAGTGTTTAAAGGGGTTGTTTTAGTAAGATTGAAACCAATAATAAGTAAGAAGAAAAAGACTGCATATTGAAAAATATCAGTTTTTATATCTGATTTAACCCCTCCAAGATAAATATATATAAAAATAATCAAACTGCAAACGATTACACTTAATCCATAAGATAATCCAGTTACAACTGAAAATATTTTCCCTCCAATAATCATTTCAGATAAAATAAGCAATGAGAAAACTATCAAAAACAAACAAGCGGCAATAGTCGTGCTCTTCCTGCCAAACTTAGAATACATAAAATCAAGTAAAGTTAAGTGCTTCTTCATATCACCCTCTCTTTTAACCCTTACAGCGAATGGAATAAAAATTAAAAGTCCTATTGAAGCCCCTATAAAAATCCAGAAAGCAGAAAAACCCCACAAATAAAGAAGAGCTATATAAAAAGCAATTGCGGATCCCCCGGTAAGACTTGCAGAAACTGTGGCATTTATGCTAGCAGTTCCAATCTGCCTGTTACCAACAAGAAAACCCTGGCTATCTTCTTTCCTTGAAGAAAACAACCCTATAACTAAAATCAAAATAAAATAAAAAATAATCAATACCCAATCTATTCCTGGCAACATAAAACTAGTTATCTTTTGAGTTTAAAACCCTTTCGAAAAATTACCCAGTATAAATAGGTCCGACTTCCAAGCCTGCTTTGGCAGACTTCAAATAATATTCTTCCATCTTCTTATATCTCTTCGCACTCTCTGGAGATACAGACGCTTTTACTCTCTTCAACGCTTCATCAAAGTCTTCTCTTGTAACAAATTTACTATTAATGTCTCTTCTCAATGCACTCATACTTGCCTCTCTTACAAGTCCCTCAATATCTGCTCCAACAAATCCTTCAGTTATTGAAACCATTTCATCAATATTCACATTTTTATCTATAGGAGTATTCTTAAGATGAACTTGGAATATTTTCTTTCTGCTTTCCAAATCAGGAACATCAACTAAAATTATTCTATCAAATCTTCCGGGCCTCATCAAAGCTCCATCAAGCATATCTGGCCTATTTGTCGCTCCAATTATAGTAATATCTTTCAAATCTTCCAATCCATCCATCTCTGCCAATAACTGATTAAGAACTCTCTCAGTAACCTTATTACCCATATCCAATCCTCTCTTTCCAGCAAGAGAATCTATTTCATCAAAGAAAATAATACATGGTGCAACTTGCCTTGCTCTTTCAAATATCTTTCTAACTCCCTCTTCAGATTTTCCAACCCACATACTCAACAAAGAAGGTCCTTTTACTTGAATGAAATTCGCCTCAGACTCCTTTGCAACTGCCTTCGCCAGTAATGTTTTTCCAGTTCCTGGAGGACCATACAATAAAACTCCTCTTGGAGGTCTTATTCCTAATCTCTTAAACGCTTCAGGATTCTTTATTGGAAGTTCAACAGCTTCAATCAAATCCCTCTTTGTATTTTCCAATCCTCCAATATCATTCCATCCAACATTTGGAGTTTCAACAAGAACTTCTCTCATTGCACTAGGTCTAACCACTTTCAAAGCTTCATCAAAATCATCTCCCTTAATTATAATTTTATCTAATGTCTCTTTTGGAACTGCTCCTTCTCCTATTTTCAATTCAGGAAGTAATTTTCTAAGCACAGACATTGCCGCTTCTTTCGCCAAAGCAGAAATATCTGCTCCAACAAATCCATGTGTCTTTCCAGCAAGATAATCTAAATTAACATTTTTTGCTAAAGGCATATTTCTTGTATGAATTTTAAGAATATTCAATCTTCCCGCTTTATCTGGGACAGATATTTCAACTTCTCTATCAAATCTTCCAGGTCTTCTAAGAGCAGGGTCAAGAGAATTAATTCTATTTGTAGCTCCAATGACTACTACCTTTCCTCTGCTCTTTAATCCATCCATCATTGTCAAAAGCTGCGAAACAACTCTTCTCTCAACTTCTCCCTGAACATCCTCTCTTTTAGGAGCAATCGCATCTATTTCATCAATAAATATAATTGAAGGAGCATTCTTCTCGGCATCATCAAATATATCTCTTATCTTCTTTTCAGACTCTCCATAAAACTTAGACATTACTTCAGGTCCATTAAGAAGAATAAAATTAGATTCAGTTTCATTTGCAACAGCTTTAGCTAACAATGTTTTTCCAGTTCCAGGAGGTCCATGCAATAGGACTCCTTTTGGAGGTTCAATTCCTAATTTATCGAATATCTCTGGATGTATCAATGGAAGTTCAACCATTTCTCTTATTTTCTTAACTTCATCTGTCAATCCACCAATATCTTCATATGTGACATCTGGAACTGCTTCTTCACTTATTTCAACTGCCTTAGAATGCAAAACAACTTCAGTATCTTCACTAACTATAACGCTCTGTCCTGGAGAAACTGAAACAACCATAAACTTTATGCTCTGAAAACCAGAAAATCCAAATGCTGCTCCAAGAAAATCTCCCATGTCTCCTCCACCAAACATATCAAACGGATCTCCTCCCATCTGCTCTCTTCTTCTTTGCCCTCCAAGAGATAAAATATCTCCCTTTACAAATGCTCTTCCCAATAATCCTGACTTCAATCCTTCAGGGTCTGCCTGAACTGCAATTCCTTGCTGCGCAGGGGCAATTGCAATCTTTATAGCAGGTTTAGTATTTGCTTTTTTAACAACAACTACTTCTCCAACAAGAGTCTTTGCATTTCTTCTTGCCAATCCATCAATTCTAATTATTCCCTCTCCGACATCTGCAGGGTAAGCTCTATCAACAATCGCCACAGTTTCTCTCTGCCCTTTAATAGAAATAACATCTCCCCTATTTAATCCAAGAGCTTTCATTATCTGAGGATCAATTCTTGCAATTCCTTTATATGCGTCATCTTGCAAAGCTTCAACTACCTTCAATCTGACTTCCTTTATCTCCTTTATTTCTCTAGTATCTTTTTCCTTCTTATCTTCGTTTTTCATTTTCCCTCCTCGCTCTCTTCAAAGCAAGTCTATGAATTGCCTCAGCCCTATTTCTCCTTGGACTTTCATCAATCTCATCTTCTTCAATATCTTCATCCATTCCTTCATTAATTTCATCCTCATCCTCTCCAAAGAAATCAACACTTAATCTTCCAAAATCTTCAAAACCTAATTTAACGACATTATCAAAATGTCTCTTCATCATCTTTTCCTGATACTGCATAAAATCAACTATTTCTTTAGGAATAGAAATTGTATGGCTATTCCCAACCATTCTTAATTTGACTTCAAAAGTTCTTCCCTTCAAATCCTTAAACTGCTCTAATTTATTCTTATCCTCTGGATGAATTATCCTATCTTTGCATTTAGGACATTCTACTGCCCTAACTTTAACTCCATCTTTAGTTATTTCCATTTTAGCCATAGGCACATTGCATCTTTTACAATGGATATTTGCGTCGAATATGTCTGTCATTTTGTATCTATTTTCTTTGATGCATACAACTTTCTTTTGTAAAGAAAGTCGTATTCGAATATGTCTGTCATTTTGTATCTATTTAGTGTATACACATAAGATATACACTATTTAAATATTTCTGTGTTGAAAAGTATAAATAGACAAAATATTATTCCCCTATATATGGAAAGCAAGGTGATTGAAAAAGAGAAGCACAAAGCAAGAAGAATAAGCATCATTGAAGGCTCTGCGGCCTCTGCTTCTGGAGGATTTGGAGATTCTTTTATCATTCCATTTGCTCAAGCAATCGGCTCTAATGCTCTCCATATCGGATTTCTAAGCGCATTTTCAGGATTAATTTCTCCTATTTCTCAACTCTTTGGAAATAAATTGATGGAAAAACAGCCAAGAAAGAAAATAGTCAGAAAATATGTTCTCATTCAAGCTCTTCTTTGGATTCCAATTGCCGTATTAGCAATATTATACTGGCAAAACATTCTTCAAGGTTATTTGCCCTGGGCTTTAATAATTCTATATTCGTGCATGGCAATAACTGCTGGTTTGGCACACCCTGCCTGGTTCTCTTGGATGGGCGATATAGTTCAAGATGATAAAAGAGGAAAATATTTCAGCAAAAGAAACACCATCAGCGGCGCAGTTGGAATTGTCGTTTCAATTATCGGTTCAATAATAATAGACAAATTTGAAATTCTTGGAATGATGTTCATTGGATTTGGAATATTTTTCCTTCTTGCTTGTGCATTCAGATTAATTTCATTCTCCCTATTTAGAAAACAATATTCTCCTCCATTCAAGTTAGAAAAGAAGGATGAATTCTCCTTCTGGGATTTCATAAAAAGATATGACAATTTCGGAAAATACGCAGTTTATAGAGCAATATTCAACTTTGCAATAATGATTGCCTCTCCTTTCTTCGGGTTCTACCTTTTAACCGAACTTGGATTAGATAAAAACCTGCTTTTGTTTATGATAATTTCTATGAGCTCATCAATATTCACATTATTATTCAATCCTCTAATTGGAAAACTTTCAGACAAATATGGAAATCTAAAACTTCTATACCTTGAATTAATTTTCTTTGTCCTTAGTCCAGTTGTCTGGCTATTTTCAAAGAATATAATCTGGCTTATCCTAGCCCCCGGGATTGTAGCGGGAATTGCAAACTCTGCTTCAGGAATTGCAAATTCTAATTTCGTCTACGACTCAGTTTCACAGGCAAAAAGAGGAACATGTGTAGCATACACAAACATTCTCGTTGGAACTGGCGTCTTCGTTGGTTCAATTGTAGGAGGATTCCTTCTAAAATATCTTAAATTCAATTCATTTGGTTTGGATGCATTCCTAATCGTATTTACTCTCGCAGCAGTTGCAAGACTTATAGTTGGACTTATATTCCTTCCTTCAATAAAAGAAGTAAAAAAAGTTTCAAAATTGCATTTGGGAATGCCTCATATGCATCCAATAAAAGCAATACATCACGAATTCCAAGGACTTGGGCTATTTATACATGGTAAACACGGGCACAAAAGATAATTTGATTATGTAGTAATCTTGCGGAAAGTTTATAAGTTGCAAACTCTAAAAAATTAAATGTTCTTTAATAAGAAAAATAAAACAATAAAATGCAAAGCCTGTAATTCTAAAATAGAAGATAAATTTAACTTCTGCCCTTATTGCAGTTCAAACCTTTCTGATCCAGAAAGAGAAGCAGAAGATTTCGGTCTTCTTGGAAAAACAGATGCTCCTCAAACACCAATTAGAAGCAATCTTAATTTTACAGATAGAATCTTCGAACAACTTATGAACTCTGCAATGAAAATGCTTGCAAATGAACTTAAAGGTTCAGAAGTGAAACCAGAAATAAGAAGCCTTCCAAATGGAATAAAAATAAGAATTGGTTCAATGCCTAATAATCAAATCATACCGGAAAAAAAGCAAAAAAAGAGTATTTTTGAAAAACAAATAACTGTGAAACAAATGGAAAAGATGTCTAACCTCCCAAGAGCAGAAGCAAAATCAAAAATAAGAAGACTAAGCGATAAAGTTATATTCGAACTTTCTGCCCCGGGAGTTGAATCAATAGAAGATATATTCTTCACTAAAATTGAATCAGGATATGAAATTAAAGCAATCGGAAAGAATAAAGTATATACAAACAATCTGCCTACTAACTTGCCTTTAAAACAATTCTCAATATCCGAAGACAAAGTTTTCGTTGAATTTCTTTCAAAAAGTGAATAAATAAGAGCATAAAGACAACTTTTATAAATCCCCTTAATTTTGCACTTCCAAGATCGCTTAGCTCAGTTGGTTAGAGTACCGCTCTGATAAGGCGGGGGTCCCAGGTTCGATTCCTGGAGCGATCACTTAAACAAAATGGAATATCATAAAGGATTAATTGGACTATTGATTATATTTAACATAATTCTATCAGGAGTGCTTATTTATAATAATTATTCTGGAAATAATATTTGTCTTACTGGAGGAAATTGCGAAACAGTCCAAAACTCGCAATATGCCCAGTTATTCGGAATAAAACTTACAAACATCGGAATAATAGCATTTGCTGCACTTCTTGGGCTTTATATTATATATCTTAAAAAACTAAACAAGCACTTTGAAAGATTATTTCTTCTTTCATCAATAATTGGAGCTCTAATGGCTGTCTATTTTATATATATCCAATTTTTCATTTTAGGAAAAATATGTTCAAACTGCATAATTATAGATGGCTTCGCAATAATTATTGCTCTCTTAGCAGTCTATGATTTCAAAAAGAAAAAGAATTAATACTCCTAATTTAGACTACCTATAGGCGCTGGTGGTCTAACGGTATGACTCGACCTTCCCAAGGTCGATGCCCGGGTTCAACTCCCGGCCGGCGCATCCTCGTTTCTCGCAGGGAGGAACCTCGCAGTGAAACGAGAAGGTCCGCAGCAAGAAGAAATCGAGGATAAAATAAGAGCAAATCGGAAATAACTACACTAAAACAAAAATGAAAATAAATAAAACAACACTAACCTTTATAATATTAGGATTAATCATCCTTTCAGGAATAATATATCAAATGAACACAGACAAAAACACAAAAGTACAATTAGAAACAAATTATGGAAACATTGTAATCCAACTCCGAGCGGATATGCCTATTACTTCTGGAAACTTTGAAAATCTTGTAAAGAAAGGAACATATGATGGAACAATATTCCATAGAATTATTGATGGTTTTATGATTCAAGGAGGAGACCCAACCGGAACAGGTTATGGAGACAAAAGCATTCCAAACATTAAAGATGAATTTAAAGGAATTCAGAAAAACAATAGAGGAACAATATCCATGGCAAACGCAGGCCCAAACACTGGAAGCAGCCAATTCTTCATCAACTTAGTAAATAACAACTTCCTAGACGGCAAACATCCCGTCTTTGGAGAAGTAGTTCAAGGAATGGATGTCGTAGATAAAATCGCGCAAGTCCAGACAGACCAAAACGATCGTCCATTGAAAGAAGTTAAAATAATTAAAGCATCAATTGTTTAATTTCAAATCTTTTAAAAACCCATTAAACTAACTAAATAGATGAAAAAGAAATCTCAAATATTCTTTATCCATGGAGGGATGACTTTCAAAAATAAAAAAGACTATCTGAATTACTTAAAGACCAAAAAAGTATCAATCAAAAAGAAAGTTTATTGGAGCGGAGAAGATTTCGACAAACATCTCGGAAAAAACTTTGAGATTATCCGTCCGAAAATGCCTTTACAAGATAATGCAAAATACGAAGAATGGAAAATCTACTTCGAGAGATATTTCTCTCATCTAAAAAATAATATAATTTTGATAGGCTCATCATTGGGTGGAATTTTTTTGGCTAAATATCTCTCTGAAAATAAATTCCCTAGAAAAATCTTATCAGTTTATTTAGTCTGCCCCCCATTTGATGATACTACCCCTACAGAAGATTTAGTTGGAGGTTTCAAACTCAAATCAGATTTATCTCTTATTAAGAAAAATTGTAAAAATATAACGTTAATGTTCTCAAAAGATGACGATGTAGTTCCAGTAAGTCATGCAAAGAAATATCAAAACAAACTAAAAGACGCAAGAATAATCATCTACAAAAGCAAAAATGGACATTTCAAAATATCAAAATTTCCTGAGATTATCAAATTCATAAAAGAGGACTTACTAACATTATGAATTATTTCAGAAAAACATACGCCTTTCTCAAAAAAGACACTTGGCAATCTTGGATAGTTTCTTTAATTTTAATTTTTGTAGGGATAAAATGGATTTTCTTTCCCATTTTAACACTAGCAACAGGATCTCCTCTCCCATTAGTAGTTGTAGAATCCTGCTCAATGTATCACGAATCAAATTTTGATGAATGGTGGTCAAGAAATTCAGTATGGTACGAATCAAAAAATATAACAAAAACAGATTTTGAATCATTTTCATTTAAATCAGGTTTAAGCAAGGGAGACATTATTCTAGTTCTAGGAAAACCTCAATATAATCTAGGAAATATTATTATTTATAATTCGGTAACTCAATACCCTATAATCCATAGAATTATCTCTTTAAATCCAATAGAAACAAAAGGAGACCATAATTCAGACCAACTACCCTACAATATAGAAAAGAACATTCAAAAACCAAGCATATTAGGCAAAGCATCAACAAGAATACCTTATTTGGGCTGGATAAAACTTATTTTCTACGAACCTCTTAAATCCCCTGAAGAAAGAGGATTTTGCAAGTAATTATTTGTAGAATGATGATTTAACAAAGCAATTTAGTACATAATAAATTATTATCTCCTACAATATCTATTTAATTATCCTGCATAAGATAATATAATTAACTGCTCATATAATAAGATTTATTAACCTCCTCGTCTTTCGAATACGAAACAATTTTTACACTAAAAAATGGAATTTTGTGAAAAGTGCAAGGGATTAATAGTTATGGAAGGCGACAAAGCCAAATGTGCCAGCTGCGGCTACAAACCTAAAAAGAAAATAAAAATAGAATCTTCAGAAAAAATGTCTTCCAAAGAAGAAATTGCTGTAATAAACGAAAAAGCAGAAAATGTCTATCCTGAAGTTGAAATGACCTGCCCAAAATGCAAAAACAAAAAAGCATATTTCTGGACAACTCAAACCCGTTCATCAGATGAATCAGAAACCAAATTCTACAAGTGCACAAAGTGCGCTTTTACTTGGAGAAAATATAGATAAATAAAAAGTGGTCCCGAAGCCATCTAGGATAAATGTCTAATCCGAGGAGAGTAAACTCGATATCTCTTTTATCTCAGTCCACTGGATAAAATTAGTTTATAAATATTGTCGAGATAGGATCGATGGTTATTGTGGTGAGCTATTTTTGGGCTATTCCCCATACAATATCAAACATTAACTTCTGTTCTTTAGCAAAATCTATGTTTTTTATGATAATTCCAAGAGGGTTTTTTGGATCAGTTCCCAAAATTGCAACTTTATCGCCATAAATATATTCTGTTATCTTAATATCTTTAAGATTTTCTAAAAATCGCGTTTCCCTTTTTTCTTGTTTATCTCTATTCTTCATCATTTCAACAGACTCTTTAGTTTTTTCGTTTAACAACCTAATAAATATCCCTTTCTTTACCCTTTGTTTTATAAAATGAGGAACATAAAATGGAGAGATATTAAAAATATAATTGGTATTGGAGATAGCAGAAAGATCCTTCTTTTCATTTAGAATATCTTCATAAATAGTTTTTATACCCTCTTTACCCTCATACAATTCAAGTTCTGGTTTTTCAGGAGTCTGAGTTTTTAATCTCTTTAAATTAGGCATAATAGATTCAATCTTTCTCCTTTTTTCTTCTATGATTTGTATTAATTTCTCGGGATTAGCGGATTCGTAATAGAGTATCTTGTTCTTTATCACAGAGGAAACCAATCCTTTTTCTCTAAGAACCTTAAGAACATCATAAGTTGTCGTTCTGATCAAATCGGCTTTTTCTGCAATTTGATTAACTGTTACTAAACCTAATTCAGATAACGCCAAATAGACTCTTGTTTCTTTATCACTTAATCCGTAGTCAATTAGTTCTTCTTTCATATAATTCATAATTATTTATATTATATAAATCTTATTATTGTCGTAGATTTTAGCCGACAAACATTTAAATTATATTTATGTTGCGCGTTTACATGGCAAACAGAAGATTAAACACCATGATTGGAGCATGGGAAAGAACAACCAGAGAATTAGCGGAAGCTTTTCTGCAATTTGACAAGAAAGAAATTTGGCTTGATTTAGAATATACACAAGATCCCGAAATTGTTTATCCATACAAAAATAAAAATGAGGAAAAAATAGAGCTACTTATAAGGCCAACTTGGACTGGATTTGGAGATACAGATTCGTTTTTGGAATTGTACCAAAAATATTTGGACTATGCAGGAGGACCTGGAAAAGGAAGAGAATACTACGACTTTATCGCTGAAATGCCTGGCAAAGAAAGAGGGTATTGGTTCAACGGTGGAAACGGACCCTTAACCGTAAAAGGACAATTTATTGCTTTTATGAATCCATTACAAGTGCACTATAACCAACATCCCCTTGGCTTCAATCACCGTTTGCCATTTAGCGTTACTAAAGAAAATGAGCAAGTAATCTTTGCCAAAATAGAGGATAATGATTCTATTGAACATGCTTTAAATGTTCCCCAGATTATTAAATCAACTCCACAGTTATATCAACTATTAAAACAAGCAGAAAAAAAGAGATAAGTCTTTATCATACTCCCCTCATAAATAGATTACTACAAAACACCAAGATGTGGGCACCCAAGTTTTGTATATCAAGCAACACTCCTCAAATTAGACAAAAAGTAGAATGGTCCCGAAGCCATCTAGGATAAATGTCTAATCCGAGGAGAGTAAACCTGATGTATTTTTTATCTCAGTCCACTGGATAAAATTAGTTTATAAATATTGTCGAGACGAGAGCGAGGGATTAAGATTTAGCAGTCTTCCATAAAACATCAAAATAATTTTTAAATGACTCACTTAATTCTTTACTTTTTGTTAATGTAGCTAATGTTGGTTCAGTCCACATAAATACTGCAACATAATCTCCAAATATTGCAATTGTTGAAGGTTGAGAGAAATAAGTCGGTAAAAAACGAGTTTCATTCAATTTAGAAATAATTGGTTTAGTTCCTCTTACATACAACAATTTAGCATGAATTTTTCTTTTTTCTCTCTCTTTCATGTAATGAATAATTTCTATTGGAAATCTTTTTTCCCATTCTTGCGAGGCACCAAGACCATATAGAGTCTTACCCTCTTTAAGGATCTTTAATAAAATTGATTTAAATCCTTCAGAACCCTCATAAACTTCAACAGAGGGTTTTTCTTGTCTATTTCTTAACTTAATCTCAACTTCTTTTGTAATTCGTTTTGCAATTTCTTCTTTTTGAATGATAAATTCGGCTATCTTACTACTATCTGTAATCTTATAATATTTGACCTTGCCTTTAATGGAATAAGTTATCAAACCTTTTTTAATGAGATTTTCAAGAGAATCATATATATTTGTCCTATGCTCTTTAGTCAGTTTAGCTAATTGTAGAGCTGTTGCTTCTTCAAATGAAGTTAATGCTTCATAAGCATCAGCTTCTCTTTCCGTTAGTCCAATCTTGATTAGTAACTCTTTCATATATGTGTATTTATACACAACTTAGATTTATAAATTCTTCTAAAGCTGAGAAAAATATGAGAATCGCATTAATATCTTTATTGAGCAGTGAACAGCTTAGAGCTAAACAGACGGGGTGGCACACTTTTAATGATTTAGAACCATATGGTCTAGAATGTATCGCCGCAGTTGCCAAAGAAAACGGGCACGAAACTCGACTTTTTCATCCTTATCAATCTAAAAACCCATCTGAAGAAGCTATTGCGAAAGAAGCAACAGAGTATAAACCAAACGTTTTAGCAATTTCTGCTTATACTAATTCTTTTCCCCGTTCGGTCGCTATAGCCCAAACTGTTAAATCAAGAATTCCTAGTGTGAAAATTGTAGTTGGAGGAGATCATATAACTTCTTTTCCTGAAAATTTGTTAGGCAATAGAATTATAGACTTAGCAGTAATTGGAGAAGGAGAAACAACTTTTGGACAATTACTTGATTCGAATTTTGAAAATTTAGATATACCTGGGCTTGCATATCTAAAAGACGGGGCTCTAAAATTAACTCCCTGGAGGAATAGAGTTCGAGATAGAGGAATTTTTCCCAGAGCCTTAAGAGACGGAGAAATTATGGCTAAATCTAGAGTAGGTTCATTAATGTACCCTGCGCCGTCCAAGCAAACAGGTACAGCAAGTGTTATGTTGAATTTCGGGTGTCCTTTAGGATGCACATATTGCACTGAAACAACAGTAGGAAAAGGGAAAGTTGGAAAAAGAAATGCTGATGATGTTGTTCGGGAACTCGGAGAACTAAAACAGAACTTTGGAACAAATACAGCAATGTTTCTAGACCTTACTTTTAACCTTTATTCAAATCAAGCAGAAGAACTTTGTAAGCGATTAGCAAAAGCGAATTTAGGAGTAAATTGGTATGGGATGATTAGAGTAACAAGCCCAAATGGGACTCAACGCGTTAAACCATCATTGTTAGAAGCTATGGCTTCAGCAGGGGCAAGCAAAATTGCGTTCGGAATCGAAAGCACAGAGCCTGAAGCAATAAAAGATTATCATAGGTCTGTCTCAATCCAACAAGATGAATGTGCGTTAAGAGAAATTGATAGAATCGGCGTTTTATCAAAAGTGTTATTAATTATTGGGCATCCAGAAGAAAAAAGAGATTATTACGACTCATTAATAAATCATTTGAAGATTCTTACTCCTGACGAGGTTAGAATTTCCTTTATAACTCCTTTCCCAGGAACCGAACTCTGGAAAAATAAAGTTAAGACTGGAGAGTGGAGTTTAACAAGTAGAGATTGGAGTGAGTATACGACGTTTAACCAAGTTGTGGAAATGAATTATATAGGACAAAGAGAGTTAGATACCCAAAGAAGAAGGATTCTTAGAGCGTATTATTCATCCCCTGAGTTTGAGAGGCATTTAAGAAATAAAGTATCTGCTAATCCTCATCTAGAACAATCTTATAAAGAATTCTTAGAAGTTCTTAAAGTACAGAAAGTAATCTGATTTTACCCAGATGCAACACTCCTCAAATTAGACAAAAAGTAGAATGGTCCCGAAGGGATTTGAACCCTCGACACCCACGTTACTTCAAATAAGCCTTGCTTTTTGAAGGATAAGGAAGCAAAGCTTCATTATAAGAGCGTGGTGCTCTGACCAGGCTGAGCTACGGAACCTTAACTATTGTTATTTCAGATGATTTAAAAAGCTATTGTAGAAATAAAAAAGAAAAGAATTGCTAACATGCATTAATCTAACTAATCAGTTTTTTATAATCGAAGTTTCTTTAGAAACGAGAGTTCAAGAAATTAAGAGATTAATTTCTTAATATTCTCAATATTCTCAGCAATCTCTTGTCCTTTCTTTGTTAATTTTATAAGCTTTATTCTTCCCTGCTTCTCAAATATAACAAGTCCCAGCTTTTCCAATCCCTGCAATATTTTAACTGCGTGAGAATAAGTGCAATCTATTTCCTTAGT
>Ga0233425_10005755_pt1 | contig 19203 bp, 12 predicted proteins | sample Watercolumn_Towu_2_FD_181712 | JGI IMG/M metagenome (GOLD analysis project Ga0233425, IMG submission 181712) | Freshwater microbial communities from Lake Towuti, South Sulawesi, Indonesia - Watercolumn_Towuti2014_140_MG | ecosystem: Environmental > Aquatic > Freshwater > Lake | place... | reverse complement strand
GCAATGTGGGCACGGACTCGAGCCCGGTCTTCACCGGCTTTGTGAATCTGGTTCCCCCGGACCCGGATAGTTTTCTGAACGGCAACCCGCCCCGGCTCTGCTTCACGGACTGGGACGGCGACCTGGACCAGGACATGATTACCTGCGACTACTACGGTTCGGTGTTCCTGCGGCGGAATATCACTCCTTCCGGGGTCCGGGAACAGGGGCCAGGGGTCATGGGGCAGGGGCCGGTGGTCGGTTGGGGAACGAACCCGGTAACGGATGAAGCCCGGTTTGTCATCGCGCTGGAACGGCCGGAGTTGGTGCGGGTAAGTGTGTTTGGCGCTGACGGACGTCTGGTCGCGACGCCGTTTCAAGGCGCGGCCGCGGGAAACCTGCGGGTTACGTGGCGTCCGGGGGCAGCGGTACCCGATGGTGTCTACCTGGTCTCGGTCCGCGCCGGCGTGACTTGCCGGACCCGGCAGATTCAGGTTGTTCGTTAGCGGAATAGTGGCCGAGTGACCCGGTGGTCAAGTGAGAGGAGAAGTATGAGGAAACTGGTTTTCGCGACGCTGTTGATTGCCTTTGGTGTCTGCCGCGCGGACTGGTCGTGTATCGGCCCGTTTGGCGGCGGGGTCTACTCCGGGGCAATCAGCGCGAGTAATCCGCAGGTGATTTACCTGTCGCCCAAGAGCTACCCGACGCCGTTGCTGAAGTCCACTGACGGCGGCGCGACCTGGTCCCAGACCGCGCAGCTCGGATACATGGGCTACCGTCTGGCGGTGCACCCGACTGACCCGAACAACGTGACTGCCGCGACCGGCGCGCTGTATAAGTCCACCAACGGCGGCGGAAGTTGGACCTACCAGAGCGTGCCCGGCGCCAGCTATGCGCAGGACGTGGCTTACAGCCCGCTCGACCCGCAGAAGATGCTCGCCGTGGGCTACGGCTATGCCGACTACAATCACTTCGGGGTCTATCGAACGACCGACGGCGGCTCAACCTGGGATACGGTCGGCCTGGATACAATGCACTACTCGATTGGCTACTCGGTGGCGTTTGACCCGGTTGACGCCAATGTCGCATATTGCGGCGGGTATGTCGGTGAGACCACTTTCGTGTTCAAGACCTCTGACGCGGGCGTAAGCTGGACCAAGCTCAGAACCGGATTCCAGGGCTACTACTGCTATGCGCTGCACGTGAGCCCGCTGAACCACAATATCGTGATTGCCAGCTCCTACTACACCGGTATTCTGCGTTCTACCGATGCCGGCGCGACGTGGAACCGGGTGGCAACTTATCAGCCGATATACGCGTTCGCCGCCAGGCCGGGTCAGGAGGCGACAATCTATGCCGGGACCGATAACGCGCTCTATATCAGTAACGACACCGGCCTGACCTGGGCGCCGGTCGCCTCTCCCCCACCCGGTATCTGGGGCCGGACTGTGCTGGTGACCGCCGGACCGATCTACTTCGGCTCGAAGTCCGGGTTCTTCAGTTCGACCGACCAGGGCGCGAGCTGGAACCCGCTGATTGACGATGTACCGTTCGCCAAGGTCCAGACCATGTCGCTGGCGGCCGGCGACCCGGAAGCGGTCTGGATTGAATACAAGGACGATGCCATATACCGGTCAACGGACAACGGGTCAAGCTGGCTCCGATGCGCTGAGTTCCTGTCGTGCGGGAATATCTGCGGCATCGCGACCGACCCGCGCTCGCCATTGACCGTATGGGCTTTGGAGGGTTCCGGCTGAGGAAACTCCGAGCTCTTTAAGAGCACGGACGGCGGGACCGTCTGGACCCAAATCGACAGTTATCTCTATGAGGGCGGCGCACTGATTCTTTCGCCGCTGAATCCGGATTTCATTCTCTCGGCAGGGTATATCTATATCCCGAGCGCCTACTGGTCGCAGTTCTCGCTCTCGACCGATAACGGCCTGACGTGGTACCGGGACACGCTGGATTCGATGTCGCGCGCCAATACCGGCTGTTTTGACCCGAACGACGCGAGCCGGCTCTATCTCGCCGGCGACTCGGCATACAGCTATCCCTATCTGCGGGTGAGCACCGACCTCGGGCAGACCTGGCAGCGGCTGGGCACCGGGCTGGCAGGCTCGATACTGACGTTCTGCCCGACCGCCGGAAGTCCGAACCTGTTCTTCTGCGGCACGACGACCGGGCTGTACAAGTCCACTGACGCCGGGGCGACCTGGTCGCGCAAAGGCACGATGACGAATGTCCGCAGCGTGGCCTTTGACCCGGACTATCCGGCGATTGTTTACTGTGGAACGTCCGCCGGGGTCTATGCCTCGTCCGACGGCGGCGAATCCTGGCAGGCGTTCAATACCGGGTTGGGCATGACCGACATTCTGTCGCTCGCGTTGCGCCCGGGCTCCGAGCCGGTGCTGTTTGCGGGCACGAACGGCGGTTCGGTGTATCGCACAACGCTGCCCACCGGCGTGGCGCGACCATCTTCCCCTGACCCCCGACCCCTGACCCCTGGCCCCTTCTCCCTTCTCCCCAACCCGTGCACCGGCCGGGCGAAGCTCAGTGTTACACGCGGTGGTCCGGCCCGGGTTATGGTCAGCGACATAACCGGACGACAGGTCTGGTCCGGCCGGCTGGTCGCGACCGATAACGGCGTGGTGTTGCCGAACCTCAACGCCGGCGTCTATCTCGTGCGCCTGGTTTCGGAATCCGCCACTGCCGCGCAGAAGCTGGTCGTCCAGGAATAGCGGCTGAGACTGTCAGGCAGGGCGCAGACCGTTGCGCCCTGCCTTGCGTTTCTATGGCGGCTGCCGGTCCCGGCGTCGAACCCGGCTACCGCCGGGCCGCGAACTTCCAGCGCAATTTCAGCGCGTTATTCGCCGGCGTGATGTCGGCGAAGCCAACCACGCGAACGTCAACCTCGTATTCACCGGGCTCGACCGCGAATTCCGGAAACGGCACTTCAACCCGGCTTCGCTCCATCAGCCCCCAGACGCTCAGCGAGTCGAGATAGACCCGGACGCGGACCGAATCGGAGGCCTGCGGCCCGAGGTCCGGAATGCCGGATATCTCAAGCCGGACGACAACTCCGGTGGCGGTCGGCGCGGCGCTGCTCAGAACCACTATCGGCGTCACTGCCCCCGCGCCGAAAGCGCTGGCCTTGTGCTGGCGCTTGACGCCTTCAATCCGGATGTCGGCCTTCAGCGCCTTGTCGGTAATCACGGACACGGTGTTGCTGCTCCGGTTCGCGACGTAGGCCTGACCGGTCGTGTGATTCACGGCCAGCGCGACCGGGTCCTCACCGACCGCGGCGCGGAACTGCTCCAGCGTGCCGGCGTCAACGATGCTCACGTCCCGGCTCAGTCGATTCAGCACGAAGAACCGATTGGCGATCGGGTCCATCGCGCTCAGAAACGGACCTTTGCCGGCCCGAAACGACGAAGTGTCGCTGGTTGCGCAGTCAATCAGCGTCACGCGCCCGGACTTGCCCGCCTCGGGACAGATGACCCGGTTCGCGCCCGGGTCGTAGCATATCATTCCGAGCGGACTGCGGGCGAGCAGAATCGTGTCCACGACCCGGCCCCGCGACGCATCGATCGCGCTTACGCCACCGGGACCGGCGCAGTAGACCCGATTGCTGCGGCCGGCCCGGCAAAGTGAGTGGTGGCGCGCCCCGGTCTGAATCGTAGCGACCACCGCATTCCGGGCGCAGTCAATCACGGTAACGCCGGCCGCGCCGTCGCCGGCGCAGTAGGCTCGATTGTCCACCGGGTCGAAGAGCACGTCGCGCCAGTTGTTTCGCGGCACCGGGATCTCGGCGCTCACGTCCCCGGTAGCGCCGTCAATCACCAGCACCCGGTCCGGCGTTGCGCAGTAGACGCTGCCGGTAACCGTATTCAGGCTGAATGCCGAGCACCGGCCCGTGGCGCCCAGGTAGATGTGCGAAACCTGGTTGTCGCGCCCGCAGTTCACCTTTGTCAGGTGCGGCGAGTCCGCGCTTCGGCAGTAGAGCACGTCGGCCGTCGGGTCGCAAAGCAGCGCCGCCGGCTCGAAGGCCAGCGGCACCGAAGCGGTGACGAGGTTCGTGGCGCCGTCGATGACGGTGATGGTCCGGCTGAGCGCATTCGCCGCATACACCATGTTGGTCACTGGATTCACCGCGACGTCGACCGGACCCTTACCGGCGCGAACCGTGACGGATTGATACCGGGCCATGGCCGGCGCGGAAAGCAATGCGAGCGCAACGGCAACCGCACGCAGTTGCGCCACGCCACAATTGACCGGCATCGGATTTCGCACGTTCCTCAACTTGTTCCCGTTGTCGTGTCGCCACCGGCCCGAACGCCCTGGCTGCGACACGAGTAAGTCTAACACAAGACCCGGGCCGGAAGCAAGCGATTTCTGCTGAGCGGCCACTGGAACATGTATACCACTCGGGTTTCGTCCTGGCCCAACCCGGCCAGCACGCGGCCCGAACCGCCCCTCCCCCGGCTTGTCGTCAAATCAAACCAATTTTGTCTCGCCGGTAGCCTTGTTTGACATGGCATGTTCGACACCAATGTCCAGTCGGCGGCAGGGCGCAGGGAGGAGGCTGGTGCGCATGCTGTCACGCGGAAGTGACGCAGCCTGGCCACCCGGTCTTTTGCCATTCGATATCAACATCACCAGCTAGACCGGAAGACACATTGGCTCAGCGGCCACGTCTGCCCGTGCAGACCTGCCAAGCGCGACAACATTCCCTGTGTCAGGTTTCACCTCTTCTACCATCCTCGTAAGAATTGTTTTGCAGATACGTAGTCAGAGGTGAAACCTATGATGCTGTGAGATGGCGCTGTCTCTGTTAACGTGTTGCTTTGGCTGTGCTTTGGCGCTGGGCTGGTTAGCTCAGGTTAGGTCCATGGCGGCGGTCTCTAGCCGCGCGATGTCACGATAAAGCTCTCGGTCTCGGTCCAGTGGCGGTACGATCTTGCGAACACCGCGAAACGCTGTCGCAAGACCAGTCGGAACGGGACGGCCTGAAAGCTCAAGTCCTTGAACGGCGCACATCAGCTCAATCGCGAGGATGGTTCTTAGGTGGTCAACGACGCGGCGAGCCTTGAGCACGCCGTTCATACCCATCGACACAAAATCCTCTTGCCCGGCAGACGTAGGAACAGACTGAATCGAAGCCGGTGTCGATAGTATGCGACAATCTGTAAGTAGGCTGGCTACGAGCAGTTGTGCTATCATCATCCCGGAGTTAGTGCCTGCGTCGCGCGTAAGGAAAGAGGGTAGACCGCTGAGCGTAGTGTCCAATAGCCGGAACGTCCGTCGCTCGGATATCCCTGCGGACTGCGTGAGGGCGATGGCCATTGTGTCGAGCGCAAGCGCGATGGCCGCGCCGTGGAAATTGCCGCCAGAAACTGATGCGTCACGGACGATCAGGGGGTTGTCGGTGACTGAGTTGATCTCGATTTCGGTTGTGGCGCGGGCGTAGCTGATACCGTCGCGCACCGCGCCGTGCACCTGCGGCATGCATCGAATGGAGTACGCATCCTGTATGCGCCGGCCGGCGTTGCCTACCCCGGAAAGATACCGTCGAAGATTGCGCGCCGAGGCACCCTGCCCGGCGTGCGGCTTCAGACGCTGCAGGTCCGGTGCGAAAGCCCTGGGGTTCGCGCCCAGCGCAGCGGCGGTCATTGCGCCGCTCAAGTCAGCCAGGTCGGCAAGTTTCTCCGCGTCGAGAACAAGGAGAGCCGCAATGCCGGCCATGACCTCGGTTCCATTGATAAGCGCTAGGCCTTCTTTAGGCTGAAGCTCATATGGCTTCAGTCCGGCAGCTTTGAGCGCTTCGCCACCGCTCATCCTTTTGCCCCCGAAGAGCGCTTCTCCCCTGCCGGTCATAGCCAGCGCAATGTGAGACAGCGGAGCAAGGTCTCCCGACGCTCCAACTGATCCGTACTCGTACACGACCGGCGTGACATTGCGGTTCAACATCTCTACTAGATGTTCAACAAGCTTACAGCGAACGCCGGAGAAGCCCTTGCTCAGCATGTTGGCGCGCAGGAACATCGCGGCTCGGACTTCTTGCTGTGTAAGCAAGCCGCCAGCGCCAACCGCGTGGCTCATGATCAGGTTCTCCTGCAGCTCGCAGAGCCGGTCGTCGGGTATAGCTTTGTCCGCCAGGGCACCAAACCCCGTGTTGACGCCATAGACCGGTCTTCCAGATTTGAGCATCTGTGCGACGCGGCCGCGGGCGGCACCCACGAGTCGGTGCCCGATCAACGACAGACGAACTCTGGCTCCTGACGCAACATCGCAGACGTCGCCAAGTCGCAATCGTTGGCGCGGTAGGGCTATCATGGACAACTAGATGATAGTTCGCCGGATGGCCGTTGTCAACGCGCAGAAGCCGGGGCCACAACGGACCGGAAGCGCGCTTTCTCGGCCATGTCCATAACCTGCCGCGCGCGCCGGTATGCCTCGGCCAGAAACTCGCCGCGGTCCTTGAAAGCCGACTGCCGGATTTCCACCTCGAGCATGAAGCACTTGAGATTGTTCAATCTCGGCAGGTAGTACGCCAATTCGTCCCAGGGCAAGATGCCCTCAAACGGTAACATATGGTCGTCCTCAAGGCCGAGATTGTCTGACAAGTGCACAGCGATGATTCGGTCGCGATGGCGCCCGATTATTCCAAAGACGTCTCCGGAAATCTGCGCATGGGAACTGTCGTAGCAGACGGCCAAATCTGGCAGCTGTTCAAGTAGGACCTCAAGAATCTGTGATGAGAGGGGAGAGGCGAGGTTTTCCGCAGCCAGACGGACACCGCGCGCAGCGGCGTATCTCAACAGTTCTCTGAAGCTGTCTCTGACCGCACTTATGCGCGCGCGGGTCTCGTCCGCGGCGAGCCGGTCGGTCGGATGCACAACGACAACTCCGGCGCCCAGCGCGGCAGCAGCGTCAATCGCCATCTTCACCCTGGCAACCGCCTGCACGCGGCGCTCGTCAGGCTTCCATGTAAACCGCGGCGTGGCTGATTCGTCCGCGGCAGATCCGGCCTGCATATCTGGAACAGCACCTGAATTGGCGTCTCTTGGGTGTTCATCCGGTCTTGCGGTAGCGCCCGGTACGCCCGGTGAGTCGGACGACGAGCTTTCCCCAACATCAACCGGGCCCAGAGCATTCCGGATGTCGGCCAATGATAGGTCAACCTCCTGCCCGAACGGCGCGTGAACCGAGTCAATCCGCAATCCGTACCGGCCGCACGCCCCCAGCACTGCACTTCGTCCAGTTTCCGTGTCGTATGAGGAATGGGCAACGTTGCCGCCACCGATGGTGATTGCCTCGAATCCTGCAGTGGAGATCATCCGACACATTGGCTCAAACGGCAGGCTGTAGTCAAAGGTTGTGCCAATCCCAACCGACAGAGCGTCGTGGCAACCAGTAGGCATGTTGACCGGTCATGATAGCGAACACAGAGATTGTGTCAACCCCTTGAGCTGTTATGGAAGCCAACAACAGATGTTTCACGTGAAACGTATGTTGATAGTATCAATGTGTAATATGCTGTTCTTGTTGATGTTATGATTATGTGTCTGGGGGTGTCTGTGTTGGGTGTCTGGGTGGCGCATGCCGTCTTGCTCTTGACATTGCGCGCGTTGTTCTCTACCATAGGTGTCTGAAGGCGGTGTGTGTGTTTTTGGTGTGGTGGAGCCGGTGTCCTTGTCGCTGGCCGATTGTGTGCTGACCGGCTGTCTGAGTGGTCCGTCCTGGTTGCGTCGTGTTGGTGGTCTGTCACACCGGGCTTCGCGGCTAACACAAGCCTTGCTCAAGGGAGGTTGAGATGGTAGTTATGCACTGGAACTACAAGGACCTTTTTCGTGCCTGCCGACTCGCATTCTCGGCGAAGAAGGTCTGGATGCAGTTTGTGGGGTTTGTGGTTGGCGGCGCCGGCTACACGGCGCTGACCTATCTTGCCTATGCATTGTCCGGGGTCCCGCTGGCTGCGGTCTGGGAACGCTTTGGCTTGATACCCTGGCTGGATCCGCATCTTGTGTCTCCCGAGTTGTCGGCGGTCAGTCTGCAATGGTGGTCGTGGGCAGTGTGGCTGCTTGGCCTGCTATACTACTTGGTTGTTGCCCTGGTCGCGGCAGCGGCGGTTGCCAAGGTAACGATTGAGCAGTTGCGTGGAGACGACTTCTTTGATGCGCGGGAAGCGTTCCGGTTCGCAATCAGCCGATTTCGAGTGCTCGTTGTTGGTCCCGCAATTCCCGTTGCCTTCGCCGCAATCATCATCGTGCTGGGCTTCATCTTGAGTCTGGCTGGGACCATTCCGGCCCTGGGAGACCTCCTGTTGGGGCTGCTTGCTCTGCCGGCGTTCGGCGCGTCGCTGTTTGTGCTCTATCTGATACTTGTGTTCACGCTCTCGCTGGCGCTGGTCCCGGCGATTGCCGGGACAACAAGACACGATTCGTTCGACGCGATCTTTGAAGTGTTCTCCTGTGTCAACGAACAGCCTTGGCGGCTTGTTGTGTACAGCGCGGTGGTGGCGACACTCGGTTTGGCTGCTGCTGGGCTGCTGGCTTTGTTCTCGCTGGAGGCGGTTCGACTTGGAAACTGGGTTCTTCGAGTTTTTGTTGGCACCGGTTTTGACGGTATTGCGTCCGGCGGTCCTTTCTACCTTCGTCTGAGCCTGCCGTCATGGTGCCCGGTGTATCGTCTCTTTGAGGCATCCAGCGGCTCTCTCTTGTCTGGCGAATTGACCGCCGATGGCGTAACTCAGAACCTGGCGGCGCTCCTTGTGGGCGTAGCAGCACACGTGGTGCTGTTGATCGTTCTGGGCTATGGCGCGGCGGTCTGGAATACGGGCATGACCATTTCCTTTGTTCTCCTCGCTCGCAAGAAGGACGATAAGAACCTGCTGGAAGAAAGGGAAGACGGCGAGTCACTTGAAGAAACGGACAACCTGTCGACCGATACCTGTGCCGGTGCGGGACAACCACGGGGAAGCGGTGGGCCAGCGAGCGTACGCTAGTCATAGACGATGCCTGCTGCGAAGATACGTCTGAAGGGTCAGGTTCAGGGGTTGGGTTTTAGACCCTACGTTTTTCGCCTGGCCAAGAGGCTTGGGTTGACAGGAACGGTTACCAACAGCCTGGTTGGGGTTGAGATATATGTCGAAGGCGGGAACACACCGGATTTCGTCAGGGCGTTGAAAGATGCCCCGCCCAAGTTGGCGAGGGTTTCCAGTATACAGGTAACAAGAGTGAAGCCCGTCGGCTTGGCGGGTTTCTCGATTATTGGTAGCGACGCTGCGGGTGCCGGCAAAAAGAACGCCGTCGACATCCTGCCCGACTTGGCGTGCTGCGAAGAGTGCCGGCGCGACATCGGCGAGCCGACAAATCGGCGACACGACTATCCGTTTGCAAACTGCACGCAGTGCGGCCCGCGCTACTCGATAGTCCAGTCTCTGCCGTACGACCGGCCACGCACGACCATGAAGGGCTTTCGGATGTGCCCGACGTGCCAGACCGAATACGACAATCCAGTGGACCGGCGATTTCACGCGCAGCCAAATTGCTGCCCAATCTGCGGCCCGAGATTGACGCTGCTTCACGCCAACGGCGAGAAGTTCGACGAGATCAATCCACTGGCCACAGCAACGAGGTTGTTGATAGACGGTAAGATATTGGGAATAAAGAGTTTAGGTGGTTTTCACTTGGTTTGTGACGCGCTCAATGAGTCGGCTGTCGCCGAGTTGCGAAGGCGCAAGGCTCGCCGGGACAAGCCGCTGGCGATTATGTGTGCTGATGCGGTTGCCGCGTCGAGGTTGTGTACGATCGACTCGTCGGCAAGGCGCCTGCTCGAAAGCGAGGCCAGTCCGATAGTCCTCCTGCCTAGGACGAAGAAGCCCGCTGTTGGGTGGGAGGTCGCGCCTTCGGTGGCACCCGGGGTAGGTTACCTCGGCGTCATGCTCGCGTACGCACCACTGCATCACCTGCTGCTCCGCGCTGGAGATTCTGGCCCGTCTCTCAGGGTCTTGGTCATGACCAGCGCCAATCCGAAAGACGAACCGGTGATTTCAACTCTGTCGGACCTTGTAGCGCGCCTCGGCTCGGTCGTCGACTATATCCTCGACAACGACCGTCCGATTGCCAATCGCTGTGACGACTCCGTCGCCTTTGTCGTCCAGGTGGGGGATGCCAAGCACCGAACAGGATCTGACGGTGTTAGCGGGAACGTAATGGTCCGTCGCTCTCGCGGCTTCGCGCCTTCGCCGATTCTCCTCGACCCCAAGCGGTTTCGGTTGAGGCCGACTCTGGCCTGTGGGGCGGCTCTCAAGAACACGTTTGCCATCTGCGCTGGCCCCAAGGTATACCTCAGTCCGCACATTGGCGACATGGGCAATGCGTCGTCGCTCAGCTTCTTTGAGCAGACGCTGGAGTCCTACAAGCGGTGGTTCGACATCAAACCCGAAGCCGTTGCCTGCGACTTGCACCCTGATCTGCTGTCTACGCGCTTCGCGGAGAACTTGGCGCTCAAGAGCCACCGACCTTTAGTCCGGGTCCAGCATCACCATGCTCACATTGCGTCGGTCATCGCCGAACACAATCTTGCGGAACCGGTGCTGGGGATTGCTCTGGATGGCACCGGGCTGGGCAGTGATGGGAGAATCTGGGGATGTGAGTTGCTGCTCGCCGGGCGCCGGCGATGCGAACGTCTTGGCCACCTGCGGTATTTGCCGCTCGTCGGCGGCGAGACGGCAATTCTGGAACCGGCCAGAACGGCCGCCGGATACCTAGCGTACCTGTTCGGCGCGGCGGCGCCGACCCGCGTGACGGCCATAGCCAAGTTGGGATCTGTGGCCTCCCAATTCCACCTTGATTCAAACGTAGTCTTCACTTCCAGCGCCGGGCGGCTGTTTGATGCTGTGAGTGCGATGGCTGGTGTCTGCGTCCGGGCGAGCTACGACGGACAAGCACCTGCTCTGCTTGAGTCCGTGGTCGACACAAAGGAGAAGGGGTCGTACTTCGCGCCGGACCAACTGCGCTGCGACGCGGCGGGCATGTTGGTTATCGACCCCGCGCCATGGTTGAGTCGCGTTGTCGACGACTTGGCCTCGGGTGTGACACCCGCAAGAGTCTCTCGTCGCTTTCACACGACTTTCGTCCAGGCGCTGGCAAGCGCGGCGAGGCAGTTGGCGAGGAGTTGCGGCACCAAGATCGTCTGCCTGTCGGGCGGCTCGTTCCAGAACCGCATTCTGCTGACAGAGCTTGCCCGCGCACTCCTGGTCGCCGGGCTGAAGCCATACACCAACCACATGCTGCCGGCAAATGACGGTGGTGTCGCCTTCGGCCAGTTGATTGTCGCCGACGCCCAGCCTAGCGGCGGGAAGCGCTGATCCGGCTGGCGCAGAACTGGCAAGATTGCCGTGCCCGCGTCGTGCGTCCCACCTGCGACCTCTCCGAAAACAGTGGCGCGCCAGTTTCACGTGAAACTGATATTGCCTCTTGACATCAAGTCCCGGTTGACTACAATCGCAACGCATTTGCTTCTGATTGTCTGAAGAGCTAATTGGCTGTGAAGTGTTTTGTGGCGTGCTCGCAAGAGCTCTATATTGCGTCGCTTAAAACACATCGTGTGTGGAAAAGAGTGTGAAAAACTAGAGTGAGGCGGTTGGTGGCGACAGAGGTTGGAGACTTAGTTAGATGAATGCTGGTGGTCCGGCAGCGCTCTGGCAGCAGGTTCTTGAACACCTGCGGGCGAGGATACCGGTCGAGGCGTTTGAAACGTGGCTTGCCCCAACCAAGGGGATCGAGCTGCAGAACGACTTGCTGTTGGTGGAGGTTCCCAACTCGTTCTTCCTGGACTGGATTGGCCAGTACTATGTGTCGGCAATCGACGACGCGGGCAATAATGTCCTGGGCGGCGCCTTCAAGATCGCGTTCCGGACCGGCAATGGTCCGGCGCAGGCGGTTGCGCCGCCGATGAAGCGCGCCATGGGCACGGAAAACGCGTGTTTGCGTGAACGCTACCGATTTGACACGTATCTCGTGGCCGAGTGCAACAGCTTCGCTTGCGCGGCCTCCCGCGCGGTTGCCGAGGCACCGGGCAACAAGTACAACCCTTTGCTTATCTACGGGGGGGTCGGTTTGGGTAAGACACACCTGCTGCAGGCAATAGGAAATCACCTGCTTAAGTCGCGCCCGGATTTCAAGATCCACTACACGCCAGCTGAAAGTCTTTTCACCGAGTTGATCTTGGCAATCCAGTCCGGCAGCACGATGGACTTCAAGCGCAAGTATCGTAGCCAAGACTTGCTGTTGTTGGACGATGTGCACTATCTGGTCGGCAAGGAAAGCCTGCAGGAGGAGATATTCCACATCTTCAATCACCTGCACAGCCAGGGCCGCCAGATTGTCTTCACTTCCGACCGTCCGGTCCGCGAGATTCCGACTCTTCAGGAGCGTCTGTCGTCGCGACTGACGTCCGGACTTGTGGTGGACCTGCAGCCGCCGGACCTTGAAACGCGCGTGGCAATCCTGAAGCGGAACGCCGCTTCTGAGGGATTTGAGCTGCCGTCAGACGTTGCCCTGTACGTCGCCTCCAGAATCACCAGCAACATCCGGGCGCTGGAAGGATGCTTGATTCGCATTATCGCCTTGGCATCCATGAATGGACACAAACTAACAACCGAGTTGGCGGCCAGAGCGCTCAAGGACCTTTTGCCGCAGCATCCAAGTATCTCTCGCGAGACGATTCTGAGCCAGGTCGCGGCCGTTTATGGTGTATCGGCCAGCGAAATCAAAGGTCGGGCGCGAACACAGCGGATTACGTTGGCACGCCAGGTCACTATGTACCTGTACCGCAACCTCCTTGAACTTTCGTTGAAGGAAATAGGCGGTTTGATTGGCGGCAAAGACCACACGACAGTATTGCATAGTGTCTCCAAGATCGGGGACTTGCGAGAGAGCGACCCCGATTTCGATGAACGAATGAAACAGCTCATTGTGGGCATATCCGGTTGATTTGCTGCGGATAAGTACGCCCGACGTACCGTTTACGGCCACTATCAACGGTAGGCCAAACTGTGTGCATTGTCCTCTAGTCATGTGGAAGAACCGCAAGTAGCGCAAATTCGCCTGTTTGTCGCGCTTTCCACCGTCTCAAAGTCCCAGCAGCAACAACAGCTCTTTCTATAGTAGTACTACTGTTTACTGCCATCCAAAGCTGGTGCGATGACACGTACCGGGGACCGACCGACTTGACACCGTGGGGAATCGCAATAGAATAGGGCACATGAGTAAGAAACATACCGCGATTGAAAACTGGCTCTGGGAAACCCTTAGACCCGAGACCTCGGACAGTGCTCGGCAGACCTACGACAACATGGCCCAACAGGGCAACGGCCAACTTCCGGTTATCGACCAGCCGCTCGACCTGAGCTGTCAAGCGCACTTCCGCGATGAATCACAGATTCAACAGATCGTCGCCCAACTCAAAGACTGCCGCGAGATACTCGATATCGGGTGCGGCGACGGCTGGCCTTCGCTACGGCTCGCACCACATGTGAGGTCCGTCACCGGGATTGACGCCTCGGCCCGCCGAATCGACGTTACACGCGCGAATGCTGAGCGCATGAAGTTGACCAACGTCAAGTTCCAGCAGATGACAGCAACCGAACTGGATTTCGCAGACGGGAGCTTCGGGGCCGCAGTCGCAGCATCTTCGTTTGAACAGACCGAAGACCCGCTCAGAGCGATGGAACAGGCCTACCGCGTGCTACGTTCGGGCGGCAGGCTGTTTGTTTTGTACGAATCCCTCGACGTGCGGCTTGCGCGCTCGACAGCCGAGGAAGTATTCCTTGCCGAACACCCGGACGGCACGCTCGGCTGGCACTACTGTCTCAAGCACAAATCACCCGCGTGGGAGCGAGACTACCTTGTTCGGTTCAACACGACGCCGGAGATAGCCGCAGCATTTGCCACGGCTCGCGAGACAATTGGCCGGGTCGGCGACAATCCGTTCGAGATACCGGAAATCGGCGTTCAGTTTCTGGAGGCGAACAAGAATTCCATCCAAGGCTGCAGTTACTACGAGCTTGAGCACTTCTCGGCGGAAGCGATGATCCAAAGCCTGGAGGATGCCGGGTTCACTGACGTCCGCTCAGTCTACTCCGCCGGCCACATCGCGGACAAACTGTTCCAGGAACTCGAACCAGCCTTGCTCAAGGACAATCAACTCGCTATCCTCGCGGCGGCCATTGGACGCCTTACACTCGACCTCCCGGCGCCACTTCAGCATGGTCAGCCGGTCATTGCGACGAAGCCCTGAGGGCTGCGCCTAGGGTCCGACCCCGCCGCGCGCGTTTCCGTAGAACCAGTTGGTCGCCAGCAGGGTATCGCGAAAAGGATTGGTCAATCCGCCCAGGAAGATACCCCAGGACCGACTCCAGCCTATAGAATCCGCGCGGATGTCCGGGAGTGCGTCCACAATTATCACGTTGCCGGAATCGCTCCCCCCGCCGAAGTCAATTTGGCAGTTGCGCAATCGACAATCCGGATCCAAGGACGACGGGTAGAACGCGATGCCGCCCCAATCACCCGGAGCGGGCGGGTTAACACCACTCGTGAACGTGATCCGGCCGGCTGTGCCATCGGCGACTAACCCGCCGGGGTTGGGGTACCCGACCTTGATGCTGACCCCGGACAGGCACTTCACCGTTGTGCCGGGTCCAAGCGTCAGCACCGGGTGGGCCGCCCCACCGACAATCAAGGACGAGTTCAGCAGATATGGTACGCCCAGGCTTGCCCAGAACGCGCTACTCGACAGGGACCCACCGGCTACTTCGACGACATCCTGGCCTGGGTCATTTCCGACAAAGCTGTTTCCGGCGCCGATGTTGCCGACACTGCCGCAGAAGATGCGCAGCGGACGATGGCACGACGTCAGAGTGTTCCCGCTGAATCCGGTCAGCGCTCCGATTGCCGTGCAGTCAACGCCATAGCCGGCACTGCGCAGGACCCGGCAGTTGGCAATGTCTACCGCCGGGGCGTCAATCAGGACCGCCGAAGAATCGGGCCGACCGGCATAATCGATGACGCAGTAGTCAAGCGCGCAGCCGGAAGTCGACAAAGGGTAGAACGCGACTCCGCGCCAGTCGCCTGACGCCGGGGAAGCGGCCGCCGAAGTGAAGACAATCAGCGAGTCGGCCTTTCCACGGGCAACAATCTGCCCCGGGCCCAGGAAGCCGCAGTACAACCGCGTATCCGGTGCGAACCGTATCTCACAGCCCGGCTGGATCGTCAACGTCGCGCCATGGTCAACGAAGACGTCCGCATCTACATAGTGCGGATTGAGGGCGGCCGACCAAGTGGTTGCAGTATCGATGTTGCCGAAGTGGTGGCTGCCGCCGGTATCCGCGCCAGCAATGGTCGCATAGACCGTTGATGTATTACTGTTGCCGGCCTTGTCCCATGCTTTGGCCTTCAGGGTGTGGAAACTGCCGACCGCTTCGCCGGTATTGTCCCATATGTATCGATAGGTGTCCCCGGTCGCAACAGTCACCGTACCGCGCAGAGAAGCATCAATGATGAACTCAACCTTGTCCACGCCGCTCTCGTCGGTGGCAACAGCCCTGATTTCATAGTTGCCCGACGGAATCGTATCGTATGTGGCAGGTCTAATGACACTGACGCCGGGCATGGTCGTATCCTTAACCTGGCAGGACAGCAGCAGCAATGCTGCGGCCAACGCGAACAATCCCCATTTCATGGTTAAACTCCTCTCGCGACGCTAAGCGGATTTCGCCAATCTTACCGCAAATCCGCCGTGCTGTCTACGGCTGGACAGAGGCCGATGGGGCAGAGGAGACACAGACCTCACCGTCTGCCGGCCGCAGCCATCCGGACCCAAAGAGCAAGGGGGCGGCTCACGCCGCCCCCCAACTGCTCAGCCGAACCTAGTCTGCTGGCGGGACGCGGATGTTGCCGCTGGCGTTGCCTGAGAAAGTGTTGTTGTTCGCCAGTTGGACAGGGTCTGGATAGGTAGGGCCATCGAGGTAGATACCCCAATCACTACTGTTGCTGATGTTGCATCCGGTGATTGTCGGCTGGGTGTTGTAGATGTAGACATTCCCGTAGCCGCCGCCGCCATAGGAAACGTCGCAGTTGACGAGTTTGCTTGAGGCAAGGGCGTTGTTGTAGAATGAGAGGAAGTCCCAACTGCCGGGAGAGGGCGGAGTTGCGGCGGCAGTGAAAGTTATCCGGCTCGACGTGCCGTCGGCGATGATTGCACCAGCGTCGCCGCCATAGCCACAGCGGAACTCCACTCCGTTGCGCAGCTTGACTGTCGTCCCGGGCGCGATGGTCAGCTCAGGACTGTTGGGGCCGTTGACGCTGGTTGTGGCGCTGAGGACATAGGGCACGCCGTGGTTGAGCCAGGTCTGGCTTTCGGTGACAGTCTGGCCGATGACCTCGACCGCATCATACCCGGTGGCGTTGCCGGTCAGTGTGTTGCCGGCGCCCAGTGTGCCGGCATAGTTGGCTTGGATGCTGACCGGGTACTTGGCGCAGGTCGTGATCGTGTTGTTGGCGAATGAGTTGAAACTGGCATCGCCTTCAGCGACAACGCCGTAGTCGCCGCTGTTGTTAATGGTGCAATTGTGGAACTTCGGATTCGCGCCGTAGACGTAGATCGTTCCGTAGGTGGATGAGCCGCCACCGTAGCTGAAATTGCAGTAGCCGAATTCAGTCGCGCCGGTCGCCGCCCCGTAGATGCCAACCTCGTCCCAGCTCCCAGGCAGAGGCGTGGTTGCGCTGCTGGTGAAGGTTATCGGCAGCGAGGCGGTTCCAATCGCTACAATCGCGCCGGCCTGGCCGCCGTAGCCGGTGCGGAATTCAACGCCCGGTCCGAGCTTGATCGTATTGCCAGCGGCGATTGTCAGTATCGGGCTGTTGGCGCCATTGACGCCGGTGGTGCCCATAATAACATACGGTACGCCGTGGCTGAGCCAGGTCTGGGTCTCGGTGACATTGTCGTTGTAGAGCTCAATCGCGTCATAGCCTGCAGCGTTGCCGGTCAGGGCATTGCCCGCGCCAATGGTCCCCGCGAAGTTCGACTGGATGCTGAGAGGATATTTGGCGCAGGTCGTAATCGTGTTATTGGTGAACGAACTGAACGAGGCCTCGCCTTCAGCCACGACACCGCCGTCTTTGCTCTGGGTGATGATGCAGTTGTCAATCTTGAGTGACGAGCCGTTGATGTAGATTGAACCGTAGCTGACAGAACTTCCGGCGTACATGACCTTGCAGTATTTGAACTGAGTAGCACCCATGGCGGCGTCGTAGACGCCGATCTCAGACCAGTCACCCGGCAGCGGCGTGGTTGCATTCGAGGTGAAGGTAATCAGCGAATCCGCGGTCCCAATCGCGACGATTGCGCCTGCCTGGCCGCCATAGCCGCACCGCAGTTCATGGTCGCCCTTGAACTTGACCAGGCAGCCGGGCTTGATGGTCAGTGTTGCGTTGTTCTGGACGCCGATGGTGCTTTCGATTAGGTGCGGGTTGCCTGACGGATACCAAGTTTCGTCCGCGGTTATGTTGCCGCTGTGTGATGTCGGTCCGGAGCCGCCGATAACGACGGTAACGGTGGCTTCGCCGGTCTTGTTCGAGGCGTTGTAGGCCTTGGCCTTGATGACGTGCGAGCCGGTAGTAGCACCCGACGCATCCCAGTCGCCCAAGAACGTATCCGCGGTGCCGGTATTGTCCGTGGCCTCGAGCGCGTTGTCCACGTAGAACTCCACCTTGGTCACGCCGCCATTGTCGGTCGCGTGCGCCTTGATCGCGACCATGCCACGGGACAGAGTGTCGCCGCTCGTTGGCGCGACAATCGCCACCGTCGGTCCGCCGCTCGGCAGACACGCAACAACCAGCAGAACAACAACTGCTGCTGCGATTACGATGCCCTTCCTCATCTTTACTCCTTCCGGTATGTGTGTCTTCGGACGCTTACGCGCGGCCCGCCCTGGACCGGGCCGACGGCATGTCCGCTCAATCATCATCTGACGTTGACACCGGGACCGCCTTAACCCGGCAGCCTAATCCTAGCGCAAAAAGTAAGTCTTGTCCAGCGCGGGCCAGCGCTCTTGTCGCCGCAAAGGGAAAATGTCACCCTTTTCGACAAAGGGAAAATGTCAGGGGGTACCCATAGGATATTGGCAATATGCTGAGTACGATTTGCCATGGCCAAATCTATCGAGAATCATCACATCGAAGCTGACCTGATCTACGATGTCATCATCAGAACGCTCGCGAATCCGGATTGGACTATTGCCCGAGCCGCCGACCTCCTGCACATGAGCCGACGCCAGGTCTTCCGACTCAAGGCCGCCGTACGTCTTGAGGGCCGGGCAGGCCTGTATCACGGAAATCAGGGACGAAGACCAGTCAATGCCGCCCCGGTTCGAGTCCATAACCGAGTCGTTCAACTCTACAAGCATACCTACGGTCCGGAAGGATATGGCTTGACTCATTTTGCGGAGGCGCTGGAGGAAGAACATGCTATCTCCCTGAGTCGCGAGACTGTTCGCAAATGGCTTCGTGCCGTCCAACTGGGTCCCAAACCCAGGCGCTTTCGTCACCATCGACTTCACCGCGAACGTCGCGCACGCAAAGGGCAGATGCTCTTTCTGGACGGCAGTCCCCATTTATGGTTAGGCCCGCAATATCCGAGACTTACGCTCATTCTGGCTACGGATGACGCTACTGGCGAACCGCTCTACGGGCTGTTTGCGCCTCAGGAGACGCTCAATGCTTGCTTTGAGGTGCTGTACCACGTGGCGCAACGCTTTGGCCTGCCTCAATCCCTGTATTTGGACCGCGCCGGTCAATTCAAAACTACTCGTCATGGCGGTCTCCATCGATTGCAGATTCACGACGGCCCGACGGCATTTCAGATTGCGATGGCACGACTCAAGGTCGAGGTGATATTTGCCTACACTCCCCAGGCTCGGGGACGGGGTGAACGGATGAATGAATCGTTTCAGGGACGGTTGGTGGCAGAACTGGTTCACAATCGAATTACCGAATCGAACGGGGCAACGAAATACTTGAACGCCAGTTTCATTCCCCGCTACGCTCGACGATTCGGCGTTAGTCCGAGCAATTCTCAACCGGCATTTCGACCAATACCCGAAGGACTGGACCTGCATACGATACTCTGCGTTGAGTCGATCCGAACCGTGCAGAGTGACAA
>Ga0233425_10005754_pt1 | contig 19206 bp, 19 predicted proteins | sample Watercolumn_Towu_2_FD_181712 | JGI IMG/M metagenome (GOLD analysis project Ga0233425, IMG submission 181712) | Freshwater microbial communities from Lake Towuti, South Sulawesi, Indonesia - Watercolumn_Towuti2014_140_MG | ecosystem: Environmental > Aquatic > Freshwater > Lake | place... | reverse complement strand
GTTCCGCAAGACACCCTTGTCTTCGAGCGTGGAGCGACCAGTCGCACGCAGGTTTCCTCTCCGCTCCCTGCTTGCGGGAGGACGCTTGGAGCGAAGCACCGGCTCTGCGAAGACATCGCCATGGATCCCGCCGCGAATCGCATCCCCGCCCACACCGCTCATCCCGTCTTTGCCGAGCTGCCGGAAACGGTGTTCGAAGCGATGTCGCGGCTGGCGCGGCAGCACAGCGCGATCAATCTCGGCCAGGGCTTTCCCGATGGACAGGGGCCCGACGACGTGCGCGCTGCCGCCGCGCGGGCGCTGGAGAGCGTGAGCAACCAGTATCCGCCGATGATGGGGCTGCCGTCCCTGCGCAGCGCCATCGCCGCGCATTACCGGCACCATCAGGGTCTCGACCTCGACCCCGAGCGCGAGGTGATGGTGACTTCAGGGGCGACGGAGGCGCTGGCCGGAGCACTGATGGCGCTGGTGCGGCCGGGCGACGAGGTCGTGCTGTTCGAGCCGATGTACGACGCCTACCTGCCCTTAGTGCGGCGCGCGGGCGGTGTGCCGCGTTTCGTCACGCTCCAGCCGCCGCATTTCCGGATCGAGGCGGCGGCGCTCGCCGAAGTTTTTTCCGAGCGCACCCGCGTCGTGCTCCTCAACAACCCGCTCAACCCGAGCGCCACGGTCTTCGGACCGGACGACCTCGGCCTGCTCGCCGGTTTCTGCCGGCGCTTCGACGCGGTGGCGGTCTGCGACGAGGTCTGGGAGCACGTGATCTTCGACGAACGGCGCCACCTGCCGCTGATGGCGCTCTCCGGCATGCGGGAGCGGACGGTGAAGATCGGCTCGGCCGGCAAGATCTTCAGCCTCACCGGCTGGAAGGTCGGCTTCGTCATGGCAGCCCAGCCGCTGATGCGCGTCCTGTCGCGGGCGCACCAGTTCCTCACCTTCACCACGCCGCCGAACCTCCAGGAGGCCGTCGCCTACGGGCTCTCCAAGGACGACGCCTATTTCGAGGGCATGCGTGCCGACCTCGCCCGTTCCCGCGACCGGCTGGCGGCGGGCCTGTCGCGAATTGGCTTCACGGTGCTGCCGAGTGCCGGCACCTATTTCCTCACGGTCGATGTCGCCGGGCTTGCCGATGACGACGTCACCTTCTGCGAGCGGATCGTGAGGGAGCACGGCGTGGCCGCCATTCCCGTCAGCGCCTTCTACGCGCAGGGACACGTGCGAAACCTCGTTCGCTTCTGCTTCGCGAAAACGGACGCCACCCTCGATGCGGCGGTCGAGCGGCTGGCGGAATTGTTTCGCGCGGGGTGAGCGGGCCCGCTTCCTTGTGCAACGCTCGGGGCGGGGCCACATCCTCTGCCATGACCACCTCCGCCCATACCCCCAGCATGGCCTATCGCGAGCCCGCCGGGGCGGCGCAGCTGCGCCGCTTCACCGACACCAGCACGGAGGCGAGCCTCCAGCGCCTGGAGCAGCTTGCTCATCTGATGGACTCGGCCTTTCTCCTGCCGGGCATCAACCGCCGCGTCGGCCTCGACGCGGTGATCGGCCTCGTCCCCGTGCTCGGCGACATCGCGGGCATGGCGATCGCCTCGTACATCGTCTACGAGGCGAAACGGCTCGGCGCGCCGCGCTGGCTGGTCTGGCGCATGATGGCCAACGTCGCCCTCGACGGCGCGGTGGGCTCGGTGCCGCTGGCCGGCGACCTGCTCGACGCGGCCTTCAAGGCCAACCGTCGCAACGTGCGCCTGCTGCGCCGCCATCTCGAGCGCAAGGGCAGCTTGCGGCCGAGCGAGATCGAGGGCACCGCAGTCCGGCTCGACTGAGCCGGCATCGGCCGCCCGAGCGTGAGGGTTGGAGCCGATGAACGAGCACCTGCGACCCGAACCCGATGCGGTGCCCGTCACCGCGCCGGGCAACGCGCCGCAGATGCAAGTCCTGCCAACCGCCACCCGCCGCGGTCTTTCGCCGCTCAACCGTCGGCGACTGGCGAACTTCCGGGCCAACCGGCGCGGCTACTGGTCGGCGGTGATCTTCACCGTCCTGTTCGTGCTCAGCCTCTTTGCCGAGCTCATCGCCAACGATCGACCGATCGTGATGCAGTACAAGGGCGAGTGGCTGTTCCCGGTCCTGATCGATTATCCGGACGAGAAGTTCGGCGGCTTCCTCGCCCAGACCGACTACCGCGCCCCCGAGACGCGCAAGGAGATCGAGGAGAACGGCTGGGCACTCTGGCCGCCGATCCCCTACGCCGACAACACCTACATGCGGGATCTGCCGACCCCTGCGCCCTCGCCGCCGACCTGGATGCTCAGCGATGAACAGTGCCGCCCGGTGGCCGAACGGGCGGGGGTGAAGGCCGAGGAGCGCGAACTTGGCTGCCGCGACATCGAGTGGCACTGGCTCGGCACCGACAACGCGACCCGGGACGTGCTGGCGCGCGTCATTTACGGCTTCCGCATCTCGATCCTGTTCGGCCTCGTGCTCGCCGGCATCTCGTCGGTCATCGGCGTGATCGCGGGCGCGGTCCAGGGCTATTTCGGCGGCTGGACCGACCTTATCTTCCAGCGGGTCATCGAGATCTGGGGCGCGATTCCGACGCTCTACCTCATCATCATCATGTCGGCCTTCCTCGTGCCGAGCTTCTTCACCCTGCTCGGCATCCTGACGCTGTTCTCGTGGACGGCTTTGGTCGGCGTGGTGCGCGCGGAATTCCTGCGCGCACGCAATTTCGAGTACGTGCGGGCGGCCCGCGCGCTCGGCCTGTCGAACGTGCGCATCATGACGCGCCACCTCCTGCCCAACGCCATGGTGGCGACGCTGACCTTCCTGCCGTTCATCCTGAACGGCTCGGTGACGACCCTGACCTCCCTCGACTATCTCGGCTTCGGCCTGCCGCCGGGCTCACCCTCGCTCGGCGAGCTGCTGGCGCAGGGCAAGGACAACATCAACGCCCCCTGGCTCGGGCTCACCGGCTTCTTCGTGGTGGCGACGATGCTGAGTCTCCTCGTCTTCGCGGGCGAAGCCGTGCGCGATGCGTTCGATCCGAGGAAGACGTTCGGCTGACGGGGAATCAGCGCCGTGCCTCATCGCTGCCCGGCGAGCCGCGCCAGCCGGTCTCGACGGTGAAGCCGGCGCTGCGGGTGGCAACGGAATCGCCGCCGACATGGGCGAGATAGGCGCCGGCCTCCACGACCAGCGTCCCGTCCGGCTCGTGGTAGCCGAGCTCGCGCGCTGGGACGCGGAAGCTCGCGGTGCCGGTCTCGCCGGAGGCGAGATCGAGGAGCGCGACCCCCTTCAGCAGGCGCCTGGGCCGGCTTCGGCCCGCGACCGGCTGACTGATGTAGAGTTGCGCGACCGCCCGGCCCGGCCGCGTGCCGTGATTGGTCACGGCCGCGCGCACATCCAGCACCGCCTCATGGCGATCACCGACGCCGACATGCGGCTTCACGATCTCCGGCTCGCCGTAGGTGAAGCGGGTATAGGAGAGGCCGTAGCCGAACGGGAACAGCGGCAGCGGCGATTCGTCGGCGTAGCCCATGGTCCAGCGCGAATTCGGGATATGCGGGCGCCCGCCGGGCAGCGCGTCGTAGGTCAGCGGCAATTGACCGACCTTGCGCGGCCAGGAGACCGGAAGCTTGCCCGACGGGTTGGCGTCGCCGAACAGCGTCTCGGCGATGGCCGGTCCGCCCTCTAGGCCCGGAAGCCACGCCATCAGCACCGCCTGCGCCCGCTCCAGTGCATCGCCGAGTTCGGTCGGGCGTCCGCCGACCACGACGAGCGCGACCGGCTTGCCCGGCCTGGAGACCGCGGCGAGAAGGTCGTGCTGCAGGCCCGGCCAGGCGAGGGTCGCGCTCGACGACCCCTCGCCCGAGCGATCCCGCGGCTCGCCCATCACCGCGACGACGAGATCGGCCCTCTCCGCGGCCTCAACGGCTTCGGGAAACCCCGCGCGGCTGTCGCAGACCCGCGGGCAGCCCGGTGCGAAGTCGATTGCGACGCCGGCCGCGGCGGCGCGCTCGCGCAGGCCCGCCAGGACCGTCACCGCGTCCCATTCCTGCCCGGCGCCCTCGTGCGGTCCGACCTGATCCCAGGCGGAATCGGCGAAGGGACCGATGACGGCGATGCGGCGCACGCGAGCCGGATCGACCGGCAGCAGATCCTCGCGGTTCTGCAGCAGAACGAGACTGGCCCGCGCCGCCTCACGGGCGAGCCGCCGTGTCTCGGGGCGCAGGAGCTTCTCCTCGGCGCCGGCCGGATCGATCACCGGGCGGTCGAACAGACCGAGCCCGAACTTCAGCCGCAGCACCCGGCGCACCGCGGCATCGACCACGGTCTCGGAGATGCGCCCCGCCCGCACCTCGTCGGGCAGGTGGCGCAGAAACAGCCCGCTCGTCATATCCATGTCGACACCGGCCAGCAGCGCCTTGCGTGCCGCCTCCGCCCCGTCACGGGCGACGCCATGCTTCATCAGGCTCGCGACCGCCTGCCAATCGGCCACGACGAGGCCGGAGAATCCCAGCTGCCGGCGGAGCAGCCCCGTCAGCAACGCCGGGTCGGCGGTGGCGGGCAGGCCGTTCATCGCCGTCAGCGCCGTCATCACCGCATCGGCACCGGCACGGATGCCGTCCCGGAACGGCGGCAGGTGAAGGTCGTGGAGTTCGGTGGGCGCGACGAAGGTGGCGTCGTAATCGCGTCCACCCAGCACCGCACTGTAGCCCGCGAAATGCTTGAGCGTGCTCGCGAGGCCACCGTCGCTAAAACCCTCGACCTGCGCGGCGGCGAGCCGCCCCGTCAGCCACGGATCCTCGCCGAGCCCCTCGACCACCCGGCCCCAGCGCAGGTCGCGAGCGACGTCCGCCATCGGCGAGAACGTCCAGTTGAGGCCGACGCCCACGGATTCGCGTGCCTGCGCGGCGGCGGCGCGGCGCACGAGGCCGGCATCGAAACTCGCGGCCAGAGCGAGCGGCAGGGGGAAGACGGTGCGGTAGCCGTGGACGATATCGAGGCCGACGAGCAGCGGAATCCCGAGCCGCGACGAGCGTGCGAGCCGGTCGGCCTGCGCGATGAGGCCGGCATTGTTGAAGTTGATGACCGCCCCGACCTCGCCGCGGCGGAGGCTGTCGAGATCGAGGATTGGCTCGTGCGAGATCAGGTTGAGCTGGCCGGCCTTCTCTTCCAGCGTCATGCGCGAGAGCAGCGCCTCGATCCGGGGCTCGACCGGCTCGGCAGGCCGGGCCGGACCGATGAGGAGAACGCAGCACGCGATACCGTAGAGGATTTCCCGAGCCAGCCGCCGCATCGTCACCGCTCCCCGGGAGCGGATTCGACCGCCCTCTGCCGGGGTGCGACGATGCCTCAGGCAGGGGCGTTCCGTCGATGCGCCGTCGGCGGGCATTTCAGGGCAGCGGCCCAATCGGTGTGGACGGCGCTCACGACGGGCGCATCCGGCGTCGCCCGGCGGCCGCATGCAGAGCGGTACCGGCGGGCTCCTCGGCGAGGGGAAGCGGATAGTCCTGCGAGGTGACCACACGGTCCCGACCGGACCGTTTGGCGCGATAGAGGGCGTCGTCGGCGCGGCGCAGCAGGTAGTCGAGGCTGCCGCCGATCTGGCTCTCGACGGCGACGCCGATGCTTACGCTCATCGCCAGATCCGGATAGTCCGGGTGGGTGAAACGGGCGACGCCGGCTCGGATCCGCTCGCCGATGCGCGCCGCCGCCCGTTCGTCAAAGCGCGGAAGCAGGCAGGCGAACTCCTCACCGCCCATTCGTCCGAACAAGGCTCCGGGCGGCAGCATCGGAGCCGCGATGTGACAGAACGCGGCCAGAGCCGCATCGCCGACACTGTGGCCGTGGCGGTCGTTGATCATCTTGAAGTGATCGAGATCGAACAACAGAAGCGCGGCGGGTGCGACCGCGAGGCGCTGCTCGGCCCCTGCGACCAGGGCCCGGCGGTTGGCGATCCCGGTCAAGGCATCGGTCTCGGCAGCCAGCCGCTGCTCGCGCTCGGCCCGCTCCTTGGTCAGCGCCATGAACGTGAAGGCGATCGCCACCGAGAACAGCGTTCCGGTGAAGCAGAGGATGGCGAACCAGGGCGAGGCGGTCCCCACGGATGCCGGGAGCGGCGTCGTGACCGCCAGCGGCACACGGAGTCCGTAAAGCGCGGCGTAGGTCGCGAGCAGGACGAGGGCCGGATAGCGCGACACCAGCGACTCGGTGCGGCCCTGCCAGATCGTGACCGCGCCGACGCCGCAATACAAACCTGCGCTCAGCGAGGCGAGGATGACACGGGCGGGAAGCGACTCGTAGAAGGCGGGAACGGCACAGGCGACGAGCCAGATGGCGGCGCCGGCCAGAGCCCAGTCGAGTCGCAGCGGACGGCGCTCGAAGGCCCGCACGCCGCTCCAGATCAGACCGTAGGCGCCGATCATCAGCGCGTTCGCGATGCCGATGGACAGGCTGTCCGGAATCTGACCGCGCATGGACAGCAGCAGCGAGGCGCCGCTCCCGACGATATGCGCGATGCCCCAAACCACCAGGGCGCGCTCGCGGCGAGCCTGGCTCCACGACAGCAGGAACAGCACACCGACCGTAAAGGTGACGGCGGCCGTCATCATGAAAAGCGTGGGAGGGTCGAGGCGCATCATATTCTGGCAAAGGTCCGGTCGAGCGAACCTTTGCGCCTCCTCTCCCCCGTCCTGATCCAACCCAGAGGGTCAGACTACGACCTCGATGTCAACGGTATTACAGGAATTCGCCTTCGAATTCGGCAGCAACGCGCTCACATACCTGCCAGAAATTAGGCAATGTGGTATAATTCGATACAGTTCTTCTCAGGAAACAGTTTCGACCTCGATGTAATCGCCTGCATCGTTCAGCGGATGGAGGTCGCGCACCATGCCCTTCAACCGTTCGTCGAGGACGTGGGTATAGATCTGCGTCGTCGAGATGTCGGCATGCCCCAGCAATTCCTGGACGACGCGCAGATCGGCGCCGTTCTGGAGCAGGTGGCTGGCGAAGGCGTGGCGCAGAACGTGCGGGCTGACCCGGTCCGTCCGAAGGCCGGCGGCTGCGGCGGCGTGCTTGAGGTCGCGGGCAAAGGCCTGGCGGGTCAGATGGCCGCTCTCGCTCTCGGCCGGAAACAGCCAGGGACCGTCGGCGGGCAGCAGCGCGACATGGGCGCGCATCGCATCCCGCGCGAGATCGGTCAGCGGCACGAGGCGCTCGCGCCCGCCCTTGCCCTTGACCACGAGGTAGCGCTCGCGGGTCGCGGCGGCCGAGCGCGGCAGCGCCACCAGTTCCGAGACGCGCAGGCCCGTGGCGTAGAGCAGTTCGAGCAGGCAGAGCATTCGGGAGGCGGCGCGGGCCTCCGACCGGTTGTCGCCCGCCGCATCGACCCGCTCGCGCGCCGTCGCGAGCAGACGGGCGACGTCCTCCACCGAGAGGATCTTCGGCAGGCCCTTGGCGCGACGCGGGGCGGCGACCGGCGCGGTCGGGTCCGTCTCGGCATAGCCTTCGGCATAGAGGAAGCGATGGAAGCCGCGAATGCAGGAGAGGCGCCGGGCGGCCGAGGACGCCTTCAGCCCACGAGGCTCGAGAGAGGCGATGTAGGCGCGGACTTGGTCGGCATTCGCCTCCTCGGGATCGATCCCGCCGTTCGCGAGATATCCGAGATAATCGTCGAGATCGCGCCGGTAGGCCGCCAGGGTGTTGGCTGCCGCGCCCCGCTCGGCGGCGAGCATGTCGAGAAAGAGTTGGCCCGGATCCTCCGCCCCGCCCGAGGGCGCGGAACCGTCCGCGCTCATCGGCCGCCCGGCTGGAGCTTCGCGGGAGGAATCGTGACGCTCATCTCCCGCGGCGTCGGCTGGACGAAGGTCGCCAAGGCGAACATGCCGGCGAAGACGAGGCCCGCGAGAATCGCGATCGTGGCGAGGAAACGAAACAGGGTGGGCAAGGGAACCGGCCTTTCGCCGAGGATACGCGGACGAGCGGGTCGTGTTGCGATGCGCAAACCGTGGGCTTCGATCACACGGCCCCGAGGCAAAGGCAAGGTCTCGCCGAACACAGCCGGTCCGGTCAATGGACCGGCCGCGCGACCGTCGCCCGCTCGCTGCCCGGCCTTCAGAACCGGTTCTTCCAGGCCCGCAACGCGGTGAACACCGCCGACGGATCGGAGCCCGGCTCCAGACCGGCCGAGCGGGCGAGAACCGGCTCGCCCACGCGCAGGAACGGGTTGGTGGCCTTCTCCTCGCCGATGGTCGAGGGAATCAGGAAGCCGCCCGTCTCGGCGAGCCGCCCGGCCTCGGCCACGCGCTCCTTCAGGTCGGCGTTGTCCGGATCGGCGGCAAGGGCGAAGCGACCATTCGAGAGCACATAATCGTGGCCGCTATAGACCGCCGTCGCGTCGGGCAGGTCGAGGAAGCGGGCGAGGGAGGGCCAGAGCGTCGCCGGCTCGGCCTCCATCACCCGGCCACAACCGAGGGTGAACAGGGTGTCGCCCGCAAACACCACGCCGGCATCGGCGAAGTAATAGGTGACGTGGTCGGCGCAGTGGCCCGGCGTTTCCCACACCTGTCCTGAGAGGCCGCCGACCGTCACCGTGTCGCCCTCCCCGACGTAGCGGGCCGCACCCGGCACCGCCGAGCGGGCCTTCTCCGGCGCGGTGACCCGCGCGCCGGTGCGCTCCACCACCTCCGGGATTCCCTCGATGTGGTCGGCGTGGCGGTGGGTGACGAGGATATCGGTGAGCTGCCAGCCCTCCGCGTCGAGGACGGCGAGCACCGGCCCAGCCTCCGGCACGTCGATGGCAGCGCAGGCGCCGCTCGCGGGATCGCGGATCAGTACGCCGATATTGTCGCTCCGGCACAGGAAGGTGCGGATTTCGGGGGCCGCTCTCGTCATCGAAGACCCTTTCGCCAGAACTGACTTCTCTCGGCCGGCGTTCTCGCCCGGACCGGTGGCACAAGCCAAGGACGAGCCGTGGACAAGCCGAGCGCGGGACGCGCCGGCTGCGGAACCGTTGCAGGATCGTCACGGTTCCGAAACCGGAGTACCGCCACGCTTGCGCGCGGCCCAGCGGTGGAGTCGCCGGACCGGCTTTCCGCCCCCACGCGCCGCCCCCGCTTGCCGGACGGGCCCGCGATCCCCATTGATGCCGCATCAGCCTTGCGACATCCGTCTCGTGGAGGACAACCGGCCGTGCCGGCACCCCATCCGATGCGCCTCGACGTCACGGACCTGCGCGCCTTCTACGCCTCTCCGCTCGGCGTCGTCACCCACCGCGTCGTCGGCCGAGCCATTCACGGCTTCCTCGGCTCGGTCTCGGGTCTGCGCGTGCTCGGCCTCGGCTACGTCACGCCCTATCTCGGCCCCGTCCACGTCATCGCCGAGCGCACGCTGGCCTTCATGCCGGCGACGCAGGGGGTGGTGAACTGGCCCTCCAGCGGCCGTTCGGTGACCGCACTGGCCGATCTCACCATGCTGCCCCTGCCCGAGGCGGCGGTGGATCGCGTCATCCTCGTTCACGCGCTGGAAGCGGTCGAGAGCCCGAGCGAACTCTTGGCCGACGTCTGGCGCGTGCTGACACCGGGTGGGCGCCTGATCCTCGTCGTACCCAACCGCACCGGCGTCTGGGCACGGCGCGACGCGACACCCTTCGGGCACGGCCAGCCCTACAGCCGCTCGCAGCTCTCGCGGCTGATGCGCGACACGCTGTTCTCGCCGGAGGGCTGGGCCGAGACCCTGTACATGCCGCCGATTCGCAGCCGCTTCTGGTTGCGCACCGCCGCGGCTTGGGAGCGGTTCGGCACCGGTCTCGCCATGCCCTTCGCCGGCCTCCACGTGGTCGACGCGACCAAGCAGCTCTACCGGCCGATCGCGGTGCGGCAGGTCCGTCGCCTGGAGAGCCGCGTGCCGGCGCGGGTGCTGGTGCCGGCAGGACAGCCGGGCTAAAGCCCCCGACCCCCTTACGCTTTGCCGAGCCGGGCCCGCATGCTGGCATCCATCGGATTCGAGACCGTGCTGACGAGCTTCCTGCTCGCGCTGTCCGGCCTGTTCTCCATCGTGAATCCGGTCGGCTCGGCGCTGATGTTCGCGCAGATCACTGCGGAGCGCTCGCAGGCGGAGCGGGCGGAGCTGTCGCGCCGGATCGGCTTCTACGCCGCCCTGGTGATGCTCGCCGCCCTCTGGGCCGGTGCTCCGATCCTCAACTTCTTCGGCGTGTCGCTCGCAGCGCTTCGCATCGCCGGCGGCCTGTTCGTGGCGGCCTTCGCTTGGACCCTGCTCAACGCCCCCGAAACGCGGGAGGCGCGCAAACATGCCGAGGCGGAACCGGAGGCCGGCGAGAACCTCGCCGAAGTCGCCTTCTTTCCGCTCACCCTCCCCTTCACCACCGGACCCGGCACCATCGCGGTCGCCATCGCGCTCGGCGCCAATCGCCCCTCCGAACCGGGCGACCTCGCCGGCTTCTTCATCGGCGCCTCCCTGGCCGCCATGGCCATTGCCGGTATGATCCGCCTCGCTTACGGATCGGCGGACCGGGTCGTGACCCTGATCGGGCCGGTGCGGGCGCGGGTGCTCGGACGGCTCTCGGCGTTCCTGCTGCTGTGTGTCGGCACGCAGATCACCGTCAACGGCGTGTCGGACGTCCTGGGGCCGCTGATCGCGTCGCAACGGGTCTAGAGGGACGGTTGAGGGTGGCGTTCCGGGCGACAAGCGGCCCGGCGAGAGCCGGACATCCATCGAAGCGGGAAGTCGACCATCATGAAGCTCGTCGTTGTCGGCGCCGAGGGGCGCATGGGGCGGATGCTGATCCGGGCGGTAGCCGAGGCCCAGGGCTGCACCCTGCACGGCGCGGTCGAGCGTCCGGGATCGCCCGCCCTGGGCCAGGACGCCGGACGCTTGGCCGGAATCGGTGATCTCGGCGTCACGGTCAGTGACGATCCGCTGTCCCTGTTCGTCGCCGCCGACGGGGTCTTGGACTTCACCGCGCCCGCGGCGACGGTCGCCTTCACCGAACTCGCGGCGCAGGCCCGGATCGTCCACATCGTCGGCACTACGGGGCTGTCGCAGGACGACCTGAAGCGGCTGGAGGCGGCCAGCTACCATGCCCGCATCGTCCGCTCGGGCAACATGTCGCTCGGCGTCAACCTGCTCGCAGGCCTCGTGCGCCGGGTGGCCGCGACGCTGGGCGAAGAGTTCGACATCGAGGTGCTGGAGATGCACCACCGCATGAAGGTCGACGCTCCTTCGGGCACGGCCCTGCTCCTCGGCGAGGCGGCGGCGGAGGGCCGGCGCGTGACTCTCGCCGAGACCCGCGTCTCGACCCGCGATGGCCATACCGGAGCACGGCGGCCCGGCGATATCGGCTTCGCGACTCTGCGCGGCGGCTCGGTGGTCGGCGATCACAGCGTGATCTTCGCCGGTCCCTCAGAGCGGATCACCCTCTCCCACCACGCCGAGGACCGGGCGATCTTCGCCCGCGGCGCCGTGCGGGCCGCGCAGTGGGCCTTCGACAAGGCCCCGGGCCTCTACGGCATGGACGACGTTCTGGGACTGAGGGATTAGACCTTCGTCGGAATAACGAATCCGGCGGAACGTCAGGCTTGGGCTTGGGACGCGTCGCCGCCTCTGGTAGAGGCCCGGCCCATGCTGGCGCGGTCCCGTGACGTGGCGGCCTCGCCTTGACCTTCTCCGGAGAGACCCGTCCCATGGAGCGCCTGCTCGTCCTCGCTCGGCACGGCCAGAGCGAGTGGAACCTGAAGAAGCTGTTCACCGGCTGGCGCGACCCGGAGCTGACGGAGCTCGGCGTTGCCGAGGCACGCCGGGCCGGACGCTGGCTCAAGGCCCAGGGCACGCAGTTCGACGTGGCCTTCACCTCGAACCTGCGGCGCGCCCAGAACACCTGCGCGCTGATCCTCGAGGAGATGGGCCAGGGCGGCCTTGAGACGATCCGCAACGAGGCGCTCAACGAGCGCGATTACGGCGATCTCTCCGGCCTCAACAAGGACGATGCCCGCGAGCGCTGGGGCGATGCCCAGGTCCACGAGTGGCGCCGCTCCTACGACGTGCCTCCGCCCGGCGGCGAGAGCCTGAAGGACACCGCCGCGCGGGTGCTGCCCTACTACATCCAGACGATCCTGCCGCGTGTCATGTCGGGCGAGCGGGTGCTGGTGGCGGCTCACGGCAACTCGCTGCGGGCACTGGTGATGGTGCTCGACGGCATGACCACCAAGACCATCGCCAGCCTGGAGATCGCCACGGGCATCCCGCTGGTCTACCGGCTCAAGGCGGACACCACGGTCGAGTCGAAGCTGATCCTCGACAAGGACATCGATCAGGACGACTGAGGCGCTCGGCTCAGCCCGGTCCCAACACCTCTTCCACGGCCCGCGCCACGCGCGCCGTGGAGCCGGACTCGTCGAGCGGGTTGCGGCGCAGGCGGTGGCGCAGCGCGCTCGGCGCGACCTGCCGCAGATGGGCGAGCGTGACAGTGTCCGCGCCCTCAAGGGCCGCGAGCGCACGGGCCGTGCGCATCAGCGTGAGTTCGCCGCGCAGGCCGTCGGTGCCGAGGGCGACGCAGAGCCGGGCCGCATTCTCCAGAACCGCGTCGGGCACGCTCACGTCGCCGAGTCGCTCGCGGGCCGACAGAATCGTCTTTTGCAGCGCCTTCTCCACCTTTCCTTGCGCGGCGCAGAACGCCTCACCGTCGCGCTCGTAGGCGTCGCGCCGCCGCACGACCTCGATCCGGGTCGCGATCTCGGTGGGCGTCGTCACCTCGCAGGCGAGGCCGAACCGGTCGAGGAGCTGCGGGCGCAACTCCCCCTCCTCCGGATTGCCGCTGCCGACGAGAACGAAGCGCGCCGGGTGGCGCAGCGACAAGCCCTCGCGCTCCACCGTGTTGACGCCGGAGGCGGCCACGTCGAGCAGGAGGTCGACGAGATGGTCCTCCAGAAGGTTCGCCTCGTCGATGTAGAGGAAGCCGCGATTGGCGCGCGCCAGCAGGCCCGGCTCGAAGGCCTTCTCGCCCCGCATCAGGGCCCGCTCCAGGTCGAGGGCGCCGACGACGCGGTCCTCGGTGGCACCGAGGGGCAGATCGACCACCGGAACCGGGATCAGGTGGGTCTTGACCTTGTTTCCATCCCTGCCTGGCCCCCTCTGCCCGGCACAGTGCGGACAGGCTTCGGGCGGGCTTTCGGGCGAGCAGGAATAAGGGCAGCCCGCCACCGCCCGGATCTTCGGCAGCAGCGCCGCCAGAGCCCGCACGGCGGTAGACTTGCCGGTGCCTCGGTCCCCGAAGATCAGGACGCCGCCGATGGAGGGATCGACCGCCGCGATCAGCAGCGCCCGCTTCATCTCCTCCTGGGCAACGATGGCGGTAAAGGGAAAGGGAGGCACGCTCGATCAGCTTCCGGACCGGAGAGGCCCGGGACGAGGCTCACGGGCGGATGCGGCGATCATGCACGAATTGCCCGGCGCGAACAGCCGCGCTCGCCTTATTAGGCCGCTCGCACAACGTCCGATCGTCCGCGTCGCGCAGAAGATCGTGCCGGCCGATACGGTGAGCGCGTCGGGCGACAGCGGCTCGCTTCACAGGCCGCGGCAGCGGCTGCGCACGAGGCCCGCGAATTCCTTCTCCGAACTCTGGACCTGAGACAGGCGCTCGGTCCGCTCGGGACCGGACAGGCAGCGGCCGTAGACACCCGCGATCCGCCGCATGGTCTCGACGTGACGGCGCCAGACGCGGCAGAGGCTCGCCTCGTCATCGCCGCCGCCCTCGAGCTGCTCGATCGCCTGCCGCTGCATTGAGCCGGCCACCAGCACGTCGCGGGCACAGGCCGCATCGCTCTGAGCGTGCAGGCTGCCGGGAGCCAGGAGCACCGCCAGAACCAGGGCGGTACGCGAAGGGAATGCGAGCATGGTCAGGCGGCCTGAGTCGTCGGGCCGTTGGCCAGCAGAGCGTAGAGCGCGGTCGCATCGCGGGCGCTGCGGATCCGTTCCAGCATGCCGGGCTCGCGCAGGAGCCGGGCAACCTGGGCCAGGGCCTTGAGGTGGTCGGCACCGGCCGTCTCCGGAGCGAGCAGCAGGAAGGCGACATCGACCGGCTGGCCGTCGAGGGCATCGAAATCCACGGGCTTTTCCAGCCGGGCGACGAGGCCGAACAGGCGGTCGAGCTGCGCCAGTTTGCCGTGGGGAATGGCGACGCCGTCGCCGATACCGGTGGAGCCGAGGCGCTCGCGCTGAAGCAGGGTCTCGAAGATGTCCCGGTCGGACAGGCCCGGCAGGCGGCGGGCGGCGTGGACGGCCAGTTCCTGGAGCACGTGCTTCTTATCCCGCACGCGCAAGGCAGAGACGACCGAGTCCGGGTTCAGGAATTCGAGCATCGGCATGAAAACTAAACGCCTCGTCGGCGGGATCCATCCGGCGGTCCCGCGTTCCCATGCACGCTCCCGGGGCGGGTGGCTCCGGCAAACAGCAGCTCACGCGCCTCGCTGGCGTCCCTCGTCCGGCGGCGGGAGCGCTACCGGAGCTTAGTGAGGGACGCTCGCGACCCCGCCCGAGGTGATCCGAAACGGGGCCGTGCCTCAACCCCGGTCGGCGGGAGGATCGACCCACCCGATCGCGCCGTCACTGCGCCGATATACGACGTTGATGCGCCCGGTGCCAGCGTGAACGAAGACGACGACCGGAGCCCCGGTCATGTCGAGGGCGGTGACCGCCTCGCTGACCGACTGGCGCTTCAACGTGCGGGTGCTCTCGGCCACGACCGGCGGATGGTCGCCCTCCTCCGCCTCGAACGACTCGTCGTCGGTCTCCTCGTCGGGCGCGGCGAAGACGGCGTAGGCCGCCTCGATATCCGCCCCGTTGTGACTCGGCGCGCTGTGCGTCTTCAGCTTGTGCTTGTAGCGACGCAGGCGCTTCTCGAGCTTGTCGGCGGTCTGCTCGAAACTCGCATGCACGTCGTGCGCGGCGCCCGAAGCTTCGAGTGTCAGGCCGGTGACGAGATGCAGCACGCAATCGGTGCGGTAGGCGGTGCCGTCGCGCCGCAGCGTCACATGCCCGGTGCAGGTGCCGCTCATATGCGGATCGAGGTACTTCGAGAGCGTCGCCGCCATGCGGTCTTCGACCCGGCCCCGCAGGGCCGTACCGAGATCGAGGCCATGCCCCGTCACCCGCAAACCTGCCATCGACGTCTCCGCTTTTCCTCCCGAGGGCTTCGAGAGTTAGAAAGGGGGACGGGTCAAGTCAACGCGAAGGCGAGCCGGCACAAGGCTTTCGCGTAGCCTCTCCGCGCCCGGTGTCAGCGGGCGGCGGAGGCCATTTTCGCCCGGCGGCGGTCGATCGACGAGGGAATGCGCAACGACTCGCGGTACTTCGCGACGGTGCGGCGGGCGATGTCGACGCCCTCGTCGCGCAGGCGCTGCACCAGCGCGTCGTCGGACAGGACATCCGAGGCTTCCGCATCCACGAGCTGCTTGATGCGGTGACGGACGGCTTCCGAGGAATGGGCGGCCGCGCCCGCGGCGCCGGGGATCGCCGCGGTGAAGAAGTACTTCATCTCCAAGGTGCCGCGACTGGTGCCGATCGACTTGTTGGAAGTGACCCGCGAGACGGTCGATTCGTGCATACCGATCGCCTCGGCGACGGTCTTCAGGTTGAGCGGGCGCAGGTGGGCGACGCCGTGCAGGAAGAAGGCGTCCTGCTGGCGCACGATCTCGGTGGCGACCTTGAGGATCGTGCGGGCCCGCTGCTCCAGGCTGCGGGTGAGCCAGTTGGCGGTCTGCAGGCACTCCGACAGGAACGCCTTGTCGCCGTCCGCGACGGCGCCCTTGGAAACGCGGGCGTAGTAGGTCTGGTTGACCAGCACCCGCGGCAATGCCTCGGAATTCAGCTCCACCAGCCAGGAACCGTCCGGCGCCGGGCGGACGAACACATCCGGGATCAGCACCTCGACGGCATGCGCGCCGAAGGCGCGGCCGGGTTTCGGATCGAGCCGGCGGATCTCGGCCAGCATCTCGACGAGATCCTCGTCGTCCACGCCGCAGAGACGGCGCAGGGCCGGGAAATCGCGCTTGGCCACGAGATCGAGGCGCGAGACCAGCGCCTGCATCGCCGGATCGAACCGATCCTGCTCGCGCAGCTGGATCGCGAGGCACTCGGCGAGGTCGCGCGCGGCCACGCCCGGGGGATCGAAGCTCTGGACGAGCTTCAGGACGCGGGCGACGTCGTCGAGCGAGGCACCGAGCCGCTCGGCCACGCCGTCGATGTCCTCGCGCAGGTAACCGGCATCGTCCACCGCATCGATGAGGAAGCTGCCGATCAGCCGGTCGGACGGACTCTGCGTCGCGAGGTCGAGCTGCGCGGCGAGGTGCTCGCGCAGGGACGTCTCGGCGGTGAGCGTCGACTCGAAATCGGGGAGCTCGCCATCGAAGCTGCCCCCGGTATTGCCGTAGGGCGCCGGGGTCAGGGAAAGCATGTCGCCCGAGCCCGCCTCGCGCGGTACCGGATTCTCGTCGGCGAAGACGTTGTCGAGGCGCGTATCGAGATCGCCCTCGATCTCGCTGCGGCTCGGCGTCATGTCGGAAGCGAGCCACGACTCGGGCTCCGCTCCGTCACCGCCGTCATACTCGCCGTCGGCCGGCGCCTCCGATGCCTCGCGCTCCGGCGCACCCTCGGCCTCAATGCGCTCCAAGAGCGGATTGCGCTCCAATTCGGCATCGACGTAAGCTGCGAGATCGAGTTGGGAGAGCTGTAGAAGCTTGATCGCCTGCAGCAGTTGCGGCGTCATCACCAGGGCTTGCCCCTGGCGCATTTCGAGCCGTTGCAGCAGACTCATCGCGACATCCAACCCTCAGAATTCGTTCACAAATCGCAGCCCAGGCGCGAGCCGCGCCGCATTCGGCACGTTCTTTGCTTCTCCTTTGTTTAGGTCTAGCTCCATCCGGACCGCGCGTCAAAGTCTGATTGGCGCCCGCACCCTGGATTCCATCCGCGCGGGCAGCATTGCCACAGACCCTGACCGCGCCGACAGGATGCGGCACGCACACGCAGGGCGTGAGCGGTTTCCGATGGATTGCACTTCAAGGATCAAGAAGACCTTACGCTCGATCCGGCCATCGACGCGCGTGGTTCAGGGGGTGTTACCCTGCGCGCCTCTTTTCGGGGGCGAGCGATCGACGCCACCTGGCGGTCGCCGTCGTTCCGGCGACCGGCCTCAGAGCCGGAAATCCTCGCCGAGATAGAGGCGGCGGGCATCCTCGTTCGCCACGATCTGCTCGGGCGTTCCCTCGGTGAGGATTCGGCCGGAATGGGCGATGTAGGCGCGGTCGATCAGGCCGAGCGTCTCGCGGACGTTGTGGTCGGTGATGAGCACGCCGATGCCGCGCTGCTTCAAGTGCTTCACCAGATCCTGGATATCGCCGACCGCGATGGGATCGATACCGGCGAAGGGCTCGTCGAGCAGCATGAAGGTCGGCGAGGAGGCCAGCGCCCGGGCGATCTCGCAGCGGCGGCGCTCGCCGCCAGACAGAGCGATCGACGGCGACTTGCGCAGGCGTGCGATGTCGAACTCCTCCAGCAGCGAGTCGAGCTTGCGCTCGCGGGCCTTGCGGTCGGGCTCGGCCACCTCCAGCACGGCACGGATGTTGTCCTCGACCGACAGCCCGCGGAAGATCGAGGCCTCCTGCGGCAGGTAGCCGATGCCGAGCCGGGCGCGCTGGTACATCGGCAGGTGCGTGATCTCCATGCCGTCGAGGCTGATGAAGCCGCGATCGGCCGGCACGAGGCCGGTGATCATGTAGAAGATCGTCGTCTTGCCCGCGCCGTTCGGGCCGAGCAATCCCACCGCCTCGCCGTTATGAACGGTGAGACCCGCCTCGTGGACGACGGTGCGCGCCCCGTAACTCTTGCGAAGGCCTCGCACGTGCAGCACGCCCGGACCGCTGCCCTCGGCGAGGGCAGCGTCGGGCGCCACCTGCGGCGCGGATCCACCGCGCCCGAACATGCGACCGAGCCACGAGCCTTTGCGACCGCGGCCCGCCGGCCTCGGCTCGGCGACCGCCCGCAGCGGCACGCCCGCAGGCATCCCGGCTTCCGCCACGGTCAGTTCGCCTGCGCCCGCGTCTTGGCGGCCGGCCTCTCGGCAGCCGGCTTCTCGGCGGCCTTGGAACCCGGCTTGGCGGCCACGGGCGGCTGTGCGCAGCCCTTCGGCTGACCGCCGGCCTGCCCACCCTTGGTCTCGCCCCCCTCGCCGGGCACGAACATCGCGGAGACGCGACCGCCGGCCACCGGATCCATGTTCGCCCGGCCGGTCGCCATGTCGTAGACGAGCCGCGAGCCGCGGGTGACGTTCTGGCACTGGCTGAGCACGACGTTGCCGGTCAGCACGATGCGCTTGGCTTCCTGATCGAACACCGCGTTGTCGCCGGTGGCAACCTGGTCCTTCTGCGCGACGGTGACGGGTCCGGCGCACTCGACCTTGCGGATGCCGCTGCCGCCCATCGCCGCCTTGGCCTTCGCGTCCTCGGCCGCTTGGGCCTCGGTCTTCCCATCACCCTTCGCGGCGTCCTTGCCCGGATCCTTGTCCTTGTCGCGCTTGTAGTGGACCGTCATGGCCGAGCAGCGGATCGTGCTCTCGCCCTGCACCGCCACGACATTGCCGGCGAAGATCGCCTTGTTCTCCTTGTCGAACACGTCGAGCCGGTCGGCATCGATCTTGATCGGCCCCTTGCCGCCGCCGACGGTGCCGAGCGGCGCGGACTTCTCCTTCGCGACATCCTTGGCCGGTGCAGCGGCGACGGAGTGACCCGGGAGCGGGGCGAGGAGGAGAGCGAGGCCGGCGGCGAGCGCCGGACCGAGACACCGCTTCATCGCGTGGGTTCCGCCGCGGAGGTGTGGATGCGCTCGACGTCGGCCCGCGCAGCGACCTTGGCACCGCCCGCCATCTCGCCGTCCTCGCCGTGGAACACGGCGTGGACGCGGCCGACGAAGGAGATGACCCGGCCATTCTCGACCACGTCGAGGCTGTCGGCGACGATGGAACCCGACGGCACCGTCACGGTGACGGCCTTGGAGGAACGCAGGCTGCCGGTCTTGAAATCGACGGTGGCGACCGAGAGGCGGACTTCCTCGCCCTTGTCGGTCCAGAGGCGGATGTCGTTCTCGAGATTGAGCGACTCGCGGGTGGAGTCGAACACGCCGCCCTGGGCCTGGAGA
>Ga0233425_10005753_pt1 | contig 19215 bp, 20 predicted proteins | sample Watercolumn_Towu_2_FD_181712 | JGI IMG/M metagenome (GOLD analysis project Ga0233425, IMG submission 181712) | Freshwater microbial communities from Lake Towuti, South Sulawesi, Indonesia - Watercolumn_Towuti2014_140_MG | ecosystem: Environmental > Aquatic > Freshwater > Lake | place... | reverse complement strand
GGTGGCGGGCGATGGCGAAGGCCAGCGCCATGCCGTCGAAGGTCGACGTGCCGCGGCCGACCTCGTCCATCAGCACCAGGCTGTGCTCCGTGGCGCCGTGAAGTATTGAAGCCGCCTCGGTCATCTCGACCATGAAGGTGGAACGGCCAGAGGCGAGGTCGTCGGAGGCGCCGATGCGCGTGTAGATGGCATCGACCGGGCCTATGCGCGCAGCGCTGGCCGGCACGAAGGCGCCGCAGTGCGCGAGCAGCACGATCAGCGCCACCTGCCGCATGTAGGTCGACTTGCCGCCCATGTTGGGGCCGGTGACGAGCAACATGCGCCGCGCCGGGTCGAAGCGGCAGTCGTTGGCGATGAAGCTGTCCACCTGGCCTTCGACCACCGGGTGGCGGCCGGCCTCGATCTCCAGCATGAAGGTGTCCTCGAACTGCGGCCGGCTCCAGTTGGCGCGCACGGAGATCGCTGCGAAGGCGGCGAGGCCGTCGAGGAGCGCGACCGCGCGGGCGATGCGCTGCAGGACCGGGATGTCCTCGCCGAGGCGCGCCAGCAGCTCGTCGTAGAGCAGCTTCTCGCGCGCCAGCGCGCGCTCCTGCGCGGAGAGCGCCTTGTCCTCGAAGGCCTTCAGCTCCGGCGTGATGTAGCGCTCGGCGTTCTTCAGCGTCTGGCGGCGGCGGTAATCGTCCGGCACCTTGTCCGCATTAGCGTGGGTGACTTCGATGTAGAAGCCGTGCACGCGGTTGTACTCGACGCGCAGGTTGGCGATGCCGCTGCGGGCGCGTTCGCGCGCCTCCAGCTCGAGCAGGAAGGCGCCGCAGTTCTGCTGGATGGCGCGCAGCTCGTCGAGCTCGGCATCGAAGCCTTCGGCGATGACGCCGCCGTCGCGCAGCACGGCGGCCGGCTCCGGCGCGACGGCCCGCGCGAGCAGTTCGAGGCACTCGGTCGGCGTGGCAAGATCGGCGCGGATCGCGCCCAGCCCCGCCGAGGCCGCCTGCGCCAGCGGCGCGCGCAGGTCGTCGAGGCGGGCGAGGCTGTCGCGCAGCGCCGACAAGTCGCGCGGACGCGCGCTGCGCAAGGCGATGCGCGCCGTGATGCGCTCGACGTCGGCGAAGCCGCGCAGCGCGGGCTGGATCGCCGCGAAGGGGCCGTGGCCGGCCTCGCCTGCCAGTTCCGCCACCGCCTCGTGGCGCGCCGCGGCTGCGGTACGGTCGGCGAGCGGATGGTGCAGGCAGTGGCGCAGCCAGCGCGAGCCCATCGAGGTGCGGCAATCGTCGAGCAGCGAGAGCAGGGTCGGCGCCGGCTCGCCGCGCAGGGTTTCCGTCAGCTCCAGGTTGCGCCGGGTGGCGGCGTCGAGGCGCAGCCATTCGCTCTCGCGCTCGAGTGTGAGGGTGGTGATGTGCGCCAGCGTCTGGTTCTGCGTCGTCTTGGCATACTGGTAGAGGGCGCCGGCGGCGGCGAGGGCGGCGGTCGGCGCGTCGTTGGGTGATTCAGGGCCGGACTCGGGCAGGAAGGCGGCGAGGTCGCGCGTGCCGAAATGCAAAGTCAGTCCGCGCGAGGCGGCGTCGCGGTCGAAATGCCAGTCGGGCAGGCGCCGCACCGGCGCGGCGGCGCCTTGCGGGAAACCGTCCGGCGCGCCGTCCGGCAGCAGGATCTCCGCCGGGCGCAGGCGTTCGATCTGGGCGGGCAGCGCGCCGGGGCCGACCTCGAGCAGGCGGAAATCACCGTTGGCGAGGTTCAGCCAGGCCAGGCCGACGAGGTTCTTCTGCGGGGCGAGGGCCAGCAGCAGGCTGTCCGACTTGTCGTCGAGCAGGGCCGAGTCGGTGAGGGTGCCCGGCGTGACGATGCGCGTCACGGCGCGCTCGACCGGGCCTTTCGAGGTGGACGGATCGCCGATCTGTTCGCAGATCACCACCGATTCGCCCAGCTTGACCAGCCGCGCCAGGTACTGCTCGACGGCGTGGAAGGGCACGCCGGCCATGCGGATGGGTTTCCCGGCGGACTGGCCGCGCGTGGTGAGCGTGATGTCGAGCAGGCGCGCCGCCTTCTCGGCGTCATCGAAGAACAGCTCGTAAAAATCCCCCATGCGGTAGAACAGCAGCAGCTCCGGGTACTGCGCCTTCAGGCGCAGGTACTGCTGCATCATCGGGGTGTGCTGTTGATTCAACTACTTACGCTACGTCTTTTTGGACACGTCCAAAACTCGGCCCCTCGACGACAGGAACTTCCTTGTCGCGCAGATAGCGGCGGGTCATGGCTGGCGAGGTGTGGCCGAGCAGAGCAGTCGGGTTCTTTCCCTGGCGCTCGGCCTCGGTGCCGCTCATGGCGCGCAGGTCGCGCAGATCGGCATCCTCTATGCCTGCCGCCTTGCAGGCGGCCACCCATTGGTCGTGCACGGTGTGGTAATCGACCGGCTTGCCACCACGGCCATGCAGCAGGGTTAGCGCCCTGAGATTTCCGCCGAGTGCCTTCGCTCGCTCGACGGCCTGGCGCAGTTCGGGCGACCAGCGCACGATCAAGCGGGCCTTGGTCTTTTGCTGGCGGAAGTAGATGCCTTCCTCCACCAGGTCTGCAAAGCGAATGCCGAGCACGTCCGTCACGCGCTGGCCGGTCAGGCGCAGCAGGTCCATGATGGCCTGCAGGCGCTCGCCGGCCTGGGCATAGATGGCGTCGAATTCGCCGGGCGCGATCAGGCGCTCGCGCTTGGCTTCCTCCAGGCGCCGAATGCCGATGCAGGGATTCAGGTCGACCAGCTGCTCCTCGACGGCGTAGTGAAACACCAGGCGAAGCACAGTCAGCATGCGGTTGGCCATGTTCGGCGTCTCGGCCAAGGCGCGGCGCATCTGCGCCACGTGCTTGGGCAGCACTTCATGCGGGGAAAACTCGGCGAAGATACTCTCAAGGCGCCGCGCCGCACCTTCGTATTGCGTCTTGGTGGCCGGAGAGACCTTGGCGGTGATGAAGGGCAGGGCCTCTCGGATCAGGGCCGCCATGCCGCCCTGCGGGCCTTCTCTGCGCCTGGCGTACTCGGCCAGGGCCGACTTGAGGTCGGCCCCCAGCTTGACCCACTTGCCGCCCTTCACCAGGTAATAGGCGCCGTGCCTATGGTAGACGCAGGCGGGGAGGTGTCGGTCGTGCTTGCGCGGGCGCATGGGCGACATTATCGCGGAAAATGACGAGACTGCCATCGGGCCGGCGGCGATAGGGGATGCCCAGGGCGTCGAGCACGCGCGCCTGTGCCGACAAGCGCTGCTTGCCGGTCAGCTCGAGAATCTCGGCCCTGGACAGGATCATGCCGCTACGCCGCCGCGCTGCCCTCCTTCATGCTGCTGCGCCTGAGCGTCACCCAGCCCTGCTCGGTCAGCACCGGATGGGTAAGGGTGCCCGCGGCCTGCGCCTCCATCGCCTCGGCATAGGTCATTTCCGGCTGCCGGTTGATCGGCGCCTCCGCGTTGCGGTTCGGATCGTGCGCGCCGACGATCTGCGCCGGGGCCTGCTCTGCGTGCGGCTTGTCGACCTTCAGCGCCGTGCCGGTCTGCGAAGATGCAATCACGTCGTCAATGGCGTTGCCGCCGGGGATTCTTGCAGTCTTGTTCATGCCTCTATCTCCTCTGTCTTCGGTTTAAAAAAAACTCCATGCCTGGTTTCGCTGCGCCAGCGGGCGAAGCCTTGCGCCTGGTATGTGTCGAGAAGGCGCTCCGCGCCCTCGTCGAGGGGCAGGAAATGCTGGATTGCCGCATGCTCGGCGCGCACGTTGATGGCGCCTTGCGGCCTACTGGCGATGCGCTCGCGCAGGCTGCAGGCCAGCTCGGACGGCAAGGCATCGAGCACGTCCGTGACGGCATCGGACTGGCCGCGCGCAATGTCGGCCCGCGCCAGTACCAGGAAAATGCCGAGCTTGGCGCCATGCACGGCATGGCGCTGCTCGGCCTCTGTAACGCGCCCCTCCCGCTCTCCTTCCGCCGCCAACAGCCGGCGCTCGATCTCACGCAGCCTTGCATTCAATATCTTCATGCGCGCCTCTCCAGTTCGGCGATGCGCTTCGCCAGGTCGGTGCCCTCGATCACCGTGCCGATCTGCGAAAGGATGTAGATCAGCTTGGTGGCCTTCTCAGGTTCCAGGCGCTTTTGCCTGGCATCGGTGTAGACGTGCGCCATTTCGACGCGCACGTCGTCCATGGTCTTCAAGCGGATGGCCCGCCCCTTGCGGGGGGTAGGGGCCGCCGCCTCTCCGCATGCCGTGGGGGTTTGCGGGGGTTTTTTCGTCACCGGAAGGCCCTCCAGGGCCGTTTTTCGCGCACCTAGGCCGCCTGCTCGCTCGCCGCGGCTTCCTGACGCTCGACCTGCTGCTCGATGCGCGCCTCGAATTCGCTCAGCACGTCGCCGCACAGGGCGGCGGATTCCTGCGCCAGGCTCACATAGCCGCGTGTCAGCGGGATGCGGTCGTAGGCCCAGAGGCCCTCGGTGCGGTGGTGTAGGGCGAGGTTGATCAGGTGACGCGTGTGCTCGTGCATGAATTGCTGGGCCAGACTGCCGGACAGCTTGACGCCGGCCTTGCGCAGCACGGCCAGGCCGGCGCCGTCCCATTCCTGGATCGCGGCGGACAGGCGCAGGACGCACTGGTCGACGTTGGCGGCGGCCTGGGCGTGGCGGGCGATGGTGCCTTCCACCGTCTTGCGTCGTTCGGCAATGGTGGCATCCCTCTCGCGCTGGCGCGCCAGCTTGTGCGCCTGCTCGGCGGCTTCCAAGGCGGCGTCGAGGGTGGACTTCCAGCGCTGCGCCGCCTCCAGGGCGGCGCCCGGCTCAAGCATGGCACCGACGGCGACGTGGCGGCCGGTGAGGATGTCATGCACGTTGCCGCGGCGGATTTCCTCGATGCTGTTGACGGCCTCGCCGAGCAGGCTGCGCAGCTTAGTGAGGCCGGCGTTCAGCGCCTTGCTGTCCTGCTCGATCAGCGGCGCCTCGCCGAAGCATTCCAGCACCGGATTGCGCGGGGTGTCGGGTTTCGCTTTGGTCATGGTCTCTCCCCTCTTACTGGCGCGAGTCGTACCACTGGGTCAGGCGCGTACGCTGTGCCGTGGCTTCGCTGGCAAGAGTGCCGGTCAGCACGGGGCCGTGCGCCGTGCCATTGAAGCGGCCATCGTATTTCACCGAAATGGCCGGCGAGGCTTGGTTGGCCAGGTGCGAAAGCACCAGGTGCATGAGGTATTCGCGGTCCGTCAATTCGGCACCGACGCGCTTGCTGGCTGGCACCCCGGCGCCGCTGCAGGCGGAAGCGCCGAGCGAAATGATCGTGTTGAAATGGGTCGCCGCGGTGTTCAGCGCCGAAACGAGGTTGCTAACCGCTGTGTCGCGGTTGTTAAGGTCGGTTGTTACGCCACCAGGTAGTGCCATGATGAAAACTCCTCTGTCGAGTTGAAAATCAGCGGCCGAAGGCCGCGTCCACATTCGGCGCCCGCTCGGGCATGCCGCTGCCCGGCGTCCACCAACGCTCCTGTCCCCATTCGCTGCGCTCGCGTTCCTGCATGCGTTCGAGGTAGCCGGGCGAGAGCATTTCCTGCAGGCTGTGCAGGCCGGCATGGTCGAAAGCCGCCTTGGCGTACCAGAGATTCACCAGCGGCGTGTGCGAGCGGGCCAGGCGCAGGGCTTCCGCGCCGATATGGGTGTCCTTGCCGCGCGCCGCTTCGAAAGCGTTGCCGACGGTGAGGTCGACGGTTTCCAGCGCCGTGCCCACCACCGGGCCGGCCAGGCTCATCCAGTTGGGCAAGCCGGCACGCCCCTGGCCGCCGGCGCCGGTGTAAAGGAAGTCGCCGAAGATGCCGGCACCGCCGCCCTGGGCGAAGGCCGCCGCCCAGAATTTAAGCGTCGTCATGTCGCGCGGATCCTTGCCGTCCTTCAAGTCCTTCAGCTGCAGCGCGATGGCGCCGAACATCGTCAGGCCGGTGACAAGCGCCGCGCCATAGGCCAGGCGCGTGCCCGCGCCGCCCTCGAAGGCACGCTCCCAATGCCGCGTCACCATGGCGAAGGGAAAACTCTTGAACAGCATCACCGAGCGCAGCAGTTCGCCCTCGATGGTGCCGCGCTGGGTGCCGCGCTGAATCGCCGCCCGCGTCTGCAGGTCGGGCGTCGTCACGGCGAATTCCGCTTCGTCGGTAATCGCCCCCAGCAATCGGCTGGTGGCACTGTCGCGCAGCATGGCCGGCGTCCTGCCCTCGGCCAGGCCAGTCAATGCGCTGTCGGGAATGCGGGCGATGGCTTCGGGCGTGAGCATGGCTTCGCCGCGCCAGTCTTCCGGGGTAGCCATGCGCCACACGCGAAAGTCGGTTTCCGTCACGCCCTTGGCGCTGAGGTGCGCCCGGTCGGCATCGGCCAGGACGCCCCATTCGGCGCGCGAGAGGCGGCCGAGGCCGTTCATCATGGTCAGGGAAAACGCCCGCTTCAGCGTGTCCGTCCACCCATTCAGCAGGGAGGCTTTCATGGTGGCGTTGGCCAGGCGGCCGGTCCATCCCATGCCGATGTTGTTCTCGCCCCAGCGGTTGAGGTCGCTGATGACCGACTCGGAGATCAGGCCGGCGCGGTTGGCCCATTTGCGCGATTCCGGGCCGGCGGCGCGCACCAGGTTCACCGCCGCCTGCCAGAAGGGCAGGCGGTTGAAGCCGACGGTGATGAAGTAGGTCGGGATGTCGGTCACGCTCGAGAGCGTCGCCGACTGCAGCTTGCCCACCACCTCGATATTGCGCACGCCCTGGGCGATGTCGGCCAGTCGTTGGTAGAAGGGGCCGCCGTCGAAGGTCGTCGAACTGCGGCCGGAGAGCGACGTCCACATGTCGTCGGTGCTCACCAGGAAAGGGCCGACGCGATCGGAATCGCCGAGCTTGCGCGCATGGTCGCGCAGAAACTGCACCGTGCCCGAGGCATTCGGGCCGAGGTTTTCCACCAGGGCGATGTCGCGCGCCAGGCGGCCGACATGGTGCTGCATGGAAAGGAACACCGTGCCGCGCCCATACTCGGCCATGTATTCGAGGTAGGCTTCCGGCCCCTTGAAGTGGATCTCCCGATGCTGGCTGAAATGCTTCGCCTCCATCGCCCGGCCGCGAAACTCGCCCGGCTCGATCTTGTTGACGCCCTCTGTCACCAGCGTGCGGTACATCATGCCGAGCACGTCGCTCATGGCCACGTCGTCCAGCTGGCGGCCGGCCTCGTCCACGTAGCGGCTGCGGTCGATCCAGCGCAATACGCGGGTGGCCCATTCGTCCATCGGCACGGCGCGAATGCGCGCCGGGTCGTGCGGCTGCGGCAGGTAGCCGTAGCGCAGCTTGCCGATGTCGCCGCCGCCGCGGTTGAATCTCTGCCGCATGGCTTCGACGGTTTCCAGCCAGGCTTTGGCGCCGGCCTTGGCCACCGGGTTGCCCGAATCTTTCCCGAAAATCTCCAGCACCAGGTCGCGCACGCCGCGCGCATCCTCGACCAGCCCGAAGAAGCGCGGCTCGGTCGCCTCCAGCGTCTGGATCATGCGGCTGAAATACTGCCGCTCGACGCCCTTGCGCGCGATGTCGGCGCGGTCGAGGATCTCCGAGACGGCGACATACGGCCGCTCGCCGCCGGCCGTCAGGTCGTTGAAGATGGCAAGGTTGGCATCGTGGGCCTTGATCTGCTGCGCCACGCGCAGGCGCTTCAACTCGGCGGCGTGCGTCAGGTCGTCGGCGGCGAACCTGGCCGCCTCGCGCTGGCGGTCGGGCAGACTCATGGCCTGCCAGCGCTGCGGGTCGCGGCTCCCGAGCTGGCGCATGGCGTGGCGGATGCGCTCCTCGATGCCCTGCGCCTCGGTCTGGCTGATGGGGCGGCCCAGCGCCTTGGAAACGGCTTCGATGCACTTCGACTTCATGGGTTCCTCAAAAAGCAGTTGATGGCCGCCTCGAAGGCGGGGCGCAGGCCGCGCGCTTCCGCCGCGTCGAGTTCGGCCTCGGCGAGCAGGTCGCCGGCGCGCACCGAGACTTTCGCGCCCTGCTCGTCGACGGCGCCCGTGAAAACCGGCAGGTCGGGGTTCTCCAGGGCGATGCGCCGCGCCAGCATGAGGTCGGGCGGCTCGGCGGCGTGCGCCGGTGCGGCGGCCTCGGACTGTTTCGGCATCACGATGGCGTCGGCGTCGTCGAGCGACGCATGCAGGGCTGCGCGTGACTCGATGGCCGGGGCGGCTTCGCGCATCCTGGCCAGGGCGGGGGCGGCGCGTTCGGCGTCGAGCGGCAGGGCGTCGAGACGGACCGGGCGGCCGGCGTCGAGGCTGCGCCCGGCGGCCTCTATCGCATCGGCGTGGGCATCGCGCGCCGAGAAGTCGCTGCGCGGCGCGAGACTGGCTTCCTCGGCCTGCCGGGCGCGGTTGAGCACCAGGGCGGCGTCCACCTGTTCCGGCGCCGGCCTGGGCGCCTTGGCTGGCGCGTCGGCGGCTTTCGCCTTGCCGCGCAGGGCATGGGCGGCGGCGCCGAAGACAAACGGCGCCGCGGTCGCCACGGTGAGGCCGACCGGGTTGAACGGATCGTAATCGCGCGCCGCCTCGGCATAATCGGCATGCTCCAGAATCGCCCGGATGGCGGCGTTCTCGCCCATGAAGGACAGCGGCCCGCTGGCGAGCGCAATGCCCGCCGTCTGGGCAAGCGTCTTTCCCGCCACCGGCAGGGCGACGCTGGCGGCCGTCACCGCGCCGTGCACCGCGCCAGCCTTGAGGGCCGTCGCGCTGTCGACGCCCTTGTCGGTGAGCTTCATAGTCTCGTTGGCGCCTTCGTCGGCGCCGGTCAGCACCGCGCCGGCGTAGGGGCCGGCCAAGATGGAATAGCCGGCCGCCTTGCCCAGCAGCTTGCCCATGCCGAAGACGAGCTGCGAGGCGATGCCGGTCGTCTGCGGGTCGGGCGTGAGCTTCTTCAATTCGCGGCCGAGCAGCGGCGAGAGGTCGTTCTCACCCATCCGGTCAATCGAATCCTCCTTCGCCGCGCCGTAGCCGAAGGCGGCCGCCTTGCCGTAGGCATCGAGCAGCGGCGAGAGCGCCCGCGTCGATTCAGTAGCTGCGGCGGGGAACATGGTGCGCAGGGCCTCGCCGAAGCCGGCGAAGGCGCCTAGCTTCGGGGCCGGAATCAGATCGGGGCGGCGCACGCGCTCGGCGAGGGCGAAGTCGGCGGCGTCCGGGTGCAGGGCGTCGAACATCAGCGCAGTTCCAGCGGCAGGAGGAGGGGGCGGCCGTCGAGGGTGGCTACCTGGCGCCCGCCGACGATGACGGAATAGCTGTCCGCCAGCGGCGAGGGGCCGAGGCGTGCGCGCGGCAGGGCGAGGGCGAAGTCGGCGGCGCTCATGCGCTCGCCGCCGACCAGCACTTCCTCGCCGTAGAGCCTGTGCGCCTGTTCCGGCGTCACGCGGCGCACGGCGTCGCGCACCTGGCTGTCGCTCCAGCCGAAGGGCTTGGCGATGCGCCCGCCGTTGAGTTCCATGATGCCGCCGGTCGCCAGGCGGATGGCTTGGTCCACGTCGCCGGCGTTACCCTCGCTTTTGATGCCCACGTAGACGGTGAACACGGCGTCCACTGCGTCGCGCGTGGCGGCGTCCGAAGCATAGGCGCCGTTGATTTTCTGGAAGATGTTGGCGCGCACCTTGGCTTGTGCGGACTCGTCGAAGGACACACGCTTTTCGGCGAGCGCGTCCTGGCCGCGCAGATAGATTTCCGCCACGCTGCGGCCGCGGTCGGTCTGCATGTCGCGCGAGGCGAGCAGGGAGGCGACGGCAAGGCCCTTGTGCCCGCTGCCCAGCTGCGCCGAGAGGGCCTGCATCTGGCCGGGCGACATGGCACGGCCGAGGCCGGCCAGCATGCCGGCGCGGGCGGGGGCGTTCAGCCTGTCGAGCGCATCGCCCAGCTGGCGCGCTTCCTCGGGGCGCAGCAGCGAGACTTCGCGCCCGGCCCAGACGGCCAGGGTGTCGGCCTGCTGGCGCCGAGCGGCCAGCGCCGCCGGGAGGTTCTGCAGGTCGCCAGTGTTCAACGGTACTACGTCGCGCAGCACGCCGCGCTCGAGACCGGCCTTCCAGGGGTCGGCCCTGATGTCGGCCAGGGTGGCGCGGTGCACCTTGTCCAGTTGCTCATACTGTTTCTGCTCGCTCGGCCGCCAGCCTTCGCGGTTGCCCTTCGCCTGCATTTCGTCGAGCAGGCGCGACTGCGCGCCGACCGGCTGCCCGGCAAAGGCAAGATTCTGCGGCGCCTGGGCAACGATCTCGGCCAGCGGCTTTTCGTAGTGGGTGCCCTTGAATCGCCTGGCCAGGTCGGCGGCATAGTCGGCCGACAGCGGCTTGCCGGCCTGAACGATGGACACGGTTGCATCCCACGCTTTCTCGTTGGCCCTGTCGCGCCGTTCCGCTTCGATGGCGGCGCGCTGGATCAGCACATTGATCTGGCCTTGCGTGCTCGATAGCAGCGCCAGGCGCTTGTCGGAGTCGAGGCCGGGGTCGACCTTGATCTGCGCTTCGAGCGCCTGCAGGTTTTTTACGCTGCCTTGCGCCTCGATTACCCGCTGCTTGAAGCCGGTGAAGGTGGCGGCGTCCTTGAAGCCCTGCGCCAGTTTGCCGAGTTTGGCCGGGTCGAGTCCGGCCTGCGGGCCGAGCGCGCGCACCACCTCATCGAATTCGGCATTCAGGCGGCCGATGTCGGCGCCGGGCAGGCTGGCCTGCTTCAGCATGCCGTCGCGGATCGCCTCCAGGTTGCCGGCAATCTCGGCGCGCTGATGCTGCGCGACAGCCTGCTGCATGGCGCGCTCGCCGCGCGCGGCCAGGCCGTCGAACTTGACCTTGCTCGGCCCCTGCAAATCCTGGGCGATGCGCCCCAGCGTCTCCCGCCCGGCCTTGTCGACCGTCTCGCGGTAGTGGCGCAGTGCCTCGTCGCGCGAGAGTTCGCCGCGGGCGAGCTTCTCGCGCGTCTCGTCGAGCGTCTGCAGGGCGTTGTTCTCATGCTCGACCCAAAGCAGCTGGGCCTCGGTCTTCTCGGCGAGCTTGCGCTCGGCTTCCTCGCGGCGCAGTTCCTCGCTGGCAATGCGGCTCAGGTTTGCGCCGGCCTCGATCAGGCCCTCGCCGCCCATGCCGAAGGCCGCCAGCGGCAGGCGCGGCGCCTGCGGTGCCAGGGGTGCGACGGTGTTGCCGAAATTTCCGACGGGGATTCTCATGGTGCCCCCTCAGTTGCCGATGCGCACGGCGCCGCCGCTCGGCGCATTCACGCGCAAACTGCTCGGCCGCCATCCGTTTGCCAGCGTGGCGCCGGCGGCCAGCATGCTGCCGGTCATGGCGTTGTCGGCAGCCCGCTCATAGCCCGCGGCGTCAGAGTCGAGGCGGGCGCCCCGGCGCCGGCCGAGTAGAAGCTCCTGCTGCGCGTCCCACTCGGCATCGCGCTCGATCTGTTGGTCGATGCGCACCGGCGTGCCGGCGCCGACTTCGACTCCTGCTGCCGCCAGGGCGGCGCGCGCCTCGCTTTGTTGCCGGTCGCCGGCGCGGCGCGTGCGCTCGGCGCGCACCTCGCCTTCTTCCCGCGCCGCCTGGGCGTCTGCAGCGGATTGGCGCGCCTGCCATTCGTAGTAGTCGGATTGCTGCCGGCCTCTGGACAGCTGGCCGGCGGCCGACAGGATCGGGCCGACAAGTTGCAAGACTTCAAAAAAACCGCCGCACATGTTTTACCTCGCTTAAAATAAGTTGTCGTCTATAGCGCAAGTCGCGGCACATTCGCCTCTTGGGGCACTTGCTGGCCGATGAACGCAAATATTCGGTTTTTCAGATCGGCGTAACTTTCGCCAGGGCGTGCGCTGAGGCCGTATTCGTGAGCCATTTCCTCGATGCCCTTGTCGCTTGTCCACCAGCGGCGGCCGTTCTTGGCTATCACGCCGGCAGCTTGAGCCGGTTCGCGATCTTCCTTGCGGACCCAGTTGCGCCAAGTCGCCAGCCAGTCGAGCTTCGCTGCGCTTTGGCCTGCCTTGGCCACCCAATAGTCGCGAAAGCTGGCAGCCACCTCGTTGACAAAATCTGGCGTCCAGGTAGGGCGCAGTTCCAGGGCTTCGGTTTTCCAGTCTTCAGGCAAAGCCCAATCGTCAGGGAGGCGGGTAGCGCGCTGGCGCGCTACTCTCTGACGGTTAACTGATGGTTCACTGACGGTTCGTGCCGCACCCATGCGACCCGTCTCGCCGCACCCATGCGACCCGTCTACCGCATCCATGCGACCCGTAGCATTGGCGCGACCCGTCGCATCCATGCGACCCGTCAGCATGGAAAGATTGATTCGGTATTGACGGCTTGAACCCGGGGCGCCGCCGGCTTCGTTGCCCGTAACAGCGACATAGCCAGCCTCGATCAAGCGGTGTATTACGCGCTGCGCCTGGGAGCGCGATAGCCGCACCTTGGCCCCGATGGATGCCATGGAAGGAAAGCAGCGTCCGTCGTCGTCGCTCCAGTCGGCAAGAGCGAGCAATGCGAGCAGCTCAGTTCCACCGCCGGGATAGCCCTCCCAAACCATGGCCATGACCTTGATGCTCATGCGCATCCTCCCATCTGCCCGAAAAGCAAGATGTCGAGATAACCGGAACGCCGATGCGCGACAGCCAGCTGCTCAGACGTTGGCGGCGCACCGTTCATCGGGTGCCTGATGACGGACGACTGCCCATCCTCATAATTTATGATCAGCATGTCATCCCCGTCGTCACGCCAGGCCTGTCGTATCTCCTCCAATTCGGAATATGCATCCGGCGTTATTTCGCCACGCTCCGATTCGAGAGGAAGAATTGCGTATTGCACTTAAACCCCCAACACCGCGGTGCAGGTCGGACAGATTGTGCTTGTGGCGCTAACTGGCAGTCGATCGAAGCAGCATTGGCAAAGTGATGGAAGGATGGCGATGTTCTCGCCATGCAACGCCGGATCGCGGCGCCCCGTCAGCAATTCGTACTCCGATGCATCGATCACGCGCTTGCAGAAGACCATCGCCGTGAAGGGCAATTCGCGCTGCATATTTGCCAGAATCGCCAGCGCAAAGCGCGCAAAACGGCCGTTATAGTCTTCAAAAAATCCTATGGCCTGGGCGGTGGCGATGTCGTCATGCGCGATCATCCGCAGCACGTCGCCGCCGTCGGTCGTCACGCTCAACACGCCGTCGCGGACTTCGGTTCTCATGCGGGTGTCGCCTCAGCCGGGCGCGCCTCGGGCACGTTGCGGCGGCGCAAGCCGGAAAGGTATTCGAAGATGTCCGCCTTCCGGTAGAGCACCTTGCGACCCTGCTTGACGAACGGCACGCCGGTGCCTCGCGTTCGATCTTGCCGGACTGCCGACAGCGAGATGTTGCGCGCGGCGGAAACGTACTCCTCGGGAAACAAAGCCCATCCGGGAGCGACGTCAAGTTCAGCGAGGAGTTGGGATGTGGTTTTCATGGCCATCCGTGTCAATTCGGATAAGGCCATGGTAGAGGGCGAAAAGGGACGGGTCGATTTAATTACCCTGTTTTAACGCTTTGTAAGAAAACTCCCCCTTACTGCGTCTTGAGATGAATTGGACCGCCAAGCTCTGCCAAAGCTCTTGAGGTCAGCTCCATGTCGCCGGAGCCGGAAATTCTCTCATGTGGCCATTTGCCCCCGCATTTGAGGAGCAGCAAGGCGATTTCCTCCTGGGTGCCGCCCGGGCGGAGGGCTAGCAGGCTCTGCTTGGTATATCGCTCTCGCCTACCCAGAGGCCATTGCTTGGCGGCCTTGCGCCGTGCGGTTTCCATCTGGCGCCAGCCTTCATATATCTGTTCAATTCTGTCCGGCCCGAGCGGCAGGTCATTATGATCAACCTTGCCAAGAATTGTTCTCGCAGCTTGCCCGACGGATTCATAGACACCAGGCAAGCCATTACCCGAGCGCAACGGAAAACCCATCATGCTCATTTGCCAAACCGACTCGCCTATCACCTGCAGAATGGCATCATCGTCCTTGCGCGGGCGGCCTCTGCTTTTCATTTGTTCCTGATAGCTTCAATAGCAGCGTTTGCGTATCCAGTCATAATGTTAATTTGTAGCTCGGATCCGCCATTCTCAATAGCTTGCCCTAAAAGCTCATCACAAGATTTCTTAATTTCCTCCTCAAGTTCTTCCTTGTTTGGAAGTGTTCGCAGAATGGCATGAAGCACAGACCATGCTACTTGATTTGCGATGAGCGCCCTTATCGCAGCATCGCTAATTGCCTTCATTTCCTCATCGTTTTCCAAGGCGCACTCCTAAAGTATCCAGTTTTCACGATAACTTTTGCGCGGGGTCAGGCTTCCGCCAGCTCGTCCAGGCGCGCTTTGATGTCGATGATTGAATTTGCGCAATACCCCATGAGCCCTCCGACAGCGTCCAAACTGCTGAGGTCGGGGTCGGCGGTATCTTGAAGGGAGATCAGTATGGGCCGAACTCCGCTGAGTTCGTCCGCAATCCGGTCCAGCTTGTCGGCGAGTTCCTTGATCTCGGCTTTCTGCTTAGGCATGTTCCACCTCCATCGCTTGGCATGTCTTCATTTCAATCTCGGTGCAGGCTTCCTGCGCATCGTTCAACAGCCTCAGGGCTGCCGTGCTGAGCGCGCCGACCTTAAGCTCGATCTCGGCCCCATACAACTGCTGCAAGACCTCGACCAGGTCTTCGATATCGTTGAGGGCGCAACCTACCTTGCAGGCCAGGTCATGAAGTTCGTCGGGCGACGTGATACTGGTAGTATTGATTTCAGCCATGATGCATACCTCCTTGTAGGTTGCGTTACGGTTAGAAGGCCGGGGAGTTACCGCTCCCCGGTCTTCGCTTTGCCGGCATCCGGCCGGCGCGGTTACTTCTTCCTTGCCTGCCGCCGCGCATTCCGCTCGGCCAGCAGATAAACGAGATACGAATTCAGACTCATGCCCTCACGCTCGGCAGCCGCGGCCAGATCGGCATGCAGTTGTTTCGGCATGCGCAGCACCAGCTTGCCGGAGTATTCCTCGGTTGGCGTCTTCGCTTTCATGGTATCAATCGTAGTACTATGTCGAAGGCAGTGCAAGGATTATTTTCATGCCCATCGGGCAGTGCCTCCGATAGCGGTCGAGGCGATGGAAGGCGAGGGCGGGGTGGTCGCTTCATGCCCTTCTGCCTGAACGGGTCCGTGTGCCCGTGAAGCGGTTCAGGCGGGTTCTCAAGGGTGGCAAGTGCAAAGCGCCATGTGTCCAATACTCGCTCCACGCTCGAAACGACACAAGAACTTAGCGCCGCTGTTCGTCTGAAAAAGTTTTGGACAGCGCGGCGCGATTACTCAAGCGGCATCAAAGTCTTGAGCTATTTCTTGACTCATACTGCTGCATCATCGGGGTGTGATCGTGGAGGCCGGACGACTGTAGGTTCATGGGCGCGCGTATCTTATCAGCTCGCATTTGTCGCAGCCCTGTCATGAAGCGGTAATGATGCAGCGCAACCATCGACAAGTCCACAAGGGGCTCCGGCATGAACCTGTTTGCCCGATTGACACTGTTTGGGCTGCTTCCGTTGCTTCTTGCGTCGATCGCGGTGGCAGCGGTGTCCTATACTGCCTATTCTCGCCATGTACGCATGCTGGCGGCCGAGAAGGCTGTGGCTACAGGTAAGGAGCAGGCGGCCAGCCTGCAAGTGCGCCTGAACCGTCTGATCGTGCAGTGGGAAACCATTGCCCACGCGCCGGAAGTGCGTCGGGATCCCAAGCAGGCATTTCGGTATTTTGTGTCCGTCTGGGAAGGGAATCAGCAGGAGCGGACCAACGGTACGCAAGGCAACCCCCAGGATCTGGTGCAGGAAGTTTATGTCGCCGATGTCTCGGGCGAGGCGGTCGACGCGCAAGGTAATCGCCTCCATGCGGCACGGTTCGACTTCTGGGAAAGGCTCAGCAGAGGCGAACCCGTCGTCAGCGAGGTGGTGATGCCGCGCAGCGGCGCGCGCCGGCGCCTCATGATCGGGGTGCCCGTTTTCGATGACCTGAACGTGCAACGAGGCGCGCTGATCGCCGCCGTGCCGGTCGGGCGCCTCGCCAACGAACTCGTCGAGGCCGGTCGTAATGTCGAAGCGCGCCTTGTCGTGCTCGATTCTTCGGGCGCGGTCCTCGCCACCGGCGGGGCGGCCGGCCTTTTTCCGCAGTTCGCCATTCCCGGACAAGTGGGTGACCGGTCGGCTCGCTGGGGAATCATGAGGATCGAGGGCGAGGATTACCTGTACTCGCGCGAGGAGCTGTCACCGTCCGACTGGACGTTGATGCTGTTTCGGCCGCTCGCAGCGATTACTGCATCCGCGGTCGAACTGAAGACGCTCGCCTTGGCGCTGCTGCTGGGGGCGCTGGCCGTGTCGATTGCCTCGGCCTGGATGCTGCACCGAGGCACGGTTCAGCCTATCCGCCAGGTCCTTGACCTGCACAAGCGCATTGGCCGCGGCGAACTCGATGCGCGACTGCGCGTGACAGGACGGGGCGAGATCGCGGAACTCGGCAAGTCGGCCAATCGGCTCGCCGCGGCCCTTGCTGATCGCGATCAGGAGGCGCTGTCCGCGCAGGCCGCCACGAGGCGCAGCGAACGGCGCCTGCGCGGCCTGCTCGACACAATGCAAGAGGGCCTGCTCCTGCTGGACGCCTTCGGCCAGGTACAGTATGCCAACCCGGCCGCCGCCCGCATTCTCGGTGCGACGGATACGCAGGTGCGCGAGTTCGGCCTGCTCCCCCCGGGCTATGCCTTGCTGCGGGAAGACGGCACGGCGCTGGCCGCCGAGGAAAGGCCATGCAGGCTTGGCCTGCGCAACGGCGAGAATGTCAGGGGGATGATCGTCGGTCGCGCGGCGCCGGACGGCACGGTTCTCTGGCTCATCGCCAGCACGACGCCTTTTCTCATGGAAGACGGCACGCAAGCCCTTCTGATGACCTTCTTCGACATCACGACGCGGCGCAGGGCTGAGGAGGAGATCGTACGACTGAACCGCGACCTCGAGCGGCGCGTCGAGGAGCGAACGCTGCGCATCGAGGCGGCGCGACGCGATATGGAGGCATTTGCCTATAGCGTATCTCACGATTTGCGCGCCCCACTGCGCGCGATCAACGGCTTCGCCCATCTGCTCGGCGAACAGGAGGCGGTTCGGGCGTCCGCCGAATCGCTCGATATGCTGGAGCGGATCATCAGGAACTCGGACAGGATGGCAAGGCTCATCGACGACATCCTCGCCTTTTCGCGTGCCAGCCATTCCCAACTGCGCCTGGAGCGCGTCGAACTGCGCAAACTGGTCGACGGCCTCGCCCCCGACATGACGGCCGCCTACCCGCAGGCGACATTGAGCATCGGCACCCTCCCCGCGGTGCGCGGAGACGAATCCGCGCTGCGCCAGGTTTTCGAGAATCTGCTCGGCAACGCCTTCAAGTACTCAGGCAAACGTCCTCATTCCCGCGTCGAGGTGGGTGCGGCCGTGCAGGAGGGGCAGGCGGTCGTTTACGTCAGGGACAACGGTGCGGGCTTCGACATGCGCCATGCCGGCAAGCTGTTCGGCATGTTCCAGCGTCTGCACAACGACCGTGACTTCCCGGGAACCGGGGTCGGACTGGCCGTTGCGAAGCGATTCGTAGAACGCCAGGGCGGGCGCATCTGGGCGGAATCCGAACCGGAATGCGGGGCGACGTTCTACGTTGAACTACCGGCGTTCGATCACCGGCATGCCGCTTCCGCGGCCGGCGACATTCGCCCACCCGCCACAGCGCTCTCCTGAGTATCTCGGCTGTTTTTCTTCATCCGGCGGCTCCGTCTGGCGGGCCGAAATAATGCTACCCTTGGATAAATTGATGTTTGTCAACAATGAATTAATAAGATCTAAAACATTCCGGATGCCTCGCGGACCGGTGGGAGGTGATGGGTTGATGAGCCAGAAAAAAAACCAGGCCGGGATCGTGAACCCGGAGTTCTCGGTCGACCTGCCGCGCCGCGTCTTTCGTCGCATCAAGCGGCAGGCGCCGCTGCCCTCCGGCCAGCCCGGCAAGGAGGAACTGACCCGGCGGATGCAGCGGTTCGCGCTGTTTGCCGGATTGCCCGCCCGCGTGATCGCCGAGCTGGTCGCCGCCGCCGGCGTGCAGGCCTTCCGCGCCGGCGAGTACATCTGGCATCACAACGAGCCGGACCGGCGCGTGATGTTCATCGAACAGGGCCTGGTCAAGGGAGCGCGGCGCAACAAGCAAGGCGTCAGCCGTACCTATGCCTTGTTCGGTCCCGGCGATTCGATGGGCATCTTCGCCATCTGGGCCGGCATGAAGTACCCGACCGACGCCGTCGCCATGAACGACGGCATGTCGGCGATTTTCGTCGATTCCGACGCGATGCTGAAGTTCGCCGACAAGTACCCGCGCCTGGCCGGCCCCCTGCGCGTCGAGATTGGCCATTTCACCGAGGCCTTCATCCGCAAGATCGAGATCGTCAGTGCCGGCACCGTGCCGCAGCGCCTGGCCGTGCTGATGACCCAGCTGATCGACCGCTACGGCGTGGACAAGAAGGGCAACAAGGCGCGCCTGCCCATCTCGCTGACCCTGGAGCAGATGAGCGAGATCGTCGGCGTGCGCCTGGAGACCGTGGCGCGCATCATGAGCGGCTGGAAGAAGGAAGGCTGGCTGACCATCGATTCGGCCGGCTGCCATTTCGCGCGCCTGGACAAGGTGCGTGCGCTGCTTCCCGACTGATCGGCAACGTGGCTTGAAGTGGTTCTCGTCATTCCCGCGCAAGCGGGAATCCATGGGTCCCCGCTTGCGCGGGGACGACAGGGGTTACATGCGGGTATTCGACTGCGCCGGGAAGGCGTCCAGGTCGACCTTCGGCTGCGGCGTCCAGCCTTTCCTGCGATGCTCCGCCACCACCGTCGTGAAGATCCCCCCGCGCACGTAGAACTTCGCCGTCAGGCGCATGAAACGCGGCTTCGTCGCCTTGGCCAGGTCGTCGAGGATGCGGTTGGTGACGGCCTCGTGGAAGGCGCCCTCATTGCGGAACGACCAGACGTAGAGCTTGAGGCTCTTCAGTTCGACGCAGGCCCGGTCGGGAATGTAGTCCAGCACCAGGGTGGCGAAATCCGGCTGCCCGGTCTTCGGGCAGAGACAGGTGAACTCCGGAATTTCCATGTGAATCAGGTAGTCGCGTCCGGGTTCCGGATTCGGGAAGATTTCGAGCGATTTCGAGGGCTTGGAAGGCATGCCGGCGGGTT
>Ga0233425_10005752_pt1 | contig 19218 bp, 8 predicted proteins | sample Watercolumn_Towu_2_FD_181712 | JGI IMG/M metagenome (GOLD analysis project Ga0233425, IMG submission 181712) | Freshwater microbial communities from Lake Towuti, South Sulawesi, Indonesia - Watercolumn_Towuti2014_140_MG | ecosystem: Environmental > Aquatic > Freshwater > Lake | place: Indonesia... | reverse complement strand
AGAGGATAGAGAAGAAATACTGTATGATGCGCGCGGATTCATTTCCGAAGTAAAAGGACAATTAAATGCTATTGACCGTCTTATTTTTAGTGATGCTTACAAAAACTTATCAGGCGAGGAACTGCCTGCGGGTTTTTGGGAACAAAAAGAAGAGGCTAGTGCACCGAAGCAAGGTTTTAATGAATGTTATCCGGCAATGCCGGAGCGATTTAAACCGAAGTGGTGGCGAAGTCCTACTGTGCTTTGCGTGATCCCGATATTCATTTTACCCTTGCCGCCGTGGCTAAGGGTTTCTCTGATAGCGGTTACTTTCATTGGCCTAGCAGGTATGGCGATATACAGAGGCAAACCACCCTCAGGGGTAGCAAGTGGGGAAGTGTCTCCCTTTGTTAAAAAATATCAGAATTTAATGGAAGAAATGCGCAGACATAGGGACGTCGCCGCGAAGATTGGAGAAGGCGAATTTTCTATCCTCGCTTGGCGTGAGAGAAGGCGGGAACGAATTAAAGCCCTTGAGTTCTTAAAGCAGGCATATTTTCTTACATCTATTTATCCTGAAAAACTCCCGAACATAGGGAATTCTGTTAAAACATTGTTAGAAATGAAAGCAATGCTGGAATCGGACGGATTGGGGGCTTATGACAGCGCGGTAAGAACTTTTGCCGCGATTATGGCCAGAGAAATAGGTTTTAGCTCGGCAATAAAATATTTTGCCGCAATGGCCCTTTTAAATGCCGGGGACAGTAGTGTTTACAAAACAGCACAGGATATGTTTACAGATGCGGAAAGGCAGGAATCACGGGTTGTGATTGGCAGCAAACCTTACTATATGAGAGTCGAGCACGCGGGAAAAGGTATGACTGTAGACTCCGCTAGTTTGATTGAGGACAAAAAAGATACATCATTATTCAGGTACTTTGTTGATATAATTAACAATCTGCGAAATCCCGCGCAAAAAGAATCTTTACCTGCGTCTGCTTCCGGAGACGATAACCCCACCACAAAAACCGTAAAAGTTCTGTACGTTGCGTTTATTGATAAATTGCGGGGGAGAAGCGCATCTTTTCATAACGACATCAGGACTTTGCAGGACAAATCTTTTGCTAGTGTTTCGGAATTAGTGATGTTTTTTCTTAAAGTTGTGACCGAAGAAAACAATTCAATGCAAATAAGCAGGGCCGAAGATTTTATAAACACGTTTTTGAAGGCCGGAAAGAGGGATTTAATATTGTTCTTACTCCGCAGGTATTTATTAAGTTTTAGGGAGAAAGTTGATGCGCGGGATTTTAGAGAGACTGTATGTAGGTTGTGCGGTTTGGATGATAGCAGCTACTATAAGTGGCTTCTAGATATTCCGCCGGACGACAGCGCCAAAAAAGGCAAAAAGAAAGAAAGAAAAGAAGAAAAAGAGCCATTGCTTGATGTTTTTTATGATCTTGGTGTTGTTCACGCGCTTGGAGAACTCACAGAACATCTAAAAGGGAAAAGTGAGGCCGGTGTAAGGATTCTCTCCGATGTTAAAAGAGTGCTAAATAATGATGATAGGCTGGTGCGGCAGATTGTTGAATCAGAAACCCCTTTAAGTGTTTGCGAAAAGATCGCGTGGATAGTCAAAACAAGGGCATCTATGGAGGATTTTATTATAAATCCGTTCGCCAAAGATTTGCTGATTGAGGCGCTTGATTACTTGCGGCAATGCGAATATCCGGAAATCTCGTCATATTTATCCGACGATCTTATTGGTACGTTCATTTTTAAGGCATACTTTTTACTTTACGCCTTTAAAGGCGATAGCGCCATGCGTCAAAATGTTGTTGATGTACTTAAAGCTCTGAAGGAGATATCCGGCGCGAAATTTCCTGAAATAGATATGATTCTTATATTGCTTAATGGGAAACGGCTTATAAATGAGGGAGAGATAGATACTGCCGAAAATGATTTTAAGGAAGCCATAAAAATGTGCGCGAAAGACGCGAAGGATAATGAAAGAGTCGAAAATTTAAAATTAGTATGCTTAAGGGAAGCATGTGCCGGTATTGTTGAAATTTTAGGGAAAAAGATTCAAGAAGAACCGGATAAAGGTACGCAAAAACGGCTTGCCGACGAGGGAATTCGGTATTTTGACATGGCATCCGCTGTCGATATGAATCCGGACGCTATGCTTAGTGAAAAGCTATTATTTCTAACCAAGGCCGGCCGATTTAGTGAAATGGCTGACAGTATGTACGAGTTGAGAGAAAAGGCGCGAAATCCGGATGCTCTAAAAATGAATTTTAATTATTTTATAAAGGACTTTGTCGAGGAACTTGTCTCTTCTGATAATAAAGCGGTGTTATCTCATTTGGCGGCGTTCAAAAAAATATTAGGCGATCAATCATTCAGTGAAATTCTAACGGAATGGGTATGTTTCTACAGTGCGAAGTCTGATATTTCAAATATAGTCGCGCTTGTTTGTGAAACGGTATTGTCCGATGATGTAACGGATGAACAAAAGGTTCGGGCGTTAATATTGCTAAACGGGATAGACCTTCGTTGTTACGAAGGGCGACTACTACGCACGGCAAGACAGGCTTTTGGAAGAGAAGGGCAGGACGGCAAAGTGAAAAGTCTGGAGGTATTAAGGAATTTTATGCACATGTTGAAATTTACGCGCGGAGAAAGAACACTAAGATTTTTAGAGCTTTTAGATAAGAGAAGCGACTTAGCGGGGCGAAGAGATGTTATTAATGAAAGCGCGAGATATATTCGCGAGGCGCTTAGTGTTACGCAACAGATAGATTCCGATAGCGGCGCGTTCTTAGTACGAGGAAAAGATTTTAATGACGCTCTGCGCCGATATATGCCGAGGGCAAGTTCTCAATGGAAAGAATTTGCTTTGGAGTCCGAAACAGTAGCGGCTGGAGAAGAGTATGTCTTTTTATCGGTGGTAGAAATCAGAAAGGAATTGGACGTTGCGGGAGATACCCCAGAAGAAACATTATCCTCTTTAAATAGTGTACAAGAAACGGATTTTGCGGAATATTTAGTGGCTATTGAAGAAGGATTGGATAATCAATGGCAGGAAGCCCTCGATAGAATTCAGGGGGAGGAGTTACGCGCAGAAACATGTAAAGATCTAATGGATGAATTATATACACTTTTATATGGAAGGGTCGAAGATAAGGAATATGGATATTTATGGCTTTTAAATTACATAGAAAATCACGGAATGACGGATGACGCGGAAAGGGTGAGACAAAAAATATTTAGGATTAACTATGACCACAATAAACTTGAAGTACTTTCAGACGGTGAGAAATTAGCCAGATACAGAGAGCTAGTTTCAACAATCGTAACAAACCATGAGGATTTACAGAAGGAATCTTTCCTAGATATCAGGGAGGCAATTAATGCGTGTATATATTTTGGCAATGCTAAAGACGCATTAAGGTTTTTGAATTTGATACCGAGAGAAGAGAGAAATACTTCTTGGGGTGTGACGTTCGCGACATGCGTAAAACTTCTCAAATATAACGGTGAAGATGTTGCAGAGGCACTGTCCGTGGATTATGCTGATCTTGCTGAAGAACTTGAGGGAAAAGAAGGAAAAGAATTTGATCTATGTCTAGTAGGGATGGTCCGAGAGAAAGCAGATATGAGTTACGCAATTGATCTATGGAACGTGGCGTACACGAGTGAGTTGTTCGGGTGCTTGAGCGGCGAGTTGGCAGGTTATTATGAAAAAGTATTAGAGCATGCGACGGCGTTTCAGGAAATATATTTTTATGCTTTAGCACAGTTTATTATGATTGGCATTGGGACAGGAGATAGGGCTCTAGTAAATCGGGGATTGAGTTATGTAGATAAAAAATCAGTCAGCTATTGGATGGAGGATAGCAAATGTTCACAGAGCATTGAGAAAATATTGAACGGTTTTTTAGTTACAGGTAGATATCTTGAGGTGATAGATATTATCGAGTTTCTTTTTAACACAACTGCAGTTCCTGATTCGGAGAGGACAGGTCTGGTCCTGTTATTGACGGACGCGTACGATGCTGTCGGTTATAATGACGGAGTATTGAGAAGTTATAAAATGCTTTTTGACGAGATTATTGAGCGCGGTACAAAAGAGGAAAAAGAGGCGGTTCACAAGAAATACTATGAAAGGCTTAAGCGGTTAATAGATGAGGGTTACGCTCCCGCGGAAGAAGCAATGAGAGAATATTTGCCGGAGGCATTGCGTCAGGTGACTGCGGCATATGAGTCGGAGGAGTCTCTGGGCGGCGAGCTTCTGCCCTCTGAGAAGAAATTAACCGTTAAGTTCCCCTATGCAGCTCGAATCGGTAATGGCTCTGTAGATGTTTCGCTTATTTCATATGGCAGGAGTATATTGGTTATAAAAACAAAGTACGTGATAGATCAGGATTTTAATGATTTTATTTATCAATACATAAACACAGGGCTGGCAGAGGATTTAGAGAAGAATGGTTTGTACGAGAACATTTATGCTATGAGAGAAGACGGTGAATTTCATGAATTTACCAATCTGCAGAATGAAGCTGTAAATGCGGCGCGAATCAGAAATGAGATAAGACAATCTTTCGCCGGTTCTTTGGGTAAAGAAGCAAAGGATTGTTTAGATTCAGGCAGGATTGTACTCCCTTTTGGATATGCCGATAACGGGGTAAGGCAGGCCGTAGGCTTTGTGCTTAATACGGGGGATAAATTTGTTCTAGCCGCATTTCGGCCAAACGGCGGCGGAAAATGGAGAGTGGATACTAGGGAAGGCGCGGAGTTTAACGATGCAGATCCCGCCTGTGTGGCTTTGTCATTAGGCATGTTTGAGAGATATTCTGCTGGAGATAGAAGTGTCAATGAATTGGTAGGAGGCATAATTGATTTTACTGCGGCTGAAAATAAAAGGGTGAGGGTATCCCGGTCAAAGGTTGTTTCCGGTGAGATTGTTGTAATAAAGGAAGAAACGATGGATGGCGAGAAATACGAAGTTAGGGAAATGAAAGTAGTTTCTTCTGATGGAGTGGTAAATATGAATACCGGTATGGTCGGAACATTTTTTAATGAAAACAAATTTATGACTGTGAGAAAAGACGCTATCGAAAGCGGTGATTTTGTGTTCTCGCCACCTTTTGTGTTTAATGTCCAAAGAAAAGGAAATGGTGCCGAAGAAAATGGAAGAATTGCTGTGGTAAACGGTTTTGATTCATTTTATTCGGGGCTGCAGAACGAACTTTTGTCTATTATGGTAGGAGTGCCGAACAGGAATGAAGTCCAGCGGCTATTTCGACGTAATAATTTGCCCGTGGATTGGAAGGAACGGCTTTTATCTGTTATGAAAGCGGATATGGATATAGGACTTAAGAGGCGCAACGTGGAAATTCTTTCTGCCGTCGGCAGGGCGATAGAAAGAGCCGGTATAAACGGTGAAAGGGGGAAATTCTTAATTGTTCAGATTTCCCTGCTTATTTTCAACGGAACAGTTTCAATATCAAACTCTGTTAATGGACAAAAGAAAATTATGCCTGATAAAGTGAAAGAAATATTGGGAGAGTTACGAAGCCATTCCAGAAGGCTTGCGTCTTTTGAAGAAGCGGTGTAACATATTTGTTTGAGGCTAGGCCTCGATCAAATATTTATGCATTGCCTTAGCGCTTTTTTGGGCGGTTGCCATGGCGCTTATGACTGTTGCCTCGCCCGTAGCAATATCACCGCCGGCATAGACACCTTTTTTGGATGTAGCCCCAGTTTCAGGATCTACTTCTATATACCCGTATTTATTAATTTTTAGGTCTGGGGTTGTCTGGGCAATTATAGGATTTGCCATAGTGCCTATCGCGATAATGGCTGTGTCTATTGGGATCGTAAATTCAGAATTTTTTACAGGAACTGGCCTTCTCCTACCGCTCTCATCTGGTTCACCCAGTTCCATTTTTATACATTTAACGCCCGTTACCCAGCCGCGCGCGTCTCCGACGAAGGCCACTGGATTTGTGAGGAGTTGAAATTCCACTCCTTCCTCTAAAGTATTTTCTATCTCTTCATGTCTTGCGGGTAGTTCGTTCTTGCTTCTTCTGTAAACTATAGTTACTTTGTCCGCGCCCATGCGGAGGGCGCTTCTTGAGGCGTCCATTGCTACATTCCCGCCGCCCACGACAACTACATTTTTTCCGCAGTAAAGAGGGGTCTTATATTCCGGGAATAGGTACGATTTCATTAAATTAATTCTTGTGAGAAATTCATTGGCCGAATAAATACCGTTATAATTTTCGCCTTCAATATTCATAAACCTAGGCGCGCCGGCCCCGACAGCGATATAAACCGCGTTAAATCCATCGGAAAATAAATCATCAATAGTTTTTATCCTACCGATCAAATGATCCAATCTTATCTCAACGCCCATTTTAGTAAGCGTATCTACTTCTTTCTGGACTATCTCTTTTGGAAGACGAAATTCCGGTATGCCATAGACAAGAACACCGCCTGTTTTATGGAATGCTTCAAACATGACAACTTTATGTCCCAGTTGGGCCAAATCGCTTGCCGCTACTATGCCCGAAGGGCCGGATCCTATAACCGCTACTTTTTTACCTGTAGAGGGTGCGATGTTTGGGACTGAAAGAAGATTTTGTTTAAACTGCCAGTCTGCGGAAAACCTTTCCAATCTTCCGACGGCGATCTGTTTTTTTGCTTTAGCAAGCACGCACGCGGCCTCACATAATTCTTCCTGAGGACAAACCCTGCCGCAAACCGCAGGCAGAATACTGCTTTCTTTTATTTTTTTAATCGCTCCGGCATAATCTTTCTCTTTTATCTTTGTGACAAAAGCAGGGATATCTATATGTACCGGGCATGCTTCGCGGCACGGGGCCTTTTTACAGTTAAGGCAACGTGACGATTCAAGAAGGGCATTTTCTTCCGTGTAGCCAAGCGCAACCTCGCGAAAATTTTTTATTCTTTCGCAGACAGATTGTTTGGGCATTTCCTGACGGTCTATTTTAGGATTCATATTTTTTGTTCCTGCTCTTTGTACATTTTTTGTCTCGACAGTAAAAGATTAAAATCCACATCGTGCGCGTTAAAATCCGGGCCATCTACGCATGCGAATTTTGTCTCTCCGCAGACGCATACTCGGCAACAGCCGCACATTCCTGTCGCGTCTATCATGATAGGGTTTAGGCTTACTACAGTAGGTATTTTATACGGCCTTGTAGTCTCGGCCACCGCCCGCATCATTACGGTCGGGCCTACCGCAAAAACTAAATCAATTTTCTCTCCGCTATCGATCATTCGTTTAAGAGGTGCTGTGACAAGGCCTTTTTCGCCTTTTGAGCCGTCATCTGTAGTTATAAAAAGCTTGTTGCTTGTTTCTTGTACCTTATCTTCCCAGAAAAGATGTTTGTTTGTGCGCCCGCCTATGATTGAAACAGTGTTTACGCCTATTTTTTTAAAACCTTTTATAACAGGATAAACCGCCGCAATACCGATGCCGCCGCCAATTCCGACGAAGGTTCCTATCTTTTCTATATGAGATGGTGTTCCTAGGGGGCCGGCGATGTCCAATATATTTTCGCCTTCTTTCAGTGCGCACATTATCTTTGTGGAATAACCGATGGCCTGAACTATCAAGGTAATTGTTCCTTTATTCTCGTCCATATCGGCTATTGTTAAAGGAATTCTTTCGCCGTCCTCGGAAAGACGGATGATTACAAACTGCCCCGGTCTGGCTTTTTTAGCTATTTCCGGTGCCAGCATTACAAATAGAGATGTCTGTTCCGCTATATCTTTTTTTTGGATTATTTGAAACATACCGAACTCCGTACCGGCAGTCAATCTACATTGAGTGATGCGCGGGATTGTAACTGTTGAGTAAAAAAATACTATCTGCTACAATAAGCCCACTATGATAACCACTCTTTTTGAAAAAATCAAGGAAATTGATTTTCAATTTTACAAATACATCACTTGCGGCCTTAAAAATTCATTTTTTGATTACTGGATGCCGATTATTACTGACGCCGGCAATTGGAAATGGTTTCTTGTAGCGGTGTGCTTAATCATGTTTATTTTCGGCAATAGAAGAGCGAAAATTGCTTGCGGTGTGGTGATTGTATCCGTGCTTATAACCGATAATTTGGTAAGCTATATTCTCAAACCGTTATTTGGCAGGGTGCGGCCTAATGTAGTTTTGGGGTTATATACGGGTAATCCTTCGCTGTCTTTCCCATCTAATCATGCGGCGAATGTGTTTGCGCTTGCGTTTGGATTCAGCTGGTATTATCATAAAGCGGCTTTCGTGTTGTTTCCTATAGCGTTGGCGGTAGCGTTTTCCAGAGTTTATGTTGGGGTACATTATCCGTTGGATGTGATAGGGGGCGCTGTCGTGGGAATATTGGTCTCCCTTTGCGTGATAGACATACAAAAGAAAAGATTTAAAAATCTATTTTGACCCGCCAAAAAGAAGGCGAGGTCGAATCCGCCTCTGCGGATTCGAGGAGGTTTTTATGTTCGGAATAGGAATGTCGGAATTATTGGTAATACTTGTAATCGCGCTTTTAGTTTTTGGAGCGAATAAGCTTCCGCAGATCGGCCGTGCCCTAGGCAAAACCGTCGGCGAGCTGAAAAAAGGGTTAAAAGAAGGGATGGAAGAAGAAAAGAAGTAATCAGCTAAATTCTATGTTTTATTATTCAACTATAACTTTTAACTCTTCCAAGTATTTTTGCCAAGGTAGGATCCTAATATTATGAAGAGTGAATGCATTTTTAGCGCTACAAATCAAAAAACACGGAGTTTTGGGGTATTCTTCTTTCAATGATTTAATCCCGGAGACGTGCGCGCCGGTGATGTTTTCGGATAATTTTATTTCAATGGCGGCCGTGATTTTGCCGTGTTTTTCGATCAATAAATCAACTTCTGCTCCATGGTTAGTTCGCCAGTAGTATAAATTTGACTCAACTTTGTTGTATCGGATAAAAGCGAGGGTTTGAGTGATTATCCATTGCTCAAAAAGCCTTCCCATGTATTGCCTGTCTAATGTTCCGGTAAGATATTTATTTATCGCGTTAGTTATGCCGTTGTCGAAAAAATAAAATTTAGGATGGCTTGATAGCCGTTTTCTAACGCTTTTATCCCAGCCCGGCAGTCTGTATCCAATCAGCGTATCCTCGAGGATATCATAATATGATTGTACAGTTCTTACGGGAAGACGGCATTCTCTTGAGATATTGGAGTAGTTAACAATTTCTGAGAAATTCCCGGCGGCTAAATCTAAAAAATTGGAAAATCCACCGATATTGCGCGCGATGCCTTCTTGCTGGATCTCTTCCTTCAAATAAGTGTTCACATAAGTCTCCAAAATAGCATTCCGCAAATTAGCTCCGGCTGTAAAAACCGGCGGCAGGGTTCCAAAGTGGAGAATATCAGACAGCCTCGCGGCATTTTTAATTTCCTCATATACAAATGGATATAAATGATATTCAATGGCCCGGCCTGCCAAAAGATTAGCTCCGCCTCTTTTTAGTTTGCGCGCGCTGGAGCCGGTCAATATAAATTGGCATTTGTAGTTTTGCATTAGAAATTGCACTTCATTAAGAAGCGCCGGTATTCTTTGTACTTCGTCAATAAAAATAGTTTTTATTTTTTCCTTTTCTATTTTTTCAATTGCTTCTTTGCGAAATCTGGAAGGATCTTTAGCGTATAAGAAATAATCATCGTTAAGGAGGAGATTAATTTTCCAGACATGTTCCTTAAAACAGATGTCTATAAGAGTGCTTTTACCGGTTTGCCGCGGCCCAAAAAGAAAAAACGAGTGTGTTGGCGGAAGCTTTAGTATTCTTTTTATCATGATGCAATATTGTACGGTATATTTGCAACATAGTCAAGGGATATTTTACAGAATATTTGGAATAAGTGACTTACGTTAATAGCTTGTGCCTTAGGCAGAACCGTCGGGGAGCTGAAAAAAGGATTAAAAGAGGGGATGGAAGAAGAAAAGAAGTAGGTATAACCTGATGCAAAAATGTACGGTACTTTGCAGTCCTGCCCGTTGGCCCCTTGCGTTCTTTGCGGCTTTGAGTGAAACCGGTTGTTTGTTCCTCACGCTAAGACCGCCAAGAAAACCCCTCGTTGTTTTTATGACTTTCTTTCAAAAACGTCCCTCACAGAGTTCACTAAGTGCATAGAGAAGGTTTGGGAGAAGAAAAGAAGGGAAATCAAACAGAACTAAGTTCCGAAGCTGCAAATTGTCTTTTGGGGTGTATTGCCTGGTCATGAAATTTTGCTGTCTGTAATATTTTCAATGCAACATAATCACTTAAATCTACTAGTCCATGTATTGATAAAGGGCCGTTTACTTTTCCAAGACTAGTAAATGTACCGTTTTTATTTACGCGCTTATTTTTAAAACCATCCAATATGTGCTTTGAATAATAGTAAAAATCTATTTTTTGTATATCCGTGGGAATATGACCCAATAAGATTTGACAATATTTAAAGATACCGTCTTTCAAAATATTAGCGAATTCTTCTGCTGATACACCTTGTTTTTCTTTTCTTTGAGCTAAAAAGAATATTAACTGAAATAACTGATTTCTTATTGAAGAACACATATAAAAACCCAAATGATGTAGTGAAAAATCTGCAACTATTCCACTTCTTCGAAAATTAGGGTACAGTAAGTATTCATCTGGATTATCAATTCTACCTGCTGGGACATGTTCCAAACTATAGCTTCTGCCTTCGCTAGCGACGTGGAATATTGAAATGAGTTCCCCATGAATGACTCCAAATTTTTTAATACATAAAGCTAAATTTATAAACCAACTGACCGCTTCTTCATGACTAATTTCTGAATTACAATAATTGAAATATTCCAAAGGTGCTTCGTAAACAAAACCAATATAATATTTTTGATCTTTTGTTTTTACTAATTTTGTTCTAACGCTGGCTGGCATGTTTTTTATGTTGTTTATTTGTTCTACAGGAATATAAAACAAATAATTTCCATTTTGGGTATTTGATAATGTTATAGGATTTGGAAAATTGAAATCTGTTCCTGATTCCATGACTTTACCATAAAACCATGGTTCATAATTAAAGTAAGAGGTATATTCACCTCTTTGCATCAATTTTAGAACATGGTTGCCACATTGTATACTTCTTCCGGCAGATTTGGCATTATTGATGTCAATTCCCAATTTTGTCAAGTCTGTTATGGTTTTATCTGGTTCTTTTATTTGTGGGAACTGATCCAGCAGATTTTGATTCGGCTCTAGCATTGATATTGTATCTGGGTTCCAGTAAAGAAAACTTTTCATTATTGGATGTATAATAGGACTAATACGGCCATCTTCATTAAGAGAACTTTCTACAAAATACCTAAAAGCCGAAGGGAATAATTCAATTATTAGTCCTAACTGTAAAAACGGTCTTTCCCAATTAGTATTATCAAACAAAAATTGAGACTCCCGAACCCCTTTATCAAAAGTAAAATGAAATGTTTCTGAAGCGATATGTTTAAACATGTCCGAAACTAGTTTGTCCTCATTTGTTGACATTGCTTCCCGAGAAAGATATTCAAGTGTTGAAAAAAATAATTCAGCATCTTTGCTGTTAAGCAATTTATTTCTATTATGTTTTTTCGCGAAAAATGTTTTTAAGTGTTCAAGAGTAAAAGGCAATCTTTTTATGCATTTATAAAGTATTTTCAAATCACTTTCGTCAAAATGATCAAAATATTCATCTATCAAATTTAACTCCTTAAATTCAGAAGAACCCCTATATGAGCACAATATTGTATCATGAGCAAAGGGAATAATTAATCCTTCATTTTCTGTGTTGGCTAAAACAATGTATCCTTCTTCAGATAATATGTTTACCAAGTCACTTCTTGAAACATGTGTTATTCCGATGGTGTTTAGTAGCTCTAAAAAATTACTAATAGCTACCATTTGCGTCCCAAAGTTTTTTGGCATATTTGCTGTGATCCCTTTGTTACCTTCGTGATTCAAACTAAGTACTGTTTTTTGCTGAAATATATCTTTGGTGTGATTGGAAAGTATTGCTTTTACTAAACACTTAAGTGAAATAGAGTGCCCATTAATCAAATAAGTTAACTCTTCGATAGCATAAGTGTTTTTTGATTTTTCGATTTTATGTAACAAATATCTGGTCCTGTATTCCAAAAACAATTCTGGTGATTTTAAGTATTCAAAGAAATTATAAATCACTCTTTCCGCTGATAGTTGAGCTGACAAAATAGGTGGTTCTGTGCTTAGGAAGTCAATTTTTAGAATTTCATAGAAATCTTCAAAGCACATGAATCCCATGGTACCGTGTAAAGCAAAAGAAGAAACCAAAAATGGCTGTAATGAATTAGATAAATCTTTAAATACTGTTTCTCCTTTAGAATTGAGTAAATAGCATTGGACTATTTCTGTCAAAAGTGCTTTTTTTACATCGCTAGTTTCAATATCAAAAATACTTTTTATTAGCATTTCGAAATAATGTCCTTTGTTTTCGCCACTTATTCTTATTGATTTAGATAAAGCAAGTTTTTTCCCGAATATTTTTAGTATTTTTCTGCCGACACTTAAATGCCTATCTCTTTCCTTTTCAAGTTGTGTGATTGTCTCAAGGTCGTCTATAATTGGTTGTCTTAGCAGAAATTGTAATTGTTTTTCAATATCTTCTATTGGTTTTATACATCTATTTGTTAGCTCAAGTGCAGTAGCGCATCCAAACGTATTATCCTCAACTATGATCTTTAGGGCAGTTTCTAATTCAGCAGGAGATAAATTTATTGTCTTTTGAAGCAATTCTGAAATAGTAAATAAATCGGTTTTATGTGCAAGTTTGTATTCACAAGACCTCCCGCCACAAGCCGGTGTGTCTAGTAAAAGCAAAGTAGAAGTAATCAAGCAGATTACTCTAACAAAAACTGTTTTTTTTAGATAGATTGAGAGAAATACATTGTTTGTTTTCATATTATTTTAAATTTAATTTGTGTCCGAAACACATTCATTGCATACTATAGCGATAAAACAACAAAGAGCGAAAATCATCTGACAGGATTTACAGGATTAAAATCGGATATAAAAACTAATAATCGCAACAAGATGAACACGGATAAACACAGATAAAAAATCTACGCTCATCTTTGTGTGAATCGCACATCCTGTTAATTTTTTTTGCCTTTATCCGCTTTTGTCCTGTTAATCCCGTCAAAAGCTTTTTTCCGTGTTCTTTGTGTACTCCGTGAGAACCCAAATGTAAAAGCAAGTTTTATGCCAAGAGGGATGTTTTATAGTGCATTGTGATGCAACAAGATAAAAAACGCTGTTTTTTGAAAAAGGGCTATTGTGTGGAAAATATACACGCGTGAGTGTGGCGCTATGGTGACAGTTAAAAATGGATAAGGCCTAATATGAAGAGTGTTGAAAACGAAAAAATTAAACTGATGTATCTAGCTGTAATTCCTGTTTTTGTTCAAAACGCGTTCCGTTTGCTTGAGGAATGAGGCTTTCACTTTTCATCTGTGTTTGAATATTTTTTAGCATGGCTAATAATTCCAATATTTCCGGATCGCAATTAACTTTTAAAGTAGATTCAATATCGACAAAACGAATATCAAGTGCCCCAATATTTCCAAAAATATATTGACGCAGAATTTCCGTGACCGATTTTGCTCTGAATGTATTGGTTCCTCCCAACAATGATCGTAATTCATCTAAGTAACCTTCTGGCAAGATTACAGGGATTTTGGGTAAGGCCAATACTCGTATGAATGTTCCCGGAATTTTGTGATCAGGGAAGAAATACGGATTTTCTCCGCGTTTAAATTCATAGTAAAAAGAAGGTACTCTAAAAACCATTATAGGTGTTTCTGATGGATCACTCATTAGTTTTGCTATGATTTTTTCTAAAAGTGCCGCTTTATCTTCAGTATTTTTATATCCAAAAAATGTTTTATAACGGGCAATATTATGTAACCGTTTATATTTTATTATCATGCGTATTTCGTTTTTTGACATTGTTCTAGTACGAATTTCCCAATATGCCTCTGTTATTTCTTTCAAAGCCTTACAATGTTCTCCGTTTTCTGTTTCGGAATCAAGCGTCCGTGCCATCATATTTAATCTTTCCACAAGTTTGGCTCTTTCTGCTTCTTTAAAAGAATGCAAAAGTTCAAATAACTGAACTTTTGCTTCCCAGATTTGAAAAACTTGTTCTTTGTCGCTTAAGAATAAATGTGTTCTTAAATCTCTGTATTGTCCGTTGTACAAAGGTCGTGTAAGTAGCATACGCAAATATTCTTCAGGGATTAAGTCACTGTTATTAGATGCTATGGCTTGTCCGCATAATTGCATCGAGAAAGACGAAATAACAGGTTTTAGAGGAATCGGGTCAACATCCGTGTCTGCCTCGCAAATAGTGTCGGGGACTGGTTCGCCGTTTTTCTCGGCTAGTTTTTCGAGTTTTTTCTTTATTTTTTTACTATGTTGAACTTCGCCGGCGGCTGTGCCGTGTTGGGCATCTGGTCTTAAAATATGCATGGCCTCTTCCATGATTAAAACGGCAAGTTCTTCCTCGGTTAATTCTGAAATGGCCTTCTCTCCGAGCCAGACGCAGGTATCATCTTTATTTGTCACGCCGCGGCGGGCGTGGGCAAAAGTTCCGCCGACCGTTACGGCGCCTTTTTTAACCAAGAGATCCAAGGAGGCGGCCAGCGTTTTCATTCTTTCTTCTGTAATGCCGTGATATTCCAAAAACGCGGCAACATGCGGCGCCTGTGTCCGCAAATCCATACGCGGCAGAACGGCTTTTCTTGTATGTTGAATTTTTCGCACAGCTTCCGTATCTATAACATCTGGCGCATCAGTCAATAAAGCTTCTCCGGAATAATCCCCTCGGTAAACCTCTTTGCGGACAAGGCCATATTGATCGACCCGAAAAATATTTTCATTTTCAATCTCTTTCTGTAGTAAAGGATTCCGCATAGTTCTATGATCAACCGCTGTCAATGCAGAGTCAGGGGAGGGGGCGGCGCTTGAGGCCGCAACTATATACATATTGGAAATAAGGTTGTCTAATACGTGTGCGTCAAATGATGGGAAACTTATATAGTGAGAATCCTCTGTAAAATTCATATCCAACGATTGTGATACTTCACTTAATCCGCTGGCACATTGTATTTTTTTGCTTAAGCGTAATGTAACGATCATGGTTAGCTTTCTCGCAGGGAAAAACCGGCCGTTTGTTTCTGAAAAGTGTTGGTACAGTACACCTAACGTTTCTCTTATTATAACCAGTTCCAAAAAAGACTGAAAAGTATTCGAGAGATTTTCGCTAAAAGCAATTTCATCAAAGTATATTCTGTATCCATTTTCTATTATTCCGCTTACTGTTGCTGTAGAACCATTGGAAAAATAAACATTAAATGCAAAAGATTTTACATCCGTCCGTGCTTGTGAAAGCGTGCTGGAGGCTGATTCGGTAATGTTTATTCCAAGGAGAGTATTTATATTCGTCATTGGAGAATAAATTCTTGGCCCGCCAGAATTATAAAATGTGGGCCTAATCATAAAAAATCTGTCAACTAGAGATGCAAAATCTTCCTTTATTGTATGCACATCTGTGATGAGCCAACAGCTTCTATCGTAAGATTGCATTAAAGAATATAAAAACGAAGAATTTACGAGAGTTTTCATGCCGACAAGAAGCATGAAAATACCATGGATATTTACTTTTTCAACCATTTTTACGAAATGATTTACCTGTATGGCATTTGTTAAATCAAGTTTTAAAAGCGCAAAATCAAAACGATCTGCGGCGAGGCCTATTCCTGGTTTAATTACAGAGTCCCAAAAAGCTGATGTCATTTCTAGATCATGTTCTTCTATATTTAATACGATAACATTGATTTTCCAATTCAAAATACTTTGTCCTTCAGCTCTAAATGCTTCAAGGAGTTTTTTTACTAACAAATCCAATTCACTTGTTACTCCCGCTGCAATTACATAGTTTAGTTTTTGTTCATTGCCGGAGGAAAGGACGCTTCTGATATTTTGTCTTAAACAAAATAATAAATTTGCTTCTATTATGTTCGGAACACTGGTGTGTTGTCCTCCAGATGAAATGGCATACGTAGAATTTGAGAAACGCGGTATTTGTTCTTTCAACCACAAATACCATGTTGCTTGAAGGAAAGATGCCACAGAAATATCGTGTTTGGGCGCCAGCTTGTCTTGTGCCTGCCCGCACCACGCCGGGGTGTCTAATAGAAGGATAGACACAACAAGCCAGCACATCACTTTTCTTGATAATGTATTTGCTTTCACGAATTTTCCTCTCTCTTTACTATATATATGCCGCATGGATTGTATTTGTCAAGAGGAGCGGGGCTTTATGTTTTGGTGCCGGTAAGGAAAATATTTTTCTTACGGTAGAATTGGTTTTTCCGGATGGAGATTTTTTAGGAATTCTTCGCAAGGAATGCAAAGGATGTTGTCTTTTAGTAAACGGTCGGTTCCCCTGTATAGAAATATAGCCTTGGATTCTGGATAGTCTTTCCTAAATGATTTTAGGGAGCGCAGGTCCTGCGGATGAATTTTTGAAGAATTTTTAACTTCGATAGCCCATATGCCGTCCTCGCCATACACAATAAAATCAACTTCTGATCCTCCGCGCGTTCTCCAAAAATATAGGGCATTGTCTTTTCCGCGATATGAGATCCATGCCTGCAGGTGCTGGGCAACCAGACCCTCCAGCGCCATTCCATCCATTTCCGGTGTGTTGTCCAGAGGCCCCTTGGGCCTTATCGATCTAAAGACTCCCGCGTCAAAAAAATAAAATTTAGGGTGTTCCGCTAATTCTCTTTTAGCCCTTTTTGTGAAAACATTTATTTTAAAACTTAGTAAGAGGTCTTCGAGGACATTAATGTATCCTTCAATCGCTTTTCTGCCTACCTCACAGTCTCTGGAAATGTTGCTTATACTTAAAATTGACGCGTGCGAAAAGCTGATAATTTCGAGGAAACGGCTAAAATTGCCTATATCGCGCACCATCGCTTCCATTTGAACCTCTTCCCTCAAATATAATCCGTGATACGCGTTAAGAGCGTCTTGCGGGTCATTTGCCGACCAAATAAGCGGCAAAAGGCCGTATTTAAGGACCTTTTCAAGAGAAAACAAATTACCTAATTCCGCTGCCATGAATGGGCACAAATGTCGCATTACTGCTCTTCCCGCTAATAAATCTACTCCGGATCTTTTTATTTTGCGGGCGCTTGAACCGGTTAGAACAAATTGAATGCCTTTTTGTTCTTCAATGAGGCTGTGAACGACGTTTAGTATGGCCGGTATTTTTTGTACTTCGTCCAGAACAAAAATTTTTTTATCCGGATTCGCTTTTACCAAGTCATACAGTCTTTCGGGATAACTGGAGTATTCGCGAAGTGTATTCGGCTGCAGAAAATCCAGCCGAATCTCATCTTTCAAATAATGCTTTGTCCAGAGAGATTTGCCGGTTCCCCTTGGTCCAAAAAGGAAAAAACTTTCTTTAGGTTTATGTAAAAATCTTCCTATGAACTCCATTATGCGCCTCATTATGGATGTGATATGTAAATATTGTATAATATTGTATTCTATTTGTCAAGAGGTAGGCTACTGGAGTTTCCCTAAAATTTCTAGTTGTTTTTGTATAACACGATAGAGTATATATACTTAGCGCGGTATATATATGTGCAGTCGAGCAAATATTTATTTTTGGGATCGTTCGCCAATTTTGTAATAGATTTTTGACAGGAATGTTTGCTCACTCGGTTTTGTCGTCGCGGAATACTTTGTAACTCAATAATATTTTATGGCATTGCTCCGACAAAAACGTCCCCAAAACAAATATTTGCTCGATCGGAGGCTTATCGGCGGGTTATCGGCGGTTAGGCTGGGATCCCGCCGAAGACGTGTAAACCCCGCCGCTGTTCGGCAGTCCAAAGGGTGGACTATTCACACTAGTGCTGATAGTCCAGGTTTATACGTCTCTGGATAAAACATCTTCTTGTTGTGCTATTCTAGATTTTTCGGATGGGGTCTGCGCGGCAACATGCAGGATTTCTTCTATTTTGCTAAGGGTATGCTCTACTAATTCGTCCAATTTTTGTATTATTCCGGGCGAGTTATCCCTAATATCTTTTAATATTTCAAAATCTTTTTCCGTGGTATCATCGTCTGTGATTATGCCCATTCTTTCTAACAAGGCATGATAATCCGGTAAAATAGTTTTCATATCTTTTAGAAATTGCCGCCAAACAAAATACAACTTTATTTCTGTATCGTCTAAATTAGCGCGATCTTTTAAAACAGCGGCGTAAAAACAGCTGTACAAAAGATTAATAGCCCGAAGTGCCTGCATAGCTTTTTTGTCTCCTTTGAGATAAGAAAGATGCCGCAATTCTACTCTATACAAATCTTGTCTTTTGAATTTTCTGCCTTTATCCTTAGACGTTATGAGCGAATCCATATGTATTCGTACTAGATGTACTATCATTCTGCTGTGCTTAAACCGTTCGTCATGTGTGTATAATAATCCGGTTATCAGAACTAAAATCTTTGTCATACTAAGAACTTCATCCATTTCGGCCCTTTTATATGGAAGTGAAACATGAAGGCTTGTAACGCCCAAAGATTCCGGTATGAGAAGGGATCTGTCAAATAAACTGAAGTACGGTACAAATTGCGCGTAGTGAATGAGAGGTGAAGGCGCGTACTCAAGCAATACTGTTTCATCATCACCTAATTTTATTCCAAGAAGAGTGCAGAGATTATTGGCTTGTGGAAGATTAAAATCTTTCGAGGCCCATCTTTGCACTTCTATCTCTATTCCTACGGTCTGCAAGTAGCGGTTATAAATATTTATTAGAGACAGGTATGTGCCATCATAATATTGCAAAATATCATTTTCCAATTGATCTACAGAAATATCTTTATCCACATCACATCTTAATACAACGTCGGCAAAAAATGCAGGAATGTACTCGCTCGGCAATCTACGGGTCAGTATTTTTATAGCCTCGCGCGTGAGTAAGGTATCCAGTTTTTTTAAGGAATCTTTATATTGATTTTCTGAAAGGCCGTTTTGGCCGGGGAACATAAGTCTTAGAGTGTCTAATTCTCTGGCGTTTATAGTCCTATTTAAAAGGCCGGTAAGGACAATATTTCCGAAATCGG
>Ga0233425_10005750_pt1 | contig 19220 bp, 16 predicted proteins | sample Watercolumn_Towu_2_FD_181712 | JGI IMG/M metagenome (GOLD analysis project Ga0233425, IMG submission 181712) | Freshwater microbial communities from Lake Towuti, South Sulawesi, Indonesia - Watercolumn_Towuti2014_140_MG | ecosystem: Environmental > Aquatic > Freshwater > Lake | place... | reverse complement strand
CGGGCGCGCCCTCACCGTCAACGAAGCCAAACCGAAGGAGTCCTTCGGCGGCGGGCGAAGTTTCAACAGCCCGAATCGGCGGCCCGGCGCGTTCCAAAGCCGCTATTGAGTCCGGAATGCTTCTGCCGCGCGCAGATCGTTCCGGGCGGATCCGCGGGTGCAAGCGAAGCGGTGAGATCGAGGGACCCGATCTGAATCCGTCGACTCATCAATCACAGAACAGGATGGCCCGGATCGAGGTTAGCCCGATGATTTCCCACTCACGCGTGTGCCCCGACGGAGTCGGGGTCGTCCCTGTCGGGCCGACTGAACTCGCGACAAAGTCGGAGTTGTCGGGGCTAGAACTCGAACGTGGCGGTGAAGGCGTATTTCCGGGGGGCGAGGTAGTTGAAGTTGTTGGGGAGGTCGCGGCCGAGCGCGGTGTTGAACGAGTAGCCGTTGAAGACGATGCGGTCCTCGTCGAGCAGGTTCGAGATGTTGAGCTGGAAGCGGGCACGCACCGGGCCGAGGCGCCGCTCGTAGCTGCCGTGGGCGGAGACGAGCGCGTAGGCGTCGCCATAGAGGAGCGCGAAGGGCTGGCCGTTGACGTTGCCGACGACGCGCTTGCCGCGAAAATTGGCGCCGGCGCCGAGCGAGAAACCCCGGAGGACACCTTCGCGGACGGCGTAGGTGGCGTACCCGTTGGCGGTGTAATCGACCGTGCTGTTCAGGGTGCGCCCCTGGGCGTAGCCGGAAATCGTGGTCTCGATGTCGAGGATGTTCTGGGCGATGCGCGCGGCGTTGGGTAGCGCGGGATTGGCCGCGCCCGCCCGCCATTCGATGAGGTGGCGGGCGTAGTACGCGCGGAGGCCGGGGCCGATGTCGACCTGTTCCGTCTGGGGGAGGGCGAAATTCGCCATGAGGCGCCAGCTCCGGGTGAGATTGGCGGTGAGGTCGAGTTCGTAACCGGAACCCTTGTACGATTCGAGATCGCGGTAGGTGAGGATGGTACTCTGCGGTTTGCCGAGGTCGGTCCAGATTTCGTTGATGTCGGTCTGGCGGTCGCCGGTGCGCGCGCGCCCTTGCTGCTCGATTTGGTAGTAGCTGATGCTGCCGGAAACGCGGCCGTCGAAGAGCTCGAGCTTGAAGCCGGTATCGATGCCGTGGTTGTTGGCGGCGGCGATGGGGGCGCCGTCGATCTGGCCCGCGCCGGAGCCCGGGGCGTTGAACGACTGCGAGTAGTTGAAGAACGGCCCGCACCACGGCACCGGAAAGAAGACGGCCCCGGCGGAAATCGTGCTCTTGCTCAGACCGAGCACGTCGCGGGTGCCCGGACCGGCGGTGGCGCCGAGAATTGAGGTGCCGTCGGGGGCATCGGCGACGCGGCGCTGCTGCTTGCGGTCATAGACGTCGTAGCGGTAGCCGACCAGGACGCTGAGGCGGCCGCCGAACAGGAGGGAGGTCGAGGCGAGCTGGTTGTACTGCAGCGACTGATCCTCATCGGCGATGTTCTGATCGACAAAGGCGAGGCCGGGCGCGGAGTTGACCGCGGCATCGAACACCGCCGGGCTGCGGGGCTGGTCCCAGTAGAGGCGCACGCGCACGAGGTTGGTGTTGGCGTGGGCGTTGCGGTCGGCGCCATTGGTGCGGGCGGCGCGGGAGACGTAGTTGTTGTACTGGTCGTGGCGAATGCCGACCACGGCGCTGAGGCTCTGGCGCAGCCAGCGAAAGTCGTTCTTGTAGGCGAGGCTGAGGCGCCAGTCGGAGAGCTCGTTTTCCTGGATTTGCTTCTGGGGGTTGACCTCGGCGAAGGCGCGGCCGAAGTACGGGTTGGGGGCGCCGCCGGGAAGGACGGTGTTGACGTCGAGGCGGTGGTCGATCCACGAGCCGGCGCGGTACAGGCGGAACTGATCCTGGTGGTTGAAGGCGAGCTGCGCGGCCAGGCGGCGGTTGAGGCGGTGCTCGAAATAGAAGGTCCACGCGCGGTACTCGGTTTCGATGAACGCGTCGGGCGGCTGCAGGCTGAACTCGCGGCTGGGCAGGGCGGGAAAATTGGACAGGTCGCGGCCGGCGGGAAGCAGGCGCAGGCCGCGGCCGGTGGACTGAAAGAAGCCGCGCCAATTCATCAGCCCCTGGTTGGCCAAGGCGGGGACGTAGACGAGGTGGTCGTCGTTGGCGCCGCTGTTGAGTCGCCCGACCCCGGTGCCGGTGGTCGACGGGGCGGTCGCGCCCGCGTAGACCGTGGTGCGATTCCAGTTCGAGCTCTGGTCGTTGAAAGTCTCCGCGAAGCCGGTGCGCCGGTACAGGCCTTGCTCCGCTTCGGCGCGGACCTGCGTCTGGCTGCCGAGCTTGAAGGTCGCGGCGAAGTGGAGCGATTCGCGGCTGGGTTCGTCGTAGTTGCGCCAGCCCTGGAGGGTGTCCTTGAGGGCATTGAGGCGAATGGCGAACCGGTCGCCCGCGGGTTGGTTCCAATCGAGCGAAGCGCGGTAGCCGCCCCAGGTTTCGACGCGGAGCTGGGCGCTGCGCCGGGGTCGGAAGAGGGCCTGCTTGGTCCAGGTGGTGTTGACGCCGCCGACGTTGGCGTCGCCGAAGAGGATCGAGTTGGGCCCGCGGGCGAACTCGAGACGCTCGGTGTTGTAGCTGTCGCTCGAGACGTACCAGCGGAAGTAGTTGCGCGTGGGGAAACTCGAGCCGATGCTGCGGATGTTGACGCTGTAGTCGCCGAAGGTCGCAGTGGCGGCGGCCTCGAGGACGTTCGGGGCCCAGGCGGCGGCGTCGTTGAACGAGAGGGCGCCGATGTCCTCGAGGAACTCGCGGGTGAGGATGCTGACGGCGGAAGGGGTTTCCTTGAGCGGGGTATCGATGCGGCCGCCGGCGAGGGCGTTGGTGGCGGTGTAGCCGACGTCGCGATCGGAGCGGACCTCGAAGGCCGAGAGTGTGACGGTGTCGTCGCGGGTTGGAGCGGCGGGCGCGGGAGCGACTTGGGCGGCGAGGCGGAAGGGGAGGGGGGCCAGGAGCAGTGCGAAGGCGGTCCAGATTGAAAAACGGGGCAGGGAGTTCATGGCGGATTCAAGGGACGCCGCGATGTGTAGCCCGGAGGGCGCAAGCTCCCAAGCGTGAAATCTCCGGCGGACTGGGAGTGGAAAAACCCGTGTTACTTGATTTACCGGAGGCCGACACCGGCGGGGCGGCTGGGCTGGGGTTGCCTCAAATCGTCGTAACGCGACCCCATGACTGCAAATGCACGGTCATGCCCCACCAAGTCTGCATCCATGCACTCGGCGACGGCCACCTGCCAGGCATCGTTCTCACCAAGGCGATGCGCAGCCGTTCGTCGCCCAAATGGGGGGTGAGATCCCGCAGTACGTCGCTCGCAGTCTCAAAGGGGGTCTCGCGGATGAGCTGGCGGACGAAAGTGGCTTTCTTCACCCCGGCTTGTCGGGACCGCTTGGCGAGGATCCGTTTCTCTTCTGCGGTCAGCCGGACGGTAAGGATGGCGGACATGGTATTTCATTTGTCTGCCAGACATGGTCCCCGTCAAGATCCTCGGCGGGAACGACGACGGACGAAGACCGTCACATGATTTCAACTACGGATGCGGGGTAATCGCCACGATGGTCAGAATGGGCATCCGTTTCATGCCGGAGCCTTCGTCCGGCCCGTAGTGAAAGAAGACGCGATAGGCGCCAGGGGTCTGATTCTGCGCATAGGCTTCCCAAACGCGCTCGCCGTTGGCTCCGAGAACCGACTGAAATTCGTGTGTCTTCAATCCAGGGTGACGGGGGTTGAGTTCCAGCAGCCCGAGTGTCTTCAGCACTTGTCTGTGCACGCCCTGCTTCCCTGGATCTGCAGCCAACGCTCGCAGCTGCGTCTCGGCCTCATCCGTGAACCGCAACTGTCGCTGCATGGATCAGTCCTTCTTTGCGTGCGCCGAGAAGGATCCGAGACTCTTGGTGCGGCCGGCGGCCGACTCTGCCAACCCACGCTTGACCGACGCCAGTGCCTCCTTGTTTTCGAACAGCCACGTTTCATACGCTGGAACAGGCTTCACCGGGTCGAGCACGATTTGGCCGAGGCGATTGCGGTAGATGTTGTAGCAGACGCCGAGTTGCCCCATCGCCAGCCCCAAGCAGAGCCGCTTCTTGGCATCCGGCCTTTGGATTTCGGTGATGAGCTCGAAATCGGTATCCTTGATTACGCCTTCCATGATTCCATCATCTCCCAATGCCCACACCAGGTCAAGTGGGAAAATCCCACATTGAGGAAGGGAAATCCGTGCGTGCCCTTAGTTTTTACGCGACGCCCTATCGGTGCTGAGAAAACTGCCGTGCCAGCCTTCCAAGTCCACTTGGCCGAGCGGGTTGAGACCGGTTAAGGAAATGTCATCCACGTCGGTGGCTGCGCCCAAACAGAAAAACGGGAAGCATGAACCGCAAGTTCCGCCCCAGGTCCGATCCAATCGAGTTGGCAATCGAGTTGGCGCTCAACCCGGGCGCCATCATCCGCCACGACGCCTGTTTCGCCTTCGTGTGCTACCTCGACGAGGTGGCGGCCAAGATAGTGACTTTGGTGGCGAGCGAACCTGCGCGGTCCGATTGCTGCCACGAAACAAGAGGTGAAGCGAAACGCCGGCTACAGAGGGAAGGTGGCCCCTCTATTCGCTTCAAACGCGGGGCCACCTGTTAACACTTCACCGCCTGCCGCAGGATCAGAGGTTCTCAATTTGATTCATTTGATTCACTCGGTCTGCCCGCGATGCCGTGTCACGGACGGATTTGCGTTGAATCATGTGCCGACCATCAGAACAGAATCTTCCCGACATAGCGTTGGCAGTCGCACGCCTGCTTCAGTTCCCTCAGGCTCATCGCGGATGAAAGCGGCCGCGGGTGTCTCCGGGTTGACCGAGGATCCGCCGCCGCATCTCGCTATGGCGGACTGGCAGGCGGCACGAGGCGGGCACTTGCCCGCCGTAGGCTCAGCGAAGGCGGGAGCCGTTGGGGTGTTCAGTTTGATGTAGGTGAGCTTCGCTCCTGCAACCATGGAGGGTTCGCAACCGACGGAGTGCGGAGCACGGAGATGGCGTCGGTCAACTTCGGCAAGAGTGCATCTCCGCAGGTGCGCCCTTGAGACCGGAGTGTCAGACTCTGAGACTACCGGCGATGGCAATACGCCAGGCAAGCTGGTATAGGTCCCTTGCCGTTAGACTTGCGGCGTCCGTGTTCCGCTGGCGGGACGCCGGGCGCTCGCCCGTCAGCCAAATGTCCCTCACCATGCTCTCCATGAAACGCCGCACCTTCCTCACCGCCACTGCCGCGGCAGTCGGCGGCACCCGCTCGCTGCTGCAGGCCGCCGCGCGCCAACCGGAGAGTGGTTTCACCGTCGGCGGGGCGGTGCGCGATGTGACGCCTCCGATCGGCGTTTCCCTGAGCGGTTCGATTTCCCGCGGAGGCAAGTCTCGCGGAGTGAACGATCCCCTTTGCGTCCGCACGACTGTCGTCGAGTCGGGCGGCGTGCGCTGTGCGATCGCCATCGTCGACGCCTGTTTCCTGGGCGAACCCGTCTTCTCGAATGCCCGCCGTCTGGTGGAGCAGCGCACGGGCATCCCCGCCACGCATCTGCTCGTGGCCGCCACTCATTCCCATGCCGCGCCCCGCGCGTTGCACATCGGGCGGATCTCCGATCTCGACGATGCCTGGCATGACGACCTGGCGAAGAAGATCGCCGACGCCGTGGCGGAGGCGGACACCCGCCGCGAGCCGGCGCGCCTTTTCGCCGGGGCCATCGCGCTGCCGGAACTCGCCCAATCGCGCCGGCACCACGCCGAGCCGGCGAGTGTGCCGCCGAATCCCTTCGGCGAAACCGGCGAGACGGTCGTCTCCGTGCAGGCCGGTCCGGCGAAGCGCCTCCGGCCCGCCGGGCCGATCGATCCCGACTTCAGCCTGTTCTATGCCGCGCGCCCGGATGGCTCGCCGCTCATGTTGCTCGGCAACTTCAGCATTCACTATTGCGGTGGCTACGCCGAGATGAAGGTAAGCGCCGACTATTTTGGAGCCTTCTGCCGCCACTTGGAGAAACGTCTCGCGGGGCAAACCGGGGGACGCCGTTTCACCGCGCTGCATTCCAACGGCACGAGCGGCGACATCAGCGGTCTCGGCACGCCGGCGGACCTTGCCGGCCGGAAGTTCGCTGCCTTCGAGCGCGGCGAGGCGATCGGGGAATGGCTGGCGGCGCGTGTGGCCGGGCACCTGCCCAAGCTCCAACCGATTCAAGGCCGCCACCTCGCCGTCCACTGGCGTCCGCTGTCTTTCGGTCTGCGGAAGCCATCCCCCGCCCGCCTGGCGTGGGCGGCCGACGTTCTCGCCGGCCGGATCAAGGGCCCCCATCACCAGACGAAGACGTACGCCGACGAGGCGCAGAAGCTCGCCGGCTACCCCGACACGATCGAGCTGCCGCTGCAGGTGCTGCGCCTCGGCGGTCTCGCGATCGCCGCTTCGCCCTGCGAGACGTTTGCCGAGACCGGCCTCGCCATCAAGGCCGCCAGCACCGCCGCGCGCACGTTCACTGTCAGTCTCGCCAACGGCTACGGCGGCTACCTGCCCACCGCCGAACAGCACCGCTTCGGCGGCTACGAGACTTGGGCCGCGCGCAGCAGCCTGCTGGCGATGGACGCGGAGGCCAGGCTTCGGCGAACGCTCGTCGAACTGGTGCGCGGCTGAGCCGTTCCAGTCGTGGATCCGCCACCGCGCGCGGCCACCGCCACCCCTCTCCCATGAAAGCACCCATGAACCGTCGTGACTTCCTCAAGCACTCGGCCGTCTCCGCCGCCGCCGGCTGCCTCCCGAACCTCCTGCCCGCCGCCGCCCGCGGCGCGAACGACAAGATCGCCATCGGCTGCATCGGCATGGGTGGCATGGGCACCGGCAACACGAAAAACTTCCTCGGCCTCGACGACTGCCGCGTCGTGGCCGTCTGCGACGTGCAGGCCGACCGGCGTGCGAAGGCCAAGCAGCTCGTCGACGAGAAGTACGGCGACCAGGGTTGCGCCGCCTACGGCGACTACCGCGAGGTGCTGGCACGCCCGGACATCGACGCCGTGATGATCGCGACCCAGGATCACTGGCACGCGGTGATCGCCACTGCCGCGGCCGCCGCAAAGAAGGACCTGTATTGCGAGAAGCCGATGGGCATCTCGGTGGAGCAGGGGCAGAAGATCCTGGCCGCCGTGCGGAAACACCGGCGCGTGTTTCAGGCCGGCACGTGGCAGCGGTCACAGCGGAAATTCCGCCACGCCTGCGAGCTTGTGCGCAACGGCTACGTTGGGACGCTGCGCGAAATTCAGGTGTCCGCCCCCGGTCCGCAGTATCAGCCGAAGTACGCCGGTCCGCTGGATCCGCAGCCGGTCCCGGCGGGCTTCGATTGGGAAATGTGGCGCGGCCCGGCGTCGGCGCAGCCCTTCAACCCCGGGCGCGTTGCCTGGCCGGATTGGTATCTGATTTGGGACTACTGCGCCGGCTTCATCTGCAACTGGGGCGTGCACCACCTCGACATCGCCCACTGGGGCTGCCCGCGGATCGCGCAAGAGCCGTGCGAAATCGAATGCCGGGGCGTGTACCGCCAGAAGGGCTTCACCGACAACATCGAGAGCTGGCAGGCGACCTTCACCTTCGCGAGCGGACTCAAGATGGTCTTCTCCGACCCGACCAAGCAGAAGACCGGCACCCGTTTCATCGGCGACAAGGGCTGGTTCCATGTCGATCGGTCGGGCGTTTGGGCGGAGCCGGAATCGCTCTTGAAGCAGTCGGTCGCTGAAAACGAAGTCCACCTGCACGCCTCGGACAACCACGGCGACGATTTCCTCACGAGCGTGCGCAGCCGCCGGGATCCGGTGTCCGACGCGCACGCCACGCATGTCGCCTCGTACCTCGGCCTGCTCGCGGAAATCGCGGCCCGGCTGGAGACTAAGCTGAAGTGGGACCCCAAGCAGGAGAAGTTCATCGGAAACGCCGAGGCCAACGCCCGGCTCAGCCGGCCGCTGCACAATGGATGGACGCTGACATGAGAGGGGCACATGGCGCGAGACCTGCGGGCCCGGCGGGCGCCCGCCGACCTCGGCATTGCCCGGGCGGGAGGACTTTCCTCTTCGTTTCCCTGACGGTCGGGCTGGCATTCCTCGCGGGCTGCACCACCGCGGTGGTCAGCCCCGCGCCGCGCCCCGTTTTTCGCGCCGGTGCCGCCGCCATCGACATCTCCCCGCCCGAGCTGCCAGCCCGGATCGCGGGCAGCATGATCGAGCGCACAGCCACCGTCGTCACTGACCCGTTGTTTGTCCGTTCGCTCGTGCTCGACGACGGCACCACGCAACTCGCGCTTGTGGTCGTCGACACCTGCGTGATCCCCGGGGACGTGATCGACGAGGCGAAGCGGCTCGCCTCCGCCCGCTGCGGCCTCGCCGTCGGCCGCATGATGATCTCCGCCACTCACACCCACTCGGCCCCGGCGGCGATGGGTTGCCTGGGGACGCGCGCCGATCCCGCCTACCGCGCCTGGCTGCCCGGAAAGATCGCCGAAAGCATCGCGGCTGCGGCCGCCAACCTCCAGCCGGCGCAGATCGGCTGGGCCTCGGTTGACGACTGGCAGCACACGCACAACCGCCGCTGGATCCGGCGGGCGGACAAGAAGGTCGTGGACCCTTTCGGGGGCGCCTCGGCGGTGGCGAACATGCACCCGGGCTATCTCAGCCCCGAGGTCATCGGTCCCTCTGGCCCGGTCGACCCGGAACTGTCGGTGATCGCGGTGCGTTCGCAGGAGGGACGCCCGCTCGCGGTCTGGGCGAACTACTCGCAGCACTATTTCGGCGCGCCGCCGGTGTCGGCGGACTACTATGGGCATTTCTGCCGCCACCTCGCGCGGCTGCTGGGTGAGGATGGCGACGGCAACGGGCCGTTCGTCGCGGCGATGTCCCAGGGCACGAGCGGCGACCTGATGTGGATGGACTACGGCGCGCCGAAGTCGGACCTCACGTTGGAGCGTTACGCGGCCGGCGTGGCGGAGAGTGCCTGGCAAGCCGTGGGTCGCGTCACGCACCGGGCCCACGCGGAGCTGGGCATGGTGGAGCGCCGGCTCCGGCTCGCCTACCGCGTGCCGGACGAAGGCCGCCTCGCTTGGGCGCGGCCGATCGCGGCCCGAATCGTCGACGATCTGCCCAAGAATCGCACGGAAGTCTACGCCCGGGAAGCGATCCTTCTGCACGAACGCCGGCAGACGGAACTGACCCTGCAGGCGATCCGCATCGGCGACCTGACCATCGCCGTGCTGCCCAACGAGGTCTTTGCGCTGACTGGGCTGAAACTGAAGGCGCAGTCGCCGGGGGCCGCGCACTTCAACATCGAACTCGCCAACGGCGCCGAGGGCTACATCCCGCCGCCCGAGCAGCACGCGCTCGGCGGCTACACCACCTGGCCCGCACGCACGGCCGGACTCGAAGTGCAGGCGGAACCGAAAATCGTCGAAACCCTGCTGGGCGCCCTCGAGGAGGTCACGGGCCGGTCGCGCCGGCCCTGGCGCAACGAACACGGAGCCTACGCGCAGGCGGTCCTGGCGGCGCAGCCGGCCGCGTACTGGCGTCTCAACGACGCCGCAGGCGACCAAGCGGCGAACGCCGTGGCCGGCGGCCGGCCCGCCCGGCTCTCGCCGGGATTCGCCTGGTACCTGCCCGGCGCGGGCAGCGGCACCGGCACCGGCGCGGGCGAGGTGCTGCAGCCGTCGACGTTCTCCGGCCCGCGCCAGATCAACCGGGCGGTGCACCTGGCCGGCGGCGAAATCACCGCCCAGGTCGAGAGGCCCGGCAACGACTACTCCGTGGTGTGCTGGTTCTGGCTGGGCGAGCGCAGCGGCGCGAGCGAACGGAGCGGCACGCTGGTGCAGGGGCCGGCGGGCGAGACGCTGGAGTGCCGGCAGTTCGAGGATCACCGCGTCGAGATCCGGCTGGCCGGAGCGACGGCGGCGCTCGCCACCCCTGCGGATCAGTGGCACTGCGCAGTGCTCGTGCGGGAGGGCGACCGCGTGCGGGTGCACGTCGACGGACAGGCGGCGCCCGCCCTCTCGCTCGCCCTGCCCCCCTCCGCTGCGCGCGACGACTTCGTCTTCGGCCGCGGGCTGCAGGGCAAGCTCGACGAAATCGCGATCTTTCGCCGGGCCCTCGCACCCGCGGAAATCGCCGCCTTCTGGAAGGCGTCCGGTCTGGATCAGCACCTGTTTCCCTAATGCGCTCCTGGAACCTAGCCCGGATTTTCAACAGTGAAAAGCTGGCATTCGAGAGAATAATCCGCCCGCCCTCTGGGCGGGGAGACTTTGTCGCGAGCCTGCCCCGATGCATCGGGGTTAGCCCCGACGAAGTCGGCCCGACAGGGCGGATATTTCACGCCTCTGAGCGTGAAATATCCGGGCTAGTCGTTTCAGTCCTTCTCACCCAGATTGCCCTCGGTGCGGCCCCGCCGCCGCGCCCGCCCAGCATCGTCCTCATCCTGTGCGACAACCTCGGCTACGGCGACCTCGAGGTCTACAATCCGCAGGCCAAACAGCCGACGCCCCGGCTCAACCAACTCGCCCGCGAGGGGAGGTGTTCACCGACGCCTATGCCGCCTCGCCCGTGTGCACGCCCTCGCGCGCCGCACTGCTCACGGGTTGTTATCCGCGCCGCGTCGGGCTCGACCGCGTCCCCGCCAAACAAGCGCAGGTGCTGGTGCCGATCTCGCCGTACGGTCTGCATCCCGACGAAGTCACGATCGCCGAGGCGCTGCGGCCGCACGGCTATCGCAGCATCTGCATCGGCAAGTGGCACCTCGGCGACCAGCCATCTTTCCTGCCGACGCGCCAGGGCTTCGACGAGTTTTTCGGCATTCCTTACAGCGACGACATGGTCGGCACCAAGGACGGCCGACGCCCACCGCTGCCGCTGATGGAGGGCGAGGCCGTGATCGACGCCCCGGTCGACGTCAACACCCTCCTGCCGGCGGTGCCGCGGTGAGGACATGCGGCGCCCGCAGGCACCGAAAGCAGAGCGTTCTCTTCAACCGAAATGCCTTCTGGAATCCTTGAATCGCCGGTTGGAACGTGGCCAGCCACGGGGAATGGACCCGCCGGCGATTCAAGGTCATCGCGCTGTCGCGCGCCATCGCCTACCGCTGCGCGGATCTGCAGCGCCGAGTCCCGCAACGTTTGGGAGAAAACGACGCTTGGATTGCGGCCACCGCGTTGGTCTACGGCGCCGAAATCCTCGGACGGGAAAAGGCGTTTGCGCGCGTGCCGCGCCTGCGATACGTGGAAATATGACCCCGCCCCCGCCGCTCGGCGCGCCCCGCCCGATCGGCCAGGTCGCCACTCCGGCGCCGCGCGTCCTGCCGCCGGCGCAGCCAAAAGGGCGGGCCGGCCGGAGGCGCCGGAAGCAGCGGGGCGAGCCGAAGGGGCCGGGGTTTGGGGTTCGTTGATTTGCTTATGGCCAATCGGCCGGGGCCAGTCCGTTGATTGCAATGTCGGAGGCCGGGCCGGTGATCGCGAATCTCGGCGTTCCCAAATGAACGTCTTGTGCACAGGGGTGCCGGATTCCACCCCTCCGATCAACCCTTTCAGCGATGGACGGGCGTTCCGCTGACGGTGGGTTTGGGAACGGGCCAAGTTGACGCAGATCCCGAGTGCCTTACCCCATGATTTGGGTAGAGCGCGCGCTTGGCCGCGGCGGCGTCACGCCCAGCGTGATCCGCCCCCCAGATGGAGCCGCCGACGGACTGCGGACGAGCTGGCTGACTGGGGCGAGCCATCAACGCCACGGGCCCCCCGCAATTTGAACGACGCTACCGTCCAGCCGTTCGAAATGATCGTCGGGGTCAGAGATCCAGCGCAAAACGCAGCGCCTTCTTGACCTGCTCCATTTGCGGAGCCGTGAGCCGGCCAAGCCGACGGATCAACTTCTCGTGGCCGAGGCTGGTCAGCCCCTGGATGTTTATCCACGACTCCCGATCCAGAAACTTCAGTTTTCCCAGCGGTACCTCGTAGTCAGAACCACGGCTTGCGGTTGTAAGCGGGGCGCAAATCGCCAGCGCCCGCGGGGCGTCGGGGTCCTCGCGTGAAACGACGACCGCCGGGCGCACCTTTCCCGCCATACCCAGATCAATCAGATAGAGTTCGCCAGGCAGTGGGCTCATCGCTTGTCCAAGTGCGAGAAATCCGTCTGATCGAAGGCGCCCCATACCGCAGCGACGTGTTCAATCGGGGGCGCTATGTCGCGGTTATCTTCGATGGCGACCGGGAAAGGGATGGCTTTGCGACGTTCGATTTGGGCAAAGAGCATGTTCACGGCTTGGGTGGAAGTCATGCCGAGCTGATCGAGGATTTTCTCCACGCGGGCCTTGCGGCGCGGATCGATCCGGGTGCGGAGGATGGCGGTTGCCGACATGGCACAAAAGAAGCACTCCTGTGCGTGTCAGGCAAGCGTGGGCAACGCTCGAATCGTCGATTGCGGGCTCGGCAGATCTGTAGATCCCGAATCTCCTTCCCGCCCGCCTGGATTCGGCCGGCCAGCCGCAGGCTCGGCGGAGGCTGGCGGAGCGAGCGCGATCTAACGCCCCCGCCAGCCACGGTCCCTGAGACAATAGTGCCAGCATTTGAGACCGGCGGCAGTAGCCGCGCGGCGCGTTTCCGTGGTAGACTCGGAGCATGACGGACGGGCTCCGGCTCCACCATCCCAAGCAGTGCATGAACCAGTATAGCAGGAGAGCATTACCATGACGGCGAATCGTGACATGACCAGACGGTCGTTTATCGGGCAGGCCGCGGCGGGAACAGCGGTGGCCCCGCTGTTGACGGCGGCGGCCGGCCCACCCGTCGCGGAATCCGGCGCCAATGCCGCGCTCGAGCCGCGCGTCGGGCGCAGGCTGCGCATCGGAATCGTCGGCCTGGGTAACCGGGGCGGTTGGATCGCCAACCTCTTCAAACAAGACCCCGGCTACGAGATTGTGGCGGTGGTCGACTATTTCGAAAAAACCGTCCAGCAGGTGGGCGAGAGACTGGGTGTGCCGGCGGCAAGGCGGTTCAGCGGCCTTGCCGGCTACAAGCGGGCGCTCGACAGCGGGATCGAGGCCTTGGTGCTCAAAGGCATCCCGTACTTTTATCGCGAGCAGGCCGCCGCGGCGCTCGAAGCCGGTTGCCACGTGTATATGGCCAAACCGTTCGCGGTGGACGTTCCTGGCGTCTTTGCGATGCAGGCCCTGGCGCGGAAGGCGACGGCGAAGAAGCTGTGCTTCCACGTCGACTATCAACTGCCCACGGACCCGGCGAACCAGGAGGTGAAGCGACGCATCGGTGAAGGCGCATTGGGCGGCCTCGCGCACATCTACTCCGGCGGCACTTGCGGCGCGTTGCCCGACCCGGAGGTGGGCCCGACGATCGAGAACCTGTTTCGACGGGGATGGTACTCGCACATCGCCCTCGGCGGCGATCTGCCGCTCATCTACGATATTCACATCATCGACGGCGTCGTCTGGGCCACCGGGCAGCGGGCGATCGCGGCCAGCGGATACTCGCGGATCGTTCGTCCCGAACCGCATGGCGATCGCAGCGACTGCGGTGGGGTGGTCTTCCAACTTCAGGATGACACCTGCTGGACCCACACGACCCAGCTCCTGCAAAACAACGCGGTGATGTACAACCTGGCCGCCGACCTCATGGGGCGGCAGGCCACCGCGCATCTGGCCTACAACGGCAAGGTGTTCATTCGCGGCGGGCCCCTGCACTACACCGGGGCCGTTTCCGAGGGCATCTACGCCGACGGCGCCAAGGCCAACATCGCCACCTTCCATCGCTGCGTCACCGAGGGCAGGTTCGCCAACGAGACGGCCCACCGTTCCGTGGACTCTCATCTGACGGCCATTCTCGGTCGCGAGGCCATGTTGCGCAAAACGCGATTATCGATGGACGAAGTCATCAGGGAAAACCGGACCCGCGAAATCAACCTGCGGGGCTTGAAGGAATAGCCATGACCACGACCCGCCTGCCCTCCGTCCTTCTCGCCACGGCACTCCTGTCCGCCGTCGCGTCCGCCGCCGAATTGATCAAAGCAAAGGACGGCTCGGCCTATTTCGGCTACAAGGACACGCCCAAGTTGCCGTGGTGCGACTGGCTCGTGCACGATCCCGATCGCCCCGCGCCGAAACGCGTCGAACCCGGCCCCGCCGGCGCGCCCGTGCCGCCGCCGGCCGACGCGATCGTCCTTTTTGCCGGCCGCGACGCCGACGCCTGGCGGACCCCGCACGACTGGAAGGTCGAGGACGGGTTCCTCGTGGCGGGAAACAAGCATATCAACTCGCGCGAGTCGTTCGGCGACGTGCAGGAGCATCTGGAGTGGATGGCACCGGCCGGCTTCCAAGGCCCGTGGTTCAACCAGGGCAACAACGGGGTGCTCCTGATGGGGCTCTACGAGATTCAGATCTTCGATTCCTACAACGTGAAGATTTACCCCGACGGGGCGTGTGGCGCCATCTACGGGCAGACGCCGGCGCGCGTCGAGGCCACGCGGCCGCCCGGCCAGTGGCAGAGTTTCGACATCCTCTTCTTCGCGCCGCGTTTCGCCGAGGGCAGACTGGTCGCGCCCGCCCGCGTGACGGTGCTCCTCAACGGCATCCTCGTGCAGCACAACGAGGAGATCCACGGCGAGACTCTTCACCGCCGATTGCCCGCGTACAAGCAGAAGGTCAGCACCGGCCCGCTCGCCCTCGGCGGCCACGGCTGCCCCATCCGCTTCCGCAACATCTGGGTGCGCCAGCTTTGAGAATTCGTGCCTATCCTGTCCATCGGTGGTTGATCCGCGTCGCCCCCGCTCCCGAGCGTTCGTTGGAAACTGGGTCGATAGTCTTTCCTCCCATCATCATGAAAGCTGCCCTGAAACCTCGTAACTTCTTGGTCGTTTCGGAGGCCGATGTTGTCACCGCTGACGGCAGGCGGCCCAACCATTGCCTCGTCCGCCGGGAAGTGCCCGGATTATCGCTCCGCCGGACGCGGATCCGGTTCGGAGGCGGCGCTTGGTGGCTGGCGGCACTCCTCAGCGCGACGGGCGCCACGGTCGCGAGTGCCCAGGCTCAGTCTCCCGCCGCGCCGGACAGGAGCGAAGTCGTCGAGATGTCGCCCTTCACCGTGCAGGACACGCAGGACGTCGGCTACCTCGCTTCCACCACCCTCGCCGGCAGCCGGCTGCGCACCCCGCTCAAGGACGTGGCCGCGCAGATCTCCGTCTTCACGCCCGAACTGATGAGCGACCTCGGCCTGACCAACCTCGAGGAGGCCCTGCTGTATTCGACCAATGCCGACAGCTACCTCGAGTGGTCGCCCGGAGGCGACGTGGGCTCCAACCGCGGCGTCTGGCAGCTCGACAACACCAACGTTGCCCGCGGCCTGGGTGCGCTGACCACGATGCGCGAGTTTTTTCCCACCAACTTTGCGACCGACAGCTACAACACCGAACGCCTCACAGTCGCGAGCGGGCCCAACTCGATCCTTTTCGGGCTGGGCAGTCCGGCCGGCGTGGCCGACACGTCGCTCAAGCGCGCGCTGTTCCGGCATCGGTTTTCCGCCGGCGCACGGGTGGACAACTTCGAGGGCTGGCGGACGGAGCTCGATGTGAACCAGTTGCTGATCAAGGACCGTCTGGCTCTGCGGATGGCGGCATTGAGGAACAACAACCGCACCTTTCGCCCGGGCACCAACGACCGCAACGATCGGCTCTACGGCACGGTCACGCTCCAGCCCTGGTCGCGCACGACGCTGCGTGTGAGCGGCGAGTGGATTCGGCGGGACGCCTCGCGCGCCGCCATGGTGCTCCCCCGCGACTGGATCACCCCCTGGTGGGATGCGGGGAAAAAGCCGTTCAACAATTTCGGCATCTCCACGACCTCGGCCACCACGGCCGCGACCAACGCGATCACCGCGCAGGGCTTCGGACAGCAACTCCTCCGCTACGGGGCCCAGCTCATGTACCGCTATGGCAACACCGGGCAGAACGGCTCGCTCGTGTACATCTTCAACACCGCGGGCACCGACCGGGTCAACAAGTACGCGCCCCAGGTGGAGGACCGCCTGCCGGAGGCCAGTCTGTATCGGCCGGACATCATCGATCCCGACTTCAACCCCTATGGCGGGGCGATCGTCACGGAGCAGCGGGGCCGCATCCTCAATGCCTTTCTCGAGCAGCGGCTGGCGCGCAACCTTGCGGTCGAATTCGGCTACGCCCGCGAACGGTACCGCCAGCGCTACGGCCAGCTTGCCGATTCTTGACCTGTTCGCCGGGGACTGGCGTCGTTACCGCCATGCCCGCTGCGCGTTCCGCCCCGCCCCCGCCGGAGTTTCTCTCGGCGCAGGTGACCGACGCACGTCGCTTCTACCTCGACCTGAAACCGCGGTCGACCAGGGAGCTCACGGTGGTCTGTGGCGGCTGGGAGGAATGCGCCCCCGATTACACCATCGATCGCGCGGGCTTTCCGTATCTTTCCGTCGAGTTCGTCGCCTCGGGCCACGGTGAGCTCGTGCTCAACGGCCGCACCTGCCCGCTCGGGCCCGGCAGCGTGTTCACCTACGGGCCAGGCATCCCGCACCGCATCCGCACCTCGCCCGACGCGCGCCTCGGCAAGTACTTCGTCGATTTCCACGGCACGCGCGCCCGCCGGCTCCTGCGCGACGCCAAACTCGCCCCAGGCACGGTCGTCGAGCTCGGTGCTTCCACCGAAGTTCGGCACGCCTTCGACACGCTCGTCCGGCTCGGCCTCCAGCACGACCGCCACACCACGCGCGCTTGCGCGCTGCAGCTCGAACTCCTGCTCCTCGTGACGATGCGTGCGCTGCAGCCGGGCACGCCGTCCGAACGCCGCTCGCTCGCCTCCTTCGAACGCTGCCGCCAGCACCTCGACGCCCACTTCCTGACGCTGCGCAACCTCGAGGAGGCCGCCGCCGCCTGCCATGTCGACGTGTCGTACCTCTGCCGGCTCTTCCGCCGCTTCCACGGCGAAAAGCCGTTCCGCTATCTCCAGCGCCTGCAAATGCAGTGGGCCGCGGAGCGTCTTCACCGCTCCGGCCGGCTGATCCGCGAAGTCGCCGACGAGCTCGGCATCGATCCGTTCCAATTCTCCCGGACGTTCAAGCGCATCCACGGCGTCTCGCCGTCGACCTTCCTCAACACGCGGGGCTGAACCCACCCGCCGGCCACCGCGCCCGCCGCACCCTCCACCGTTCCGTCCGGCGCCCACCTGAACATGTAACGTAATACGTTACCTGTTTCGGGAGCCAAATCCGGCGTGAGGCAACGGTTACCTGGCGGCTGAGGGCGCCACCGGCGGGGCAAACTCGAAGCCGGTGAACTTGATCGCGTACGCGTGCTCGCAGGGCGCCTGCGCGGGGAAGTCCACCTCGATCGCGCCGGCCGCGTTCACCCGGTAGCGCAGCGGCGCCTTGTGCCCCAGCAGGCTCACCTTCGCATTCGGCCCCGTCTTGTGCGGGCGCAGCGACTTGAGCGTGAGCGAGCCCTGCGGCCAGCCGAGCGCGAGGGCATAGAGGGTCTTGCCGTCCTTGCTGCGGGTGAAGCGCAGGTCCTGCGCGACATAGGGCTTGCTGCGCACGTCCTTCGCGCCGCCAAAGCGCCCGGCCTCGGGTTTTTCCTCCGTCGCCGGCCCTTCGCCATAAATGTGCCACGGGCGCGTGGCGAAAAGACTTTCGCCGTTGATCGCGATCCACGCGGCCATCTGCTCCAGCGCCGCCCGCGCTTCGGGTGTGATCTCACCGTCGGCCTTCTGCACCACGTTGATCAGCAGGTTGCCGTTCTTGCTTACGATATCGATCAGCATCTGGATGATCTGCGTCGCGGTCTTGTAGGTCTCGCCCTTGCGATAATACCAGTCGCCGATGCTGGTGTCGGTCTGCCACGGCTCCGGGCTCACGCCCATCATCACCCCGCGCTCGATGTCGCGAATCCAGCCCGTCGGCTGCGGGTCCTCCTTGCACGTGTACACCGCCGTCAACTCGCCGCGGTTGAACGCCCGGTTGCTGTTGTAGTAATGCGCCACCAGCCGCGCGCCGACGTCGCCGAACGGAAACTTGCAGTCGGAATAGAGCAGCTCCGGGTGATAACGATCCACGAGATCCTGGATCCGGCGGAACCACGTCGCTTGAAACGCGGGGTTCTTCGTGAGCCACTCCCGGTCGTCCGGCGCGGTGCGGGGATGGTAGAGATCCTCGAACATTGGATCATTGCCGTCGTACGGCACGCCCGCCATCGGGCCGGCGAGATCCGCGCCCTTGTTGACCTGGAACCAGGTGAAGCTCGCCCCAAGGTGCTCGGACACGCCAAACGGCAGGCCGCGCTTCTTCGCGGCTTTCTGCCAGTCGCCCACGACGTCGCGCTTCGGACCGGTCTGCACCGAGTTCCACCGCGGCTGGTGCTTCGAATCCCAGAGGTCGAAATTGTCGTGGTGCACCGCCATGCTCACGAAGTACTTCGCGCCGGCCCGCACGTAGAGTTCCATGAGTCTTTCCGGATCCCACTTCTCCGCCTTCCAGAGCGGGATGATGTCCTTGTACCCGACTTTCGAGGGGTGGCCGTAGCGTTCGAGGTGCAGTTTGTTGGCGCGATCGGGCGCGGAGCCCGGTTCGAACTGCGGCACACTCATGCGATCCTTGGGTTTGCCACTGAGATACAGCCGCCGGGCGTACCAGTCGCCGTCCTCCGGCACACATTGCGGCCCCCAGTGTGACCAGATGCCAAACTTGGCATCACGGAACCACTCGGGGCACTGGTGCTGCTTGAGCGACTCCTGGCTCGCGGTGAAGGGCCCGGGAGTCATCGGCAGTTCCGCGGAGCTCGCCCGCACCACGGCGGTAACGGAAGCGACCAAGCCAAGGCTGGTGACCAAAAATTTGAGGCAACGGGGAGTTTTCATGAGAGGCGAAGAAGGGCGGCCAACCGGCCGGTTCCGTGCAGCATACGCGCGACCAGACCAAACCTGAATGCCCTGAATCGGCGGCGCCATGACGATTCTTGGACGCACCCGGCGACGAACTCACGACGCGACAACTACAGCTCGACGTGAATCTTCGTCACGCACGCCGGATCGGCGGCCCAGGCCGCCAGCGCTCCACCGGCCTCGGCCCAGGGCACCGTGCGCGTGAGGGTCTCGCGCACCGGGTAGCGCCCGGATTCGAGCACCCGG
>Ga0233425_10005749_pt1 | contig 19222 bp, 14 predicted proteins | sample Watercolumn_Towu_2_FD_181712 | JGI IMG/M metagenome (GOLD analysis project Ga0233425, IMG submission 181712) | Freshwater microbial communities from Lake Towuti, South Sulawesi, Indonesia - Watercolumn_Towuti2014_140_MG | ecosystem: Environmental > Aquatic > Freshwater > Lake | place... | reverse complement strand
AGGTCGCGACGGCGGCGACGGCGGGGCGGGCGACGGCCTCGATCTTGGGCTCGATCTGCTCGCGCGCCCGGTCGGCGCGCTTGACGTGGCCTTCGATCATCGCGCCTTGCTCGATCGAGATCGCCTCGTGCAGGACGTCGCCGGTGACCTGGGCGGTCTTGAACAAGCGCACGATCCGCCCGCGGATCAGGCCTTCGACTCGGCCGCGAATCGAAATCTCCTCGGCCAGGATTTCGCCGATGACCAGCGCGCCTTCGCCGATGGTCAGCGACTTGGTCTTGATGTCGCCTTCGACCCTGCCGTCGATCTGGATGTCGCCTTCGCCGACCAGATTGCCGACGATGTGCAGATTGCTCGAGATGATCGACGGCGCTACGCGGACGATCTCCGGCTGCGGTTTGGAACGCGTCTTGTCAGTTCTTGAAAACATATTTACCCGCTTCGAGAAAACGCATGGGGTCGAGGGCGACGCCGTTATGTAGCACTTCGTAATGCAGATGGGTACCGGTGCTTCGGCCCGAGGAGCCCATTTGGCCGAGCGTGTGGCGCCGTTCGAGCCGCTGGCCGACATGCACGGCGATGCGCGACAAGTGGGCATAGCGCGACACGATGCCGTTGCCGTGGTCGATCTCGACCAGGCGTCCATAAGGACCGCTGAAGCCGGCAAAGGTCACGATGCCGGCCGCCGGCGCAATGATGTCGGCCTTGCTGCGACTGCCCGGTACCGAAAGATCGACGCCGGCGTGAACCGCCCAACGCTTCGTGAAGGGATCGATGCGCCGACCGAAGCCGCTTTCGACGGTGTAGTCGTCGACCGGCGACGCGAGCGGCAGGCGACGAATGAGATCCTGAAGCTCGGACCAGCGGCCGAGCGCGACCTCGACCTTCGCGGCGTCGTTCTTCACGTCGCGCCCGGCTTCGCCGAGCCCGACGAACGGGCCGCCCTGGCCGGCGGGACGCGCATGGCCGAGCAGGCGATCGGCCGACAGCCCGGTCAGGCCGATGACCAATTCCATGTCCTCGACCGTGTCGCGCGTGCCGTCCTCGACGCGCGCGATGACGCGACGCTGGGTCAGGCGCATTTCGGCGATGCGCTTTTCGAGCGAGGCGACGCGATCGCTGAGGTCGCGGCTGCCCTTGAGCGCGCTGTCGCGCTCGTTGGTCAGCTGATCGACCCGCTTGACGGCCTCGGCCAAGCGCTTGGACAAACGCTCGCGATCGCCCGAGGCGCCGCGCATGCCGACCTCGAGTTCGGCGAGCTTGAGCCCGAGTTGGCGCGCCTGATCGATCGCGTGGTCGCGTTCGGCCGTGACGGCGGCGAGCTCGGCCGTCGTCCGGGAGAGCGAGCTTTCGAGCGTCGTCGCGCGGCCGACCGCGCCCTTGAGCGCGCCCTCGACCTGCGAGAGGCGCTTGCCGGCGACGGCGCGCGCCTGCTCGGTCGCGTCGCGCGAGGACCGAAGCGTCTCGCTTTCCTCGGAGAGCGCCGACAGACGCTGTTCGAGCAGCGATTTCTGTTCGAGCAGGCTGATGATCTGGCGGTTGTTCTGTTCGAGCTCTCGCGCGACCGACATGACCTGATCCTGATGGGTTTCCATCAAGGTCGCGAGTTCGCCGTATTCGCCCTCGATCTGGGCGATGCGCTGGTTCTTGGCGGCGATGATGCGATCGCCGTTGAGCCAACTCGCCGTCGCGAAGGCGAACCAGCCGGAGAACGCGAAGACCGTCGCGGCGATGCCGATTTGCGTGTTCTTGGACAAGGATAGGAAGCGGACGTGGCCGCGGCTGCGATGGAGGAGTTGCCGCTCCGGGAACAACCGGTCGACAACGTCGGTCACCTTATGGGTGAAGCCCCGCTCCATGCGAAAAAAGCCCCTCGACTTGTTGTCGTCTCGCTCCCAGCCGCATCCAAACCGATTTAGCCCGAATTTGCAACCGTATCTTGGACTTGACCCGGACGATGCGCGTCCATTTTTTCATCGCGCTGCGACAATTTTCAGGTTCCGCGAAGGGCCTTAAGGACCTCGGCCACATGATCCGTGACCGACACCTTGCGCCAAGCCTTGCTGACCCGGCCTTTCGGGTCGATCAGGAAGGTCGAGCGCTCGATGCCCATGAACTTTCGGCCATAAAGGCTTTTCTCGACCCAGACGCCGTAGGCGGCGCAGATCTTGCCCTCGGGATCGGAGGCCAGATCGACCTTGAGGTCGTATTTGGCCTTGAACTTGTCGTGACGCTCGACCGAATCGCGCGAGATTCCGACGATCACCGCGCCCGCTTTGGCGAAACTCTTCGCCTCGGCGGAGAAATCGATCGCCTCTTTGGTGCAGCCCGAAGTGTCGTCCTTGGGATAGAAATAGAGGACGACCGACTTGCCCTCGAGGGCTCCGAGCGCGATCCGCCGACCGCCGTCGGCCGCCAGGTCGAAAGCCGGCGCGAGATCGCCCTCGGCCGGCCGGCGGACGGGCTGCGTCTTGGTCTTGGCGGCTTTCGCGGCTTTGGCCATGGTTCAGGTCCTATTCTTGCGTTCGGGTTTCGAGGGTTTCGGCGCTGCGGTCGCGCCCAAGGCGACGAGGCGATCGTAAAGGCTTCGAACTTCCGCCTGGCGCTTGGCGAGGTCGGCGTCGAGCGCCGCCAGATCCTTCGCGCCGGCGATCTTGACCAACGATGCGATCAGCGCTTTCGGCGCGGTTTCGGGGTCGAACTTGCCGTCGATCGCGATGCGCAGCACCGCGCTGAGATCGGCGTAGAGGCGGTGCGCCGCCGTCAGATGCGCGGCCGACGTTTCGTCGAGCGCGCCCGCCGCGACGAGCTTGGCGATCGCGGCCGGCGCGTTGGTCTCGAGAATGTCGGGCCTGCGCGCGGCATCGCGCAGCAGCAGGAACTGCAAGGCGAATTCGATGTCGAGCAGCCCGCCTTGGACATGCTTGAGGTCCCAGCGATCCTTGTCGCCGTGCTGGCGGGCGACGCGTTCGCGCATGTCGCGCACGTCGGCGACGAGCTTCGCGGGATCGCGGCGCGCCGAGAGCACGCCTCGAACGGCCAGGGCGACGCGGCGCGCGAGTTCGGGCGGGCCCGCGACGACGCGCGCGCGCGTCAGCGCCATGTGCTCCCAGGTCCAGGCCTCCTTGGTCTGATAGGCGAGGAAGCCTCCGAGCGGCACCGCGATCGGTCCCGACTTTCCCGACGGGCGCAGCCGCATGTCGACTTCGTAGAGATTGCCCTCGGCCGTGGGCGCGGTCAGGGCGGCGATGAAGCGCTGCGACAGGCGCGCGAAATAATGGCTCGCCGCGAGCGAGCGCTTGCCGTCGGAGGCCGCGTCCTTCGGGTGATCGAAGACGAAGATCAGGTCGAGATCGCTGGTGGCCGTCATCTCCCGACCGCCCAGCTTGCCCATGCCGAGGACGACCATGGCGCCGCCCGGAATCTTGCCGTGCTGCTCGGCGAATTCGCCCTGGACGATGTCGAGCAGTCGCGCCAGCACGCCGTCGCCAAGCGCGGCGAGCGCCCGACCGGCGCCCGCGCCGCCGACCAGCCCGCGGAGCACATGGACGCCGATCCGGAACTTCATGTCGCGGGCGAAGCGCCGCGCGGCGTCGAGCTTGTCCTGCATGTCCTTCGCCGCGTCCAGCTGCTCGTCGAGTTGGGCCCGCATCTCCGCCGCCTCGGGCAGCGCGCCGAAGAAGCCCGGCGTGATCACCGCGTCGAGCAGCGAGGCGCGCCCCGCCAGCGTCTCGGCCAGCCGCGGCGCTTCGCCGCAAATTTGGGCGAGCATTTCGAGGAGATCGGGATTGGCGTAGAACAACGAAAAGAGCTGCACGCCGCTCGGCAAATTCTTGAGGAATTCGTCGAAGCGTCCGAAGGCGACGTCGGGCTCGGCGGTCTTGGCGAGCGCCGCGAGCAGCTTGGGCGTGAGCGCGGTCAGGAGTTCGCGCGCGCGCTCGCTGCGCATGGCGCGGTAGCGACCATGATGCCAGCCGCGAATCGTCGCCGAGACCGCGGCCGCTCCCGTGAAGCCCAACGCGGCAATGGTCCGGAGGGTTTCCGGATCGTCCTCGACGCCGGTGAAGACCAGCGAGCCTTGCTCCTTCTCGGCGCCGAGCGAGGGCGCGCGCTCGAACAGACGCGCGTAATGCGCCTCGACGCGTTCCAGATGGCCGCGCAGCGTCTCGGCGAAATCGTCCCGGCCGCGAAAGCCCGCGAAGCAGGCGAGATGGGCGAGACCCTTGTCGTCGCTCGGCAGGGTCTGGGTCTGATGATCCTCGATCATCTGCAGGCGATGCTCGATGCGCCGGAGAAAGGCGTAGGAATCGGCGAGCTCGGCGGCGGCCGCAGCCTCGATCCGGCCGGTCGCGACCAAAGCCTCGAGCGCCGCCACGGTGCCCGAGAGGCGCAAGCGCGGATCGCGGCCGCCGGCGATCAATTGCTGCGTCTGGGCGAAGAACTCGATTTCGCGAATGCCGCCGCGCCCGAGCTTGATGTTGTGCCCCGCCACCGCGACCCGGCCGTGGCCTTTGACGCGATGAATCTGACGCTTGATCGACTGGATGTCCTCGATCGCGGCGAAGTCGAGATTGCGCCGCCAGACGAAAGGCTGGAGTCGCGAGAGAAATCCGCGCCCCGCCGCCAGGTCGCCGGCCGCCGCCCGAGCCTTGATGAAGGCGGCGCGTTCCCAATTTTGGCCGAGGCTCTCGTAATAGGCCTCGGCCGCGTCCATGGCGATGGCGAGCGGCGTCGAGCCGGGATCCGGCCTGAGGCGCAAATCGGTGCGAAAGGCATAGCCGTCCTCCGTCCGATCCTGCAGGAGCCGGACCAGCCCGCGCGCGAGGCGGACGAAGAACGCGTCCGGCGCGGCCATGGCCGCGATCGTCGGCGTCTGCTCGTCGTAAAACAGGATGAGATCGATGTCGCTCGAATAGTTGAGTTCGCGAGCGCCCATCTTACCCATCGCCAGGACCGCGAGACCGCAAGCCGTCTCGGGTTTTCGCGGATCGGGCAAGCCAAGGTGTCCGGCCTCGTGGCCGACGCGGAGCAAATGGCCGACGGCGAGGCCGACCGCGGCATCGGCGAGGGTCGAGAGCGCGCCCGTCACGCGCTCGAGCGACCAGAGCCCGCCGATGTCGGCGAGCGCGATGGCGAGCGCGGCGCGGCGCTTGGCGATCCGCAGCGTTCGCATGACCGCGTCCGCTTCCGCCGCCGGGTCTTGGCGGCGCAACAGCGCCAGCGTGGTTTCGAATGCCGCATCGGGACCCGCGCGCGCGAAATCGACGAAAAAAGACCGCTCGTCTAGCGCGACCTGCCCCAAGAAAGGGCTGTTGCCGAACAGACATTCGAGCAGGCGCGCGCCGACCTTGTGCTTGGCCAGCGCCTTCGCGGTCTTGGCGTCTTTCGGGTCTTCGGCCTCCTGCCAGCGCTCGAGGCCGAGCGCCCAGGCCTCTTTGTCGAACGCGCGGGGCAGCGCGTTCATTCCGTCCAATCCGCCAAACTCCGCCATTTCGCCCTGTCTCCGTCTCGGGCAGACTGAGGGCAGGAAACGAGTCGGTCAAGCGGACGCAACGTGCTCCTGTCGGAAGCGAAATTCATCCTTCGCGCGGTCGGCGGCGCGGTAACGGCGGCTCTGGTGCTGCCCTTCGCGCTCGCCGCCTGGTTGATGATGTCCGACGGCGTGTCGCTCGGCTTTCTCGCGCCCTACATGCGCGAGGCGCTGGCGCGCCAGAACCTGCCCTACGCGGTCGATTTCGAGGACACCGTCCTCGCTTGGGACAGCCAGAGCCGGACCCTCGACATTCGCGTACGCGAGGTTCGGATCGCCGAAGGCGAGGGCAAGGTCTTTCGCATTCCCGAAATCGGCGTCGACGTCTCGCTCGCGGCCTTCCTGGACGGGATGATTGCGCCGACGCGCATCGAAATTCGGGGGATTGCCCTTGAGTTTCGCCGCGGCGCGGACGGCAGCTTCGCGCTCGCCATGTTCGAAGGGCCGGCGAAGCCCGATGCCGAGGCGAGCGGCGTCGCCCAAGGCTGGATCGAGGAGCTCCTCAAGGCGCCCGATCCGGACAAGCCGAGCGGCTATCTGCGCGAGCTTCGCGTGCGCGACGTCTCGATCGTGCTCGACGACCGCGCGACCGGCCACGTCTGGCGCATGCCCAACGCGGCGGTCGCTTTGACCCGGGACGAGATCGGCATTGTCGGCACCTTCCGCGTCGAGCTCGAGGAGAAGGGCGCGCGCGTACCGGTCGAAGGCGACGCGGCCTACAACGCCGCGACGGGGCGCCTCGACTTGCGCTTGCGTCTGGCCGGCGTCGCGCTGCCGCTTTTCGTCGACCGCGTGCCGGGCTGGGTGCATCTCGAGGCGCTCGATTTTCCGGTGAGCGGCGTGCTGCGGGTCGGCCTCGACGCCGACGGCAAGACCTCGCCCGTCGCCTTCGAGTTCCGGGGCGGCCCGGGCCGGCTCGTGCTGCCCGAGCAGTTCAAGGAACCCGTCGCGCTCAGGAGTGTCGAGATCGGCGGCGAGATGTCGGCCGATTTCGAGCGCCTCGACCTCAAGACCCTGCGCGTCGAGACCCACGGGCCGACCATCGAGGGCCAGGCGACCATCCTGCGCAAGGCGCAGGGCGCCGACATCCGCGCCGCGGCGTCGTTCCGCGAACTCCGGGCGAACGATGTCGACCGCTATTGGCCGCTCGCGCTCGCGGCCGACGCGCGCGCCTGGGTGGTCGCCAACATCCGCGACGGCCTGGTGAGCGACGGCCGTCTCGCGCTTCGCCTGCGGTCCGACGATCTCGACAAGCCCAAACTGCCGCCAGGGGCGATCGACTTCACTTTCGCCTTTTCCGGCGTCTCGGCGGATTACCTCCGGCCCATGCCGAAAATCGTCAAGGCGCGCGGGCGCGCGCGCGTGACGGAGAGCCATTTCGAGCTCGCGCTCGCCGACGGCGTGGTCGAGGCCTTCGGCCTGACGGTCGGCGAGGGGACGATCCGGATCGGCGATTTCGACCGGTCGCCGCAGATGGCGGCGTTCGACTTCGTCGTCGCCGGACGCGCGGCCGATGCGCTCGGCCTCGCCGACCACGCGCCGCTCGGCCTGATCTCGGGCCTCGGGATCGATCCGAAGACCATCGGCGGAACCGCCAAGACGCGCGTTCGTCTTCGCTTCCCGCTCAAGGACGGTTTGCGCGTTTCGGAGATCGAGGTCCAAGCAAAGGCCCAAGTCGAGCAGGGCGTCGTCCCCGGGGCCTTCGCCGGCCTCGACGTGACCGACGCCAAGGTTCTGATCGAAGTCGACAACGCCCGCCTCGTCGCCGCGGGTCAGGTCAAGGTCGGCGGCGCGCCGCTCAGCGTCGAGTGGCAGGAATATTTCGTGCCCAAGGACGGCATCACCAGCCGTTATCACATCGTCGGCACGCTCGACGACGCCGCGCGCGCGACCTTCGGGCTGAAATTCGACCCCTATCTGATCGGTCGCGTCGGCGCCGACGTCGTCTTTCTCGCCCGCGGCGAACTCCTGGATACCGCCGAAATCAAGCTCGACCTGACCAATGCCGCGCTCGACGTGCCGGTGCCGCACTGGACCAAGAAGGCGGGCGTGCCCGCCAAGGGCGAGGTCTTCGTCGAGGTCAAGGAGGACGGCGCGATGCGGATCGGCGGCTTCAAGATCGAGGCGGCCGGTTTCCAGATCGAAGGCAGCGGCGAAGTCGAGGCCGACCGGACGTTGCGGCGCGTCAGCATCGACCGCTACCTGCAAGGCGATACCGATGTCTCGGCGGCGGCCGAACACGTCTCCCAGCAGGGCTGGAATCTGCGCCTCGCGGGACCCTCGCTCGACCTGCGGCCCTATCTCAAGGACATCCTGGCCTCCGACGACGACACGCCGCTGCCCGCGCTCGATCTCGACGTGCGGATCGATCGCATCATCGTCGGACCGCATCAGCCGATTCGCGCGCTCGATGCGCGCGCGATCTATCGGGCGGACAAATGGCGCTCGATCCATGCCCAGGGCAAGATCGGCGAGGCGCCGCTCAAGATCGATCTCGATTTCGCGCTGGCGCCTGGCACCGGTCGACCCAATCCCAACGCGCGACGCATCGAGGTCGTCTCGGCCGATGCCGGCGCGCTCGGGCGCGTGCTCGATCTTTACGACAACGTCCGCGGCGGCCGCCTGACGCTCGATGCCTTGATCGACGACGGCGCGGCGCAGCAGACCGTCAACGGCCAACTCGTGCTCGAAAACTTCAGCCTGGTCGACACGCCGATCCTCGCGCGCGTCCTCGCCGCGGGTTCGCTCACCGGCATGGTCAATCTCTTGTCCGGCGAGGGCATCAATTTCGCGCGCTTCGAGGTGCCCTTCAGCATGACCGAGACCCGCATCCGGATGGAGGGCGCGGGCGGCGCCGGCTCGGCGCTCGGCATCACCCTCGAGGGCGTGGTCGATCGCAAGACCGACACGGTCGATCTCCGCGGAACGATATCGCCGGCCTACACGCTGAATTCGCTGCTCGGCAGCATTCCGTTGATCGGCGGCCTCTTCACCGCGCGGCCGGGCGAGGGGATCATCGGCCTCAACTACTCGGTCAAGGGGCCGACGGCCGAACCCGAGGTGGGCGTGAATTTCCTCTCGGTGCTGACGCCGGGCTTTCTGCGACGCATCACCAACATCTTCACGCCCAATCCGGTGTCGCCGCCGCAGACCGGTCCGGCGGATCCGAACGCGGCACGCGCCAACCCGCGCTGATCGGTCAGCTCGCGCCGAGCGGTCGCGGCGTGCTGCGCCGAACCTGGACGACCGAGACGATCGTCACCGCCAGCCAGAACGAAATCGTCCAGAAGACCAGGTCGGGTCGTCCGGCGTCGATGAAGGCGCCGTACATCGGCGGCGCGATCGCCGAGCCGACGTCGAGGCCCGAATAGACGAAGCCGTAGACCTTGCCCGCCGATCCCGCCGGAGTCGCGCCTCGGACCAGCATGTCGCGCGAGGGCCCGGTCGCGCCGCCGCAGAAGCCGGCGAGCGCCATGACCGCGGGCAGCGCGCCGGCGCTTGGCCAGCCGAGGGCAAGCGGCACGAAGATCAGCGACGACAGCAAGAGCCCGGTCGCGGCCACGACGTCGTGGCGTTCGGTGCGGTCGGCGAGGAAGCCGCCGAAGAAGACGCCGACAGCCGAGCCGACGAAGTAGGCCGTGAGCGCGCCGGTCGCGAGCGCCAAGGGCGCCTCGAAGATCTGGACGAAGGCGGTGACCGCGAAGGTCTGCGTGCCGATGAACGAAAAGGAGAGCAGCGTGAAATAGGCGAAGCACATGAGCACCGGGATCGACGTCAGGACCGCGAGCGCGTGCGGCGCCCTGCCTTCTGCGGCAAGGGGCTGGACGGCGCGCTCGAGCCGGTGGTCGGCGAAGCGGCCGGCCTCGACCCAGACGAAGGCCGCGATCGCGACCGCGCCGAAGCCGACGACCATCAGCGCCGTCTGCCAGTTCGAGATCCCGCTCAAGCCGACGACGACGGCGGGCGCCGCGACCCAGCCCAGACTGCCGGCGATGCCGTGAACGCTGTAGGCGCGTCCGATGCGCGGCTTCGAGACGCTCGCGTTCATGATGGCGAAATCCGCCGGATGAAAGACCGAATTGCCGACCCCCGCGAGCACCATCGCCGGCACCATGGCGGAATAGCTGGGCGCGAGACCGATCAGCACGACCGACACGCCGATCAAGGCGAGGCCGCCCGCGAGCACGGGCCGCGCGCCGAACCGGTCGACCGCGAAGCCCGCGACGGTCTGGCTCAGGCCCGAGACGGCGTAATAGACGGTCATCAGCGCGCCGAGCGCGACGTAGGACACGTCGAAGGAGTCCTTGATGGCCGGAAACAACGGCGGCACGACGAGCTGGAAGAAATGGCTGGTCATATGCGCGAAGCCGATCACCCCGATCACGCGGGCATCGCGTCTGAAGTCGTCGGCGAGGGCGATGGTCATGCGGCCAGCCTATCCGATTTCAGGGCGTCGATTGCGCGCGTCTTTCGACCCGGCTCGCCCAGAGCGCCGAAGCGAAGCCGCTGGCCGCGCAGAGCAGCACCATCGCGACGACGGCGCGCGGCGTGCCGTCGGCGAAAAAGGCGACGATCTGGCTGGCGCCGGCGGCGATCAGGTTCATGACGAAGCCGGCGAGCCCCGATGCCGTGCCGACCAGGCGGGCATCGACCGACAGCGCTCCGGCTTGCGCGCTCGGCATCAAGAGGCCGTTGCCGAGGCCGATGCACATCGCCGGCAGGAACATCGCCGGGATCGACAGCGACTGGGTCAGCATCGCGACGGCGAAGGCGAGCGCACCGAAGAGCGAGACCGAGCCGCCGATCAGGCACATCCTGGCCTTGCCGAGGCGGGCCGCGATCTGGCTCGAGATCAGGCTGCCGGTGATGAAGCCGCTCGGCATGAGCATGAACCAAAGGCCGTACTCGGTCGCCGATTTTCCGAGCACGTCGACGACCAGATAGGGCGCCGCCGCGATGAAGCTGAAGAAGGTGCCGACGACCAGGCCGCTCGCCAGGGCGTAGCCCCGAAAGAGCGGCGTCGCGATCAAGCGGCGAATGCCGCGCAACATGGACGCAAGATCGAAGGAACCCTCCGGCCGCGCCGCGGTCTCGGGTATGCCGATCCAGGCGATGGCAAAAAGGCCGACACCGGTCAGAACGCCGAAGGCGAACGGCGCCCACCAGCCGAAAAGATCGATCAGGAAGCCGCCGAGCGAGGGCGACAGCACGGTCGAGAGTCCCATGGCCATGGTCAGATAGGACAAGATCGTCGACGAGCGATTGTGGCCCCACCGGTCGACCGCGATGGCGCGAGCGAGGATCACGCCGGACGACGCGCCGAGAGCCTGGATGTTGCGCATCAGCACCAGGGTCTCGATGTCGGGCGAAAGGGCGCAGATCGCGCTCGAAATCGCGTAGACCGCCAGGCTCGCCAGCACCACGCGGCGCCGGCCGTAGCGATCGGACAACGGCCCGAAAAACAGCGTCGCGATCCCGGTGATCACGAGCGAGAGCGTGATGGTGAGCTGCGCGACGTTCGCGCTGACGCCGAATTCCGCGACGATGAAGGGCAGCGCCGGGACGAAAATCTGAATGCTCATCGGCGAGAGCACCGAAAGCGCGATCAGGCTGACGATCAACGGCGCGGGCGTCGCGTCGGTGGGAGAGGAGGCGCTCAAAACGATCCCTTCTGTTGCGGTCGAGGGCGAGCATGGCATGGTCGCGACCGCGAGACGACCTCGGCCTTTGCACGGGCCGCATGCGTTGGCGTCACCCCTTGCGCAACGGGGTTACGGCGCGCTAGGGCATGGTCGCCATGGGCAAGATGCTTCTTTTGGCGGTCGTTTCGGCCGACGGCTTCATCGGTCGGCGGAGCGGCGAGCCGCCGCAAGCCTGGACCTCGCCCGAGGAACAGGCGGTCTTTCGCGCCTCGATGGCGCGCGTCGAGTGGTCGTTCATCGGCCGACTGACGCACGAGATCGCGCCCAATCCCGACCGCCGGCGCGTCATCTTCACGCGATCGGTGTCGACCCCGGTCTGGGCCTATCCGCGCCAAATTCTGTTCAACCCCGCGCATGCCTCGCTCGACGAGGCCTTGCGGATGATCCGGGCGACCGGCATCTCCGCGGTCGTCGGCGGTACGGCGGTCTACGACTATTTCCTGGAGCAGCGGCGGATCGACGAAGCCGAGATCACGGTCGAGCCGGTCGAGTTCGGCACGGGACAGGCCTTTTTCAGCACGCGCGCCTGGCCCGACGCCTTGGCCGCGCTCGGCCTCAACCTGATTTCCGTCGAACGTCTGAACGCGCGCGGCACCGTGCTCCGGCGCTACGCCAAGAACCGCTCGCCGGCGCGATAGCAGGTCTCGAACTCCGCAAGCCCATGCGTGCCGCCGTTCACGGCCTTGCGGGCGGCGGCGAAGTCGCGCCGCGCGAGCGCCCGCCGGATCCGGCTTTCGGCGTTCTTGAGAAATCGGCCGAGAATGCGCCCGGCCGTCGCCGGTTCGTTGGCGGCATCGGGCTCGGCCAGGAGGTCGCGTCCGATCTCTCGGCCGATGCGGGCATAATTGTCGCGACCGGTAAGTTGGACAAAACCGCGGCCTCTGAACCTGGCGCCGTCGCCGGGCTCGCGGTTGCCGAGGCGCTGGCCGATCTTGGTTCCCGCGTCGTAGCGGTTGAAAGGCGCGGCGCCGGGCTCCGTGTTGAAACGCGACGGGCCCTCGTCGATCGGCGCGAAGCCGGCGCTTTCCGCGCGCACGGTCGCGAGCGCCATCAATCCCATGGCGAGATCGGCGAGCTCGGCTTGGCGGAGCCCGGCGAGAACATGGGGCAAATGGACCACGATGTTGTAGAGCCGGGTGCCTGGAAACATCCGTCCGACAACGAAGGGCGTGAGGCGCGCGAAGTCGCCGGTCTCGGACCAGGGCGTCGGAAAGAGGGCCTCCTGGGTCATTTCCCCGGCCCAGCCGTCGGGGTTGAGGCCGACGGATCCTTGAAAGGCGCGGACCGCGCGATCCGTGGCGGGCCCGAAGAAGCCATCGGCCTCGTCGATGACATGGCCTTTGGCCCGCAAGCCCTGTTGGAGCGCCAGGACGTCGGCGCCACGCGATCCCAACCTCAGCACTGCCACCGGTCGCTCCGCAATTACCATCGGTTGTCGATTTATGTAGTTCATGCCAAGCCAAAGGTCAAAGCCCGGAATTGCGATCGGGGTTTGCGCTGCGCAGTTGGCGGATCGCGCCGGAACGCGATAAAGAGTCGTGTCATGGGGGATGGAATGAACGCTTCGCCGATCATAAGGCTGAACGCCGCCGACGACGTCGTCGTCGCTCGGCTCGACATCGTCGCGGGTACGCCGCTGCCCGGCGAAGCGGCGAGCACGCGAACGACCATTCCGGCCGGCCACAAGGTCGCGACGCGCGCGCTCGCCAAGGGGACACCGATCAGGCGCTACAATCAAATCATCGGTTTTGCCTCGCGCGACATCCTGCCGGGCGATCACGTGCACACGCACAATCTCGAGATGGGCAGCTTCGCGCGCGACTACGCTTTCGGCGTCGACGCCAAGCCGACGGCAATGGCGGATCGTCCGGCGACGTTTCAAGGCATCGTCCGGGCCGACGGGCGGGTCGCGACGCGCAATTACGTCGGCGTCCTGACGTCGGTCAACTGCTCGGCCCATGTCGCGCGCCTGATCGCCGGCAAGTTCGGCGCCGAGGCGCTCGCCGCCTATCCGAACGTCGACGGCATCGTCGCGCTGACGCATGGCACCGGCTGCGGCATGGCGAGCGAGGGCCTCGCCATGGACTTGTTGCGCCGCGTGATCGGCGGCTATGCTCGCCATCCGAATTTCGCCGCCGTGGCGATCGTCGGCTTGGGCTGCGAGGCCAACCAGATCGCCGGCCTGATGGGCGCGGAAGGACTGGCCAGCGGCGCGCGTCTCTTGCCCATGACCATCCAAGAGACAGGCGGCACGCTCAAGACGGTCGAGCGCGCCGTCGCCTATATCCGGGACATCCTGCCCGAGGCGAACAAAGTCGAACGCCGAACCGTCGCCGCCGCCAACCTAACGCTCGCCCTGCAATGCGGCGGCTCGGACGGCTATTCGGGCATCACGGCCAATCCGGCGCTCGGTGCGGCGGTCGATCTCCTGGTCAGCCACGGCGGCTCGGCGGTCTTGTCGGAGACGCCCGAGATCTACGGCGCGGAGCACCTTCTGACCCGCCGTGCCGCGCGCCGCGAGGTCGGCGAGAAGATCGTCGCCCTGATCAAATGGTGGGAAGCCTACACCGCCAAGACCGGCGGCGAGATGAACAACAACCCCTCGCCCGGCAACAAGGCGGGCGGCCTGACGACCATTCTCGAAAAGTCGCTCGGCGCGGTCGCCAAAGGCGGCACGACCGATCTGGTCGACGTCTACGGCTACGCCGAACCGATGACGGCCAAGGGCTTCCTCTACATGGACACGCCGGGCTACGACCCGGTGGCGGCGACCGGCCAAGTCGCGGGCGGCGCCAACATCGTTTGCTTCACCACCGGCCGGGGCTCGGTCTTCGGCTGCAAGCCGGCGCCCTCGCTCAAGCTCGCGACGAACACGCCGCTCTATCGGCGCATGCCCGACGACATGGACATCAATTGCGGCGAGATCCTCGACGGCACGGCGAGCGTCGCCGAGATGGGCGAACGGATCTTCCGCCTCGTGCTCGAGACCGCCTCGGGCCGCAAGACCAAGAGCGAGGAGCTCGGTTTCGGCGAGGACGAATTCGTGCCCTGGCAGCTCGGAGCGGTGATGTGAAGAAACCGGCCGAGCATCTGCCCAAGCGGTTCGACGACGTCGCGGCGCTGGAGGAGTTCATGACCCGGCCGAGCGAGGCGCTCCGGGCCGATCTCGCGCGCACGCCCGGCGACATCGTGGTCCTCGGCGTCGGCGGCAAGATGGGCCCGACCTTGGCGCGCCTCGCCAAGCGCGCGGCGCCCGCGCGCCGCGTGATCGGCGTCGCGCGCTTCAGCGAAAAAGGCCTGCGCGAAAGCCTCCGGGCCGCCGATGTCGAGACCGTCGAGGCCGATTTGCTCGACGGGGCGGCGCTCGCGAGATTGCCGGAGGCGCCGAACGTCGTCTTCATGGCGGGGCGCAAATTCGGCTCGACCGGGAGCGAGGAACTGACCTGGGCGATGAACGCCCACGTTCCGGCGCTGGTCGCCGAGCGCTATCGCAAGAGCCGGATCGTCGCGTTCTCGACCGGCTGCGTCTATCCCTTCGTCGACGTCAACGGCGCCGGGGCGAACGAGGACACGCCGGCCGTGCCGCCGCCCGGCGCCTACGCCAATTCCTGCGTCGCGCGCGAGCAGATGTTCGTCCATTTCTCGAAGAAATACGGCACGTCGGGCTGGCTCTTTCGCCTCAACTACGCGATCGATTTGCGCTACGGCGTGCTGACCGACATCGCACTGAAGGTGCTGCAAGGCGAGCCCGTCGACGTGACCATGGGTCATGTCAACGTGATCTGGCAGGGCGACGCCAATGCCTGCGCGCTTCGCTCGCTCGCCTCGGCGCCGACGCCGACCGCGCCGCTCAACGTCACCGGCACCGGGACGCTGGCGGTGCGCCGCCTCGCCGAAGCGCTCGGCCGCCGGCTGGGCAAGACGCCGATCGTCGTCGGCAAGGAAGCGCCGACCGCATGGCTGAACGATGCCTCGCGCGCGGCCAAGCTGTTCGGCCCGCCGACCGTGCCGCTCAACGCCATGCTCGACTGGACGGCCGATTGGGTCGCGCGCGACCGGCCGCGCCTCGACAAGCCGACGCATTTCGAGGTCCGCGATGGCCAATATTGAGGTTCCGGCGGTTCGCCCGCTCGGTCCCGACGACCTCGACGCGGCGCTGGCGCTGACCCGTGCGGCCGGCTGGAACCAGAATGCCGACGACTGGCGTTTCATGCTCGAAATGGGCGAGGGCTTCGGCATTCGGGTGGCGGACGCGGTCGTCGCGACGGCGATCGCGCTGCCATACGACGATTTCGGCTGGATCAGCATGGTGCTGACGGCGGCGGAGCATCGCCGACGCGGCTTGGCGACGCGCCTCCTTCACCACTGCATCGCGCGCCTCGAGGCGCGCGGCCTGGTTCCGGGCCTCGACGCGACGCCCGCCGGCCAGGCGGTCTACGTCAAGCTCGGCTTTCGGCCGATCTACGGCATGAAGCGCTTCGTGCTCGAGCGCGCGGTCGACGCGCCGCCGCCGCCCTGGGGCGTCGCGGTTCGGCGCGTGCAGCCCCAGGACCTGACCGAGCTTGCGGCCTACGACGCGCCGGTGTTCGGCGCCGATCGCTCGGCCCTGATCGCCCATCTCCTGCAGCGGCGCGCGCCGCTGGCCTGGATCGCGCGCGGCGGCGGGCAGATCGTCGGCTATTGCCTCGGCCGCGACGGCGCGGACGCGCTGCAGATCGGCCCGGTCGTCGCCGACCACGCGGCGATCGCGCTCGGCCTGGCCGCGCGCGCGGCCGAGGGCGCCCGCCGACCGATCTACGTCGATTGTCCCGACGCGCAGGTGCCGATGGTCGGTTGGTTAGGCAGTCACGGTGCCGCGGCGCAGCGCCCGCTCGCCCGCATGCTCAAGGCGCGCAACGCGCCGTTCGACGACGCCAACCGGATCTACGCCTTCGCCGGGCCCGAACTCGGTTGACCGGCGGGGCGTAGCCCCGCATGCTCGGTAACCGAATGGTTACCGCGACCAAGAGAGACGCCGAAAGGACCAAGCGCCGGATTCTCCGCGCGGCCGTCGCCGAGTTCGCCGCCAAGGGGCTCGCCGGCGCGCGCGTCGACGCAATCGCCCGGCGCGCGCGCGCGAACAAGCGGATGATCTATCAGTATTACGGCAACAAGGAGGGGCTCTACGTCGCCGTCCTCGAGATCACCTATGCGCGCTTTCGGGGCCGCGAGAAGACGCTTGGCCTCGACCGGGTCGGCCCGGTCGAGGCGATGCGGCGGCTCGCCCTGTTCAACCTGGACTATTGCCACCGTCATCCCGAATTCATCTCGCTGCTCAACAACGAGAACCTGCACGGCGCGCGACACCTGAAGAAGGCCAAGACCGTGCCGCCGCTTCACGCCTCGCTCGCCGAGACCATCGCCGCCATTCTCGAGCGCGGCGCGCGGGCGGGGGTCTTCAGGACCGGCGTCGATCCGGTCGGCTTCTACATCGCGCTCGCCTCGCTCGGCTACTTCTACCACTCCAACCGCCACACCTTGTCGGTGATCTTTCGCGCCGATATCGGCCGCGGCCGTTCCTGGCGCGCCTACCGGCGCGAGGCGGTCGACATGGTGCTGCGCTATCTGCGACCGACGCATTGACCGCGCGGCCGGGCGCCGCATAAAGTAACCAAATGGTTACCGGGGGAGGGACGATTTGGCGGCGTTGACGGCGGCGGACTGGTCGGCGGGCGTCGCGGCGATCCTCGCCGAAGGCACAGTGATCCCCGCGCATCTTCTGGCGCTCGATGCCGAGCGGCGCTTCGATCGGCGGCGCCAGCGCGCGCTCGCGCGCTACTATCTCGACGCCGGCGCGGGCGGCCTCGCGGTCGGCGTCCATTCGACCCAATTCGCGATCCGCGAGAGGGGGCTCTACGAGCCGGTCCTGGCGCTCGCCGCCGAGACGGCGCGGCAATGGGCCAAGCGCCCCGTCGTTCTTATCGCCGGCGCCGTCGGGCGCACCGATCAGGCGCGGCGCGAGGCCGAGCTCGCGCGCGGCCTGGGCTATCACGCGGTGCTGCTGTCGCTCGGTGCCTGGAAGGGCGCGTCGGACGACGAGATCGTCGCGCATTGCCGCAAGGTCGCCGACGTCATGCCGCTCGTCGGCTTCTACCTTCAGCCGGCGGTCGGCGGCCTGGTGCTCGGCGCCGATTTCTGGCGACGCTTCGCCGAAATCGAGAACGTCGTCGCGATCAAGATGGCGCCTTTCAACCGCTACCGGACGCTCGACGTCGTCCGTGGCGTCGTCGCGGCGCGCGCCGAGAAGCGCATCGCGCTCTATACCGGCAACGACGATCACATCGTGCTCGACCTGCTGCAGCCTTTCGACGTCCGGCGCGGCAGCGAGACGGTGCGCTTGCGGATCGTCGGCGGCCTGCTCGGGCATTGGAGCGTCTGGACCAAGGGCGCGGTCGACTTGCTGGCGCGGCTGAAACGCGCCGTCGCGGAAGGCCGCCTGGACGCCGACCTGATTGCGCTCGATTCCAAGGTGACCGACTGCAACAGCGCGTTTTTCGACGTCGCCAACGATTTTCACGGCTGCATCGCCGGATGCCACGAGGTCCTGCGCCGCCAGGGGCTCTTCGCCGGTCTCTGGTGCCTCGACCCGAAGGAAGGGCTCGGCCCAGGGCAGGCGGCGCAGATCGATCGCGTTCTCGCGAGCTACCCCGAACTCGCCGACGATGCGTTCGTGCGCGCCAATCTCGTGCGGTGGCTCGGTTAGACGGGAGCGGGATCGACCCATGAGCGACATTCGACTTGGCATCGTGATGCACGGCGTGACCGGCCGGATGGGCACGAACCAACACCTGGCGCGGTCGATCGCGGCGATCCGCGACCAAGGCGGCGTCGCGCTCGCCGACGGGCGGCGCGTGATGCTCGATCCGATCCTGGTCGGACGCGACGCGCGCAGGCTCAAGGCGCTCGCCGCGCAATACGGCGTGCAGCGCTGGACGACCGATCTCGACGGCGCGCTCGCCGATCCGCGCGACGAGCTCTTTTTCGACGCGGCGACGACCGACGGCCGGGCCGCGCTCTTGCGCCGGGCGATCGCCGCCGGCAAGCACGTCTATTGCGAAAAGCCGACCGCCTCGAACCTCAAGGACGCGCTCGACGTCTATCGCCGCGCCAAGAAGGCGGGCATTCGCCACGGCGTGGTGCAGGACAAGCTCTGGCTGCCGGGCTTGCGCAAGCTCAAGCTGCTGATCGACGCCGGGTTCTTCGGTCGCATCCTCTCGATCCGCGGCGAGTTCGGCTATTGGGTGTTCGAAGGCGACTGGCAGCCGGCGCAGCGCCCGTCCTGGAACTACAAGAAGGCCGAAGGCGGCGGCATCATTCTCGACATGCTCTGCCACTGGCGCTACGTGCTCGACAATCTGTTCGGCGAGGTCGAAAGCGTCTCTTGTCTGGGCGCCGTGCATGTTCCGAAGCGCTGGGACGAGAAGGGCCGGGCCTACGTGGCCGACGCCGAAGATGCGGCCTACGCCACGTTCCGCCTGGCCGGCGGCGCAATCGCCCATTTCAACTCGTCCTGGTGCGTGCGCGTCCGGCGGGACGATCTCGTGACCTTCCAGGTCGACGGCACGCTCGGCTCGGCGGTCGCGGGCCTGACGCGTTGCGTCAGCCAGGCGCGCGTGAACACGCCGCGCCCGGTCTGGAATCCGGACCAGAAGCAGACCATGGACTTCTACAAGGATTGGCAGGACGTGCCCGACGCGGCGGTCTACGACAATGCCTTCAAGGTCGAATGGGAGGCGTTCATTCGCCACCTCTACGAGGGCGGCGCCTTTCCCTGGAACCTGCTCGCGGGTGCCAAGGGCGTCCAGCTCGCCGAGGCCGGCATGAAGAGCTGGCGCGAGCGCCGCTGGATCGACCTTCCGGCGCTCAAGGCCTGAACGATGGCCATGCTGCGACTGCCGACCGAGGACGGCCGCCTGATGCCTTACGCGACCGCGGTGCCGAGGTCTTTTCC
>Ga0233425_10005748_pt1 | contig 19222 bp, 20 predicted proteins | sample Watercolumn_Towu_2_FD_181712 | JGI IMG/M metagenome (GOLD analysis project Ga0233425, IMG submission 181712) | Freshwater microbial communities from Lake Towuti, South Sulawesi, Indonesia - Watercolumn_Towuti2014_140_MG | ecosystem: Environmental > Aquatic > Freshwater > Lake | place... | reverse complement strand
CATGCCCACCCCCTTTCGGGGGCAGCATTGGCCGGTGGGCCGGGGTGGCGGAACGTTTCAGATCAGGTGGGGGAAAGTTTCTGAAAAACTCCCGACCGGCTGGCGGAATGATTCTGAAAAATCACACCGCCGATGGGGCGTCTCGAGGGGCCCGCCCAGCTCCCGTCGGGAGCCCTTCCCGGGAGAAAAGCGACCGCGTGGCATCAGAAATTGCCCAGCGCCGGCACCGTGACACCCGGCGGGCGGCGTGCGCACCCCGCCGCCATCGTTGTAGAAAACGGGTTGACTTGCGGAAGTCTCCTGTGTGACTCTTGCGCCCGGTTCTGGCTCAGACGGATATACGTGAAACACAGTGACCGAGCACGACGCCGCACGAGATCCAGTTCGTGCGGCGTTTTTTCTTGTCCGCCAATAATGGCGGACAACCCCGCCACCACGGTGGGAGCACGCAGGGGCTGAGAAGACCCCGAAGAGAGAGGTCGGAGGTATGGCACAAGGACAGGTGAAGTGGTTCAACGACGCCAAGGGTTACGGGTTCATCACTCAGGAAGGTGGCGAGGACGTGTTCGTCCACTATTCCGCCATCCAGGCGAGCGGCTTCAAGAGCCTCTCGGAGGGTGACCGTGTCGAGTTCGAAGTGACCCGCGGCCCCAAGGGTCTTCAGGCAGCCAACGTCCGGAAGGTCTAACCCCTCTTCCCACCTGCTGCTTCCACCCGGGCTCCCGCGGGCCCGGGTGAATTTTTTCGAGCGAAGCGACACACCCGAGCGGGCGGGCGCTTGAGCGCCCGGGCGCCCGCGAGTCCAAAAAAAAGGGCCCCGACGAGAGTCGGTGACGCTATCTCTCAGTGCTGCCGCGTCACCCCGGTGGTGAGCCGGGTCTCGTCGGGGCCGGTGGTGCCTGGACTCCCAGGCGCGTCCACCTCACATCAGCGTGGATCCTGCCTTAGGAGGCAACCACCTCACAGGTCACCGTAGGGCTACACATCGACTGGATCACCTCCTATTCTCGGCAAGGGCGCCACGCGGGCCCAGGTCCCACTGACCTCCAACCGGGTGCCGACTCCCGGCCCGAGGCTCGGCCACGTTCTGCCGCTGGCGGAATTGCCGGCGGGGACGCTCTTGGAGCGCTGTGACGCTCCGGCCGACTTGTTTTTTCACTGTACCTCAGCCCGCGCATTCTCCAAAGCAAAAGTCGGCTCTCGACTCCTTACTTGACGATGATCCGCTCGCGGTTGCGCTCCCAGACGCCGTTGCCGACGCCTTCGACCTTGCGGATCTCGTCGGCCTTCTTGAACGGGCCGTGGCTGTCGCGGTACTCGACGATCTTCTCCGCGACCTTGCGGCCGACGCCGGTGAGCGTCATCAGCGACTTCACGTCGGCGGTGTTGATGTTGACCTTCTCGTGCGCGTCGGCGTGCGACTTGTCGGTCTCGCGGACGCGGACGGGCTTGTCGCCGTGATCGCGAGGCGCATCGACGTGCGTCGGCATCGACGAGCGCATCGCGGGCTTGTCCGTGCGCTCCGCGAGCGCGGCGGCGGGAACGACGGCGAGCGTGAGCGTGAGAGCGAGCGGGGCGAGAGCGGCGCGCGTGGTCATCGAATCCTCCTGACGGAAAGAATGCGCAACGCGCGCATTCCAGCGGTCCGCCGGAAGACCGTCAATGTCCAACGTTTCAGTCACTCCAAAGAGATACGCTCCGCCGTCCTTCGCCGTCGCCGCGACGTCACTCGTCGTCGTCCCGGCGACCGAGCGAGTCGAGATACTCGCGCCACTCGACCGGGAGCAGCGCCTTCTTGCGGTCGTTGCACGCCTTGCACGCGGGGACGACGTTGCCGCGCACGCTCTTTCCGCCGCGGCCGAGCGGGACCAGATGATCCATCGTCAGCGCTTTCACGCCGACCGCGCGCCGGCAGTAGTAGCAGAGGCCGTCGGAGAGGCGGCGCCTCCACCACTGGCTCCCGCGCAGCTCGCGCGCCTTCGCGCGCTCGCGCTTGAGGTCGTCAGGATCGACCGGCGCGTAGTAGTCGCTCACGCGCGGCTCACTCGTGCGCGGGCTCACTCATGGGCGCCGAGCGCGGTCGACAGCTCCTCCCACTCGCGCATCAGCCCCGCGATCTCCTGCTCGGCCGTCTTCCGCTCGCCCGTGATCGTGCGCACGCGGTCCCCGTTCGCGTAGAGCTTCGGGTCCGCGAGCATCGCGCCGATCTCCTCGATCCGGCGCTCGAGCGCGGCGATCTTCTTTTCGACATCCGTCAGTCGCGCGCGAAGGTGTTTCACTTCCGCGCTTGGCTTCTTCTTCACCAGGCGGACGCCGGAGACCGCGCTGTTCGTCGGGCCGGGCACGCCGCTCGCCGCGCGCGCATCGGCCGGCGGTCGATCGGGAGTTCTGTCAGCGCGCGAGGCGCCGGGCGCCGACGGCGACGACGAGGGCCGGTCCTGTCGCCGCCACCCGCTCTCGTCATCGACGCTGGCGCCCGGCGTCTCACGTGAGCGCCCATCGTTCGACGCGCGTCCGTCGGGCGCCGATCCGGGGGCGTCGGGGTCGGAGATCGCCGTCAGGTAGTCGTCGTAGCCGCCCGGGTAATCCGTCAGCGTGCCGCGATCGACGTGCACCACCCTCGAGGCGATGCGGTTGATGAAGTAGCGGTCGTGGGAGATGAACACGATCGTCGCGGGGAATGCCGCGAGCGCCTCCTCGAGCACCTCACGCGACGCGAGGTCGAGGTGGTTCGTCGGCTCGTCGAGGCACAGGAGCGCCGCGGGGCGGACCAGCATCTTGGCGAGCGCGACCCTCGCCTTCTCGCCGCCGGAGAGGACGCCGATTCTCTTCTCGACCGTGTCGCCCGAGAACAGGAACGTGCCGAGGATCGTGCGCAGACGCGTCTGGCCGAGGTCGGGAGCCGCCGCCTCCAGCTCCTCGAGCATCGTGCGACTCGGGTCCAGCGCGTCGAGCTGATGCTGCGCGTAGTAGTGGACGTGGACGTGCGCGCCGAGCGTGCGCTCGCCGGCGTCCGGCGCCAATGCCCCCGCCAGCATCTTCAGGAGCGTCGACTTTCCGGCGCCGTTCACGCCGACGAGCGCGACTTTCTCGCCGCGCTCGACCTCGAAGGTCGCACCGCGATATACCACGTTGTCGCCGTACGCCTTCACGATGCCGCGCATCGTCGCGACGCGCCGGCCCGTGCGCGGCGGCTGGGGAAACGCGAGACGGATGTGGCGCGCGTCCCGACCGACCTCGATGCGCTCGATCCGGTCGAGCATCTTGATGCGGCTTTGCACCTGCCGCGCCTTCGTGGCCTTGTAGCGGAACCGCTCGATGAAGCGCTCGATCTCGGCGATGCGCTTCGCCTGGTTGCGCGCCTGCGCCTCGAGCAGCTCGCGGCGTGCTTCGCGCTCGACCAGGTAGTCGTCGTAGTCGCCCGGATACACCGTGAGCCCGGCCGGGCTCAGGTCGGCGATCGACGTCACCATGCGATTGAGGAAGTAGCGGTCGTGCGACACGACCACGACGGTGCCGTCGTAGTCGGCGAGGAACGATTCGAGCCAGCCGAGCGATTCGAGATCGAGGTGGTTGGTCGGCTCGTCGAGCAGCAGCAGTGACGGCCGCAGCAACAAGAGGCGCGCGAGCGCCGCGCGCATGCGCCAGCCGCCGGAGAATTCGGTGATCGGCCGGTGCACGTCGTCGGGCCGGAACCCGAGCCCGCCGAGAATGGTCTTCGCTTCGGTCTCGAGACGGTAGCCGCCGAGCGCCTCGAAACGATGCTGCAGGTCGCCGTAGCGGGCCGTGAGCGTGTCGTGGTCGGCGTCCGTGGCGGCCAGCGCCATCGCCACGGCTTCCATCTCGCTCTCGAGCTGCCACACGTTGTCGAAGCCGCTCAGCGCTTCGCCGAGCGCCGAGCGGTCACCGGCGACCGCGACTTCCTGGGGGAGATAGCCGACCGTCGTGCTGCGCGCGCGGCTCACGCGCCCGTCATCGGGCGCCTCGACGCCGGCGAGGATCCGGCAGAGCGTCGTCTTGCCGGCGCCGTTCGGACCGACGAGCCCGATGCGCTCGCCGCCGCTGATCGTCCACGTCAGGTCACGGAAGAGGTCCTGCCCGCCGTACCCCTTGCTGATCGACTCGAGCTGGATCACTCTCCGCCGACTATCCCATCCCCTGGACGCGCTCGGGCAGCACCTTCACGATCATGCGCCGCTCGCCGGGCTTGCGTCCCGGATACGAATCCTGGCCGAGGTACTTCTTCGCCATCCTGTCGATGTGCGGATCGGCGCCCGCCTCGGTGATCTCGGCCACGCGGCCCTTCACCTGGACGTACCGATAGGGATTGTCCGGATCGGACGCGGCGAGCGTCACCTTCGGATTGCGCGCGAGATTCACGTCCTTCACGCGCCCGCGCGCCGTGTTGAACACGACGTGGGTGCCGTCGAACTCGCACCACACCGGCGTGACCTGCGCCGTGCCGTCGGCGCCGACCGTCGCCACGTAGCAGAAGGTCTTCTTGTCGAAGATGTCGCGATACTTCTGAAGCGTCGCGTCCATTACTTCCTCCGTAGCTGCTCGATGACCGAGAACGCGTGCCGCACCGACTTCACCGCCAGCGTGCCGCCCATCAGCACGCCGATGTCCAGCGTCTCATTGATCTCGTCGTCCGTCGCCCCGAGGTTGAGGACCTCCTCAACGCGGTGGTCCACTCAGTCGAAGCAGTTCTGCGAGACCGCGACGGCGAGCGCCGTCAGCTCCTTGTGCTTCTTCGAGATCGCGCCGTCGGCGAAGACTTTCTTGCCGAGCTCGCCGTACGCCGCGTAGACCTTCATCGACGACTTGGCCATGAGGCCGTTGAGCCGCTTCTTCTCCGCGTTGCGCTCGTGGATGTGCATGGCTCTCCTTTTCACACGGGGCCCCAGGTCCAGGACCCCAAACCCCTTCTATCCCTGGGACGTGGTCATCTCGTTCGCCCGCGATTCCGCCAGGGCGCGGAGGGCGAAGAGCACGCGGACGAGGCACTGCTGCACGAGCACCGCGTCCTGCGTGAACGGGTCGGCCAGCCACTGCGTCCTCGTGTCGCCCTTCTCGGCGGCGAAGCCGAGCGTCGGCGACAGCGCCTGCAGCTTCAGCAGCAAGTCGTCCGGCGGCAGTCCCGACGCGCGCAGGCGCGCCACGACCGCCGCGCGCACCGCCGCGTTCCAGATCCCCGTGAGCCCTTCGACGAGCGCCTGGTAGCACGTCAGCTCCGGCTTCGCCTGGAACTGCTGGAGCACGAGCGGCACGAGCGCGTTGACGACGGCGTCGCCCTCGTCGTCGGTGCCGAACAGCGGGCCGATCACCGGATCCTTGTGCGGCTCGCGCAGGCGCTCCATGACGGCAAGCGCCTCGGTCGCGGGAGTCGGAGGAAGCTGAGCGAGGCGCTCGAGCAGCGGAACGTCAGCCACGGCTCATCCTCGCACGCGTGTCGGCTCGCCGCGAAGCTCGGGGCGCGCGAGATCGCGCGCGCGGCCGGGCGGCACGAGGAACGCCGACGCGAGCGCGCCGAGACAGATCACCAACCCGACGACGAACACCGTGTGGAGGGCCGCCTCGAGCGACGCCCCCGCGTCGAGGCGGTGCGTCTTCACCGCGCCCATCACGGCGACGCCGACGGCGCCGCCGACGCTGCGGAAGAACTGCGTGAGCGAGGTCGCGACGCCGAGATCGGCGCGGGTGACCGCGCTCTGCACCGCGATCAGCATCGGCACCATCGTGAGGCCCATGCCGACGCCGCCGAACAGCGCGTCGCGGATCGCGGTCGCGGTCGTCAGCGAGGCGTCCCAGCGCGTGAGCAGCAGGAACGAGATCGTGAGCGAGACCATGCCGGCGGCGACGACCGGCCGGTAGCCGACACGCAGCACGAGCCGCGCGCTCACGATCGACATCGCCACCCACCCGAGCACGAACGGCGTCAGCACGAGGCCGGCGCGCGTCGCGGACGCGTTCGTCACGCCCTGCAGGAACAACGGGACGAAGGACAGCGTGCCGAACATCGCCATGCCCGAGAGGAATCCGGTCGTGACGGCCGCGACGACCATCCGGTTCTCGAAGAGGCGCAGCGGAACGATCGGCTCGGGCGCGCGGCGCTCGACGGGGACGAAGGCGACGAGCGCGACGAGCGCGAGCGCGACCGGCACCAGCGCGCCGGGCGACCCGAGCGCGTGCATGCCGCCGATGCTGATGCCGTACATCAGCGCGCTGATCCCGATCGTGAACAGCGCGAGCCCCCGATAGTCGATCACCGGCTGCCGTTGCGGACGCGGCATCCCGCGCAGCCCGCCAGCGAGCAGCGCGATCGCCACGGCGCCGAACGGCACGTTGATGTAGAAGACCCACCGCCACGACACGTGGTCGGTGAGGAAGCCGCCGATCAGCGGCCCGACGAGCGACGCGAGCCCCCACATGCCCGAGATGTAGCCCTGCATCTTCGCGCGGCGCTCGAGGCCGAACAGGTCGGCGACGATCGTCATGCCGATCGTCATCAGCGAGCCCGCGCCGAGGCCCTGCAGCATGCGGAAGACGATGAGCTGCAGCATGTCGCGCGAGAGGCCGGAGAGCGCGGAGCCGACGAGGAAGATGAGGAGCCCGGTGAGGAACGTGCTCCGACGTCCGTAGAGATCGGAGAGCCGGCCCCACAGCGGCATCGTGACGGTCGACGTGAGGATGAAGCCGCTGAACACCCACGCGTAGATCTCGAGACCGCCGAGCGCCTTCACGACGATCGGCATCGCGGTCGCCACGACGGTCGACTCCATCGCGGCGAGGAACACCGACAGCATCACGCCGAGCAGCGCGCGGCGCTTGAGGCGATCGTCCATCACGGGCGCGGCGCTGGTGCTCAATGCCCGCCCATGCAGCTCGCGCAGCGGCAGATGCCGCGCAGGTCCGGGTACGGGTAATGGCTCACGTGCGCGTCGGCCCACGTCACCTGCAGCGCGTCCTTCTCCCGCGCGACGTCCTTCGGCCACGCGGCCGCCGGCTCGAGCGTCTCGACGGTCGCGCACGCGCCGCACGCGCAGCTGCGTCGCAGGTGCTCGAACGGATAGATCGAGCCGTGCTGATCCGCCCACGTCACGCCGATCGCGTAGCGGCCGACGAGGTGGACGTCCGAGGGCGTGTTGGGATCCGGCTGCCCGAGCAGCGGGATGCTGAGCTTCTTGATCGTCACGTGCCGCCTCCGGTGGAAGATCCCGCAAGACGAAGGCCAGCCAGCAAATAGTGGATGGCGAGGTTCTGGTACGGGCCCCACGCTTCCGCGGCGCGCCGCCGCATCGCGTCGTCCGTGTACGGACGGCGGCGCGGGTAGAAGCGCGCGAAGACTTTGCGCACGGCGAGGTCGCCGGCGGGACACACTTCGCCACGGCCCAGGCACCGCGCGATGAACCACTCCGCGGTCCATCGGCCGAGCCCGTGCAGCGCGGTGAGTGTTTCGATCACCGCGTCGCTCGGCGCCTCGGTGAGACGCGCCAGGTCCACGGTGCCGTCCGCGACCGCGCGCGCGACGCCGCGCACGTACTCACCCTTCTTCGTCGAGAACTTCATCGCGCGGTACGTGCGCACGGGCACGCGCGCGAGCGCCGCGGCCTCGGGAAACGCGTAGAGCGTCTCGCCGCCAAACGGCACCGCGGTGCCGAAGCGCCGCACGAGGCTCACGCGCAGCGTGCACGCGAACGTCAGGTTCACCTGCTGCGCGGTGATCGCGCCGACGAGCATCTCGAGCGCGGTGGGCGTCAACGTCGGCCTGAGCCCGTGCAGCGGACCGAGCAGCGGCGCGAGCGCCGGGTCGCCCTTCGCCATCCGGTAGAAACCAGGCAGGTCGAAGGCGAGGCCGAAGATCCGCCGCACCTCGTCGACGACCGCGTCACGGATCGCCGGTGATTGTTCGCCCGGCACGTCGATGATCAGTCGCGTCGCGTCGACGGGCCCGTCCCAGCGCACTTCGTAGGGGACGACGCGGCCGCCGGCGCGCAGCACGCGGCGGAATCGATCGTCGCTGACGCGGTTGGCCGGGTCCTCGCCCCAGATCCGGTAGCGCGCGAGCGTGGCGCCCGGATCGAGCGGACCGTCGACGGTGAGAAGGGCTTGCATGGCGGGAGATTACGCGGAAACGCAGTGTATCACCTAGTGGCGCAGGTGATACGGAACGTCCGTCACGATGATGTCCTTGCGGAAGAGCAGCGCGCCCTTGATGAGCAGCGCGGTCTGGTTGTGCAGGAGATGCTGCCACCACTTCGCAGGGATGAATTCCGGCAGGATGATCGTGACGATGTGGTTCTCGCCCCGATGCTGGAGGTGGTCGATGTATTCGGTGAGCGGCCCCAGCAGCGAGCGGTAGGGCGACGAGAGCACGATCAGCGGCAGCCCCTGCCCCCACTTGCCCCACTTCTCCTCGAGGCGGCGCGTGCGCTCGGGATCCGTCTCGACGAAGACGGCCTTCGCCGTGGGCGAGAGCGACTGCGCGTACTGGATCGCCTTCAGCACGCCGCGATGGAGGTCGCCGACGAGCACGAGGACGGTGTGCGTGATCGGCGGCGGCGACTCGAGGCCGTCCATCGAGAGCTGGTCGGCGACCTCGTCGTAGTGCCGGTGCACGATGAGAAACGCGACGACGAGCGCGGGAATCAGCAGCACGACGATCCAGGCACCGTGGGTGAACTTGGTGACGGCGATCGTCACCATGACGAGGCCCGTCACGAGCGCGCCGACGGCGTTGAGCGCGGCGCGCCACGTCCACCCGTCGCCGCGCACCCTGAACCAGCGGCGGACCATGCTCGACTGGGAGAGCGTGAACGAGATGAAGACGCCGACCGCGTAGAGCGGGATCAGCGCGTGCGTGTCGCCGCGGAAGATCACCAGCAGCAGGATCGACAGCCCGCCCAGGATGACGATGCCGTTCGAGTACACGAGGCGATCGCCCTGGTTACCGAACTGCCGCGGGATGAACCGGTCGCGCGCGAGGAAGAACGCGAGGCGCGGGAAGTCCGCGAAGGACGTGTTGGCGGCGAGCAGCAGGATGAGCATCGTCACCGCCTGCAGCTCGTAGTAGAGGAGCCCGTCGCCGAAGATGTGCCGGTTGAGCTGGGAGACGATCGTCTCGTTCTCGCGCGGCACGACGCCGAGGTCGTACGCGAGGAACGTGATGCCGAGGAACAGCGTGATGAGGATCGCGCCGAGCGCGGCGAGCACGATCCGCGCGTTCTTCGCTTCCGGCGCCTTGAAGGCGGGCACGCCGTCCGAGACCGCCTCGACGCCGGTGAGCGCCGCGCATCCCGACGCGAACGCGCGCAGGAGCAGGAAGAGACCGATGCCTTCGAGCCCGGGCGCGTGCGGCTCGTACGGATGCTCGGGGAGGAAGTCGAAGATCGCGCCGAGGGCGCCGTATCCGACGAGGGCGAACAGGCTCACGACGAACAGGTACGTCGGCGCCGCGAAGAGCTTGCCGGATTCGCGGATGCCGCGGAGGTTCGCGAGCGAGACGAGCACCACCGCCGCCACGCAGAGCCATACGCGATAGCGGAACAGCACGGGGAGCGCGGAGGTGACGGCCGCGACGCCGGCGGCCACGCTCACCGCCACCGTCAGCACGTAGTCGATCAGCAGCGCGGCGGCGCTGATCAACCCGGGAACGACGCCGAGGTTGTCCTTCGAGACGATGTACGCGCCGCCGCCGCGCGGGTACGCGAGGATCGTCTGGCGGTACGACGCGACGACGATCGCGATGAGGGCGGCGATGCCCATGCCGATCGGCAGCGAGTAGCTCAGCGCGGCCGTGCCCGCGAGGATCAGCACGAGCAGGATTTCCTCGGTCGCGTAGGCGACGGAGGAGAGCGCGTCGGAGGCGAAGATCGGAAGCGCGATGGCCTTGCGGAGGCGCTCGTGGCGTGACTGCGCCGTCGGGATCGGACTCCCGACGAACACCCGCTTCAGACGATGCAGTCGCACCCTGCGATGATACCGCCGCGCCGGTCGCGACTCGGCAGTCGCGGAGGGCCGGGATTCACTCCCGGCCCGGAGCGCGGGGGGCTTGGGGGGCCGCAAGAGGCGGCCCCCCATGTCGAATCAAGCCCAGCCGGCGGAGCCCTTGATCCGCTCCTCGCTCCCCGGAATGAACCGCCGCTCCAGCTCCTGGAAGTGCGACACGCGCGCCATCACGTGGTGGCTCTCGGTCGGGTGGCCCGCCTTCGTCTTCTCGAGCGACCACTGTGCCTGCTCCTGGTTCTTCACCAGGTCTTCGAGGGCGTTCCACGCCGCGTGCGTGCCCGCGTGCAGCGCGTAGAGCGTGATGAAGATGAACTTGTAGCCGAGCTCGCCGAGCTCCCGGAACAGCAGCGGGCTCGGATCCTGGTTCCACCGGAACGACGACGAGTAGTTGAACGCGAGCGGCAGGTTCGGATGCGTCCTGCGCATCGCCCTCGCGAACTCGATGGCCGGCTCGCGCGACGAGTTCGAGAGCTCCGCCCACACGAGGTCGACGCCGGCGTCGGCGTACGCGCGGCCGCGCCAGATCGCTTCCTCCATGCTGCCGCCGACGGCGCCGTACGCGTCCGTCCGCGCGATGAGCACGAAGTCCGGGTTCAGCCGGTTGCGCGTCTCGACCGCCGCGCGGTACTTGCCGATCGCCTCCTCGCGACCGACGATCGTCTTGCCCGCGATGTGGCCGCAGCGCTTCGGGAACACCTGGTCCTCCAGGTGGATCCCGGCGACGCCGGTCTTCACGTACTCCTGCACCGTGCGCATCGTCGTCAGCGCGTTGCCGTAGCCGTCGTCGGCGTCGGCGATGACCGGGACGTTGACCGCGCTCGCCACCATCGACGCGATGCGGGTGACTTCCGTCTGGGTGAGGAAGCCCATGTCCGGCCAGCCGTTGGCGAGCGCCATCGAGTAGCCCGAGAGGTAGATGGACTTCATGCCGACCTGCTCGGCGATCTGCGCGTCGAGCGGGGAATACACCCCGCCGGTGAAGAGGTACTCCTCGTCCCGCAGCAGCTGGCGGAACTTCCGGCCCATGTTCTCCACGCGGGGTCTCCTCAGCGCTCGGAGGCGCGCGCGAGGGACGCCGCGCACCAACGGCAATAGGTGGTGGACGACAGCTCGACCGAGCAGCCGCGGCAGAACGCGGTGCCGCAGTCATGGCAACTATTATTCCTTGAAGACTCGAACGCGACGCCGCAGGGGCACGCTCCGTACATGAGGGGGGTCTGCCTACTGCAGGTCGAACGAGCCGACGGACCGGACGGCGGCGCCGAGCAGCGATCGCGCACAGGTCCGGCAGTAGCTCACGGACTCGAGCGGAACGGCGCACGAGGGGCAACATGCGGCGCCGCAGTCGATGCAGCCGAGAACGTAGAGCGCGTCGTGCGAATCGTTCGGGCAGCCACAGGTCGCCATTGACTTCCTCCAGGGGGCGTTCGCCGCGTCGTGGAAGAGTCTCAATACAAGACCTGTTCCAGCGCTTTGCCGGGTCTCGGTCTACATGATTTCAGCTATTTACGAGGCCGATGAGTCTATATCGACACATCTATGAGGGGCTTCTTACGCACGAGAATGGACGATAAACATATAAATCTAATGGACTAAATTCTCTGTCGTATTGTGAGTTGGTTACGACTCATACTGAGTCACCTTCGACTCCATTCCTGAACTGGCGGGGATTGATCCGGTGCTTCGCGAGCAGGTGATGGAAGTTACGGCGAGTGATCCGCGCCAGCTTCGCCGCCGTGGAGATGTTGCCGTGGCTTTCGGCCAGGAGGCGGGCGACGGCCTGCCGCTCGAACTCGCGCACCACGCGGTTCTTGCTCGCGACCAGTCCTTCGCCGGCGCGCATCCCGACGGACGGCGTGCCCTGAATGTGGAGCGGGAGGTGCGCGGGCTCGATCGCGCTGCCCGACGCCAGCACGACCGCGCGCTCGACGGTGTTCTCGAGCTCGCGCAGGTTGCCCGGCCACGTGTAGCCCTTCAGCAGCTCGAGCGCGTCGTGCGAGATCTGCGCGACCTTCTTGTTCACCTTCGCTTCCGCCTTGCGGAGGAAGTGATAGGCGAGCACCGGGATGTCCTCGACGCGCTCGCGCAGCGACGGGAGCGTGATCGTGAACGTGTTGAAGCGGTAGAAGAGGTCTTCGCGGAACTCGCCGCGCTGCATCGCCTGCTCGAGATCGCGGTTGGTGGCGGCGATGATCCGCACGCGCACGCGCCGCGTGACGGTGTCTCCGACGGGCTTGATCTCGCCCGCCTGCAGCACGCGCAGGAGCTTCGCCTGCATCTCGAGCGGCATGTCGCCGATCTCGTCGAGGAAGATCGTGCCGCCGTCCGCTTTCTCGAAGAGGCCCGCCTTGTCCGCGACGGCGCCGGTGAACGACCCGCGGCGATGGCCGAAGAGCTCGGATTCCATCAGCGTCGGCGTGAGCGCGGTGCAGTTCACGGTGAGCAGCGGCTTGTCGCGGAGCGGCGAGTACTTGTGGATCGCGCGCGCGGCGAGCTCCTTGCCGGTGCCGGATTCTCCGCGCACGAGCACGGTGGTGGGCGCGGGCGCGACGCGCGCGATCAGCTCCGCGACTTCGCGCATCTTCGGATTCTGGCCGATGATGAAGTCCGCCTCGGCCTGCGCCTGCAGCTCGCGCACGACGAGCGAGTATCGATCTTCCAGCTCTTCGGACCGCTTGCGCTCGGCCACCAGGTCCCACATGAACCGCGCGCCGATGCCCCCCATCACCTCGGTCCTGGGCCCCTTGATCGTCTGGATCGCGCGATGGACGTCCTCGTCGCCGGTCACGTCGATGACGAGGTCTACACGCGGATTCGCGACCAGCTCCTTGAAGTCGGTCGCGATGGGAAGGTTCAGCCGGCGCGCGAGGTCGATGCCCGGCGCCCACGGGTTGACGTCGGAGATCCCGGCGATGGTGACGGTGGAATCGCCGGCAAGCATCTCGAGCAAAGCTCGCCCGCCCTTCCCCGCGCCCACGATCACGACGGTGGTCACGAACGTGAGCGTATCACGCCGTGTGTCGCACTCGACTCAGGCGCGTCAAAGAGGCGGAGGGGCAGTTAGAAGGGCTGCGGCTGCCGGTGGAGGTCGGCGGCGTTCTCGAAGCGCGCGTACTCCGGAAGGAAGATCAGCTTCACGGTCCCGATGGGCCCGTTGCGCTGCTTGCCGATGATGATCTCGGCGATCTTCTCTTCGTCCGGCGGCACGTCTTCCTTGTAGACCTTCTGCCGGTAGATGAAGAGGATGAGGTCCGCGTCCTGCTCCAAAGCTCCGGAGTTATGACTGACGATCCCGTCGGCGAGCCACGACGCGGGACCCGGTACCGTGAGGTCGAAGACGTCTTCCTCGCCGTCGTCTTCGATCGCCACGACCGTGTCCCAGAACACCTCGGCCTGCGCCCTCGCGCGCAACCCGTCGTCATCAACCAGTTCCGCATACTCGCCGAGCACGACGCGCGACGGCGCGAACTTGAAGTGCGACGTCCCGCCATAGGCCGTGCCGCGAAGCTCCGCCATCCGACGCTGCGAGATCCCGCGCGCTCGCATCGCCGCTTTCACTGCGACGAAGTCCTCGCGTGGACACGTGTCCACGTTCGTGTTCGCCGTGACGTTTTCGAGCGCACAAGCCAGGCGTTGCGCTTGCGGGACGCGCGGCCCAAATGCTCCAACGATCTCCAGGAAGCACCGCTGATCGACGCCGCCCGACACGTCGACGGAGAAGGACGGGCGATAGCCGGTCTTCCGACTCGTCCGCAGCCGCGCGACGATGCCGAGGCGCAAAAGTAGAGCGGCGACGTCCGTCGCGAGGCATCGGCTCGTGGTGCTGTAGTAAACGCGATGGGCGCCTCGGCCCTTCGTGCGCACGACGATGCTGCCGTCGGTGGCCCAAAGATGTCGCAGCAGCAGCGCGACCTGCTTGTTCGGAAGGCGAAATGCGTCGTCGGGGACGCGCTTCTCGTACGAGCGCTGGCCGAAGATTCCGAGTGAGCGGAGCCACGCGTTCACGCCGATCGGCTTCCAGCGCGTGCCGTTACCAGTGATCAGCAGCTGATGCCAGGAGCGCCTGCCCGCGTAGCGCTTGACGCGCACCCCGAATTCCCGCTCCGCGGCCGTGGTCACGAGCGCGCTGTTCTCCTCGGAGCTCGTGGCATAGCGCATCGGCTGGCCTCGCAGATAACTGCCATCGCCGATGAGATGACCAAGAAGTGCGACGCGAAGCTCGGACCAGGCTTCCGGGAAACGCGGCGCCGGGACCACGCGCGCAACGGCGACGCGCTCACCGATCGCGACGTCGGCGAGACGCTTCCAGCCCTGCCCGGTAAAGAACTGATGCCGCTCCGTCGCGCGGATCGTGCGGCCACTCGCCAGACGCACCAGCTGCACGCAGCGCGGACCGACCTTCCAGATGCGCTCGGACTTCGCCTCGACGATCTGCCCCTCGGGCGACATCGCGAGCACCTCCGGTGCCGTGTCGACGAGGTCACGGATCGGCACGCGACGGCCGTCGGCCAGCGAGACCAGCGTGTCGCCGGTGACGCATTCGCGAAGATCGGAGAGCTGCGGGCGGAAGTCGCGCTGGGCGCGCGCCTCGACCGCGCGGGAGAGCTGGGACAGCGCGACGACCGGGACGTTCAGCTCCTTCGCGAGCGCCTTGAGCGAGCGCGAGATCTCCGAGATCTCCTGCTGGCGGTTTTCCTGGTTGCTGCGGCCGCGCATCAGCTGCAGGTAGTCGATGATGATCAGGTCGAGCCCGTGCTCGGCCTTCAGCCGCCTCGCCTTCGCGCGCGCCTCCAGCACCGTGAGCCCCGCGCTGTCGTCGATGAAGATCTGCGCCTCCGCGAGACGTCCGGCCGCGGACGTGAGCCGGTGCCAGTCCGCCGACGTGAGGTAGCCCGTGCGCACCGCCTGGGAATCGACCTTCGCCTCGGAACAGAGCATGCGCTGCACGAGCTGCTGCGACGACATCTCGAGGCTGAGGACCAGCACCTTCTGCCGGAGGTGCACGCCGACGTACTGCGCGATGTTCAGCGCGAACGCGGTGTTGTGCGTCATCACGTAGTCGTCGGTGATGTAGAGCTGCGACGGATGGCTCACCGCGATGCACTGCGTGTCGACGACGTCGGTGGCTTCGATCGACACGAACGCGGGCCGCATCGGCCGCCGCGGTGTCGTCAGCGCGCGGTGCACCTTCGTCGAGATCGAGAAGAGCGACTTCGGCTCCGGGTGCGCGATCGTGCACGCGTAGCGGCGATCGTGGCCCGTCGTGCCGGCGGCTTGCGTGCCGGCGCACCACGCGCGCACGGAGCACCATCCGCCGAGCGATCGCACGAGCGCCGCGACGCCGTCGGCGAGCGAGCGGCTCGGCGTGCAGAAGCGCACGATCCCGCGACGGTCGACGTCGCCGCCGAGATCGAGCACGCCCTTGAGCAGATCGAGCCGCGCCTGGCGCGACGCATCCAGATAGAGGTCGGGGATGAACGACGAGTCGCGGCTCACGCCCCAGAGCAGCAGGTTCCGCAACGCGGCGATGAACGGATGCTGCTCGGCCCCGGGGACGCCGCAACGATGCGCCTCGGGCGCGCGGACGATCTCCCACTCGCCGCACCCGCCGGCCCGGAGCGTCAGGCCGCCCGGAACGCGCGCCTGGACGCGAGCGAGGATCTCGGGGTCGACGGTCGCCACGCGCACGCGCGCGCCTGCCATCCCACCGCCGGCCAGCAGGATCCCGAGCACCCAGGGATCGATCGGCAGCGGCGCGTCGTGCCCGAAGTCGCCGACCGGCGTGTCGATCTCCAGCAGGCCCTGGAACTGACGCTTGCGGAGGAGGCGCGCGATCTCGCCGGTCGTCAGCGTGCGCGGCGTCCGCCAGCTGCGGCAATGGACGCGCCACAGATGGTCGCCCGTGCAATCGGTGGCGCGCCCGTCGGAGAACGTCACGCGATAGGCCTGCCGGCGGCCCTGCGGGAAGATGTCCCGCACGACCGACGGCGCGCCGTCGACCGACGCGAGCACGTCGCCGACCTGCAATGCGCCCATCCGCGTCCAGCCCGCGGGGGTGAGAACCTTGGCGTCGAGCGGCTGTGCTTTTCCCATGCTCGGCCTCGCCGCGATGATGATGAAGTCCGACGGCTGGAAGCCCGACGTCTCGAGGTCGAGCTTCTCGAAGCCTGTCGCGACACCGGTGACGTGTTCCTTGCGCTCGTACAGGCGCTCGATGTGCTCGAAGGTGTCCTTGAGGATGCGCCCCACCGGAAGGGCGCTGCCTTCGAGCCGACGCTCGGCGAGGCTGAAGATCTTCCGCTCGGCGTCGTCGACGACGGTCTGAACTTCCTCTTTCGCGTCGAACGCTTGCGTGATGATCTGCGTCGACGTCTGGATCAGCTCGCGCAGCACCGCCATGTCACGGACGATGCTCGCGTACGACATCAGGTGCGCGGCGATCGAGGCCTGCTCGACGAGCAGCGCGAGCGCCGCGGGCCCGCCCACGAACTCGAGCTGATCCGTGCGCCTGAGCTCCTCGCTCAGCGTGATGAGGTCGACGGGCTCGCCGCGGTCGAAGAGCCGCAGCATCGTGTCGTAGATCGCGCGGTGCGCCTCCGTGTAGAAGTCGGAGGGCCGGAGGACTTCGACCACGCGCGGGACGGCCTCGCGGCCCTCGAGGAGCATCGCGCCGAGCACGGCGCGCTCGGCGTCGAGATTATGAGGAGGGATGCGTGCGGGAATTTCGAGAGGACTCATCGACCCTCGTCACCGCACACGAGAAACATGCTTCGCGATCTTTGCCGCGACGCCACGAATCGGTCAACAAAAAACGCGCTGACGTCGCTCGTTGTGGACAGCTCGTGGATTCGTCTGTGAGTAACGCGCGCCCGCCGGTGAATAACTCGTGGATCACCCGTGGACGAAAAACGAAACCCCCGAGAATCGCTTCTCGGGGGTGAGAAGAACCGCCGCGCGCGCGGCGGGCGCGCGCGCCTGCTATTCGGTGCGCGAGACGGTGACCGGCAGCTCCGCGGTGACTTCCGGATGGATCCGGATCGTGACGCGCGTCTCGCCGAGCGTCTTGATCGGCTCGTCGAGATGGATGCGCCGGCGCTCGACCTTGATGCCGTTGCGCCCGAGGAAGTCGGCGATGTCCTGCGACGTCACCGAGCCGAACAGCTTGCCTTCCTCGGAGGCCTGGCGCTTCTCTTCGTAGCTGAGCGCCTCGATCCGCGCGCGGAGCGCGTCGGCGTCGCCTTTGATGCGTCCGGCCTTGGCTTCCTGCTGCTTCTTGATGTGCTCGAGATTGGTGAGATTGCCGGCGGTGGCGCTCAGCGCGAGCTTCTTCGGGATCAGGAAGTTGCGCGCGTACCCGTCGGAGACGTCGCGGACGTCGCCGCGGCGGCCGAGCTTGGCGACGTCGTCGAGCAGGATGACTTTCATGGCGGTTCCTAGTCCGTCGCGGCGTACGGCAGCAGCGCGACCGTGCGCGCACGCTTGATCGCGTGCGTGAGCTGGCGTTGATGGCGCGCGCAGCTGCCCGAGATCCGCCGCGGAATGATCTTCCCGCGCTCGGTCACGAACCCCCGGAGCCGGCGCACGTCCTTGTAATCGACGAGAGCGATCTTGTCCGCACAGAACTTGCAGACTTTCCGGCGGCCGAACCGCCGGCGCTTCACGGGCTTCTGCGGCGTCGGAATGGCTACGTCCTCCTCTGGAGCGTCTCGCTAGAACGGAACGTCGTCGTCGCCACCCGGCGCCTCGTCCGGGAAGCCCTGCGGCGCGCCCACCGCGGCCGGCGCACCACCGCCGCCACCGCTCTTCAAACGACTGATGAACTGGACTCGCTCGGCCACGATCTCGGTGGCCGACCGCTTCTGTCCGTCCTTGCCTTCCCAGTCACGCGTCTGGATGCGCCCCTCGACGAGGATCTGGCTGCCCTTGTCGAGGTACTCGCTGCAGTTCTCCGCGGTCTTTCCCCACGCGATGACCGTCAGGAACGCGGTTTCGTCACGCTTCTCGCCCGACTGCGTCGTGTAGTTGCGGCTGACCGCCAGGCGCATGTCGGCGACCGCGGCACCACTCGGCGTGTAGCGCAGCTCCGGCGGGCGCGTGAGGTTTCCCATCAGCAGGACCTTGTTGAGGCTGGCCATTTACCGGACCTCCTCGAGTACCTTGTCACCGCCGCCGACAGGCTGATCGCCGTCGGTGGGGGAAGCCTCCTGAGGTCGGCCACGCACCTTCTTGCGGATCGGAACCTGGGTCGACAGGAAACGCAGAACGCTCTCGTTCAGCTTGAGCTGGCGCTCGAACTCTTTCACCATCGCGGGCTCGGCGGAGAGGTCCATGACGGCGTACGTGCCTTCGCGCTGCTTGTTGATGTCGTAGGCGAGCCGGCGCTTCCCCCAGTTCTCGACTTTCGTGACCTCCGCGCCGAGGCCCTTCACCGTCTCGCCGAGCTGCGTGAGGAGCGCGGCGCTCTCTTCGTCCGTGAGCGCGGCGTTGAGGATCACGAGCATTTCATACGGTCGCAGTGCACTCACCTCCCTCTAAAGCGCCTAACGATAACAAACGCCATATGGGGCCGCAAGGTCAACGCCCATAAATGGATACGGCCCGGAGCGCGTCCGCGCCCCGGGCCGTAGCGTCCGCGCATCGCGCGGACTCAGGGCCTAGTACATGTCACCGTGCGGCATCGCGGGCGCCGCGGCCGGCTTGTCTTCCGGGATCTCGGTGATGAGCGCCTCGGTCGTCAGCAGCAGCGCGGCGATCGACGCCGCGTTCTGCAGCGCCACGCGCTCGACCTTGGTCGGGTCGATGATGCCGGCCTGCAGCATGTCGACGAACTCCATGCTGTCGGCGTCGAAGCCGCGCGTCGCCACCGTCTCGGCCTTCACCTTCTCGACGATCACGCTGCCCTCGAGGCCCGCGTTCTCGACGATCTGGCGGATCGGCTCCTCCAGCGCGCGCCGCACGATGCGCGCGCCGACGGCCTCGTCACCCTCGAGCTTCTTCAGGCCGTCGACAGCCTTGGAAGCGCGGAGCAGCGAGACGCCGCCGCCGGGCACGATGCCCTCTTCGACGGCCGCGCGCGTCGCGTTGAGAGCGTCCTCCACGCGCGCCTTCTTCTCCTTCATCGCGGTCTCGGTCGCGGCGCCGACCTTCACCACCGCCACGCCGCCCGCCAGCTTCGCCAGCCGCTCCTGCAGCTTCTCGCGATCGTAGTCCGACG
>Ga0233425_10005746_pt1 | contig 19224 bp, 11 predicted proteins | sample Watercolumn_Towu_2_FD_181712 | JGI IMG/M metagenome (GOLD analysis project Ga0233425, IMG submission 181712) | Freshwater microbial communities from Lake Towuti, South Sulawesi, Indonesia - Watercolumn_Towuti2014_140_MG | ecosystem: Environmental > Aquatic > Freshwater > Lake | place... | reverse complement strand
TCGGTTCCGAAGACCGATGCTCTATCCAATTGAGCTACGGGCGCTTGCACGGATGTGTAGATGAAGGTCGCACCCGAGCGGGCCGTGGGCGCAAAGAAGAAGTCTACCAGACCCACGCGAGTTGGCAAGCAGGCCGGGACGCGAAGGGGACAGATCCATTCTCGTTGACAACCGACGGACGCCCGGCGATGATGGCCAACGAACTCGCGGGCACGATATCATCGAGAATGGAGATGTTCAGGCCCGACCCGTCCAGACCAGCGGAGGCGACCATGAGTTGCAGTACCACGAAGACCGCGCCGCTGTTGGCGGTTGCAGTCCTGTCCGCGTCTATTGCTGCGGCCCTCGCGGCCGAACCGACCGTTGAGAGTGGAAAGGCGGCGGCAGAAACGCCGGCTTCGCCCGTCCGCGGGAGCGACAGCGGCCGCGACGATGCCCAGAGCGGCGACCTGAAGCGTTTCCTTCCCAACCACGGCAACTGCGTGCTGGACGCCAAGAACCTGCTGCGGCAGTGGCCGCCGGACGGTCCGAAGGAGTTGTGGCGCGTGGAAGTCGGGTGGGGCAAGAGCGCGGTCGTCGAGGCCGACGGCCGAGCCTTCACCGCGGCCGAAACCGACGACCAGCAATGGGCCCTGTGTCTCGATCCGGCCACCGGCGCTACGAAGTGGAAGCACCTGCTGTTGGCAAAGAAGAACCGCCATTTCGAATGGGGGCCGACAACCTCGCCCGTGATCGACGGCGACCGCGTCTACTTCATCCCTTATGCCAACCACGAGAACGACGTTTGGGAACTGCGCTGCCCGATCGTCTGCCTGAAGGCCGACGGCACCGAGCTATGGCGCGTGGACAAGGAGGTTTGGGCCAGCGAGGCCTCGACCCCGCTGGTGGTCGGCGACACGCTCTACGTCGGCGCCGACAATCCGCAGAAGGCCGTGCTCGTGGCCCTCGACAAGATGACCGGCGCCGTGCGGTGGACGGCGGCCGCCAAGTCGGAGAGGCCCCGCGAGTTGGCCGCGCCGGCGTCGCTGACGTATCAAGTCGTCGGCGGCGTTCCGCAGGTCATCGTGGCAACGTACGGAACCAGAGAAGTTCTGGGCGTACACGCCGCCACGGGCGAGATCATGTGGCGCTATCCTTACCCGGCCGACATCATCCTCGGTCTGGTCAGCACGCCGGTGGCCGTCGGGTCGCGGCTGTTTCTCAGCGCCGGCGAAGGCAAAGGGCGGAACTTCTCCGCATGTCTCGAGATGCAAGCGGCGGGCGGCAAGATCGCCTGCCGCGAACTCTATCGCAGCACCGAGTTGCAGACGAACCAGTTCCACACGGCGTCGATCCACCAGGACGCCGTGTTCGGCTTCGGCGGCGGCAACAAGGCGGGGTTCTTGCACTGCACGAACTTCGAGGACGGGCGGTTGCTGTGGAAAGAGGAGAACCGCGACTGGACGAAGGACCAGAATCTCGTGATCGCCGACGGGCTCCTGTTCGCCCTGACGCGGAACGACGAACTGGTAATGGCCGAGGCCAGCCGCCAGCGCTACCAGGAGCTGGGCCGCGTAGCCCTCAAAATGAAGTTGGGGCGGCCGCAGCACCCGACCATCGCCAACGGACGCCTGTACATCCGCGGCGAGCAATGGGTGGTCTGCTACCAGGTCGGCCGCTGAGCGGCCGGGCACGGGCGTGCAACGGAAGGCCGGATTGTCGCCTTTCGCTCCGCGAAAGCAGCGTTGTTTTCGCAGGCAGAAACGGCGACACTCCGTCTTCCCGTAGGACGGAGTACCACTCGGTCTTTTCCGGGACGGAGTAATACTCCGTCCTACGTTCCTAAGAAATGCGGCCAGTGCTCTCGATCGCTCACGGCGATTCGTCGGCGACCCACCGGAACGGCTCGGCGGTCAGTTCGTAGCCCGGGCGGGCGCCGATGTTCAGTAGCAGTCCCAAGGCAATCCCGTGGACCAACGTGCCCGAGCCGCCGTAGCTGACCAGCGGTAGCGGCAGGCCGGTGATCGGCAGCAGTCCCACGGTCATGCCCGCGTTGATCAGCGCCTGCACGGCCAGCAGCGTTACCACACCCACGGCCACCAGCCGGCCGAACGGCTCGCGCGTGGCGGCGGCGATGGTCAGTCCGCGCCAGACGATCACTGCATAAAGCCCCAGCACGACGGCCAGCCCCCAGAGCCCGAGCCGTTCGCCCAGCACGCAGAAGATGAAGTCGGTGCGGGCCTCGGGCAGGTTGTAGGCGGCCGGATCGTCGGTCGGCTGGCCGGACACCAGACTACCCCACAGCCCGCCCATCGCCAGCATCCGTTTGGCCTGGTGCAGATGATAGGCGTCGTCGCTCGGGCGCTCATCGGGCGCGGGCTGATCGAAGAGCGCGGTGACGCGAGACCGCTGCTCGCGGCTCATCTGACTCCACAGCAGCGGCAGTACGCACAGCCCCAGCAGCGCGACCTTCAACAAGTCGCCGCGCCGCGCACCCGCCGCAAACAGCATCACGAAGAACACCGGCAGGAAGACGAGCGCCATGCCCAGGTCCGGCTCCTTGAGCACCAGGAGCACGGGCACGAGCGTGATGGCCAGCGGCATCGCCAACCCGCGGAGCCGGCGGTAGTTCTCGCGGTACATCAGATACTGGGCCAAGGCCAACACGTAGGCCAGCTTGGCGAACTCGGAGGGCTGAAAGCCGATCGGCCCAATGCGAATCCATCGCCGCGCGTTGTTGATCGGCGGAAAGAAGTAGACCGCCACGAGCGCGAGCAGTGCCAGCGCGAAGAGCGGGTAGCTGTAGCGCGCGAGGATGCGGTAGTTGACCGTCGAGACCGCCAACATGGCCGCGATTGCCAGCCAGGAGAAGACGACCTGCTGGCGCAAGAACGGGCCGCTCTGACCGCCCAACTCTTCGCGGAAATGCCCGCTGCGCGCGATTCCCAGCCAGCCCAGGCACATGAGTGCCCCGGCGGCCAAGACAATCGACCACGGCAAGCGACTTACCCAAATGGGTGGTTTCACGGAGCTGTCTCGTGTCTTGTAGGACGGCCTTTCCAAGCCGTCGTGCCGGCTTGGAAGGCCGTCCTACAGTTACGCCAGGGTGGGATTATACGCTCCAGCGCCCTCGGATCGGGAGGCCAGTTGTGCCTGGCATGAAAAACCGGCCATTTTGCCCGCTTTTTGCAGACCGCACTCCCCCGCAAGTCTACCCAACCTGCTTGATTTCCATGCTACGCTTGCTATGCTTAGATACGGCCTTGGGTGGTTCGTCAACTCTTTTCGGAAGGGAGCCCATACATGAACCGACTTGCCTGGAAGTTCCTGTTGATTGCCGCAGTGGCGGCCACAGGGCTGACGGCCTTCGCGCCGTCCGCCGATGCCCATTGGGGCGCGTATTACTATCCGTCGTACTACGGGGTCAGCTATGCCCCCGCGTACTCGGTCGGTTACGATGCGTGCTGCTACGACGGCGGCTGGTATCTCGGCGTGCGGCCGGGTCCGATCCGTCGCTGGGTCTTCGGTCCCTATCGTTACTACTGGGCGGGCTACGGTTATGGTTACGGCTACTACGGCGCCTGCTGCTACCCGACGGTCAGCTACAGCCCGTGCTGTTACGACGGAAATGCCGGCAGCGTGACTGTGCCCGCCACCGTGCAACCGGGTGCCGCCAACGGCGTCGGGGCAACCGCGAAACCAGCCCTCACGCCCACGCCGGCCACGAAGCCGACTCCGGCAGTCAAGCCGAGCACTACGCTTCCGCCGCCGCCGGACGACGACCTGCCGGCGACCAAGCCCAGCGTCACTCCGTTACTGCCGGACCTCAGCCCCGAGAAGCCGGCGACCAAACCCGCTTCGGGCCTCGATCTCCAGCCCGGCGGGCTGCCAGGCTTGAATCCCAGTGCCCTGAACGGCTACGTCCCCACGCCGGCCAACAGCGGCCTGCTGACGGTTGCCGTCCCGTTCAACGCCAAGGTCTTCATCAACGGTCGGGCGACCACCAGTACCGGCAGCAAGCGGCAGTTCGTCTCCTACGGCCTGCAGCCCGGTCTGGCCTACAAGTACGAAGTCCGCGCGGAGTGGATCCGCGACGGCCAGATGTTTGAAGAAACCAAGGGAGTGATCCTTACGGCGGGAGGCCGGGAAGGGGTTGCCTTGAACTTCAACCCGCCGGCGCCGAAGGAAGAGGACGTGGCAGGCAACTAACGCCTCCCGCTCCGCTCACGATCCCGCCACAACTCGATCGGTCGTTTCACGCCGCTGGGCCGGAAGGGCAACGCCACTTTCGCCCCGCGGCGTGCCGATTCGTAGCCCGCGCAAAGCACCTCCAGGACCGTGCGGCCGTCTTCGCCCGTGACCTGCGGCTGCTCCTGGCCGCGGACGCAGCGGGCGAAGTGCCGCATCTCCTGCGGGAAGCCGTAGTTCCAAAGCTCCTCGAACACCGGGTAGCTCCAGCCCTTCGTGGCCGGGGCCTTCTCGACCGCGTAGCCGAAGCCGTACTCGCTGTACGTGGGCAGCGCGTTGCCCATCAGCAGGTTCGCGTAACTGACGCCCCCTTCGCCGTAGACCTCGACGCGGTCGTCCATGCCGCCGCGGCGGGCCCAACTCGTCTCGACCACGCCCACGGCATTGCCGGCAAACTCCAGGATGCAGATCGCGTCGTCCTCGCCGCGCGTGCGTGCGGCGTGGACGTACGTGCCCAACTGGCAGAAGACGTTTTGGATCGCCGGCCGGCCCAGGAACCACCAGCAGAAGGCGATGCCGTGGCAGCCCATGTCCATCAACACGCCGCCGCCCGAGCGGTCCACGTCCCAGAACCAATCGGCGTGCGGCCCGAAATGTTTTTCGCTCTGTTTGACGAGGTACAGCTTTCCGAACGCCCCCTGGTCGGCCATTTCCTTCGCCTTGACATACTTCGGCGCGAAGAAGAGTTCCTCGGCATACAGTAGCAGCACGCCGGCGCGGCGGCAGGCGTCGAGCATCGCGTCGGCCTCATCGAGCGTCATGCACAGCGGCTTCTCGCACACCACGTGCTTACCGGCGGCGGCGGCATCGATGGTCATCCGCGCGTGCAGGTCGTTGGGCGCGGCGATGGTCACCAAATCGATGTCCCGCTCGGCCAGAAGCTGCCGGTAGTCGTGGAACACGCGCGAGATGTGGAACTTCGCGGCCAGCGCCTCGGCATGACCGGGCGTCGGCGACGCCACGGCCACCACCTCGCCCTCTTCCGGCACCATCTGCCACGCCGCCGCATGCAGTTCCGCCACGAACCGCGAACCGATGATGCCGACGCGAAGTTTGTTGGTGGTCATGGTGGTCGCCTGAGGCTTGAGGCGCGAGGTTTGAGGTACGCGGGTAGCGGTTTGCGAAATCTACTTGTTCTGTGGCTTGCACAGCAGTTCCGCGTTGTCCACCCACATGACAAAGAACGGTTGGCCGGCGTCCCGCTTCTTGACGACAATCAGGAACGGCCGGTTGAACAGATAATGTGCCGGGCGCTTGGATCGCGAGGATTTTGCCTGGACGCGGGCTTCCGAGTCCAACTCCACGCCGCTGCGGTCCAGGCGGAAATCGATTGTCTGCATGGCGGCGGCGATGTAGGTTCCCTGCAATTCCCGATTGAGCAACTGCTTGTCCGCGCCCTCCAGTTCGGCAAAGTGATGGTCTAGGCTCCAGTTCAGGTTAGGCACGAGCAGTTGCGACTCGTCGGCCAGGTTGTGCCGGTAGCGGTCCTTCGGGTACGCGGCGGTCTTCTGCTCCATGTATTGCAGCGTGGCCGCCAGCGTTTCCTGGCGCGGCACGCAGGCCACGATGACTTGGTTAGGTTTCGAGTCGCGGCACAGGTCGAGGGCAAACTCCATCACCGGAGAGCGAGGCTCGCCGCGGCGGGAATCGGCGCCGTCGTCGTGATTCGTATAGAGGATGTCCACTTGCTCCCGCAGATCGTAGGCTGACTTGTCTTTCGCGCGCAGGCCGAACGAGGAGACGGCCGTGTCGCGCCCCTGGCTGTCGGTGAAGAGGAAGTCCTCATCATTCTCGAAGTAGGGCAGGGCGAAGGGCACGCTCGCGCGAAGGTACGCGTAAGCGACGATGACGTTGCCCGCCGCGTCGAGACCGAGGGGCTCCTTGTCGAACCGCGTTTGCATCTCGCGGCGGATGGTATCGACAATGCCATCCTCGACAAAGCCGGCGGCCGCGTAATAGGAATTGTCGGGCAGGTCGTGGGCCGAGAGGCCCGCGCGATTGAGTCGGTCGGCCAGCGCCTCGGCGTTGGTCACGCGGACCGGCCCGCCGGCCACGTCGTTCTTCAACCGATCCCAGGCCATCTGAAACGTGGCGCACCAGATGACGTTCTTGCCTTCCGGCAGCGGGCTGTCGAGCGTCGGAACAACTGCCGACTGCTGGAGATTCCGCGAGTCGCCGCTGAACGTAACCTCCGGCGGAGCGTAGTCGCCACGATTGAGGTTCTGCCAATAACGCGCCAATCGTTTGCTCCACGGCAGGGCCGCTACGACCGACACCAACAACAGGCCGATGATCCCGACCAAGGCACACCGCGCCGCAGTCAGCGGCAGTCGTCTTTCTGCGGCAACCATGGAGCGCGCAATACGGCCGCCGAGCCAATAGTACAGAAGACATCCGAGAAGAAGCTGAAAGACGGCAGCCGTACCAAACACAACCTCGGACGATAGATCAACGGAACGCATTGCGAGGATTAGCAAGAAGTTCAGAATTGACACGGGCAGGTCGAAAACTGCGAGCAGAAGGGTAACCAGAAGCACGGCGCTGCGATCGCTCCTCAAGTGGTGCTGGGCCATCAACAGCAATGCCGACGCCACGAACGCCGTATGCACGGCCACGATGCCCCAACGGACCAGCGTGGCCACACGGATTGTGCGTGGTGGCGAAGTCATGCGGAAGTCCGAGTTCCTGTGTACGCTCAGACACGTCGGCGACGCGCGATCATCCTACTGCCGTTCCGGCGGTCGTGCAATGCTCCTGGTCGGAAGAAGGCCACGCTGCAGTGCTCCGGGAAAATCGGCGGGCCTACTGGCAGTTCCACGCCGGGCTCGGTTAATATGGAGGTCTTGTCATTCGGAGCGGATCCGAGCGGAGCCTATAGGGGGAATCCCGGGGGAGCCATGGCAGACTCGAAGCGACAGGCAAGGGGCGGCCGGAAGACGTCGCCGCCAACGGCCACGACGGCGCCCGACCAGCGCGGCACGCGGTGGCGACGCGCCTTTCTCCTCGCCGCGGCGTTTCTCAGCGGGGCGGCGATTATGGTCCTGGAACTGGCCGGGAATCGGATCCTCGCGCCGTGGTTCGGCAACTCGACATGCACTTGGACAGGCCTGATCGGCGTGGTGTTGATCAGCCTGAGTTGCGGATATTATCTCGGCGGCTATCTGGCCGACCGTTGGCCCAACTACAGCGTGTTGGCCCATCTGCTGGTCGTCTCCGCCGTGTTGACCATGCTCGTGCCGGTGTTGCAGGCCGCCGTGGCCGACTCCGTTTCCGCGGCCAGCGTGGTTTCCGGACCGATCCTGGCGACCTTGTTGTTGCTGGCGGCTCCCGCTTGCCTGTTGGCCGCCGTATCCCCGTTCACGGTCAAGCTCCTGAGCCTGCTGTCGGCGGATCAGCGAGTGGGCGTTTCGGCGGGGGCCATCGGCATGTGCGCCACGCTGGGGAGCGTGCTGGGTACGTTTGCCACCGGCCTGGTGCTCATTCCGCACCTCGGCTTGCAGGTGATCTTCTGGGGTGCGGGCACGGTGTTGGGGCTCTTGGCCCTGGCGGGATACCTGCTGTTCTCGCTCCGTTTCCGGCAGAACCGGGCAGCCCCGGCCGGGCTATTGGCCGTGCTGGCCTTGGCGTCGGTGGGCTGTCTGCAACGGGAATCGCTGCCGGAGACGATTGTCTTCGAGCAAACGACTGCTTACCATCGCATTCGCGTTATCGAGGCACCCGTGGAGGACGGCGACCGCATACGCTATCTGTTTCTCGACACGACCGCGGAGGGGGGCTTCTTTCTCCGTTCCCATCGGCCGGCCTTGCAGTACCAGGAGGCGTGGGAGCTAAGCCGCCTGTTCTTCACGAAGCCCCAGCGCGCGGCGTTCCTCGGCGGCGGCGCGTTCTCCATGCCCGAGGCCATGCTCGACGCCTTTCCGGAACTCGAGGCCGACGTGGTGGAACTCGATCCGGCCGTGATCGAGGTCGGCCGCAAGTATTTCCGCACCGACGAGTACCCCCGCCTGCATGCGACGGCCGGCGATGCACGGCATTTCCTCCGCTCTTCGCCGCAGCAGTATGACCTGATCGTGGGCGACGCGTACCATGGCGTGCGATCGATACCGGGGCACCTGGCTACCGTCGAGTTCTTCGACCTGGTGCGCCAGCGATTGACGGCCGACGGCGTGTACCTGATGAACATCGCCAGTGCTGTCGAAGGACGGCAGTCGCCCGTCTTCCGGTCGATCGCGGCGACGTTGCAGCAGGTGTTTCCCCACGTCGACGTATTCGTTACCGGACCCGATCGGCCGGCAAAGTCGCAGAACCTGATTCTCGTGGCGTCGGCCCGCGATCTATCCGGCGCAACGGCCGCCGTTGCCCGGGGCGACCGCGGCGGCACACTGCAGCGGCTCCTCGCGGGCCGCCTCGATGCGCGGCAATACGACGTTCTCGATGCGCCCATCTTGCGCGATGCGTGCAATCCGATCGAGTATCTTGTCGCCCAGGGACTGGCGACCCAGTGAACGCCGGGGCCGTCGGGCGACCGCAAGTCCGGCAAGACGGACCGGACGTAGGGATCATTCCGACCCTGCCGATTGGTCCGACGCGCGGAAGTTTGCCGCCCGGAGCGTGCTTCGGCCCTCTGGCCACGCCTCCAATCCGATGAAAGAGAAGGACCACGGCAGGAGAGCCTTACGCATGATGCGCACCCGTGTCGTTGCAGCGGCTGCACTCGCGGCAATGCTGGTGTTTGCCGCCCTGCCGAGCGGTACGACGGCCGAGGAGGTCGTGTGGCAAGTCGGCGGCCCAGCGATCGCGCTGCCGTCGGCCGTGAAGTCGGACTATCGCTGGCTCGATCCGCTCCGCGGCCGCGAAGTGCCGGCGACGATCTACTATCCGGCCAGCGCCACCGGGCCGCTGCCCGTTATCGTCTTCTCCCACGGGCTGGGCCGCTCGCGCGAGGACTACGCTTATCTCGGCCGGCACTGGGCGTCGCACGGGTACATTGCGGTTCTCGTGCAACACCCGGGCAGCGACCAGGCAGTGCGGCAGAGGACCGTCCGGCCGATCAAGGCCCTGCGCGAGGCGTGGGAAGATCCGGTCAACGCCATGAACCGCCGCCGCGACCTGATCTTTGCCATCGATCAACTGGAACGCATGAAGATTCAAAACATGCCGCTGGGTCCGTGGCTCGACCTGGAACGCGTGGGCGTGGCCGGCAACGACTTCGGCGCGCAAACCGCGATGGTGCTGGCCGGCCAGGCGCTGCCGGGGCAGATCACGCGGCCCGACCCGCGCGTCAAGGCCGTCGTTGCCATGAGCCCGCCCGTGCCGCAACGCGGCATCTCCCTGGCCGAGGCCTACGAGCACGTCCACGTTCCCTGTCTGTACATGACGGGCACGCAGGACGACGGGCTGGTGGGCGCGACGAAGGCCGATCAGCGGCGTCTGCCCTTCGATTACACCTTCGGCGGCGACCAGTATCTTCTGACGTTCCGCGGCGGCGACCACATGATCTACTGCGGCCACGTTCTCGACCGCACGCGCGGCCAGAACGACGCCTTCTTCCAGCGGCTGATCTGCGTCAGCTCGACCGCCTTCATGGACGCCTATCTGAAGGACCATCCGGGCATGAAGACCTGGATGATCGCCGGCGGCCTGAACAACACGCTCGGCCGCCACGGCTGGGTCGAACGCAAACTGGGCGGCGACGACGAGGCGCTGGAGGAGATCGTGTCGTCGGGCCGCGAAGGGAAACCGCGGCAGTAGCTTCCGCCTGCCGGGCGGAACTTCCCGTATTCCGCTCGGCAAGCGGAACCTACTTTGCGCCCCGCACCTTTCCGAGCGCCTTGCCGGCGGCGGCACGCACGGCGGGGCTGGGATCGTTGCTGGCGGCGTCGACGAGCGCGGATTCGGCCGTCTTGGCGGCCGAACCGAGGCGACCCAACGCGCGGACGGCGGCCACTCGCGCGGCCTCGCTCTTGGCGTCCTTCTTCAGCGCGGCGATCAACTGCGGCAAGGCCCTTTCGCCCATCCAGCCGAAGGCTTCGACCGCGCCGCGGGAGGTTTCGGCGTCGGGACTGGCCACCACCTCTTTCAAGGCCGCCTCGGCCGGCGGACCGATGGCCGCCAGCGACCGGGCCGCGGCGCGGCGGACATCGGCGTCCGCGTGACGCAGCGCCTCGATCAGCGCGGGAATGACCGCTTCCGCGAAAACGGGGACAGGCACCTCGCTGCGCTCGGAGCCAGTCCCCGTTTTCGCGGCCCCCAGCCGCCCCAGCACCACCGCAGCCTCATACGGCGCCGACTCGCTGCCTTGGCGGAGCATCTCGATGAGCGCGGGAATTGCCTTGGCATGGCGGTCAATCTGCCACAGCGCGACGGCCGCGTTGACGCGTACCGTGGCGTCTTTGTCTTGCAAGGCGGCTTCGAGCGCGGCAACGGCCGGTTTGGCCGCGGCCCCAACGCCGCCTAGCGCCGCCGCCGAATTGCGGCGGACCGAAAGATGCCCCTGCGACTTGATGGTCTCCATGAGCACGGGCACGGCCGCCGCGGCCTTGGGCCCGATCCGCCCCAACGCCCAGGCCGCGCCGCCGCGGACGTACTCGTCGTCGCGCGGCATCCTGTCCAAGAGCGCGATCAGCGGTTCGACGGCCGCGGCCGCTTGCGGCCCGAGTTGGCCCAGGGCGTAAGTCGCCTGCCAGCGGTCCTCGATCTTCTCGGCCGAGAGCTGCGCGATCCAGTGCGCCAGCGGCTTGTCGTCGTACGTGGCCGCCGGCTGGGCGTGCGCCGCGGCGGCCAGTGCGAGCCACAGGCCGAGAAACCGTAGGGTGCGTGAAACGCACCATCGACCGCGGATTGCAGTGCGTTGCACGCACCCTACAAGAGCGTTCACTACTTGCCTTTCGGCGCGTCGGCCGGTTTGGTGGTGAAGAGTTCGACCTCGCGATCGTCGGCCATGACGAACACGCGGTAGTGGACGCGTACGTTCTTATTGATCTTCTGGCACATCGCGTCCAGCGGATTCAATTGTTCCAGGGCCTTCTTGGCCGCCTGGATCTGTTGGGCGACAATCTGTCTTTGCGGATCCTTCAAGCCGTCGGTTTTGGCCTCCGACATGCGCACGATGCCGGCGGCCACGGAAGCGAACTGCGCGGTGGCCAACCATTGCGGTTGCGTGGACGAACCACCCGGAACCTGATAATAGGGAGTGAGGTCGATCGTGGCAGTCCGCGGCTTGGTCGCGTCGAACGTTAGTCGCAAGTCGAGCTTCGACGAGTTGTTCTCGGAAAGCAGGATGCTCAGATTTCCCTTGTCGGCGGCGCCCCGGTAGCGGGCCTCGACGGTCTTGTTGGTCGGCTGGAAGCCGGGCGCCGGGGCCGGCCCTTCCAAGCCCACGACCTGCAGGCGGAGCGTATGCGGCTCGGGCGCCGAATCGAGTTTCAGCGTCACTTTCGCACCGCGGTCGAGGTCCACGCCAAGGGGCTCGACGGCTTGCGGCTTCGATAGGGCGATCGCGTGCGTCGCCTCCCCGGCCGAGACCTTCAGGGCGCAATTCCGCAGGCAGTTCGCCCGCGTCCGCTCGGCCTGTTCCAACTCGTTCCAGGCGAACTTCAAGCGGTCCTTGTCCAGCCAGACGCGGGCCACGTCGACCACGGCGACGGCGGCCGTCGTGTTGTCGGCCGGTTGGATTTGGATTTTCCAGCCGGGCTCCCCTTCCGCGTTGCGGGACGCGGCGAACTTCTGGGTCCGCTTGAGGGCTTCCTTGCCGCCGAGCAGTTCGACGTTCACCGCCGCCGGCTCGGCCGTAACCGTTCCTAGGTCGACGGCCTCCGCCGGGTCTCCCCCGGTTCCGGCTTTGCCGACGAGCGGGGGAATGGCCACGGCTTTGGCCAGCCCCTGCAAGGGACTGGGCTTCTTCGGTTCCGGCTGAGGCTTCGGTTTCGGTTTCTCCTTCGGCTGCGGCTTCTCTTCGGGCTCTTCTTTCGGTTCGGGCTTCTCCTTCGGCTCTTCGACAACGGGCTTCTCTTTTTCCGGCTCGGGCTCGGTCTTCTTCGGCTCCGGTTTCTCCGCGGTCTTGCCCGCTTCCTCGGTCTTGGCCGGCGGCTTTTCCTCGGCGGTCTTCTCCTCCTTGATGGTCTTTTCCTCGTTGGCGGTCTTCTCCTCGTTGGCGGTCTGGTCCTCGGCCGCCGTCTTCTCGACTGTCTTGGTCTTGCGGGTCGTCCGCAGAATGTCGGTAAGGGACGACCCGGTGTCTTTTTCTTTCTTGGACGAGGATTGCCCGACGATCACGACGATCGCGGCGATTAGACCCAAGACGGTCACAAAGCCGGCGACAATGGCGACCATCTTGCGGCCGGGCGTTCCCAGCAGTCCGGCTTTCGCCACAGGGGTCTCGCCCGCAGACTTAGCCTTCTTGTCTTCGCTCTTGGCCGCCGCGTCGGCTTTCGGCGGCGCGGGTTTGGCGGCCGGCCCGACCCGCACGGCAGGTTTCGTCTCGCCGGCGACGGCGTAGTCGTCGCCGTCGTCGACAATCGCTTCGGCCCGCTTCAGTGGCACGGCCCGCTTCGGTTTCCGCTCGGCCGGCCGCCAGTCGCCGAGCGCCTTGCTCAGTTCTGCGGCCGATTGGAAGCGGTCGGCCGGTTTCTTGGCCATCATCCGCTCGCAGATTTGCACGAGTTCGATCGGGGCATCGCGGCGTTCTTCGCCGATGGGGCGGGGCTGCTGCGTCTGATGCTTCATGATCCGCTCGGGCAGCGTGCCGTCGGGGAACGGCGGATGGCCCGTCAGCAAGAAGTACAGCGTGCAGCCCAGCGCGTAGATATCGGCCCGCTGGTCGAAGTCCGGCCCCTCGACGGCCTGCTCCGGCGCGAGGTAATCGACCGAACCGAGAACCGCGTCGTCCTGCGCGGCCGGCTGCCCGTTGTCGCGCCCGACCAAGCGGGCCAGTCCCATGTCGAGAATCTTCACCGCCCCCTGGCCGTTGACCAGCAGGTTCGAGGGCTTGATGTCGCAGTGGATCATCTTCCTTTGGTGGGCGTGGGCCAGGCCATCGGCCGCTTGGCGGATGTAGTCGGCGGCCCGCTCGTAATCCAACGGGCCTTCGGTTTCCACGAGGCGCTGCAAGTCCGAGCCGTCGACATATTCCATGACGATGTAGTACAGATCGCCCTCGTTGTCGATGCTGTACGCCTGCACGATGTTGGGATGGTCGAGCGCGGCGATCGCCCGGGCCTCGCTGAGGAAGCGGTCGAGCGAGGCCGAGTCCTGGCTGATTTGCTTGGAGAGGACTTTCAGGGCTACGCGGCGGTTCATCATTACGTGCTCGCCGAGGAACACGCTCCCCATACCGCCGCGGCCGAGCAACTCGATAAGCTTGTACTTGCCCAAGAAGACGGTGCGGCCGGCCAACAACTGGCCGGCCTGCCAGCGCGTGATAATCCCACTGCGGGCCAACGCCCGCGCGACCTCGGTGGCGTCCTCGCCCTCGGGGGCCGCCTTGCGCGCGTCGGCCATCTGCGCGGGGCTGAGCAGCTTGCTTTTCTCGAGAACCGCGAAGAACTCTTCGGGCGAAATACTGGGCATAATTCGATCCTGGCCCACCGAATAGGGGGAGCAGCCTTCCCGATGCCCCCATCTTGCCCTAAGTCTAGCAACTGTCAGGGAAAAAGGCAAACAACCAAGGCTTACGAACGGGGACGGGGCGCGGACGAACGGCATGTTGCGTAGTTCACGGATATTTTCTCTTGACGCGGTTGGGCCATTTACTTACCTTCCCGCCCACGATGTCCACTATTCTCCCGAGACTGGCGGTGTGCGCGGCGGCGGTCTTCTTTGCCGCGGGCCGATTGTCGGCCCAAGAGCCGGGGCTCATGCCCGCGCCCTACGAGCGGCTCGCGCCCATGCCCGAACAAGGCGTGGTTCTGCTCCGCAACGGGCAGGCCATCGAGGGCCGGATCACGCGGGCCGGCGATCTCTATTACGTCGTACTGCCCGAAGGGGAAATTCGCCTGAAGGCGACCGAAGTGGAACTCTGCTGCCGTAATCTGGAGGAAGGCTACCTGCGCAAACGGGCGGCGATTGCGGCCGACACGGCCGAGGAGCATTTGCGTCTGGCCCAATGGTGCCAGCGGCACGGACTGCTGCGTGCCGCGGCCGCCGAGTTGGCCGACGCCCGCCGCATCGACCCGCGACACCCGATGATCGATATCCTCCAGCATCGCCTGGAAATGGCGAAGGAACCGCCGCCCAAGCCGGCCGCCCCGGCGACGGTGACGGGCCCGTCCTTCGAGACGCTCGACCAGATGGTCCGCGGCTTGCCCCCGGGCACGGTCGAGGAGTTCACGCAGACCATCCAGCCGATCCTGATAAATCATTGCGCCACGGCAGGCTGCCACGGGCCGCAGTGCGAATCGAAATTGCACTTGCTGCGGATTCCCGACGGCCGTCCAGCCACTCGCCGCCAAACGCAGCGGAATCTCTACGAGGTGCTGCAACTGATCGACCGCGAGAAGCCCGAGACGAGCCCGCTGCTGGCCGCCGCCGCCAAACCGCACGGCGCAACCCGGGCGGCCATCTTCAACGACCGACAAGGCGGGCAGTATCAACGGTTGGTGAAATGGGTGAGCGAGGTCGCGGGACGTGCACAAACGCAGACCGCGGCATCGTCGGCCTCTGCGTCACCGCACGACGCCGTGCAGCCGGCCGCGGCGCTCCTGCCCTTGCCGAACGGGCCGAAGGCCAAACCGCTGCCTGCGCCGCAACCGGATTCGGGCGATCCGCCCCAGAAACGCCCGGCCGCCCAACGCGGCGCCGCGATCGAGCCCTTCGCCCCCAGCGATCCGTTCGATCCCGAGGTCTTCAACCGCCGTTACTTCCGCCCGGCAAAGTGAGCAATGCGGACTTGCGGCACGGCTCGCACTTGACCACCAACGCGGTGATGTCATCGAGCGGCTTCTCCCGTTGCGAGAAGTCGCGCACCGCCCGAAAAAGACCCTCGACGATCTGGCTGGAAGGCCGATCAAGATGGGCGCGGATTGTCTCCAGCGTCCGTTGGGGACCGAAGGGCTCGCCGTTCGGGCATGCCGCCTCGAGGACTCCGTCGGTGATCATCAGCAGCACGTCACCGGGAACGAGCGCCAATGGCCCCACCGTAGAGAATTTGCTGTCGGGCAGTATGCCGAGGGCCATCGCCGTACTCTCCAGGCGCGACTTGATGTTGCCCGACGCGTCCAGCCAGTAGGCCGTCGGGTGCCCGGCGCTGCAGTAATCGAAGGACCGCGTCCGCGGGTCGAGACGTCCCAGCAGCAACGTGACAAAACGGTCGTCCGCCGTCTCGTGCGCCAGGATCGAGTTGGCGATGCCGAGAATTTCGCCCACGTCGCTGCTCGTTTGCGCGAGCGACCGCAGATAGGCGTGCGTCGATGCCATGAGCAGCGCCGGGGCGAAACCGTGTCCCGCCACGTCCCCGATGGCCAACCCCACCGATCCGTCGCGCATGGAGATGTAGTCGAACATGTCGCCGCCGGTGAACTCCGCCGGGCAGGACTTCCCGGCGATATCGAAGCCGGAGACGTGCGGCGAGTGCTGCGGCAAGAAGCGGGCCTGGATACTCTGGGCGATCAGCAACTGCAATTCGTTGTCTCGCACCTGCGCCTCGGCACGCTTGCGTCTTGTGACATCGATGTGCGAGCCAACCATGCGGTAGGGCCGTCCCTGCTCGTCGCGGACCGCGGCGCCGCGTGCGACAATCCAGCGGTAGGCGCCGTCCTTGTGCCGCAGCCGGTGTTCCAACTCGAACTCGGGAGAGTTGCCTTCAAGATAGTCGTGGATCGCATCCAGCACCCGCCGGCGGTCGTCGGGGTGAATCCGCCCTTCCCACTCCGCGAACTCGTCCCGGATCTCCTGCTCGCCAAACCCCAACATGCTCTTCCAGCGCGGCGAGAAGTACACCGTGTTGGTTCGCAGATCCCAGTCCCAGATCCCGGCATGCGTTCCACGCACAGCCAGTTCAAAACGCTCTTCGCTCTTGCGCAAGGATTCCTCTGCCAGCTTGCGCTTGATCGCCCCCGCCAGGGCGTGGGCAATCGAGGACAGAAGCTCCTGTTCTTCGGGTTGTTGTTGGTGGCCCTCGGGCACGTAGAGATTGACTACCCCGAACGTGCGACCGTCCGACACAATGGGGACGCAATAGTGGCCGTGGGGGAACATGTCCGGGTAGCGGGTCTCGTGACGCCCGTCAATGCACCCCGCGAACACGCACTCCTGGCTGGCGGCCGCTCGGCCGCACAGGCACTTGCCGAAGGGCACCTGGCTGCATCCCGCACGCAGTGCTTCGGGGAGCCCGCTGTGGGCCTTCATGATCAGGGTCTGCGATTGCTCGTCCGCGACGAAGATGGCCCCCTTCGCCTGGAAGGAGAGCCAAGGCAGCGACAACAGCAAGTCCAAAATGCGTTGCAGTTGTTCTTCCAGTGAAACCGGTTCCAGCGAGATCTTCAGAATCTCGTTGAGCGCACTTTGCGAGCGGAGATTTGTCTGGATTGCCGCCTCGGCGCGCCGGCGTTCGGAAATGTCGCGGATCGCCGCATAGACCAGCATGCCTTCATCACTCTCGATGGGGCTTAGGCTGATATCCGCGGGGAACTCGCTGCCGTCCTTGCGACGGCAGCAGATGTTAGGGTTGGACCCCATGCGCCGCACTCGCGGGCTCGCCGCATATGTCCCCCGCAATGCGGCATGCCGATCGCTAAACCGTTCGGGAGTAAGCACCTCTACCAATTGGCCGAACAATTCGGCGCGGGCGTAGCCGAACAGTTTCTCCGTCTGCTCGTTGACCAGCACGATTCGCCCTTCGGTGTTTACGACCACCATTGCATCCGGAGCGAACTCGACGATCTGCCGAAAGCGGTCTTCCACCACTTTGCGGTCGGTGATGTCCTGGACCAACCCATCGTAGGACACCAGCCGGCCCGCGACGTCGCGACGAAGAACGATGGTGTCCCGCACCCAGCGAATCCGGCCGTTCTTGTGACGGATCCGGTGTTCGATGGGCGGCACGTCTTCACTGGCCAACACGCTAGCCACGTGCCGCCGCACCGCTTCACGATCGTCCGGGTGGACCATATTGATCCACAGATACGGTTGCGAATGGTAATCGTCGGGGGAGTAGCCGGTAGCGCCCACGCATTCTGCGCTGTGCCACGTGGAGTGCGGATCGGCACGACAATCCACGCAGTAGCGGTAGGAAGTGACGGCCGCCAGGAGCCGCTGATAACTGCGTTGACTTTCCAGCAACGCTTCCTCGGTCTGCTTCCGTTGTGTCACGTCGGATGCCACGGCATAGATGCGCTGGCCGTGGTCCGCCGGCATCGCCTTCCACGACAGCCAGCGATACGACCCGTCCCGGCAGCGGTAGCGGTTCTCGAAGTCGACGGTCGGCAAGCCGTCGATCAGCCCCTGCACTACCGCTCGAGTCTTCTGCTGGTCATCGGGGTGAACGAAGTCGAGAAAAGGCCGAGCGAGCAGTTCTTCGGAGCCGTGACCGAGGACTTGGGTGAAAGCCGGATTGACGCGCTTGAAGTACCCGTCTCCGCCGGCTACGCACAGCATCTCCAGCGAAAGCCTGAATAGGGCCTCGAGCTCGCCGTTGGCCGATGCAGCAGCCCCAGCGTCTGACGTCTTCGCGGCCGACTCTGCCGGCAAGGAAGCGGATTTTGACATATGTAGGTCTATCGAGAGGCAATCTTCCGGGAGTCGCATCCTCACCGCTACGCATCGGGGGCGTTGCCTGGAGAGTACGGCGTATTATATCCGCCTTGCCGGCGCACGATGAGTGTCGGGAGAGGTGGTCGGCGGCACCCCCTTGCAGGTGCGGGAATTCCGGCTTCTGCAAGAGCGGCCGACCGAACCGGACAGTCCGTCGAGCGTCGGCGGCCAGGTACCTGCCGATGGCTTCACCCCTTGCCGATTCTTGACGCCATGCTTCGGGCGCAATACGCTTGGGCCGTGGACGGATTGCCCCCAACAGGAACCGCAAGGCCGTCCGGCTCCGCTTTGGAGATCAGAACCATGAAGCGACGCACACTTCTGGCCGCCCCGGTCCTGGTCTTGCTGGCTGCCGTTGACGTGCGCGGCGCGTCGCCGGAAGAAGCGGCAAGCAAACTGGTGGAGCGATTGCTTCCCGGCCGGGCGCAGGAGTTCGTCTTTGAGATGATTCCGGCGCAAGACGGCCGCGACGTGTTCGAGCTGGAAAGCCGCGAGGGCAAAGTCGTCGTCCGCGGCAATTCGGCGCTGTCGATGGCGTTTGGGCTGAACTGGTATCTGAAATACTACGGCCGCTGCAACGTGTCGATCAACGGCCGCCAATTGAATCTGCCCAGCCCGTTGCCGCCGGTGGAGAAGAGGTTCCGCCTGGCCAGTTGGGCCAAGTCGCGGTATCTGCTGAACTACTGCACCTTCGGCTACGTGAAACCGTGGTGGGATTGGCCGCAGTGGGAGAAGTTCATCGACTGGATGGCGCTCAACGGCGTCAACACGCCGCTGGCGGTCACCGGCCAGGAAGGCGTCTGGCAAGCGGTCGGCCGCAAGCTGGGCATGACCGACGCGGAGATCGAGGCCTTTCTGCCCGGGCCACCGTACTTGCCTTTCGGCTGGATGGGATGCCTGGACGGGCACGGCGGGCCGTTGCCGAAGGATTGGACCGCGCGGCACGTCGAACTGGGCCAGAAGATCGTTGCGCGCGAGCGGGAACTGGGCATGACGCCGGTGCTACAGGGGTTCACGGGCCACATCCCGCCGGCGCTGGCTAAGAAGTTCCCCGGCACGAAAACGCAACGCATCCACTGGATCGAGTTCGACACGTACATGCTCGACCCGCAGGATCCGCTGTTCCAGAAGATCGCCACGGCGTTCATCGAGGAGCAGACGCGGCTATTCGGCACCGACCATCTGTACGATGCCGACTCGTTCATCGAGATGAGCCCGCCCAGCGGCGATCTGAAGTACCTGGCCGACATC